>SXGT01130344.1_pt1 | contig 23365 bp, 19 predicted proteins | sample 3176221 | NCBI WGS metagenome assembly SXGT01 (sample SAMN11356862, study PRJNA531348) | freshwater metagenome | isolation source: freshwater sample F1-120 | place: China: Fuxian Lake, Yuxi | collected 2017-12-25
GTCTGCTGGGCGATCGAGGTGATCACCTTGACCACTTCGCCGATCTGCGCGCTCGACTCGCCGAGCTTGGCGATCGTCTTGTCGGTCTCGGCCGCAACCTGAACCGCGCTGGTCGCGACGTGCGCCGCGTCGCTCGCGTTCTTGGCGATCTCCTTGATGCTCGCACTCATCTCTTCGGCACCGGTGGCAACGGTGTCGACGTTCTTGCTGACCTGCTCGGCGGCCGCCGACACCACGTTGGCCTGCGCCGAGGTCTCCTCGGCATTGGCGCTCATCTGCTGCGACACGCTGGAGAGTTCCTCGGCCGCTCCCGAGAGACTGGCAGCGTTCTCACCGATCGCCGACATGCTCTGGCGCAGATCGCCGAGCAGGCGCCCGAGCGCCTCGCCCATCTGGCCGATGGCGTCGTCGCCCGAGACCTCGACCTTGCGGGTCAAGTCCCCGCGCGCGGCCGCCTCGACGACGGCCAGCATCTGGTCGACCTTGCCGCGAAGTTCACTCGCGGCCTCGCGCTCGCGTTCCTGCATCTCGGCGGTGCGACGCTCGAGTTCGAGCCGCTCGGTGATCACCGACCAGGTGACCATCGGGCCGAGGTACTCGCCGCCCTTGCCGTAAATCGCGCTCACCAGCAGATCGAGCGTCTCCGGGCCGAGCTGGATGTTGGCCTGGTGCGGCAGGTTCTTCGGATCCGCGAGGATACCGCGCTGGTGGGCCGGATTCTTGTGGAAGATGTCGATCGACTGGCCGATCAGATCCTCGACTTTCGCCGGCAGGTACTGCTCGAGACCCTTGAGCGTCCTGGTCGACGACGGGTTCATGTACTGCAGCCGGAAATCGCGGTCGGCGAGCATCACATTGACCGGCGCGTTCTCCATCATCGACATGACCCGCGCCATCTCGTTCTCGAGGCGCAGCTTCTCGGTCACCACCGACCAGGTCAGCATCGGTCCCAGGTACTTGCCGTTCTCGTCGTTCACCGCAGTGACGAGCAAATCGAGCTTCTCGGGTCCGACCTGGATGATGGCCCGATGCGGCAGGTTCTTCGGGTCGGAAATGATCCGCTTCTGGTGAGCCGGATTCTTGTGGAAGATGTCGATCGAGCTGCCGACGATCTCATCTGCCCGCACCGGCAGGTACTGCTCGAGCCCGCGCAAGGTCTCCACCGAGGTACGGTTCATGTAGACGATGGTGCCGTCGCTCTCGGCGCGAATCACGTTGATGGGTGAGTCCTCGAGCATCTGCCGGAAGACGGACTGCTGGTGACTCTGTTCGACTTCGACCTCGTCCTCGATCACTCGAGCGGCCTGCCCGCCACGAATCCTTCTGCCTGCCATAGCCCCGCCCTTCGATTCTGTTGGGTTGTCGTTGAATGCATCGGCGGCCCGCAACGGGCGGCCGGTATCGATGATTGCGCCACCGAGCGGCGCCACCTGAGCCATGACCTCGGCGACGAGGTGGGCCGGCAGACCGGCGCCTTCGAGCGTCGCCTGCAGATGGCCCGCGACGGCGACGAAGTGCCGCTTCTGGATCCGCATGCCGGCGTGTGCCGCCTTCATGCCTTGGCCGCGATAGACCTCGGGCCCGCCGAAGGCCTGCCCCAGGAAGGCCAGCTGCTGGCGCTTCAGTCGTTCCAGGTCCGTGGCTTTGAAGAAGGGCACCAGATCCCGGTCCTTCAGGATGCGGTCGTAGAGGCCATCGACGACCGCCCGGATCGCTCGCCGTCCCCCCAAACGCTCGTAGAGCGCGTTCGCTGGCTTCTCTGCGGTGCTGTTCTTCGTTGCCATGACGATGCGTGCTCTCCCTTGCGACGCGGCCATGCACTTCCGTCTGGCCCGGGCGCCATAGGGGTTAGTGCCTATGATCGCTCTCTCGGACATCCGGGATGCGAGCTTTAGGCCTGCACTGAACTTCGGCGGAATTTTCCGCGGTGGTTGGCTCAAAGGGTGTCCGCTAGGGTCGGCGCCATGGACGATCTCGACGCCATCCGCCGCGCAAATGCCGCCCACGAGGGTGGTTCTCTGCGAGGAGTGCTGGAAAAAGCGCCCGAACGACGGGCTGAATTCGCCACCACCAGCGGGATTGGAGTCCGACGCCTGTACGGCCCCGCCGACCGGGCCGAGGCGGACTACCTCGCCGACCAGGGCTTCCCCGGTGAGTTCCCGTTCACCCGTGGCGTCCAGCCCACCATGTACCGTGGCCGCTTCTGGACGATGCGCCAGTACGCCGGCTTCGGCACCGCCGAAGAGTCGAACCGCCGCTACCGCTACCTGCTCGATCAGGGCCAGACGGGCCTATCGGTCGCCTTCGATCTGCCGACCCAGATGGGCCGCGATTCCGACCACGCCTTTGCCCGGGGCGAAGTCGGCCGGGTGGGCGTGGCGATCGACTCGCTTGCCGACATGGAGACGCTGCTCGCGGCGATCCCGCTCGACCGCGTCACCACGTCGATGACCATCAACGCGACCGCGTCGATCCTGCTCGCCCTCTACCTCGCCGTCGCCGAGAAACAGGGCGTCAAGTGGTCAAGCGTCGGTGGCACCATCCAGAACGACATCCTCAAGGAATACGTGGCGCGCGGCACGTACATCTATCCACCACGCGCCTCGCTACGGGTGATCACCGACATCTTCGCCTTCTGTGCCGCCGAGGTGCCGACGTGGAACACGATCTCGATCAGCGGCTATCACATCCGCGAAGCGGGCTCGACGGCGGTCCAGGAGATCGCCTTCACGATCGCCAACGGCATTGCGTACGTCGAGGCCGCCATCGCCGCTGGACTCGACGTCGATCGCTTCGCGGGCCGGCTCTCGTTCTTCTGGAATGTCCACAATGATTTCTTCGAGGAAGTGGCCAAGTTCCGCGCCGCGCGCCGGATCTGGGCGCGCATCATGCGCGACCGCTTCGCGGCCAGGGATCCGCGCTCGATGGTGCTGCGCTGTCATGCCCAGACGGCCGGAAGCTCGCTCACCGCCCAGCAGATCGACAACAACGTCGTGCGCGTCACGCTCCAGGCCCTGGCAGCAGTCCTCGGCGGAACGCAATCGCTCCACACCAACGGTCGCGACGAGGCGCTCGCGCTGCCCACCGAGGACTCGGCCCGGCTCGCGCTCCGGACTCAGCAGGTGATCGCGCACGAGAGCGGCACTGCCGACACGATCGACCCGCTCGCCGGCAGCTACTTCGTGGAATCGCTGACCGACGAGCTGGAGAAGAAGACCCTCGAATACCTCGCACGGATCGACGACATGGGCGGTGCCGTGAGCGCGATCGAAGCCGGCTTCATGCAGCGCGAGATCCAGCACGCGGCCTACCGCTACCAGCAGGAGATCGAGCGCCGCGAGCGCGTCATCGTCGGCGTCAATCAGTTCACGCAGGAGCGCGAATCGCTTCCCGAGATCCTGAAGATCGACCCCGCCCTCGAGGAGCGCCAGCGCCGTCAGGTCGCCGCGGTGCGCGAGGGCCGGGACCGGACGCGCGCCACAGCCGCACTCGCCGAGGTCTCGCGACGGGCACGCGGCGAGGACAACCTGATGCCCGCCATCCTCGAAGCGGTCCGGGCGATGTGCACGCTGGGCGAGATCTCCGACGCGATGCGGGAGATCTTTGGCGAGTACCGCCCCGACGCAATCTTGTGAGGGCGGACGGGGGCAGCGCTGGGAGGGCTGGTGGCTCGTACGCCCGGCGCCGGCCCTGCCACCCGAGCCTGCGGGCGCGTCCGTGAGCGCCCGCCACGTCTTCACCGTCACGGTGAGCCGTCATTGCGAGGAGATCCTCGCCCGCGAGCTGCGCCGCATGGGGCTGCAGCGGATCGTGGTCGAGCCGGGTGCCGTGCGCTTCACCGGCCGACTGCGCGACGGGCTCCGGGCCTGCCTCTGGAGCCGGGTCGGAAGCCGTGTCCTGCTGCGCCTCGGCCGCTTTGAAGCGATGTCGGCCGACGCGCTCTACGCCGGAGTGGCAACGCTCCCCTGGACCGACCACATCCCCCCTCGGGGTACGCTGCGCGTCGATTTCGTCGGCACCTCGAACGCGATCCGCGACGAACGCTTCGGCGCGCAAAAGGTCAAGGACGCAATCGTCGACACCATCCGCCGCGCGGCTGGTGTGCGCCCGGACGTGGACCGCGAACACCCCGACATCACCATCCATGTCCATCTGCGCAACAATATCGTGACCGTGGCCCTGGATCTGAGCGGCGCCGCCTTGCACCTGCGCACCCCCCGACGCCACGCCGGTGCCGCCCCGCTCAAGGAGACGCTCGCGGCGGCACTCCTCCAACTCGCCGACTGGCCACGGCGCGCGGCCGCGGGCGATCCCCTGATCGATCCCCTCTGTGGCTCGGGCACGATCGTGCTGGAAGCCGCGGGCATGGCGCATGATGTGGCGCCGGGCCTCGTGCGCGAGCGCTTCGGCTTCACGCGCTGGCTCGGGCACGACCCGGGTACCTGGGACGAACTCGTCGCCGAGGCCGAGGAGAGGCGCCGAATCGGCCTTGACCGTCCAGTCGCCATCGAGGGCCTGGACATCGATGAATCCGCGTTGGTGGCGGCACGGGCGAACGCCCACCAACTGGGCCTCGCAAGCGTCCGCTTCTCGCGCCAGTCGCTCGACGACCTCCGCCCCAGCGGTACGCCACCGGGTCTCATCGTGACCAATCCGCCCTACGGCGAGCGACTCGACGATCCCGCCGCCGCAATCGAGCTGCAACGCGCCCTCGGCGACGTGCTGCGCCGCCACATGCTCGGCTGGGATGCTTTCGTGCTGGTGCCGCTCGGCCCGGTTTCACGCGCGCTCGGCCTGCGGCCCCGCGCCCGCCACCCGCTCTTCAACGGACCGATCGAATGCCGCCTGCTCGAAGTCGGTATCGCCGCGACCGCGCCGGCCCGACTGGTCCCGGGCCACGCCGACACCGAAGGTCCACCACCAACGACGGCGCCCTCCGCCGACGACCCAGACAAATACTGAATCGTTCAAGGCGGCAGGCAACACGATTCAGACCGGCTCGGGCGCGAGCCATCGAGATATCTTCGGGACTCGGGAGTCATGTCAAGGTGGGCAGATCAGCGGAATGACTTCGCGCTGGTTACGCCGATAGATCCGAAAGTCGCCGCGATCGACCGTGATCACGCTGTGACGTGGATGGAGTTCGCTCATCCGAATCAAGCAGAGGTCGGCGAGATCGGGGGCCTGATCGGCATAGCGCAGGGCCAGCGCCCGGAGACGGGGCAAGTGCTCGTTCGCCGAGAACGCCAGCGAGACCAGCCCTTCCTCGACCAGTGCCAGCGCCACCGACCCACTGCCAAGATGGAATGCCGTCTCGGCCAGGACGGCCTCGCAGGTGAGAAGCGGCTCGGTCACCCGTTCGGCTAGCCCGACGGCCCAGGAGTGGTGCTGGTCCGAGCGATTCGCGAATGCAACCAGGAAGCCGGTGTCGGCAATCGCCTTCATTTGCCCGTGAACCCCTTGCGTCCAGAGAGATCGCGCGGCCCGCGGACGGCGCCGGCCAGCCGCATGAAGGGGCGGCTGGCTCCGGCTCGTGCCCGCGCGAGCTCGTCACGCACGATTTTCCCCTGAGACACGCCGGTTCTCCCAGCCGTCTCCTCGAGCCACTCTGCGAGCTCCGGTGTCAGACGTACCGTGATTGTCTGTCCCATATGGCAGATCAGTCTTACATCAAGCCACCGCCGGCAAGCCCCCTCCCGATCGGCGAACCCCGGCCAGCCCTGTATCGGTCAAGCCCCATAGGACATCGAGCTGCGCCGACCTATCGTGTCGCTCGAACCCTCCCGGGGGGATTCGAGACGCCCCAGATCAGCGCGAGGGGCCGGCCGGACCGGAGGTGTCGGAGACAGGGGCGGCGCGAGACTCGACACGCCCGGCCGGCGCCGATCCGGCCGCGAGATGTTCGAGCAGGATCCGGCGGACCTCGGCGATCACCTCGGGATGACCCTGAGCGGAGTGTCCCGACGCAACCACAATCTCGCTCTCGGCCTGCGCCAGATGCGCACTCTCCCAGGCCACCACACCATCGCTCTCGCCCGGGCCCGCGCGTCCGGAACGGGTGGCGACGATCGAATGGACGTGCACCTCCTTGCCGAAGGGCAAGCTCGAAACCCATTTCTGGGAGGCCGAGCCGGGCGTCATGCTGGTCAGACTTGTAGGCAGATTCTCCGGCGACCAATCCACGATCCCGGCCACGCGCAATACGCCGCGCATCATGCGCTCGACGTCGGTGAGGGTGCCGATCGGATCGACCAGTCGCCGCGGGATCGAGACGATCTGTTCGGCGATCCAGCCGGGAACCGATTGCGTCAGATACGAGCCGCCGTGCGGCGTCGAGAGGAAGATCACCCGCTCGACACTCGGCTCCGGTTCGAACACGAAAATCTCGCGCAGGAAGGCACGCTGCGCATCGCTGAACTTGCCGCCGCGCAGCGCGGCGATCGTCGCACCGCGGTCCGAGGCGAGTTCGGCCGCCTTGTCGCGGCCGCTGGTCGCGACCTGCAGTCGCGTCAACAGGCCGCCCTGACTGTGGCCCATCACGACCATACGGTCGAGCGCCGCATCGTCGTGCCGGGGATCGAGGGCGTCGCGCGTCTCGGCGAGGGCCCGACGCAACGTTGCCGCCGAGATCGGCACATAGCTGCTCGAAGCGTACGAGAAGAGCCAGAACTCGTAGTTGTTGTGCAGCGTCCGGCTCGCCTGCAACTCGTTGATCAGGTCGGCCCAGCGGCCCGGGCTCGAGGCGGTGCCATGCACCAGAACGACCGGTATTCGGCCCTTGCGGTGCGGCTCGAGCAGCGAGAGACGGTTCACCTCCCCTTCCTCGTCGGGAAAGAAGAAGTCGATGACTTCCGAGTCGAACCCTCTCGCCTCATGGAAATGATAGGCGACCGGCGTCGTGAGCTCGACCTCCAGCGGGACGTCGTTGGCACCGAAGCGCACGGCCTGGACCTCCCCGGGCCAGATCATCTCGAGCCGCCCCGAGAGATGCTTCTTCTCGAGCCCGTCCAGGCCACCGTCCACGCGGAGCAGAGCCGTCAACGGAACGGCCGCCTGATCGGCGAGGCGATCATCCGCCGTGCGTTCGGCGGTGTCATCGAAGAGTCCGATGAGACCGACACCGACACCGGCCTGACGGTGCCGGTTGATCATGCCATCGATCTCGTAGTCGACGGCGGGCAGAAGGCGCGTGAGTCGCGTCGAGCCGACGAAGCGCTCGGTTTCCGTGTCGATCACGAGTTCACCCACGACGAGCGGATAGCGACCGGGCGCGGGCATGAACTCTCCCCCCTTGCCGGAGAAGGCATGGGCGAGCGCGCGGTTGTAGACATCGACCACCATGCGGAAAGCGGGCGCGAACGCATCCCTCGGCACCGTCCTCTCGAGGTAGAGATGCGCGTAGACAACGGCGGACAGATAGAGGCTTCGCCGCATCTCCGCATCGACGTCGGCGTGCTGAGCTGCGTAGAGCGCAAGCTCCGCAAGTGCAGCAAGGGCGATTGGCTCGGGCGAGCGCTCAGCCACGACCCGCCGATGGAGACTCTCGAGCGTCTCCTTGGGCTCATCAAGCCAGCGGTCACCGATGCCCTGGCGCCAGACCACGCCACGGGTTTCGTTGCTGAGTTCGGGTCCGGTCAGCGCGCTGTCCGCGAGCCGACGGTAGATCGCATCGGGGTCGCCCCGCTGGACCTGGATGGGTGAGCCACATGCCGCGGCCAGCAGAACGACAGCGGGCAAGAGGCTCCCGCGCAGTGGCCGGCTCCGGCCCACAGCGCCCTGTCGTCCCTGCCACATCTGGTCGCCGAGCGGATCCCAGCGGCTCCGACGATGCACGCCGCGAGCCCGTGCGCGCACGGGATCGCGCGTTCGCCGGGCCATGATCACCCGTGCTACGAGCGTGCCCATGCGTGCAAGCCGATCGAGAGTGCGATTCGGGGAACTCTGGCAAGCCGGAATTGGATGGGGCCTCGTACTTGCGGCGCTCGCCACCGCGAGTCCCGCCCGGGCCGGCGAGGAGGTCGGCCACAGCCTCACGCTCTCCACCGAGGCCACGGCCCGACAGCACTGGTTCTGGCTGAGCGACATCCTCCTTCACCGCGCCGGACTCTTCGATGCCGACCACGGGCAGCTCATCGGCTCGATCGCTTCGGGCTCGGTGGGCGTGGGCTTCGCCATCTACCCGCACCGCTCGCTCGACGGCAGTCAGATCGTCATTCCCGAGAGCTACTTCTCGCGTGGCGTGCGCGGCGAACGCACCGACGTCGTCACGATCTACGACGCGCATACGCTGAGCTTCGTCGCCGAGATCCCGATCCCGCCCAAACGCGCCGAGTACATGCCGGGCGTCGCCTCGAGCGCCCTCTCCGACGACGGCCGAACACTTGCCGTGTTCAACGTCGCACCGGCGCAGTCGCTCACGCTGGTCAACATCATAGACCGCGTCTTCATCGCCGAGCTCGAAACTCCCGGCTGTAGCCTGGTCTACCCGGCGGGGCCCGAACGCTTCTTCATGCTTTGCGGCAATGGCGGCGCGATGGTGATCTCGCGCTCGGGTGAGGAGGGCGCCTGGGCGGCACGCCGCACGGCCCCCTTCTTCGACCCCGAGGGCGACCCGATCAGCGAGAAGGGCGCCCGCGTGGGTGAAACCTGGCTCTTCGCCTCGTTCGCCGGCCAGGTTTACCCGGTCGATGTCTCCGGCCGGGAGCTGCGCTTCGGGCCGACCTGGTCACTCTTCGACGACGCAGCCCGCGCGGAGAATTGGCGGATCGGCGGACAGCAACTGCTGGCGGCTCACGCCAAGTCGAACCGGCTCTATGCGCTGGTCCACCAAGGGGGCGAGGACACGCACAAGGACGCGGGCAGCGAGGTTTGGGTGTGGGATCTCGCGACGCAGGAACGGATCGCCCGTATTCCGACCGGCAACCCGCTGGCAAGTTTCATCCGCGGACAGGCCCATATCGGCGCCGACAGCGTGAGCGACCGAGCCGCTTCGTGGGCGCTGGAGACGCTCCTCCCGAATCCCGGATCGACGGGGATCATGGTCACACCGGACGATGAACCGAGGCTCATCGTGGTCTCGCTGATGCCACCGGCCGTCATCGTGCACGATGCCCGCAGCGGCGAGCGGATCGCCGAGATCACCGAGCCCGGCATCGCCCTCGGGCTTCTGGCGCGCCCTTAGCCGCGACGAGAACCCGAGCCATGGACCCCGTGATCTCGAGCGTGCTCCGATTTGCCCTGGGCTGGATCCTTGCCGAATCAGCCTATGACAAACTCCGGCATCGGCGCGACTTCAGGCGCACGCTGGCCGCCTACCAACTCGTGCCGGGCAGCGCGCTGGCGCCGGTCGCCTGGGGACTTGCCGCGATCGAAGCCACCCTCGCCCTGTCGCTGGGGCTGGGCGCACTCGCCCCGTGGGCGCAGGCGGCCTTCGGTGGCGTCGCCGCTCCGGCGGGCGTCACCAGCGCAGCCCTGCTTGCCCTCTACGGTGCCGCCATCACCATCAACCTCGTGCGCGGCCGGCGTGATCTCGATTGCGGTTGCGGCGGCCCCGCGCGCCACCAGCAACTCGGGGTGGCGCTGGTCGTTCGGAATGCATTGCTCGTCAGCGCGGCCCTGGCGGCAGCCAAGGCGCCAGAGCCGCGCGCGCTGAGTGGGCTCGATCTCGCGACCACGGTTCTTGCGATAACCGCAACCCTGCTCTTGCGTGGTGCTGGCGAGGTTCTGCTCGCGAACGGGCCGGCGAGTGCACGGCTGGCGGCGGAGATGCGCGCGTGACGGGCGACACGGCACTTATCATCTCGACCACCTTGCTGTGGACCCTCGTGCTCGTCCTGGCGGCAGCCGTGCTGGCACTCGCACGGCAGATCGGCGTCCTCCACGCACGCATCGCACCGGTGGGCGCGCTCGCGCTGCCGCACGGGCCGGCTGTCGGCGACCCCTCCCCGCACCTCGTGCTGGAAGCTCTGGATGGCCGGGCGCTCGAGATCGGTGCCCCCACCGGCGACGGCCGCTCGATTCTGATTTTCTTTCTCTCGCCGACCTGCCCGGTATGCCGCGAGCTGCTGCCCGCACTGCGCTCGCTCCGGCGGGCCGAGAGCGCGCGACTCGAAATCGTACTGGCCAGCGACGGTCTCGCCGAGGACCACGCGGCCTACGTGCAGAGCCAGGACCTCGCCAGCTTCCCCTACGTCGTCTCGACCGCACTTGGCCTCGCCTTTCGCGTGCCGCGCCTGCCCTGGGCGGTCCTGCTTGATCCGGCCGGCCGGGTCCGCTCGAAGGGATTGGTGAACACGCGCGAACATCTCGAGAGCTTGCTCGAAGCGGACGAGCGCGGGCTCGCCACGCTGCAGGACTGGGTCGCGGTCGCCGCCGCCAACGGAGAGTTGCCATGATGCCCACAGCCCCCAAGAATGCGTTGCTCGACTGGTGGACGGAGAGACTCGCGCGCCGCCTCGCGGGCCGGACCTCGCGCCGCAGCGCGCTGGCGAGACTCGGTGGCCTGCTCGTCGGCACGGGCGCGCTGCCGCTGCTCCCGGTCGCACGCGGCCACGCCACGCCCGAAGCCGACGACGTACCCGACGATTCGATGATCGACGGGCCTGCCGGCGACCCGACCGACTGCAACTACTGGCGCAACTGTGCAATCGACGGCTTCCTCTGCGCCTGCTGCGGGGGCACGCAGAGTACCTGCCCGCCGGGCACCGAGATGTCGCTGATCACCTGGATCGGCACGTGCCGCAATCCGGGCGACGGCCGTGACTACGTCGTGTCCTACAACGATTGCTGCGGCTCGACGCTGTGCATGAGCTGCCAGTGCCGCCGCACGGAGCGAGAGAAGCCCCCCTACGTGCTCTTCCAGAACAACGACCTGCTGTGGTGCTTCGGGACCAAAAGTCGCGCCGTGCACTGCTCGGTGTCGATCGTCCTCGGTCGCGCCGACGAGGCTTGAGCGCCGTGGCCGGCCGGACCGATCCTCGGCGTGTGGCCCTGCTCGCGGGCGCCCTCCTCTGGGCCGTGGCCAGCGAGGCTCGCGCCTTTCCGGCGGCGACGAACTACGCCACCCAATGCCAGGGCTGTCACCGCGCCAGTGGCGAGGGAACGGCAGACATCGTGCCGCGTATCGACGGCACCATCGGTGAGATCCTCGCCCGGCCCGGCGGGCGCGAGTACCTGATCCGCGTCCCCGGCGTGGCGCAAGCACAACTCGACGACCGTGAGCTCGCCACGCTGCTCGACTGGGTCGTCCAACGCTTCGGCGGGCCGACTGCGGCCGATGCGGCGGCCTTCCTGCCCGAGGAGGTGGGACGCTTGCGCCGCGCGCCCTTGATCGACGTCACGGCCGCGCGGGCGCGACTCTTCGCCACCGACGTCCGCGCCGGGGTCGCCGCGCCAAGATAGTCGCCACCGCCGCGCGCAGCGGCGTCTGCTACGGCCCGCTCGTGCGATTCTCCCCGGGTCAACGCTGGGTCAGCGAGACCGAGCCCGAGCTGGGTCTCGGTCTGGTCATCGCCTGCAACCGACGCGAGATCGAGATCGAATTCCGGCAGGTCGAGTTGCGCCGGAGGTACGTTCAGGACTCCGCCCCCCTGCGCCGGGTGCGCTTCGCGGTCGGGGATGTCATCGCCACACGCGACGGCCAGCGCTTGTGCGTCGAGACGGTCGACGAGCGTGGCGCGCTGCTCGCCTACGGCACCACAGCGGGGCCGATCGTCGAGTCGGAACTGGCCGACACGGCCGGCGAAGCGAGTCTCGAGGAGCGCTTGCGACGCGCCGACGTCGATCCGCCACGCCGGCTGGGACTCCGCATCGACGCCCTCTGCCGGCGTGCGGAATTCGACGGCTCGCCCCTGCGCGGCCTGCGCGGCGGCCGCATCCAGCTCCTCCCACACCAATTGCGGGTCGTACACGAAGTCACCACCCGCCACGCACCGCGCGTCCTGCTGGCCGACGAGGTCGGCCTCGGCAAGACCATCGAGGCCGCACTCATCGTGCACCGGTTGCTCCGCACCGGCCGCGCCGAGCGCGTGCTCTTTCTCGTGCCCGAGGCCTTGATCCATCAGTGGCTGGTCGAATTGGTGCGACGGTTCGCGATCTGGCCTGCGCTCTACGACGAGGATCGCTGTGCTGCGGCCGAGAGCAGCGCCCCCGGCGACAACCCCTTCCTCGCCGAGCCGGTGATCCTGACCAGTCTCGACCTCCTGCTCCAACGACCCGCGCGCCTCATTCAGGCCTGCGCGGCCGGCTTCGATATCGTGGTCGTGGACGAGGCCCATCACCTGCACTGGAGCCCGCAAGCACCGAGTCTGGCATGGTCGATCGTCGATCAGCTCGGCCAGCGTGCGCCGGCGGTGATCCTCGCCAGCGCCACTCCCGAACGCGCCGGTACGCTCGGTCACTACGCACGCCTTCGCCTGCTCGACCCGCAACGCTTCGACGATCCGACCCGCCTCGAAGCCGAAGAGCCGGCCTGGGTCGCCCTCGCCGACCTCGTGGATTCGCTGCTTGGCGAAGGCCCCGTGGCGGCCGACCTCGCCGAGCGGCTGCCGCCCGACCCCAGCGGTGGACTCGGCCGGAGCGCGCGCGCCGTGCGGGCAGGCGACGCCGGGGCGCGCGAACAACTCGCCCTCGATCTGCTCGACCGACACGGTCCCGGGCGGCTCATCTTCCGCACCACCCGTGCTGCAGTCGGGGACTTTCCCGCGCGTGTGCCCCGGCTGCACCGGCTCACCCGCCCGATCGGCTCTTCGGCCGAGCCCGATCGCGCACCGGCCGACTATCGTGACGATCCCCGCATTGCATGGCTCGCCGAGCTGCTGCGCGCCGCCCCCGAGGACAAGATCATGGTCGTCTGCCGCCGGGTGGACCAGGTCCGGGCGATCGACGCAGCACTGGCGGCACGCATCCGCGTCGATACCGCACTCTTCCACGAGGACTCGAGCTTGCTGCAACGCGACCGTCTCGCCGCCTGGTTTGACGATCCGGGAGGAGCCCGGCTGTTGATCTGTTCGGAGATCGGCAGCGAGGGGCGCAATATGCAATGTGCGCGCCGACTCGTCCTCTTCGATCTCCCCGAGGATGCCGACGTTCTCGAACAGCGCATCGGCCGCCTCGATCGCATCGGCCGCGTGGGCGACGTGCAGATCGAGATCCCCTTCCTCGCCGGCACTGCGGGCGAACGCCGGGCACGGTTCTTCCACGAGGCCCTCGACGCTTTCTCGCAGCCCCGGCCAGCCGCGGGAGCGGTGTTGCGCACCCTTGGCGACGTGTTGCTTCCCTGGTTTGACGAGGCGGAGAGCGGCGGCGCCGCGGCACGAGACCCGGCGGCCGAGGCCACCGCCTTCGAGGATCTCCTGACACGAGCCCGCGTCCTCGCCGAGCAGCTCGACGATCTCTACCGCCGGGGCCGCGACCGGCTGCTCGAGCACAACGCTCGCCGCACCGGCGAGGGCCGTGCGCTGGCGGAGCGTCTCACCGCGCCAGAGGAGGATCTGCCGGACTTCCTGACCCATGCTCTCGATGTCTTCGGCGCCACCCTCGAGGATCTCGGCGGGGGCCGGGTGCGGCTCGCCGACGACGATGCCTTCGTCGAACAGGTTCCCGGCCTGCCGCCGGGCGGAATCGTCGGCACCTTCGACCGTACGCTGGCGCTCGTGCGCGAGGATCTCGCCTTCCTGACCTCGGACCATCCGGCGGTCGAGGCCCTGACCGAGGCGATCACCGCCGACTCTGCAGGCCGGGTCGCGGCAGGCACGCCGCCCGGAGATCCGGATCTGCCAGCCTTGGTGGCGTTGTACGTCGTCGAGGCGTCGGCACCTCGTGCGCTGGCCGCGGGTCGCTACTTGCCGGCGACGCCGCTCGCATTGCGCGCTGACCGAAGCGGTGTGCGCGTCCTGGCGCCGGCCGACGCGGTGGCTCTGGCGCGATCCTGCCGACCGCTGCACGGCATCGCACTCGAGGAGACCACCGCCGTGCTCGCTCCCTGGGTGGCCGAACGTCTCGCCGCCGCCGGGGAAGAAGCCACGCGCGCGGCTCGGTCCCGCGCTGCCGCCGCGCGCTCCCAACTCGAGGCGGAGAGCGCTCGCGCGCTCGAGCGACTCGCCGCGCTGGCCGCGAGCGGTGCGGCGATCCGGCCCGACGAGATCACCGCATTGGAAGTCGAGCGCGATGCCCTGCGCCGCGTCCTCGCCTCGCCCGAGCCGCGGCTCGACTCGCTGCTCCTGCTCCTGCCGCGCTAAGCCGCTGCCGAGAGCTGCACCAGTGCCCGCGCGGGTTGCCCCGACGTGCTGCTCTTGGTCGTGCTGCTGAGGCCATTGCCGCGGTACCCACACGTTCGGCTCGGGCCTGCTCCTGGCCCCGCCTCATGTGAGGCGAGGTCGGCAAGGGTGCTTGTCAGGCCCCACCGACGCCAACTCCGTGGCAGCTCCCACCTCACCCTGCTACGTGCGGCCGTCATGGCGGGCTGGACAGTCCAGGACGCGATCGATCTTTATGATGTCCACGCCTGGGGCGCGGGCTTCGTCACCGTCAATGAGGCCGGGAACGTCGCCGTGCGCCCGCGCGGGCCAGCGGGACCGAACGTCGATCTCTACGAGTTGGTCGAGTACCTGCGCCGGCGCGGCCTGCACGTACCCGTGCTCGTGCGCTTCTCCGACATTCTCGCGACGCGCATCCGCGATCTCTGCGAATGTTTTCGCAACGCCATCGAGGAGCATTCGTACAAGGGCGCGCACCGCCCCGTCGACCCGATCAAGGTCAACCAGCAGCGCCACGTCGTCGAGGAGGTGATCGATCTCGGCCGCCCCTGGCGTGTCGGCCTCGAGGCCGGGAGCAAGCCCGAGCTGCTGGCGATCCTGCCGATTGCCGACGATCCCGAGGCCTTGATCATCTGCAACGGCTACAAGGATCGCGCCTACATGGAGATCGCGCTGCTCGCGCAGAAGCTCGGGCGCACACCGATCATCGTCCTCGATCGCTTCCGCGAACTCGAACTCGCGCTCGAGGTCGCCCAAGAGCTCGGCATCCGGCCACACCTCGGCGTGCGGGCCAAGCTGGCCGCCCGCGGCGCCGGGCGCTGGGTCGAATCCGGCGGCGATCGCAGCAAGTTTGGATTGACCGCCGACGAGCTGATGATGACGGTCGAGAGGCTGCGCGGTGCCGGCATGCTCGACTGCCTCGAGCTGCTGCACTTTCACATCGGGTCCCAGGTCACTTCGATCCGGGCGATTCGCGAGGCCGTGCAGGAAGCGACCCGCTTCTACGTCGGCCTGGTCGAACTCGGTGCGGGCCTGCACTACCTCGACGTGGGCGGCGGCCTCGGGGTCGACTACGACGGCTCGCAGACAAACTTCGCCTCGTCGATGAACTACACCGCCCTCGAGTACGCTCGCGACGTGGTCTCGGCGGTCGCCGAGGCCTGCGACGCCAAGGGCTTCGCGCACCCCGACATCGTCACCGAGACCGGCCGCGCGATGGTCGCCCACCATTCGATGCTGGTGTTCAACGTGCTCGGCTCCAACGAGGTCGTGCCGAGCGAGCCGCCGGTGCCACCCGGAGAAGACGAGCACAAGGTCGTCCACACGCTCTACGAGACGCTGCAATCGACCTCGCGCAAGAACTTGATCGAGGCCTACCACGACGCGGTTGCCGCCAAGGAAGAGGCGCTGACGCTCTTCAACCTCGGCTATCTCGACCTTGCCACACGCGGGCGGTGCGAGCGTCTCTTCTGGGCCTGTTGCGATCGGATCCTGCGCTACGTCGGAGAGCTCGACTACGTTCCCGAGGAACTCGAAGGCCTCGAGCGCGCGATGGCCGACACCTATTACGGCAACTTCTCGGTGTTCCAGTCCGCCCCCGACCACTGGGCCGTCAAGCAGCTTTTTCCGATGATGCCGATCCACCGTCTCGGCGAGCGCCCGTCCCGGCGCGCGATCTTCGCCGACCTGACGTGCGATTCCGACGGCAAGATTGATCTCTTCATCGATCGCCGCGACGTGAAACACGTCTTGCAGCTCCACGAGCTCGACGGCGCGCCCTACTACCTGGCACTCTTCATGTTCGGGGCCTATCAGGAGATCCTCGGCGACCTGCACAATCTCTTCGGCGACACCGACGCCGTGCACGTCCGCCTCGACGATCAGGACCGCATCGAGATCGAACATCTCGTCGAGGGCGACACCGTCGAGGAAGTACTGGGCTACGTGCAGTTCTCGCGCGCCGAGTTGGTCGAACGCGCCCGGCGCGCGATCGAAGCCGCACTGCGCGACGGCCGCATCACCGTCGAGGAATCGGCCCGCCTCCGGCGGCGCTACGAACAGGGATTGACCAGCTACACCTATCTCGAGGTGCGCGACGAAGCCGTCTTGCCGGCACGGCGCGCCAGCGCCGGCCTGCGGTGAGACGGCGCGTCCTCGTCCGAAGTCTCTGCGCGCTCGCGCTGGTGGCCTTTTGCGGCGCCACCGCCACGCCACCACGAGCGGCCACCGCAGCCGACGCCGCGGCCGCACCCGTGATCGATCCGCGCCGCCGCACGCCGATCGTCGATGCGGTCGAGCGGGCGCGCCCGGCGGTGGTCAACATCTCGGCCGAGGAGGTCGTGTTCCGGCGCGACCCCGTCTTCGATCAGTTCTTCCGTGATTTCTTCGAGCTTCGGCCACCGGAAAGAAAATTCACCCGCACCAGCCTCGGCTCGGGCGTGATCGTGAACGCCGAGGGCTTCGTGGTGACCAACGCCCACGTCGTGGCGCGCGGCCAGCGGATCCGGGTGGTGCTCGCCGATGAACGCGAACTCGAGGCAAAACTGGTCGGGACAGACACCGACGCCGATCTAGCCGTGCTCGCGGTCGCAGCGACCGACCTGCCCTTCGTGCCCTTCGGCACGGCCAGCGACCTCATGATCGGCGAGAGCGTGATCGCGATCGGTAATCCGTTTGGCTTCTCGCACACGGTGACGACGGGGGTCGTGAGCGCGACCCACCGCTCCCTGCGCACCCCGGAGCGGACCTTCTTCGATTTCATCCAGACCGCCGCCTCGATCAATCCGGGCAACTCGGGCGGACCGCTGCTCGATGCGACCGGGGAGCTGATCGGCATCAACACCGCGATCTACGGTGGTGCCCAGAACATCGGCTTCGCCATCCCCGCCGAGCGCGCCGCCGAGGTCGTGCACCAGCTCATCACGCACGGCGAGGTCCGGCCCGGCTGGCTCGGCTTCGCGGTACAGGACCTCGACCCAGACCTCGCCGCAGCACTGGGGGTCGAGACCGGGCGCGGCGTGCTCGTGCGCTGGGTCGAGGCCGATGGACCGGCGGCCGCAGCGGGGCTCGTGCGCGGCGACGTCGTGGTCGAAATCGAGGGGCGCAAGCCCGAGAGTGCGCAGGCAGTTGATGACCGGCTCACGAGTCTGCCCGAGGGGGGCCAGCTCGAACTCCGGGTCCTGCGTCAGGGAAGGGACGAGCCGCTCGAACTCTCGCTCGTGGCGGAGATCCTCACGCCCGAGCGCCTCGACGGGCAAGCTTGGCAACGCCTCGGAATCCGGGCCAACGCGGGCCGCGCCGAGGGCCCGCTCGTCCTGACGGCCATCCGGCCGAAGAGCGGCGCCGCCCGCGCCGGCATCAGGGCCGGCGACCATTTGCTCGCCATCGAGGACATCGAGACGCGAAGCCGGGCGGATCTGCACCGCGCCCTCCGCCGCCTGCGCCGTGCCGAGCGGGCGCACGTCGCCGTCGAGCACGAGGGCATGGCCTATCGACTCGCGATCCCGCTCGACTAGTGGGCGGAACCCCGGCCGCCGCCTTTCCCCGCTCGCCAAGCCTCTGCTATGGAGGCACGACTCGTGGACCGGCACCTGCACAGCCCGAGCCCGAGCTGAGGAGTAAAATGGCCAGCGGACGCGTGAAGTGGTTCAACAATTCCAAGGGTTTCGGCTTCATCATTCAGGACGAGGGCCCCGAGGTCTTCGTGCATTACTCGGCCATCCAAGGCGATGGGTACAAGACCCTGGTCGAGGGTCAGGCCGTGTCGTTCGAGGTGACGCAGAGCGAGAAAGGGCCGCAGGCGACCAACGTCGTGCGCGCCGACTGAGAGCGGACGACACGCCCGTGGGCTCGGCCCTGCGGGCGCATCGTCGGGCGGCTTGGGTGGTCGGCCCGCAGGGTCCCGCAGAGTGAGTCGGGTCCGACTAGAAATCTTCGGGCGGGTGCAGGGCGTCGGGTTCCGGGCGGCCGCATCTCTCGAAGGCAGGCGACTCGGCCTCGCCGTCGAGCCGCACAACCGCCACGACGGCTCGGTCGAAATCATCGCCACCGGAGAACTTGCGGCCCTCGACGCCTTCACCGCGTGGTGCCACCGTGGGCCAGCGCTGGCACGCGTCGAGCGCGTGGTGCGGACCGGCGGCACGTCTCCCTCATGACCGGGCCGACAACAACGCCCGAGCGCGCAGCACCGCGGCACGGGGGATGGCGCAGCCGGCTCGCCCGCACGCTGGTGATCTCGACGATGGGCGTGCTCGCGCTCATCACCCTGGCCCCCACGCTGGGCCGGCTCGCCGCGGCGCATCTCGCCACGCGCCTTCTGGCCACCCCGGTCCAGCTCGCCTGGCTCGGACTCGAATTCGAACCCCTGACGATCACCGCGTCAGGAGTCGCAATCGGGCCCGAGGAGGGACCGCGTGCCGCGGCGGTCCGGGTCGGGCTCGACCCGAGCCGACTCTGGCGGGGCGAGCTTGCGCCACGGGAGATCGTGGTCGAGGGGCTCCGACTCCACGCGGAAGTCGGCAAGCACGGGTTCGTCGTGGCCGGCACCACGCCCGAGTTGCTGGGATTTACCGGCGCGATGCCGACGACGGTGCGCGCCGCCCGGGACGTGCGCGAGGATCGCGTCGATATGGCGCCGCCGGTCGAGTTGCGCGACGCTCGTCTGGTCCTGCGCTGGCCCGAGAGCGCGCTCGTGACCCTCGACCTCCGATTCGACCGGCTCGATCTCCGCGACGGCACGGTCGAGGGCCTGGGCCAGCTCTCGGCCCTCGGAGCACAGGCCCCACGCACGGCCCGAATCACGGATCTGCGCTGGACACCGTCCCCCGCAGGCCGCTTCGCGGCGCACCTGAGCGGGCCGGATCGGGCCGGACGCCTCGGCGTCGAGGGCCGAATCGATCCGGCCAGCAGCAGCCTCGATCTCGCCCTCGCCTTCGACGCGCTTCCCGCAACGCTGCTGACGAGCTTCGTGCGTCCCGAGACACTGGCCCTTCCGCCGCGCACGGGCAGGATCACGGGGGCCACGCGGGTCGAAGTCGGCCCCGGTCAAGCGCGGATATACGGCGACCTCACCGCCCGCGACCTCGCGACCGCCTCGACCCGACCGGACGCGCCCGAGGAGGTCCTTGCCGTTGCGACCGCCGCCGCGACCTTCGGCTGGGAACCGGGCAGGCTCACCGTCGAGCGCCTGCGCCTCGATTGGCCCTACGGCATGCTGGCCCGGCACGCCGAGCGCTTCTTTCCCTTCGCCGGGTCCGGTGGCGCGGCCTCTCCCGGCGCGACCACGGTCACGGTGCGTGAACTGACGGTCGCTCACGGTCGGGTGGACTACGTCGATCATACACTTGAACCATCGCTCTGGGCGGGGGCCTCGGATCTCGGCGCGAGCGGACGTGACCTCGACCTCGCCAGCGGTGCCGTGGGCTCCCTGGCTCTCACGTTCCGCCGTGACGAGATCCTGCCCAGCTCGGTGAAGCTCGAGCGCACGCGCGGCGAGACCGAGATCACGCTCGACCTGCCCGGCACCAGCCTCGCCTCCATCAATCCATGGATCGAGCCCTTGCTCGGCTACCGTGCGACTGGAGGCCGACTCGATCTCTCGGGATCGGGGGCGCTCCGTGGCCGCGAGATCGAGGGCGAGCTCGCCCTCGATCTGCAGCGAGCGCGCTTCGAGCAGACGGCCGCCGATCGCGTCTACGATGCGACCGGGGTACCGCTGCCGGTGGCCCTCTCGCTGCTCGCGGATCGGGCCGGTGTCGCGCGCATCGACCTCGACCTCGCAGGCGATCTCCACCGTGGCGAGGCGAACCTCTCACCCCTCGTCGGTCGTGCCCTGCTGCGCGCCGTGGCCGGCGCCCTTACCTCTCCGCTCGCCGTGCTCGGCAACCTCTTCGGCACCGGCGGCGCGCCCGACGCTTTCGCGATCGAACCGCTGCCCTTCCCGGCCGGTTCAGCCCGACTCGATGCCACGGGCAGCGCCCGCGTGACCCAAATCAGCCGTCTCCTCGCGATGCATCCCGAGCTGATGCTCCTCTACAAGCCCATGCTTGCGCGCAGCGACGAGCAGGCCCTCGGCGCGGCCGCCCTGCCCCGACTTGCGGCCGACCGTTCAGCCGCACTGGCCGCAGCCTTCACCGGCGCCGGACTCACCCCCGAGCGGCTCGTCTCCGCCACGTGGACCGCGGCCGATCCGCCGAGCAAGGCACCGGGCGGCTATGTCGAGTTGCGGCCGGTCGGCCCGGCGCCCCGCGACCCTCGGTTGACCCGCACCCCTCTTGGCTCGACAGCTCCAGGCGACTAGTGTGCGACGCGGCATGCGTGCCGGAGAGGACTACTGTCATGAGACTATTTCGGAACTGCGTCACCTCAACCCTGAGGGTTCTAGCCGTACTCCTCGTGGCCGGCGCGATCGAACCGGCGCTGGCCGGCGTCGTGATCGATTCCCTGCTCGAAGATCCCCGCCTCGGCGGCGACGCCAGGATGCGCATGGAAATCGAGGGCGACCTGCTGCGCGTCGATCCACCCGGAGCCGCAGGCGACCCCGTCCAGACCTCGATGATCTTCGACGGCAAGCGCGATCTCATGATCGTCCTCGACCACAAGGGCAAGACCGCGATGGAGATCGACCAGTCCTTCATGCAGGAGATGATGACCCGGCTCGCCGCAGCGCAGAAGCAACTCGAAGCCCAGCTCGCCCACATGCCCCCCGAGCAGCAGCAGATGATGCGCCAGATGATGGCCCAACGCGGCGCCGGCGCCTTTCTCGGAGGTCCCACCCCGAAGCCGGAGCCCGGACTGAGCCTGAAGCCAACCGGTCAGACCCGGACGATCGAAGGCCGGGACTGCACCGTGAGCCGACTCGAACGCGGTGACAAACCGGTCGGCGAGGCCTGCATCGCGAGCTTCAGCATGCTCGGCATCACGCGCTCCGACCTCGCAGCCCTCTCGGAGATGGCGGCGTTCCAGAAACGACTGGCGGAGAAGTTCCGGAGTCCCGGCGTGCCCAACGTGAGTGGCGATCTCGAACTCTTCCGCAACCTCACGGGCCTGCCTCTGGAGGTCGTGCGGCGGGACGGCAAAACCGAATCCCGCACCCGGATCGTCAAGATCGAAAAAATGGACGTCCCGCCGGCACGTTTCGAGGTCCCCGCCGGTTACTCCAAGCGCGATATGGCGACACCCTGATCGGCGCCGCCCCCGGCCCGTATCCCTCGAGTCCGAAACCGGCGACTGCCTGCCAGGAGAAGCGAATGCCGGCCGCGCCCATCGTCCGGCTCGAAGCTGCCGGCAAGCAGTTCGGCGAGCACTGGGCCGTGCGCGGCATCGATCTGGCGGTTCCCGCCGGGTGCTGCTTCGGCCTGCTCGGGCCCAACGGCGCGGGCAAGACGACGACGCTGCGCATGATCTACGGCGCGACCCGGCCGAGCGAGGGGCGCGTGCGTGTCTTTGGATTTGACGTGGCGAACGAGCCGCGTGCGGTGCGCAGCCGGCTCGGAATGACACTGCAAGAGGATGCCCTGCTGGAGGAGGTCTCGCCGCGTGCCAACCTGCGCATCTTCGGCCGCCATCACCTGCTGCGCGAGCCCGAGCTCTCGGCGCGCGTCGAGGAGTTGCTCGACCACCTCGAGCTGCGTTCACACGCCGACCTCCCGGTGCGCGCCCTCTCGGGAGGCTTCAAGCGCAGGCTTGCGATCGCACGCTCGCTGATGAACCGCCCCGAATTGCTCGTGCTCGACGAGCCGACCACAGGCCTCGATCCCGCTGTGCGCCAGGCGCTCTGGAGTTCCATCCGTGCGCTGCGCCGCAGCGGCACGACAATCCTGCTGACGACCCACTACATGGACGAGGCCGAACGGCTCTGCGACCGGGTGGCCATCTTCGCGCAGGGCCGGATCGTGGCCGAGGGGAGCCCGGCGGAGCTGGTAGCGCTCCACCTCGCCGCACAAGCGCTGGAGGTCGAGCACGAGGAGGGCGACGGGCGCGCTCGCTCGGGCCTGCTCGCCGACCTCGCCGCGGACCCGACATGTGTCCATGCCCTGACCATCGGCAGCCGCACGATCCTCTATGCGGCCGACACCGCCCCTCTGCTGGCCCGCCTGCACGCCACACCCGCCCCCGACGCTCAGCGCGCCATCGCCCGGCCGACCAACCTCGAGGACGTCTTCCTCCGCTTGACTGGCTCGAGCATTTCCGAGGATGCGCCGTGACGCCCCGGGCCAGCACTCAGGCCACGCCATCGCGCTGCCAACGGCGTCGCTGCACGGAGGAAGCCCGATGAGCGTCTCGCTGCCGCACGTGCTCTCGATCTGGCGGCGCAACGCCACGATGTACGGCCGCACCTGGAAGTTCACCATCCTGCCGAACTTCTTCGAGCCGGTCTTCTACCTGACCTCGATCGGGATCGGCGTCGGATCCTACCTGCAGACCATGGGCGGCCTGCCTTATGCCGAATTCCTGGCGCCGGGGCTCATCTGCGTCGCCGCCATGAATGGCGTGAGTTACGAGGTCACCTACAATGTCTTTGTGCGCATGAACTACGAGAAAGCCTACGACGCCATGCTCACGACCCCGCTCCTGCCCGACGACATCCTCGTCGGCGAGTTCCTCTGGGCGCTGACCCGCAGCACGCTCTACGGCACCGTTTTCTTTTTGGTCGTGCTGCTCTTCGAACTGGCGCCGGGGCCGTGGGCGCTCGGCGCCCTTCTGGCCGTGCCGCTCTGCGGACTACTCTTCGGAGCGCTCGGACTCGCCTACACCATGACCATCCCCGGCATCGAACTCTTCAGCTTCTACTTCACTCTCTTCCTGACGCCGCTCTTCCTGTTCTCCGATGTCTTTTTTCCTATCGACGAGCGCCTCTCGAGCGGCTGGCTCGTGGTGGCCGAGGCTCTGCCCCTGCTCCACCCGGTGCGTCTCGCCCGCTCGTTCTTCCGCGCCGAGTTCGGTTGGTGGATGGTCTGGGACGTGGCCTACATCCTCGGGCTCTCGACGACGCTGCTCGCGCTGGCACGACGCGCCATCCGGCGGCGCCTGACCACCTGAGCTGAGCTGCACTGCGCTGTGCGCGAATTCGCTACGCGCGGGGCGGCGGGCTCCTGCTTGCCGGCGCGACA
>SXGT01493164.1_pt1 | contig 23364 bp, 11 predicted proteins | sample 3176221 | NCBI WGS metagenome assembly SXGT01 (sample SAMN11356862, study PRJNA531348) | freshwater metagenome | isolation source: freshwater sample F1-120 | place: China: Fuxian Lake, Yuxi | collected 2017-12-25
CAGACGTAACTCAGGACTCTAGTTTTAAGAACATAGCATGGGGCGATCAAACTCGCATTCTCTTAAAGGGCCCATAGCTCAATGGTTAGAGCAGGGAACTCATAATTCGGAGCGCGACATTATGGTTTCCCCCCGTTGCGATCGCCACGACATCTTTTAAACCGTCAGGTACCACTCCCTGTCCGGTGTCATTGTTTCCCCACACCCGCAGCGTGCCATCTTTTATCAAAACTAAATTGTGCGTTTCGCCCGCGGCGATGGCCACCACGTCGCGCAACCCATCGGGAACCGTCGCTTGAGTGAAAGTATTTCTTCCCCAAGCGCGAACGGTTCCGTCACTAAGAAGTGCCAGCGTGTGATGTTCCCCTGCCGATACGGCAACAACCCCGACCAACCCAGCCTGTGGATTAGCCTGACCAGACTGGTTTTCCCCCCAGGCCACGACGGTCCCAACCTGAGTTGAGCGTGAAAGTGGAAAGCTGGTGGGGCGCGTTGGGTATGGTAGCGGGAACGGACCAGCCAGTATGGCTTGTCCAAGTTGCGCCCAGGCAAAGAGCGAAGCGACGAGCAAGGGGCTCCAGTGTCTGGCGTTCAGGGAAGGGCGCCACTCGAATGACCTTGGATGATCCTTTGTTTGCATCTAACGCGCACAATAGCGCATCAAACCCCCTCTCTTGCAACGACGAATTCCATGGTCCATCCGGGCCGTTGCGTCAGTGGCCTCCAAAATTCCGACAAATTCCGACAGTGAAAGTGCGAAATGGTGCACTTTTGAAGCAAGATGCAGTTTTCCACTAAATGCTCATTTTGCACTGTATTTATGCGGGTTTCGTGCACGTTTTGGCGTTGATCACGAAGTGCCATAAACGGATTCGTAAACCGGAGGGTGAAGCCGTCCTTCGCAGCGACCGCGCTCTGGATATCCGCCGCGACGGTTTTCCCGTCCCACACGATCTGCTGAAGCTTGTCCACGCTACCGCCGACCGCTCCCCAGCCGCGGCCGGTCTGCCCGATCAGCAGGCTGACCAGGCCGTAAATGTGGCCATAGAACTTGCCTTGCTCCAGCGGCACCCACTTGGAGGAACCAACGTATTCGCCCTGGTTTTCCGCATACCAGAGCCGGCCTTGCGGATCAAAAGCGACGCCGGCAAGGCTGCGCAGACCGCTGGCGTAGGTCTCGAATTTTCCCTGCGGTGTGACCCGGCAGGCCCAGCCGCGGAAACCATCCATCGATCCCATGAACGGGCTGCCGGCACGCCGGGAGGTTCGCTCGTTGTAATGGTCATGCGTGAGGTTCAGCAGGAAGTAATAGTTACCGGCCTCGTCGCGGACGGGGCCATGGGTGTATTCGTGGTAGTTGGCGCGGAACACACGGATGCGATCGGCCACGGGCTCCTCGTCCGGAATGTTGAGCAGAGAGACGACCGCGGGCCTCTTTTTTCTTCAACATCACCTGCGCGGGGCCGGCAGCAGCACCTCCGCCATCGTGCGCACGTAGTGCCAGATTGCCTCCAGATCCTCATCGGACATCAATTCAAGAGCGAACATCGGCATGATCGCACCGTAGGCCGTGCAGGTTCGGGCCGGTTCTCCACCAGATCGTAGCGAACCGAGGCCACCGCAACAAACCCCCTCACTTGCCACCGAGACGGCGGATGCGCACCTCGCGGAATTTGACCTTGCCGGTGAGGTGGTGCATCTGCAGCAGGATGCTGCCGGACTTCTGGCGGTTCTCGGGATCGCGGCAGTCAGCGGCTGGACTGCCGTTGACCCAGGTGCGCAGGTGGTTGCCGATCGCGCGAATGCGCAGGCTGACCCACTCGCCGTCTTTCGTCGTCGGCTTCGGGGCGCGCGCACCGTCAATCGCGAGCGCGTAGATGCTGCCGGTTGGATTGTTGTTGTCGCCGTGGTCGAGCTGCGCCTCGTAGCCGGGTGGGAATTCCTTCGTCTTGTCGGCGTGTGGCGCGCAGCGGAAATAGATCCCGCTATTGCCCCGACCGCCGGCGGTGTCGCTGATGCGCGCCTCCGAGTAGAGTTCGAAGTCCTGGAAGTCCTCGAGCGAGGAGAGGTAACCCTGGCCGCCGTGGCCGATGAGGACGCCGTCAACAACTTTCCACTCGGGAGCGTGTTTGAAGCGGTTCTCGCGCCAGCCATCGACGTCGCGGCGGTTGGAAAGCTGCGCCCAGCCGTCGTCGGCGCTGTCCAGCTTCCGGATGCGGATGTTTTTCACCGACACCGGATCACCGTGGTTCTGCACGCCGATCAGGCCGCTCCTGCGTTTCAGCCCGGGGACTTTCTTGCCGTGTGACTGCGCGAGCTGGTCGATCTGGCCGAATACCTGAGTACCTTGACGCGAGCGGAGTAAAAAGGTCTGCGGCTAGCAGTTGGTGATTGTCCAAAGCTGCTTCTTCCGCTCCTTGCTCAATTGCTCACCCTTCCAATAGACACGCTTGCGACGACACCGTACGATTCTTAGAATTCGCGTTGTCTATGTCTCCTCTCATCCGCCTGTTGACCTGCTTACTCGCGTTGCAGCCTGCGATGCTGTCGCGTGCGTTGGCCGGTGAGCCGGTGGACTTCAACCGCGACGTCAAACCGATCCTGGCAGCGCATTGCTTGGAATGTCACGGCCCGGATTCGGCTGGGCGGAAGGGTGGGTTGCGGCTGGATCGTCGTGAAGGGGTTGCGGATGACCGGGGCGGTTACCGGATTTTAGTTCCCGGGAAACCGGAGGCGAGCGAGCTGATCGCGCGGATCACGCACGCTGATCCCAAGGAACGGATGCCGCCCGCCGAGTCCGCAAAGAAACAGCCGCTCAAGCCAAACGAGATTGATATCCTCAAGCGTTGGATCTTGGAGGGCGGTGAGTTTGCCGAGCACTGGGCGTATCTCCCTCTGAAGCGACCTCATCTCCCGAAAGTTTCCGATGAGACATGGCCGAGAAATGACATGGATCGTTTCATTCTGAGTCGGCTCGATGAGGCAGGGCTGCGGCCGGCGCCCGAGGCGGACAAAGCGACGCTGATTCGGCGTGCGGCCCTGGCCCTGACCGGGCTCCCACCGACGATCGATGATGTCGATGCTTTTGTCGCTGACATGTCAGCGGACGCCTTCGAGAAAGTGGTGGATCGTTTCCTGGCGTCCCCGCGTTACGGCATTCACATGGCGCTGGCGTGGTTAGATGCGGCGCGGTATTCCGACAGCAGCGGTTACCAGGCGGACTGGGAACGCTACCAGTGGCCGTGGCGGGATTGGGTGGTCGATGCCTACAACGCCAACATGCCCTTTGATAAATTCACCGTCGAGCAACTCGCAGGGGACATGTTGCCGGAGGCGACCGTTGCTCAGAAGATTGCCACGGGTTTCAATCGCAATCATCGCATCAATGACGAGGGCGGCAGCCTCGACGCGGAATTTGAGGTGGAATACGTCGTGGACCGGGTCGATACGACGGCGACAGTCTGGCTCGGGCTCAGTGCGGGTTGCGCCCGCTGTCACGATCACAAATATGATCCTTTGTCGCAGAAGGAGTTTTACGGGCTCTACGCCTACTTTAACAATGTTCCTGAGAGAGGGATCGATGGACGCAAGGGTGGCGCGAAGCCATTTGTCGAGATCCCGAACGAGCGGGCTGTCGCCGAGGTGCCAGTGAGGAAAGCACAACTGGCTGAACTCGAGAAGGCAGGAGAGGCCGGGAATGGCAAGGACCGGATTGAGAGACTCAAGAAGGAGATTGTGTGGCTCGAGCGTCATGGTAAGGGCATGGCGATGGTCATGCAGGAACTTTCCGACCGACGCCCCACCTACCTGCTGAAACGCGGCGACTACCAGCATCCGGACAAGAGCGAGGTCATCCCGCCGACCCTGCCCGCCGTTTTCCAGCCTGCGGTAAATGGGGCGGAGGCTCCGCGGGATCGCCTGGGTCTAGCCAGGTGGATCGCCAGCCCGGCGAACCCCTTGACCGCACGGGTGGCCGTGAACCGGCTCTGGCAACACCATTTCGGTACAGGCATTATCCGCACCTCCGAAGATTTCGGCACGCGTGGAGATCGCCCATCTCATCCCGGACTGCTGGATTGGCTCTCCACGGAGTTCACCCGGCTCGACTGGGACCTCAAGGCGATGCACCGGCTCCTTGTGACCAGTGCGACATTCCGTCAGGCGTCGAAGTTCGAAACGAATGTCGCTTCGAAGGACCCGATGAATCGGCTGCTGGGACGTGGCCCTCGCATGAGGCTCAGTGGAGCGGCGATTCGGGACCAGGCGCTGTTGGTTTCCGGGCTCCTCTCCGAGCGCCAGGGTGGTCAAGCGGTGAAGCCGTATCAGCCCGCGGGACTCTGGGAAGAGCTTTCCTTTGGGACCGGAAAAACGACCATCGACTTCTATGAGCAGGACCACGGGGAAAATCTCTACCGGCGCACTCTCTACACATTTTGGAAACGCACCGTTGCGCCTCCGCAGCTCGCTATTTTCGACGGCGGTGGCCGGGAAGCCTGCCGCGTCCGAGGCGACACAACGAGCACGCCGATGCAGGCGCTCAATCTTCAGAACGATGTTACCTTCGTTGAGGCCGCCCGCCACCTTGCCCAACGGATGATGCGCGAAGGTGGGTCGACGGACGCGGACCGGATCACTTTCGCCTGGCGCCTTTTGCTGGGACGGAAACCGAGCCCCGGGGAGCTGGAGATCGTGGTCAACGCAGCAGCAAAGCACTGCGAGAAGTATGCCCATGCAACGGAGGAGGCTCTCAAGCTGCTGGGCACTGGCGAGTCCTCCCGAGACGACTCGCTTCCGCCGCACGAACATGCGGCGTTCACCGTCGTCGCGCTAACCCTTCTGAACCTCGATGAGGCGATCACGCTCGAGTGAGCACAGCGACATCATGATGACCCAATCCGATTCGCAATCATCGGCACCCAGCAACCGGATTCTCCGGACGCTCGATCTCGGGCGGCGCCAGTTTCTCCTCAAGAGCGCCACCGGCCTGGGAGGCGCTGCCCTGTCTGCGATGCTGGGGACCAACGGTTTCGCCGCGAGTGGCGGCGGGCTGCCGGGAGTTCCTCAAGTTCCCCATTTTGCCCCGAAGGCGAAGCGCGTCATCTTCCTTTTCCAGAGTGGCGGCCCGTCGCAGATGGATCTCTTCGATCCCAAGCCGGAGATGGAGGGCTATTTTGACAAGGATATTCCGGACAGTATCCGCATGGGCCAGCGCATCACCACGATGACCTCGGGACAAAAGCGGTTTCCGATCGCGCCGTCGATGTTCCAGTTCCAGCAGTACGGGCAAAGCGGCCATTGGTTCAGCGAACTCCTGCCTTACACGGCGGCCATCGCCGACAAGTTATGCATCGTGAAGTCCATGAAGACGCAGGCGATCAATCACGATCCGGCAATGACGTTTTTTCAGACGGGCTCGCAGATTTCGGGCCGGCCAAGCTGGGGCGCGTGGGCCAGCTACGGCCTGGGCAAGGGCAACGAGGATCTTCCCGCGTTCATCGCGATGACCTCGCGGGGCAAGGGAGGCGTGCAGCCTCTTGCCGACCGCTTGTGGGGAAGCGGATTCCTCCCCACAACCCACCAGGGAGTTAAATTCCGTGGTTCCAGCGATCCGGTGCTTTATCTGAACGATCCTCCCGGAATCTCGCGGGATACGAAGCGCACGATGCTCGACGATCTCGGCGCGCTCAATCGGAAGCGGCTCGACGCCGTCGGGGATCCCGAAATTGCGACTCGCATCGCGCAGTATGAACTCGCGTTTCGGATGCAGGCGTCGGTGCCGGAGCTGACCGACATTTCAACCGAACCGCAAAACATTCGCGACCTTTACGGCCCGGAGGTGAACAAGCCGGGAACCTACGCGTCGCAATGCCTGCTCGCCCGACGGCTGGTCGAGCGCGGGGTGCGCTTCGTACAACTGTTCCACATCGGCTGGGATCAACATGGAAACCTGCCGTCGGAAATTCGTGGCCAGTGCCGCGACACCGACCAGCCCTCCGCAGCTTTGGTCAAGGATCTTGAAGCGCGTGGGTTGCTCGAGGAGACTCTGATTGTCTGGGGCGGGGAGTTCGGCCGCACTACGTATTGCCAGGGCGACCTCAAGCGCGACAAATACGGCCGCGATCATCACCCGCGGTGCTTCTCGATCTGGATGGCTGGTGGCGGCGTCAAACCTGGTATCAGCTACGGCCGTACGGACGATTTCTCATACAATATCGTGGAAAATCCGGTCGAGGTCCACGATCTCCACGCCACCATGTTTCACCTGCTCGGCATCGACCACAAGCGCCTCACCTTTCGCGTCCAGGGTAGAGACTACCGCCTCACCGATGTCCACGGCCGGGTCGTGCAGGCGTGGCTGACCTAGCGTGCTGTTCGCGAATTCGTGAACAGCACACGAGTGTGGGTCGTCGCAGTTTGCGCCGCCCAAGGCCATTCAGGGACGCCCCCGAGGGGGACAGGCAAAACGATTTTACAATGGAAGTAGTCCTCGAGTGCTGGGGCATCACATAAAGGGTGACGCGTGCATTCATGCGGTCATATTCAGCGGTATGAATCAGCCGGAAGTTCTCGTCATCGTCGGCGACGCCACGGAGACTGTTGACACGCTTTATCCTTAACAACGACCATGGCCATTATGTCGGCCCCTGGATCAAGATGCTGGAGGCCGCACGGGACAAACCATGAGCAGACGACGCCCCGCAAAAGCAGCCCGAACCCACCCACGCATGAATCTCTCCCGCCGTCGGTTTCTCCACTCGGTCGCTGCGGCTTCAGCCGGATCTACCTTGTCGGCGCTCGCCGCGCCCGCGCCCTTTCACCTCCGTTACCTCCTCAACTCCGCGATGTATGGCGAGATGCCGCTTGCAGACATCCTGCCCGAAGTCGCAAAGACGGGCAGTGAGGCCATTGACATCTGGTGCAAGGTTCATGCCAACCAGCGCGAGCAGATTGCCGAGATGGGCGACGACGCCTTTGCCGCAATGCTCAGGAAGCAGCAGGTGAAGATGGCCGTCAGCACACGTTATCCGCTCGGTCCGACCGGTCTTGGCGACGAAACGGTGTGGATGCAGAAGTTCGGCGGCGGGATCATCATCACCGGCAGCAAGGGACCGAAGGAACCCTCGGGTACGGCTGCGAAGACCGGTATCCAGGAGTTTCTGGAACTGATGAAGCCGCACGTCGCGAAGGCCGAGGAAAATAACGTCGTCATCGCGATCGAGAACCACGACAAGCAACTGCTCTATCACCCCGACTCGCTGCGTTACTTCGCCGAGTTCAACCACTCGAAGCACCTCGGCGTGGCGTTCGCTTTCCATCACCTGCACCAATGGGTCGGTCAGATTCCCGCGCTCATTCGCGATCTGGGCAATGCACAGATCCCATTCATCTATTTTCAGGAGCACTCCGAGGGCATCCGCACCAAGGTGCCCAAGGAGATCGAAATGAAACAAATGCCTGGCTACGGCGAACTCGACTACCGGCCCATCGTCAAGGCGCTGCGGGACATCAACTACGGCGGTTATGTAGAAATCTTCATGCACCCGACGCCGCGTGGCATCCCTATCTTGCCGACGGTTCCGGAGATCACCGCAGCCATCAACAAGTCGCGCGCCTACGTGGAGAAGTGTCTGAAAGAAACAGTCTGATGAAGCGCCTCCTGATCTGGCCTTTCGCGCTGGCAACAATCATCATTTCTCTTCACGCCGAGCCGCTCGTGGTGGCGTTTGACCGTTTTCACTTGGCGCGGCCGACGGCCGAAGGCGGCCGTTTGCTCTACAACGAACTGGGCTGTGCCAACTGCCACGGAGGCGACACCGGCCTGCCCGCGCGCCGCGGGCCGATTCTGGGCGATGTCACAACCCGCGTGCAGCCGGATTGGTTGAAGCGTTTTCTTGCCGATCCTTCAGCGGTACGCGCGGGCACGACCATGCCGCGTCTGCTGCACGCGAACGACCCGCAGGCGGCCGAGGCGGTGACGCATTACCTCGCCTCGTTGCGCAAGGCCGCCCTTAGCAAGAAGATCAACCCGGTGGTTAATGCCGCGCGCGGACGCGAACTGTTCCACACCATCGGTTGCGCGGCTTGCCATGCGCCGGATGCGGAGTTCCAGCCGGCCGAGGGCAAGCCGGCGGTAAAGGAGTTCACGCACCGCTCGGTGGACTCTGCGACGCTGGAGGGAAAATACGTGCTTACTTCGTTGGCCGAGTTCCTGCGCGATCCGGTGACGGTGCGCCCGGACGGACGCATGCCGCGCTTCATCCTGGATGAGGAGGACGTCTCCGACCTCGCGGCCTACCTGCTCAATTTTACGGAGAGCCACGGCGTGAACGCGCCTGGCTTGCCGGGCTTCAACGTGGATCCGGCGCTCGTTGCCAAGGGACGCACCCTCGTCGCCACGGCACGTTGCGCGGCCTGCCACACCGACTTGCCGAAGGACGTCGAAGCGATGCCGATGCCGCTCCATTCGGCGGGAGGTGGTTGTCTGGAGAATTCCTCCAAAGCCGGTGTGCCGCGCTACGAACTCTCCGCACCGCAAGAGACCGCGTTGAAGTTGTTCCTCGCGCAGCGCGACCAACCGGCGACGCCTGCGGAGGTCGCGACGCTCACACTCGACGCGTTCAACTGCATCGCCTGCCACGACCGCGATGGTCGAGGCGGCCCGGACCCGGCGCGCAAGGCGTATTTCCAAGGCGACCACAATCTTGGTGACACAGGCCGTTATCCGCCGCCGCTGACGGATGTCGGGCACAAGCTGCGACCCGCGTGGCTGAAGAAGGTGCTCGCCGGAGAAGCGCGCGTACGGCCTTACCTCAAGACTCAGATGCCGCACTACGGCGCGGCGGTGACGCATCTCCCTGCGTTGCTCGCAACGGTGGACATGAAGTCGAGGAAGCCGCTGCCAGAAGGCGACGTCGAGGCCGGACGCAAGTTGCTCGGTACGGCGGGCGGGTTGAGTTGCATCACGTGTCATCGTTGGGGCGAGCGGCCCTCAATCGGCATTCAGGGGCTCGACTTGAGTAATCTTCACCAGCGCATCGAACCGACTTGGTTGCAGGAATATCTGGTGAACCCTCCGGCTTATCGCGCGGGCACGCTGATGCCTTCGTTCTGGCCCGAGGGCAACGCGGCGAACACAGAGATCCTCGGCGGCGTCACCGCCAGTCAGATTGCCGCCATCTACGCGTTTGCGAAGGCGGCCGAGGGTGAACCGGAAGGTTATCCCGACGTGGCGAGCGAGCAGTTCGAACTCGTCCCGAAGGAACACCCCATCGTGCAGCGCACGTTCATGGAGGGTGTCGGGACGCACACGATTCTCGTCGGCTTCCCCGCGGGTGTGCATGTCGCTTATGACGGACTGAACGCGCGGCCGGCACTCGCGTGGCGCGGGAAATTCTTTGACGCCTACTCGACATGGTTCGCGCGCTTCGCGCCTTTTGAACATCCGCTTGGCGAGTCCGTCGTGAAATGGCCGGATGCGCCACCCGGCGATCCTCGAGTTCGCTTTAAAGGTTACCGGCTCGATAAGAAGCGCATACCGACGTTCCTCTTCACCGTAGAAGAGGTCCGCGTGGAAGAACGTTTCGAGCCGGTGGATCCAGGCCTGCGCCGTACGCTCAAATGGGACGCGTCAACGTTGAAGCGTCTTCCCGTTTCGCATCCCGAAGGTGTGTCGGTGAAAGAAGAGTCCACCAAGCCCGGCCAGAGCAGCTTCCTCTACACATGGAAATGAATTCACAATTGTTGGCCATCGCCGGACTCCTTGCCACGCGCGCCTTGGCGGCAGAGTCCGCTTACGAGATTATCAATATCTTCACGGCCAACTCCCCCTCGGCCTCGCGCAGCGCGGATTGGAAACCTGGCGATGGACTTGCGCTCGAAGTCACCGGCATGGATTGGACCGCTGATGGCAAGCTCGCTGTCGCCGTGCGTAAGGGTGAGGTATGGCTGTTGGAGGGCGTGCTCGACGGTGATCCCGCGAAAGTCACCTACAAACGGTTCGCCGCAGGTTTGCACGAACCGCTCGGCTTGTTGCGCGACAACAACAGCCTGCTCGTCGCCCAACGCACCGAGGTTACGCGGTTGCGCGACACCGATGGCGACGGCGTGGCTGATGAATACCTCACGTTGGGTCGCGGCTGGAATGTCTCCGGAGCGTATCACGCCTATACCTACGGACCGAAACGTGACGGGCGCGGCCACCTCTGGGTGACGCTCAACCTCGACATGGGCGACCGCTCGGACAACAAAAGCGGCTGGCGCGGTTGGGGTGGCGTCCTCAAGCCCAACGGTGACTTCAAGCCAATGGTCGCAGGCATGCGGTCCCCATGCGGCCTCGGCGCGAACCTCGCGGGCGACATGTTTTGCGTGGATCAGCAGGGTACGTGGATCATGACGACACCGATCTACCACCTGCGCAAGGGCGTGTTCTTTTTGAACCAGGAAGGCATTGGTTCCCAGGACTTGCCCGGTTCGCCTTTGAAACTGGCGGCAAACCTGCCGAATAAGGTCCCGTACCCTGAGGCGGTGCGGGCCATGCCGCAGATGCGCCCGCCCGCCGTATGGATGCCCTACAACAAGCTGGGCCGCAGCGGCACCGACATCGTCACTTGCAACGCAGGCGGGAAGTTCGGACCGTTCGACGGGCAGATGTTCGTCGCCGAATTCACCGACGCCAAGATCAGCCGCGTGTTCCTCGAAAAGGTGGGCGGCGAGTATCAGGGCGCGGTGTTTCCGTTCCTCAGCGGGTTTGCAGCAGGGTTGGTGCGGCTGCAATTCGCGCCTGACGGCAGCCTGATGGTCGGCATGACCAGCCGCGGCTGGACGTCCCTCGGCACGAAATCCTACGGACTCCAGCGTGTGACGTGGAACGGCACCAGGCCGTTTGCGATCCACAAAATGCGTGCCCTACCCGATGGTTTTGAACTCAGCTTCACGCTGCCCGTTGATGCCAAGACCGCCACCAATCCGGCATCTTACAAGATGAGCAGCTACACCTTCCTCTCCTCGTCGGCCTACGGCAGTGACGAGATCGAGACGCAACCCGTGAGAATCCTCAGCGCCACCGTCGGCAAGGACCGCCGCCGCGTGCGCCTCAAGGCTGAGGGCCTGCGCGAGTTGTTCGTCCACGAGTTGCACGCGGATGGGGTGCGCTCCGCCCAGGGCGCGACGCTTGACCACTCGCTGGCGTGTTACACGTTGAACCGCATTCCCAGGTAATGACTGGAACCAAGCTCATGAGCCCAGCACCAACCGCATCCTCACCTTGCACATCGGCAGCCTCGTGCGAGGCTCGAACCGCATTTCAGGAGCAGGCGCGAGGTCGAGAAGCGACTGTACAAGGCCGGTGACGGGTCGACATTTGGAGATCGGTCGTCCCGGGAATTCCCCAAAAGCGGTGGAGGGCCACCGCGCTCCAAAAGCGCCGCCATTCGAGTGGCACGACCCGATTGATTTGGATTGCGGCAGCCCTCTGCCGCTTTTCCCCTCAGCATCCAATGCGGCGCCGGTAACTCGGAGATGCGCCCGTTTCGCTCCGATTTCGGCCTTCCGTTTTACAACATCCGCTTCACATTGAACGCCTCCATGAAATACCTCCTGCCTCTTGTAGGATTGCTCCTGACCGCCGCCCCATTACAAGCGGCGTCCGAGTGGCCACGCTTTCGCGGCCCTGCCGCGAATGGCACGGTGCCCGACGATCCGCGACTTCCCGTTCGCTGGAGCCAGACCGAGAACGTCCTCTGGAAAACCGACATCAAGGGACTTGGTTGGTCCTCACCGGTCGTCACGGGCAACCGGGTGTTTCTCACCGGCGTCTACAGCGACCAGGACGGCGACAACGAACAACCCAAGGCCGGTCTCTACCTCGGACAAGGACGGCAAGAGATTCCCAAAGGCACCCATCACTGGCTGACCTACTGCCTCGACCTCCAGTCCGGCAGGGTACTCTGGAAGCAGGAAGCGCATCAGGGCAGTCCGCCGGTCGGCCGGCATCCGAAGAGCACCTACGCGGCTGAAACATCGGCAACCGATGGCCAGCAGGTATTCGTGTTGTTCGGTGACGTGGGACTCTTCGCCTACGATCTCGATGGCAAACTGCTCTGGTCCCGTCCCATCGCAGCGAAGAAGACGATGTCCGACTACGGCGCCGCCGGTTCGCCGATCGTCCATGACGGTCAGGTGATCGTCGTCTACGACAACCAGGAGGAGAGCTACATCGCCGCTTACGATGCCAGCAGCGGCAAGGAGAACTGGCGCAAATCGCGCGAGGAAAAGAGCACGTGGGCGACTCCGTTCATCTGGCAAAATCCGCAGCGAACTGAATTGATCGTCTCGGGAAAAAACCGTATTCGATCATACGATCTTCAGGGCAACGTGCTCTGGGAAATAAGCGGGCGCATGTCGAACCTCATCATCCCTTCGCCCTTTGCCGCGCATGGCTTGCTCTACGTCACCTCCGGCTATTTCGCCGATCCCCATCGGCCCGTCTACGCCATTCGCCCGGGAGGCAGGGGCGACATTTCATTGAAGCAAGACGAGACATCCAATGAGTTCATTGCGTGGTATCTCCCCAAGGACGGCCCCTACAACACCTCCCCGATGGTCCATGGCGACAACTATTACACGCTGCTGGATCGCGGCATGATGTCCGCCCATGACGCTCGCACCGGACGCATGCTCTACGATCGGGAACGTTTTCCGGTCGGGGCATCGTTCACGGCGTCACCCTGGGCCTACAATGGAAAAGTGTTTTGCCTCAATGAAGAGGGCAAAACCTATGTGCTCACCGAGGGTGGAAAATTCAACATCGAGCACACTAACGATCTCGACGGGCTTTGCCTGGCCACACCCGCCATCGCGGATGGCAAGCTTCTGATCCGCACGTCCGGGCGGCTGTATTGCCTGACCCGGCTCAAACCCTGACACGCCGCAACGAAATTGCATAGCCGGGACGCTGCGTCACTTTGCGCGAGAGTTCTCCGGAGCAGGTTGGTTGCTCATTTCATGAAGCATTATGTGGTGAGGAAGATGGGACATGTCGGAGCCGTTTGGGTGGAATGCTCAACTATTACTACGGAGAAGCTTCATGACTCGGAAGGGAATCACCTTTTGCGACATTACGGGGTCCGCAAGCGATAAAACCGCCTCGCCGTTGGCGGGGTCTCGGGCACTTCCACTAATCTCGGCGTGGACACGGGCGGTATTTCGGTGAGGAATCGCCAGGGGCCGGAATCGACGTTCTCACGGAACTCGATGGTGTAGGTCTTGTTCGGCTGGACGAGCAATTGGAGCATGGGCGGGTTGCCAAAGACGATTTCCAGGCGCAGCACGTTGCCGCGGTCCTGTGGGTCGGTGCCGGCGTGATATTCTTCGAGGTTGGTCAACCCGTCACCGTCTGGGTCGCCGCTGGCGCCGTTGACGCCGGTCGCGCTGTTTGGGTTGAGGCCGTGGGCGATTTCCCAATCGTCGGGCAGGCCGTCGCCGTCGGTGTCGCGGATGGCGACGCCGGCGCTGGGTGGGGCGGCGGTCCAGTTGACCGGGTCGTTGCCGTAGTCCGCGGCGTTGAGGCGCTGTAACGAGTAACCGAAGCCGTCCACGTTGTTGGTGGGCCAAGGCGGGGCGTCGGAATAAGCCACGCGGTCCACCAGGACATATGGCACGTAGCGGGCGTCGGGGCCGGGCGGTTGCTGCGGCGTGTCGGGCCGGTAAAGTTCGACGCTATCACTGCCGTTGTCGAGCCTGCCGCGGTAAGGGCCGTACACGGCCACGTTCGGCGAGAGGTTGTATTTGGTGCGGAATGCCGAGAGCGCGGCGGGGTCGGCGACCGGATCGAAGCGGACGACGAGAATCAGCCCGTTCACCGGGATGGAGACGTTGGGGGGGAAATCGAAGTCTACCGCGTCGCGCAGTCGCCATGTGTGGGCAGGATACGCCGAATGATACAGGGGGACGGCGCTGGCGGTGATGTTGCGCAGTTCGATGAACTCCTCCGCTTCGTTCTCGCCGCCACCGGGCAACTCGGGCGGGTGATACATGATTTCGCTGATGACCACCAGGCCGACCAGCGGCCCGCTGTTGGTGCGGCCGGTGCCGGTGCGAAAGTCATCCACCGTCCGCGGATTGTCCGCGCCGAAGGTACGCTGCGCCAGGGCGGTGAAATCGACTCGATTTCCGTTGAGCGAGCTGGTGTTGTAGCGACCGAAAGAGACGCCGTTGGCCGCCGGCCCAAAGTCCGCCACGATCCGGTAGCCCGTGAGCTGGCCGCCGGCGTCAGCGGCGGCGAGATGGACTTCGTCGCCCCGGGCTGAGTCGAGGGAGAAGGGGGCGACAAGGTTGTTCGAGTTGAAGTCGATTTCGTAGAACACGCGGAAGCCGTTGGCGGGAATCATCGTGCCGTTCGGAATGCGGTATTTCTTGAGCGTCGTGCGAGAGTCGCTCAGGAACCAGCCGCCGATGTTGACCAGGCTGGAGCTGACGTTGCGCAGTTCGATGGCGTCCTCCAGCGGCGCGTCGGTGTGGGTTAGGACCTCGTTGATGACGACGTTTGGAATGGGCAGGTAGTTGCTTTCTTCGGGAGTGGCAGTCCCAGGGAAGAACACGACGTTGGTCGCGCCATCGGGCAGTCGGCCCTGGGAAACGCCCTTGGATTGCGGTCCGAAGGTGACGTGATCGATGAGGACGCCAAAGCGATCGGAGAGACCAATCGAGTCCCCGTTCCGAGAGAGCGCAAAGGGGACATGGTCGGCGCCCGCGGCGGGATTGTCGTCGGCAATGATCTTCAGGAAGCCCGACAGGGCGGCCGCGATGTAAGAGAGCGCGGGGATCGGCGGGTACTGCAGCCGGTCGTTGAGATTCTTGGTGAGGTAAAGGCCGCTCAACTCGACCGGCTGCGCGCCGGGGTTGTAAAGCTCGAACCAATCGCCGCCGCCGGACGGGTCGGCGATCCATTCATTGACCCTGAGCAGGGCCGGGTTGCCGAGGGTCGCGGCGATGTTGGCTGAACCTTGCGTGGGCAGGTTTAACACCCAGTTGCTGCCGCCGTTTGGGACGCGGCCGATGGACCAGTCGGGCGCCTGGATGCCGAAGGAAATCGCGTCGAGTACTTCGCCGCCGCTCTGCGGCCGGTTGAAGAGATAGAGCGAATCGCCGGAGGCTTTCAGGCCAAAGCCGGTGTTGAGCACGGCGGCGGCATTCGTCGTGGGCGGTGCGCCGGAGTCGAATCGCACCACGCCTCGGCCCATCGCCGCGATGACGGATCCTTGCGGGAAGACCCAGCGGCGGGGATTGGCGAGTTGATCGGTGAAGCTCATGCCGGCAAGTTCGATCTGGCCGTTCGAAGGGTTGTAGAGTTCGACCCAATCGGTGACGGTGCCGTCGGAATTGGTGGTTTCGCGCGCGATCGCCAACACTTCGTTGATCTTGATGCCGGCCAGTCCCGGGTTGTTGGTGAGAATGACGCCGTCGAGCCGGACGCCGAGGACGATGTCCTGGCTGGTGAGCGAAGCCTGATGTATTTCCACAGCCAAGTGATTCGTGCCGGCGCGGAGTTCCGTGAGCGGGAGGTTGATTGGTGCTTGGTAAGTCGGATCGAGAATGTTGCCCGAGGCCAGCGTGGAAGAGTTGATCGGCCCCGACGGCAGGTTGTAGCGATAGACTTCCACGCCGTTCAGATAAACCACGGCGCCGTCGTCGAAGATGCCCGTGAGTTGCAGCGCGGAGAGCTGGGCCAGGTTCGCCACGAGGAAGCGTGTGCGGAAATAGATTGTGGGCTTGGTGTTGGGCACCGTGAGTGTCGTGAGCACAGGCTCCGGCAAGGTGCCGCCCGGCCGCACGGCGGCCAGCAGGCCCGGGCCCGAGGGCCACTGAGAATCGTCGTAATTGGTGGCGCGCCACGCGATGCCGAAGTCGGTGCCGGTTTGTTCGTAACGCCAGAAGTGATTGTAGGGGACTAGGTTCACCAGTTGCGGCTGCTGCGGCTCAGGCGCCGCCGGATTGCCCGCTCCCCGTGTCGCCAGATCGAAATAGACGATGCGCGAACCGCCGTTGGGCGAGCGGCCTTGCGAGACGCCGTCGAATTGCTGCCCATAAACCACGCTGTCAATGATCGCACCGCTGCTGGCGAGGAGCGCGATCTCTCCGGTTTCCGCCGAGAGCGAGAAGTCCAGATGATCCGGCCCGGCGCTCTTATTGCCATCGGCAATGAAGGCGCGGTAGCCGTAACCGTCGATGAAACTCAGCGGCGTCATCTTGTGCTGGAAAGGGTGCCCGATGGGCTTGTCCGTCATGAACAACCCGCCGAGGTTCACGGGCAGTGCGTCGGGATTGTAGAGTTCGATGAAATCATCGACGAACCATGACGCGGGGCTGGGCAACCATTCGTTGATCTTGAGCGTGGCTGCCGAGCCGGTTGCCGTGGCGGTGTTGGGGCCGCCGGAAGTCGGCGTGCAGAGATCCCATTGGCCGTTGCTCAGGCGGCCCACGGAGAGGTCGGCCAGTTGCCAGCCGAACGTCACCGAGTCGAGGACGCGAAAGCCGTTGGTCGCGCGGTCGAGTAGATAGACCTGGTCGCCGTTCTGGTCCAGGCCAAAGCCCGTGTGCAGGCCGCCGGTGCCTTCAGGATTGTTCGCGAAGACGACGCGCCAGGCGCCGGCGCCCAGCGTCGTGCCGGGCGGGAAGGTGAACTTGTTTGGGTTGTCCAGGTCGTCGGTCAGGTGTAGTCCGGAGAGATCGACCGAGCTCTCGCCCGCGTTGAACAACTCGATGAGGTCCGGAAAGGTGCCTTCGTGGTTCACCGCGCTGTCGTTGCGAGCCAGCACTTCGTTGATCACCACTCCGCGCAGACTGGAGAGCACCGTCCAGGTCTTCGAAATGGTCGCGTCGGCGTCAGTCTGCCAGGTGCCGGCGCTGTTGCGCCCGATGACATAAACCGTGTAATGGCCATTGGCCAAGCCGGTGAGGTTGATGGGCTGGCCGGCCAATTGGTCGGCGCTCCAAGCGCCGTTGCTCACGCGATACCGGTAGTGGGTGATATCCGCGTCCACGACGTTGAGGGTTGCGGTGTTCAAGTAGGTCGGCGACTCTGGCTCGCCGCTGACCGCGACGCGAACGTCTACCGGAGCCGCCGGCAGCGCACGGAGCACGTAATCGATCCGACCCTGGGCGTTGTTCCTCATGTTTTGGATCACGCCTGGCTGCACCCAGTCGCCCAGCACCTGGTCCATGAGCGGAAAGAGTTGATTGGTCGCGAACGCGCCGGCCAGTTGCCGCCGGTATTCGGCGTAGAAGAGCGGCTGGAACTCCGAGTGCCGCAGGAACCGTGAGACATTCGGTATGGCGGCTGCCAGGAAAATGTCATTCGGCGTGCTGGGTTGGCGGGGGTCGCTGCCGAAGATTTGATCGAAATCATTCGGCAGGAGGAGGAAGCGCGGATCCACAACGCCGCGGTACATGTTGAAATCATCGTCCACACCGTTTGCCAGCGCGGTCTCCGTGTAGTTCATCAAGAAAAGAACAGCGAAGTAGCGCAACCACATCTCGACATTGGCGTTTTGTCGCATGGCGCGAACGTAGTCATTGGCCGGGGTCGCGTCGGGGTCCAGCGCGGAGAACAGGTTGAGGAGGTCGTTCCAGTCGTTCTCGCTGATATTGGATTCCTTGTCGTAGGCGCAACCGACGTAGGACTGCGGAGTGGCGGGGAGAAGATACTCGAAGTTGCACAGCGGGCGGCGCTTGGAGTAGGCATTGCCATTGGGATCGTCCGGATAGTGGTCGCGCGCCCACTCGCCATCGACCACTTCGACGTGCGCGTAGGAGCCGAACATGCCGGCGCCGCCATTGGCTTCATTGATGCCGTTGAAACGCACCTGGACGGCGCGGGCGTAGGGCGCGGGCAAACCAGCCTTGAGCGACAACGCGCTGCCGAGTACTTGGGCATAGGTGTTAACCGAATTCAGGTTCAGCGAACTCTTGTTGTTCCACAACCGGTCGGTCGGGATGCCGAACTTCATCGTCGGCGGGGTCGAGCCGAAGCTGCTTTGGCCGCGGCGGCGGGCGATGCAATTGTGCCGCACCTGCACGTCGCTGCCCTGCACAGTGATGAAGGTTGCGTTGCGCTGAATGCGATCTCGGAAGTTGAACAGGTCATTCCGGTCGTTGGCGCGCATGACGATGCGATAGACCGGCTGCTTGCCGGTGTAGGCTTCGTCATCCACCTGGAAGAGCGCATTGGCCTCCTGCGCGAAAGTACCGCCGCCCAGATCCGCCGCCGCTGGCCAGGTGCCTGCGTTGCTGTCGGCGTCGCTCGCCTCGACGTAGAATTCGGTGATCGTCCGGTTGGCCATCGGTGGCAGCACCACGCCAAAGACTCCGTCGCGGGCCGCCCCGTCGTTGCTCGAACCGTTGTCGAGCATGGGAACGCTGGTGAACGCCCGCAAGGTGGTTGCGTCACGATACCACAACCACACGGTCAGACCGTTGGGGCTCTCATCGACGATGCGCGCCAGGATCGTGATCGAGTTCGTCGAGCGCGGAATGGCCGGAAGGTGGGAGACGTCCAAAATCATCGGCGCCAGGTTCGCCGTCGCGCGTGAGTTAGCCGCACCGGGTGTGCCGTTACTGTCGGTGCTGGCTGCCCAGTTCTGGCCGGTGCTGTTGTGGAGTGCGCTCTGGCGCAGTTCGAGCGAACTGCCGAAGCCGTCCGCCGCGCTCACCCACTCCCACCCGAGGTCGGTCGCCGTGCGCACAGCCCAATCGCCCTCGTCAGCATACTCGACGAGATCGACGCGGTTGCCGGACGCATCCTCCAGTTCGACTTCGTCGCGGTTGTTGCTCAGGCGGCCCGTCCAACCGCCGACCACATTGACCACCATCGGGTACTTCGCCCGGAAGGTTGTGACGTTGGCCGCGACGACGAGATAGCCGCCCGCTGCGAGATTCGTGTTCGGGAAGTTAAATTCCACCGCGCGATTCAGTCGCCAGCCGGCGAGGTTCACCGCGTTCGAGCCGCGGTTGAAGAGCTCAATGTATTCTTCGGCAATCGGTTCTGGCACGAACGCCGTCTGATCGTGGGTGGGGTGATACATGATTTCGTTGATCACGACCTGCCCTTCCCAGACCGCGTTGGTATTCAGCGTGTAGCTCCACGGCTCGCCGGCGAAGGCGTTGCGGGCCGCGGCGCGATCGGTGATGCCGTGGCTGGCGGTCCAAGTGACGTTCACCGCCCCGTTGGGCAGAGGCGCGAAACGGAACTCGTAGGGACCAGCGTCCTTGCCGGTAACGCTGGTGGCCGCGGTCCCGTTGATCCGCAGATCCGTCGCGTCCACGCCGAGCACCGCTTCGCTGAAAGTGACTTTGATGGAGTCGATCTTGCGCAGAGTTGTCTCCGCTTGTGGACTAACGCGTGCGACGATGGGCGCGACTGTGTCCGCCAGAGTGTATTGCCAGGTGGCGCCTGAGCTGAACGAATCAAACGGCTTGGGCGGATTCTCCAAATCGGCAATGCCGTGCTCGCCGTTCCAGCCGATGAAGACCGTGCCTTCGGCCGGGTGCGAGAAGGAGAAAGTGTAATTGCTGGCCGATCCGCTGACTGCCGCCGCCGCCACGCCGTTGATCAGAAGATCGCCGGCGCCCACTCCCGAAACATTCTCGCTGAACGTTACCGTGATGCTGCTGAGGCTGGAGACGATCCCCGGCGCAGGAGATTTGCCCGCCACAATCGGCATCGATTCCGCGCCGACGTTGACGTTGACAACCGCGGATGTCGTCAGGGCACCGAGATTGTCCGTGGCCACGACGTGCAGCGCGTAACTGCCTGCCGGGACGTTGGGCCAGTCAAAGGTAAACTGGGTGCCGCTCTGGGGCGTGGTGTCCTCGCCCAGTTTGGTCGCGCCCTGGAAAAACTCCACCAGAGCCACGCTGCCGTCGCTGTCGCTGGCGGATGCTGTCATGGAAACGGTGGCCGGCGCGGTGTAGAACGCGCCTTCGCCCGGACTCACCAGCGCGATGGTGGGCCGCTCGTTTTGGGTGCTAACCGAGAACTCCAGATCAAAGCTGATGTCGGAGCTGGTCGCGGATTGCTGATGAATCTCGGCGGCGATGACGTTTTCTCCCGCCACCAAAAGGCCGGGCGGAACAGTGGCGGACAGGAACACGGTTCCATCATCGCTCGCGTTGGTCAGCGCTGGCGTGCGGTTGGCGATCGTCCCGGCGGGAAGATTGTCCCTAAAGACCTCGCGCCCGTTCAGGTAAACGACGACGCCGTCGTCGCGTAACACACGGAACTGCCCCACCACGTAGGGCGTTGGATCGGCCACGAGGAAGCGGTGCCGAAAGTAATACGTGATGGATCTAGTTGGCGCGTCGGAGCAACACAACACCGTGGCTTCAGGGCGACCGTTGCGCAGGTCGCCGTATCCCAATTCCGCCGGTCCGCTGGCCCAGGTAGCGTCGTCGAACGACGGGGCGATCCAGTTGGTTCCTTGATCCGAACCGTCATCGAGGTATTTCCAGACGCTCTTCGAGGCGACCAGAATCTCGCCCCGGGCGGGGGTCATCCAACACAATAAGCCGCAGAGAACAACGGCCACAACACTACCTTTCATCGCTTTGTGTCCCCGCATACGTGGTCAATATCAAGAACTGCAAGTCGTCGCCTTCATTTCTCGCTTGCTGCAAGTAGGTGCCGTGACCCAGGTGAAGGATGTCGAAGCAACCGTGCGTCACGACTATCCGTTTTCATTAGGAACGGTGCTTCCTCCGCCATTCTGCGACGCGGACCCATGGAGGGATCTTATGTTGGAAGTTGAACTTCATTGGTTTGAACCGGATGCGAGGGCGCGTCAGGCGACTAACTCTACACGAGAAACGGCGCTTGATCCAAAGGAATCCTCGCGGAGCCGGTGAATGAATCGATCCAAACCAGCTCAGTGAGCAGATGCGCCAGGGTAGCGGTATTCGACGAAGCCGGGCGCGAGCATTTGCGGCGCGGACTCGGCGGCGATAAGGACGCTCGCGGCGAGCGCGATGGTTGCGCTATGGAGGCGAGTTGGGAAGGACATGGTTTGAATCTGGTTGTGTGCGGACAGAATCTGGAATGAGCTTTTGCGCAAATCCAACTCAAAGCAATGATTGCTGCTGATGCCGCCTGTCGTGTCGGATGGGCTATGACATGCAATCTGCCCTGGGCGAAACAAATCCAAGCTTATTAGGTCGTCTTCCTGCCGGGCGACTGGTTCCCGCAGGCCGTTGCACTCCGTCCTGGTAGCCGGTTAGCCTGAATTGCTCTTGAGTGGGAAGCACGCTTGCGCCTATCGTCGCCTTCGTTCCTAAAACCAACGCCTGCGCGCGAACCATGGTGCAACCGTCATACGCATTGACCGCGGCCACATCCGCACAACCGCTCTGGCAGCCGGCTCCGGAACGTGTTGCAGCGGCCAACCTCACCCGGTTCGCCCAAACCGTGCATGAAACCTGCGGCGTCGCCGTTGATAGCTACGAGGATCTGTGGCGATGGTCCGTCGAGCGAAGGGAGGAATTCTGGCCGGCCGTTTGGGATTTTTGCCAGGTGATCGCCGCCCGCCGTGGCGAGCAGGTGGTGGTGGATGGAGAGCGCATGTCGGGCACACGATGGTTTCCGGACGCTCGTTTGAACTTCGCCGAAAACCTACTCCGCCGCCGCGACGCGGCGCCGGGAATCGTGTTTTGGAACGAAGTGGGACGGCAGACAACGCTGAGCTTTTCCGAACTCCACCTCCAGACCGCGCGGCTGGCCGCGACGTTGCGCCGTTGGGGCATCCGGCCGGGCGATCGCATCGCCGCGCTGCTGCCCAATCTGCCTGAGGCGATCGTCGCCATGCTGGCCGCCGCCAGCGTCGGGGCGACGTTCAGTTCGTGCTCGCCCGATTTTGGCGTTCCGGGAGCCGTCGATCGCTTTGGCCAGATCTCGCCGCGCGTGTTGTTCGCGGCCGACGGATACATCTATGGCGGGAAGCGGTTCTCTACCGTTGAGAAGGCCACGGCCCTTCAACAGCAGATCCCATCGATCGAACGGTGCGCTCTCGTTCCTTATCTCGATCCGGACGTTCACACGCCGGCGGGCCCTTGGTGCACCTGGGCGGAGGCGACTGCCGGGGACGCCACAAGCATTGAATTCGAACCCCTGCCGTTTGATCACCCGCTTTACATTCTTTACTCCAGCGGCACGACCGGGGTACCCAAATGCATCGTTCACGGGAGCGGCGGCACGTTGCTCCAGCATGCCAAGGAACACGTGCTCCATACCGACCTGCGGCCCGGCGATCGCCTGTTCTACTTTTCCACCACCGGCTGGATGATGTGGAACTGGCTGGCCAGCGCGCTCGCCAGTGGCTGCACTCTTATCCTTTATGACGGTTCGGCCTTTCATCCCAACGAACGCGTCCTGTGGGATCTGGCCGAGGCTGAAGACGTCACCGTGTTTGGCACGAGCGCCAAATACCTGGCGGCCCTCGAGAAATCCGGTGCCCGCCCCGGAAAAACGCATCGGCTCGACGCTCTGCGGACGATCCTCTCGACTGGCTCGCCGCTGGCACCCGAGAGTTTTGACTACGTCTATCGCGACATCCGCAGCGACGTCTGTCTGTCGTCTATCTCCGGCGGGACGGACATCATTTCTTGTTTCCTCCTGGGGCACCCGGGACTCCCGGTTTATCGCGGCGAACTCCAGGTGCGCGGCCTGGGGATGAAAGTCGATGTCTTCGATGAACAGGGCCGGTCCGTCGTGGGCGGGAAAGGAGAGCTGGTTTGCACGGCGCCATTTCCATCGATGCCGATCGGGTTCTGGAATGACCCGGATGGACGGAAATACCGGACGGCCTATTTCGAGCGCTATCCGGGCGTGTGGCATCATGGTGATTACACGGAACTCACCCCGAACGGCGGGGCGATCATTCACGGGCGCAGCGACGCCGTCCTCAAGCCGGGCGGTGTCCGGATCGGCACGGCCGAGATCTATCGTCAGGTCGAGCAGGTGCCGGAAGTGATCGAGTCGCTGGCGGTCGGCCAGTCGTGGCGAGGCGACGTGCGGATCGTGCTCTTCGTCCGGTTGCGACCGGGGACTGTATTCGACGAGGGGCTGCGGCGGTGCATCGTCGAGCGGATTCGCGCTGGCGCGACGCCACGGCATGTGCCCGCAAAAATCCTGGAAGTCACCGAGATCCCCCGCACGCGGAGCGGCAAGATGGTGGAACTGGCCGTGACCGACATCGTGCATGGTCGCCTGGTGGCCAACCGCAAGGCCCTCGAGAATCCCGCCGCGCTCGCCCAATTTGCCGGCCGCCACGAATTGGAGGAGGACTGACATGGCCGATCGGAAAGTCATCATCACGTGCG
>SXGT01771041.1_pt1 | contig 23364 bp, 27 predicted proteins | sample 3176221 | NCBI WGS metagenome assembly SXGT01 (sample SAMN11356862, study PRJNA531348) | freshwater metagenome | isolation source: freshwater sample F1-120 | place: China: Fuxian Lake, Yuxi | collected 2017-12-25
AGAAGCTTGCGGCGTTCCAGGCGCGTCGTTCGCGTTCGGCGACGATGTCGTCCTCGGCAGCATCGAGCGCCTCGGGGTCCTCGGACTCGACCAGGTGGGACCCGATGACGCGGTCGGCAAGACGCGTCAGCCGGGGCAGGTCCAGGCGTGGTGCGTCCGCGACCAGCTGGGCCTCGCAGTCACGCCGGACGGCATCCTCGACGTCGTCGGGCAGAAGGTCGAGGGCCTTGCCGATGACCGTGGCCTGCTTGGCCGTCAGCTCACCGGCCGCTTGCGCGGCGTGGGAGACGGGGGTGGTCTGGATCTTCTTGGCCTGCCGGACCAGCCCATCGGCCCCGCGGCGGTCGCCGCCGAAGTCACCGGCCAGCAGCGACCCGGTCGACGCAGCTCCCTCCCGCCGGGCGGTTCCGGCGGACTCCACGGCCGCGACCGCCGCCAGCTCGTGCGCCGCGACCCGCGCCTTCAACCGCGCCAACGAACCCGCCGCCTTCCGCTGATCACCACCGTCGAGCCCGGCATAGACGCTCGTCTCGAGGCGGTCCAGCTGTGCATGCAGCCCCGCGAGCACACCGGACACCTCGGTGGAGGTGATGGGCTCGAGCGGGACGGCGACCATGGGAACACCCTTCTATCGACGATGTGTTCCCATCTTATGGGGACCCTCAGACACCCCTCCACCACTCGTCCACACCCGCGTGGACCGGGCTCCGTGGGACTCACTCGGTCGCGACGACCAGGTCGGCCTCGCCGCGCCGGTCCCGCACCCGCTGCGCGGTCGGTTCGTCGACGTCGTCGACCCACGCCTGCGCCGCGGTCCGGTCCTTGCCCGAGGCGACGTGCCGCTCCACGAGTCGCGACCGACGCCGGTTCTCGTCGAGCTCGACGAACCACACCTCGGCCATCAGCGTCCGTGCCTCGGGCCACGGGTCGTCGGCGTCGAGGAGGTAGTTGCCCTCGGTGACCACGACCCGGGTGGTCGCCGGGACGGTCACGGCGGCCGCGATCGGCTGCTCGAGGCGGCGCTCGAAGCCGGGCGCGTGGACGGCGTGCTCCGGGACGTCGTGGAGGCGACGCAGGAGGGCGACGTAGCCGTGGGCGTCGAAGGTCTCGACCGCACCCTTGCGAGTGCGCAGGCCGAGGGCGTCGAGGGTGACGTCGGCGAGATGGAACCCGTCCATCGGCACCTGGGCGGCCGGCACGCCCGCGTCCTGGAGTCGACGCGTGAGCTTGCGCGCGAGGGACGACTTGCCCGACCCGGGGGCGCCGGCGATCCCGATCACGATCCGCGGCCGATCGGCGAGCAGGCCGCGGACACGGTTCACGAGCTCGTCGAGCGAGGGGGTCGGCACGCCGTCATCCTGTCAGCCGACGGCACACGTCGGCCACCCAATGACGTGTGCTGGACAATACTGTGTGACACACAGTAAAGTGCGAAGCATGGAAGCGGACGACGTCATCAAGACCCACCTGCAGGAGCTGCGTCGCGGCACCGTCGTGGTGGCCAGCCTGACCGCGCTGCGCGAGCCCGGCCACGGCTACGCCCTGCTGCAGACGCTCGCCGGATACGGCTTCGCGGTCGACGCGAACACGCTCTACCCGCTGCTGCGTCGCCTCGAGGACCAGGGGCTCCTGCTCAGCGAGTGGAACACCGACGACTCCCGCCCCCGCAAGATCTACCGGACCAGCCTGCGTGGCGAGTCCGTCCTGGCCGTCCTGCTCGAGGACCTGGCCGCCATCACCACCTCCATCGATCGGCTCACGCAGGGAGAGCAGCCATGACCACCACCCTCACCGACCGCTACGTCCACGCCGTCCAGCGCTCCGTGCCGGAGGCGCGGCGCGAGGAGATCGGCCGCGAGCTCCGGTCGTCGATCGACGACATGGTCGACGCCCGTGACGACCTCGAGCGCGACGACGCCGAGCGTGAGGTCCTGACCGACCTCGGCGACCCCGGCGTCCTCGCCGCCCAGTACGCGGACCGACCGCTGCACCTCATCGGTCCGCGGTACTTCCTCACCTACTGGCGGCTCATGCTCCGGCTCCTGGTCTGGATCCCCGGAGCCGTCGCTCTCGTCGTGCTGACCGTCGTGATGATCCAGGACGACAGCAGTGCCGAGGCGATCGGCGCGGCGGTCTCGGCAGGCTTCCAGGCGGCCGTGCAGGTGGTCTTCTGGACGACCGTCGTGTTCGCGGTGCTCGAGCGAGTCGACATCGACCCGAAGCTGCCCGCGTGGACCGTCGACGACTTGCCCGACACCCCGGACGACCGGGACGTCACCCTGGTCGACACGGTGACGGCGCTGGTCTTCATCGTCCTCTTCGGCGTGGTGCTCGTCGTGCAGAACTTCCGCAGCTGGGTGCAGGGACCGGACGGGGAGGATGTCGCGGTGTTCGATCCGGCGCTGTGGTCCGGCTGGCTGCCCCTGCTGCTCGTCGTGCTCGCCGCCAACGCCGCGCTGGAGGTCTGGAAGTACCGGGCGGGACGGTGGACGGGCCCCATCGTGGCCGCGACGTCCGTCATCTCGCTCACCTTCGCGTTGCCGTTCGCCTGGCTCGCGTGGCGGGAGTCGCTGCTCAACCCGGAGTTCGTCGACGCGGTCGGCATGAGCGACACGGTGCTCGGCTACGTCAACGACGGCATCGTCGCCGGAGCGGTCGTCATCGTCCTGATCGAGGTGGTGGACGCCCTCTGGAAGCTCCGCCAGCGCCGGCTCGCGTCGACCTGAGGGCCAGAACCTCCATGTGATCGCCAGTGTCGGGTCCGGTAAGGTTCCCCGCGGTGGCGTGTCCGAGCGGCCGAAGGTGCATCACTCGAAATGATGTGTGGGGTCAAACCCACCGTGGGTTCAAATCCCACCGCCACCGCAGCCGAGGGGCCTGACACGACTGGGCCCCGCTGACGCACTGGACTCCCTCCGGACCTCGGTCCGGAGGGAGTTCTGCTGTGTGCCGGGCCGCGGCCGCCGACGTCGGCGACGTGGCCGACAGGATCGTGACGTCCCGACCGACGGCGCTAGTCCTTGCGGTCGGCCAGGATCGCGGCGACGTTGAGGCCCGCCCACGTGAGGGTGGCGGCGAGGACCTTGACCTTGCCGGCCTTGTGCGTCGCTTCGCCGGTCAGCAGTGCGGCGTCGGACAGGTCGAACGCGACGCGGGCGACCATGGCCTGCTCGCGTGCGCCCGGTGAGGGAGCGAACACCGCCAGTGCGCTCACCGCGAGGTCGCGGACGCCGAAGGTCCTCGCGACGACGTCGTACTCCGGCTGCTTGAGCGGGCTCTTGGTCACCGCCCGGCCGAGGTGGCGCGGCTTGGCGAGCGCGTAGAGCGCGTAGCCAGCGGTGGCGGTGGACATGATGGTGCTGCGGCTCGGCTTCGTCATGGCACGACGCTACGGACGTCCCCGCGCTCGCGCACGTCCACGGCCGTGCCTCGTCGACGGACCGGGAGTGGCCCTCACACGGCGGTGGGACGCCGGTCGGCCCAGGGTCGGGCCTGCTCGAGCTGCGCGGCCAGGCGGAACAGCTGCGGCTCCGCGCCCAGGCGGCCGACGAGTTGGACGCCCATCGGGAGTCCGTCGGCGGTCCAGTGGAGCGGGACGCTCATGGCCGGGCGACCGGTCAGGTTCGCCAGCTGCGTGTAGGGCACCCACCCGAGGTTCTGGGAGATCATCTGCTCCACGACGGGCGTGTGCCGCAGGACGCCGGCGATGCGCAGCGAGAGCAGCGTCCTCTGGGCCAGCTGGACGGGCGCCGGCACGTCGAAGGCGCCGATGCGCGGAGGAGGCGTGGCCGTGGACGGCGTCAGCAGCAGGTCGTACGTCTCGTGGAAGGCGGCCACCCGGCGCACGTGCACGTGTCGACGCTCCAGCGCCCGGGTGAGCGCCACGGGGTCGGTGGCGCGCCCGAGTGCGGCCATCACGCGCGTGTCGGGCTCGAAGTCGCGGTCCGTCGCACCGGCCGCGGCCTTGGCCTCGTCCACCGAGTAGGCGCAGTTGACGAACCAGCTCGTCAGGAAGTCCTCCGCGAGCGCCGCGTCGTCGACCGGGGCGCGGTCCAGCTCCACGACCTCGTGGCCCAGCTCGGTCAGGAGCTCGGCCGCCCCCCGCGCCGCCGCGATCGCCTCGGGGTGCGGGTCGGAGTTGATCTCGCTCGCCGTGCAGAGCGCGATGCGCAACGTCCCGGGCGGCCGGCCGAGCTCCTGCGCGTAGGCACCGTCGTGCTCGCGAGCGAGGAAGGGTGAGACCGGGGTGGGCCCGACGAGGACGTCGAGCATGGCGGCGGAGTCGCGCACCGACCGGGAGATCACGCCGTCCGTCGCGCTGCCTCCGAGCCCCTCCGAGAGCTCCGGTCCGGCGGGCACGAGCCCACGGGAGGGCTTGAGGCCGAACAGGCCGCAGGCCGACGCCGGGATGCGGATCGACCCGCCACCGTCGCTCGCGCCCGCACACGGCACGATCCCGGCTGCCACGGCGGCGGCCGCGCCGCCCGAGGACCCACCGGGGGTGTGGTCGAGGTTCCACGGGTTCCGGGCCGGTCCGAACAGGTGGGACTCGGTGACGCCCTTGGCGCCGAACTCGGGCGTGTTGGTCTTGCCGAAGACGACGAGCCCGGCGTCCAGCCAGCGCTGCGTCACCGTCGCGGTCTCCGGCGCCGGTCGTGCGGCCAGCGACCGGGACCCGCCGCTCGTCGGGTACCCGGCAAGGTCCTGGTGCAGGTCCTTGATCAGGAACGGCACACCGTGGAACGGGCCCCCGTCCGTCCCGTGGCTCGAGGCTGCCGGGTCGATGTCCACGACGATCGCGTTGAGGGCCGGGTTCACGGCGGCGGCGCGTGACCTCGCCGCGTCCAGCAGCTCCTCGGGCGTGACGTCGCCGGCTCGCACGGCCGCCGCGAGAGCGACCGCGTCCAGGTCTCGATAGGTGTCCACGAGCCGAACCATCTCGCGATCGCACGACCGGAGCAAGCACGACACCCGTCCGCGGGCTCGTTCATGCGTGACGGTCTGTCGTGGACGGCGTGGTGAGGGTCGGGAACCCATGACGGCTGTCCGACAGCGGGGTCCTCGGCCAGAGCGTCTCCCACGTGGCGGTCGTGCTGTGCCTTGGCGTCCTCGCGGCCGCGGTCTCGTTCGGCACGCAGCGGTTCTTCGTGCTGCCGAACACGACCACCGAGGGGATGCCCGAGGCGGTCCAGCAGGCCACCCGGGTCATGCCGACCGTGTCGGCGCTCGGCCTGCTCGCTGCGGGCGCTTTCGTGCCGGTCGGGCTGCTCGTCTACTGGGTGCTCAGCCAGACGTGGACGCTGGCCCAGTCGTTCGTCGTCTGGCGCTGGTTCCCCTCGCCGGGGACTCCTGCGGCCGAGCGACGCACGAGCTGATCAGCCCAGCACGCTGCCCGGGTTGAGCCGACCGTGCGGGTCCAGCGCGGCCTTCACCGCTCGGTGGACCTCGAGGGCGACGGGGTCGAGCTCGCGTGTCAGCCAGCCCGACTTCAACCGCCCGATGCCGTGCTCGCCGGTGACCGTCCCGCCGAGCTCGAGGGCGAGTGCGGTGATCGCGTCGAAGGCACGGTGCGCGGCGGCGGTGCTGTCGGGGTCGCCACGGTCGAAGACGATCGTCGGGTGCATGTTCCCGTCACCGGCGTGCCCGAAGACGCCGATGGTCAGGTCCACCTCGGTCGACACCCGCGCGATGCCGTCGACCAGCGCGACGATCGCGCGTCGCGGCACGCAGACGTCGTCGAGCAGCCAGTCACCGAGCCGCTCCAACGCCGGCAGCGCCTGGCGTCGCGCCTCCAGCAGCTGGGTGCCCTCGTCGGAGTCGGTCGTCACGACCACGTCGACGGCGCCGGCAGCCGCGCACGCTGCCTGCACGGACGTGATCGTGGCCGAGGGGTCGGCCAGGTCCGACTGGACGAGGAGCATGGCCTCGGCGGCCAGACCCATGCCCGTGTGGGCGTCGATCGCGGCCAGCGTGGTGGCGTCGAGCAGCTCCAGGAGCGAGACGTCGGTGCCGTCGCCGGTGATCCGCTCCACCGCACGACCGGCGTCGGCGAGCGAGTCGAACGTCGCGACGGCGGTCGCGGGCGACGGGGGTGTCGGCAGCAGGCGCAGGGTGACCTCCGTGATCACGCCGAGCGTCCCCTCGGACCCGACGAGCAGGTTGGTCAGGTCGTAGCCGGCGACGCCCTTGACGGTGCGTCGGCCGGTGCGCATGACCCGACCGTCGGCGAGCACCGCCTCCAGCCCCAGCACGTAGTCGCCGGTGACCCCGTACTTCACGCAGCACATGCCGCCGGCGTTCGTGGCGACGTTGCCACCGATCGTCGAGGTGGCGACGCTGCCGGGATCGGGCGGGTAGAACAGGCCGACGTCCGCGACGGCGGAGCGCAGGTCGGCGGTGATCACCCCCGGCTGCACGACGGCCAGCCGTTCCTCGACGTCGATCGAGACGATGCGGTCGAGCCGCCGGGTGCTGAGCACCACCGATCCCTCGGACGCATTGGCCCCTCCGGCCAGACCGGTGCCCGCGCCGCGCGTCACGATGGTCAGCCCGGCATGCGCCGCGGCGCGCAGGCACGCCGCCACCTCCTCGGTGCTGCGGGGCGAGAGCACCGCCACCGGCAGCGCCCGCTCCACCAGCTGCGCCTCGTCGTGGGCGAAGCCGGCGACGACGTCGGGGTCGGTCTGCACTACCGCGGCGGGCAGCTCCTCGAGCGTCATGGCGTCGGCGGTGCCACGGATGCCGGTGCCGCGGTGGTCAGCGCGGTGCCTTGACCGCCACCACGGGGCAGTCGGCCTCGAGGAGGACGCGCTGCGACGTCGAGCCGAGCATGATCTTGCCGACAGGTGAGCGTCGACGCTGGCCGATCACGACGAGGTCGGCGTCGTGGCGTTGGGCGTTGTCCAGGATGGAGTCGGGGGCGCCGCTGCTGCCGATGAAGTGCACCACCTCACCGTCGACGCCGGCCGTCGCCAGCGCCTCCTCGAGCTGTCCGACGACGGCCTCGGACGACACGTCGGGGTCCGGTGAGCTCGACGCGACGGCCACGATGCGCGACCCGGTGAGGCGTGCGTGCTCCACGGCCCAGTTCCACGCGGCGTCACCCTCGGGGGTGACGACGTATCCGACGACGATCGTGCCCATGGCGGACCTCCCTCTCTGAGTCTCCTACGGTAGCGACAGATCGGCCCCGGTGGTCGGGTCCGGTGGTCAGGTCCGGCGATCCGCGTCGCCCGCCGATGCCTCCACCTCGGCCGGACGACGCGACCAGTAACCGGCCAGCAGGGACCCGGAGACGTTGTGCCACACGGAGAAGAGAGCGGCGGGCAGGGCGGCGGCCGGCGTGAAGTGCACGGTGGCGAGTCCCGCGGCCAAACCGGAGTTCTGCATCCCGACCTCGATCGCGACGGCCCGCCGGGCGCTCTCGTCGAGCCCCACGGCGCGTGCGGTGAGGTAGCCGAGGAGCAGGCCGAACCCGTTGTGGAGCACCACGACGAGGGCCACGAGCAGGCCTACCGAGAGCACCGTCTCGGCGCTGCCGGCGACGACGGCCAGCACCACGACGGTGATGCCCACGACCGAGACGAGGGGCATCGCGGGCAGCACCCGCTCGACGATGCTCGGCACGGTCAGGCGCAGCAGCACGCCGAGCACGACGGGGACGAGGACGATCTGCAGGATCGAGACCAGCAGCCCGCGGGTGTCGACGGGGAGCCGGTCGCCGGCGAGCCACAGGACCAGCAGGGGCGTCAGCAGCGGGGCGAGCAGCGTCGACACGGTGGTCATCGCGACCGAGAGCGCCGTGTCGCCTCGCGCGAGGTAGACCATGACGTTCGAGGCCGTCCCACCCGGCGCGGAGCCCACGAGGATCACGCCGACGGTGAGCGCCGCCGAGAGGCCGAACACCGTCGCCAGGGCCAGCCCCACGAGGGGCATGACGACGAACTGCGCCACGACGCCCACGGCGAGCACCGCCGGCCGGGACGCGACCACCGCGAAGTCGTGCGGACGCAGCGTCATGCCCATGCCGAGCATGATGACGGCCAGCAGCCACGGGACGGCCGGCGTGATGACCGTGAACGGGTCGGGCCGCCACACGGCGACCGCTCCGGCCAGCACCACGATCACCGGGAACCACGTCCCGGCCCGTCGGCTCACTCCCTCGAGGTCCATCCCCTCACCGTAGGTGCTCGACGAACCAGCGAGTGGTCAGGTCGCGACCGACGAGGTCCCCGAACGACAGTGTGCCGAGGCCGCCACCGGTGGTGTGCTCCTGTCCGCGCAGCTCGACGTAGCGGGTGAGGGTGCCGGCCTCCGTCGATGCCCGGGCGAAGTCGCGCACCGGGCCCGGGAGGATGAGGTGGTCGGCCGACCCCTGGTAGATGAGCAGCGGCGCCCCGTCGGCGCTGACGTGGTTGACGGAGTCGGTCAGCTCGTACCGCTCCGGGAACTCCTCGGGCGGACCGCCGACGTAGCGGTCGCCGTACGCCTGCCCCAGGGCGGAGTCCTCGTACGCCGCCGCACCGTCGACAGCCGGGTACCCGGCGACCACCGCACCGACGTCGGGCAGGTCCTCGGCGGAACGGCACGACGGCTCGAGCTCGCCCAGCGTGGCGAGGTTGGCGGCGTTCACGGCGAGCTGACCGCCCGCGGACTCCCCGAGGGTGCCGACCCGGGTGGGGTCGAGCCCGGCCGCGACGCCGTCGACGGCGATCCAGGTGAGGGCGCACCCCACGTCGGCCACCGCGGTGTCCCACGTCTGCCGTTGCGGCGACGCCAACCGGTAGGTGACGTCGAGGACGGCGAAGCCCTCCGCCAGCAGCGGCGTGAAGTAGGGACTCGGCGCCTTGCTGCCGCTGTCGAACCCGCCGCCGTGCACCCGCACCACCACCGGCGCACCGCCCGCAGGCGGGTCGTCGGGGAGGTAGAGGTCGGCCAGGAGGTCCTCGTCGTCGCCGACGGTCCCGACGACGACCTCACGGTCCGGCGTCGGGGTGGGGTCGCGGAACGGCACCGCCGGCGCCACGACCGCGACCTCGGCGCCCTCCCCGCGTGCCTGCGTGACCTGCACGCCGTGCAGCACGACGGACGAGACGAGGGTGAGCGCAGCGACCACCGTCGCGGGCCTGCGCCACGGCGAGCCACCGTCGCGCGGTCCCGTGAGGACGGCGAGCGCCAGCAGCAGCGCGGCGACGGCGACGACCCAGACCCCGAGGGCGTCGCGCACGATGCCCGGGACGATCACGGCGTACTGCACCGGCCACCACTGCAGCACGGGGACCCACCAGGACGGGGACGTCCACGCCAACAGCTGGCCGGCCGCTGCCACCACCAGCAGCAGCACGACCACGAACCGTCCCAGCCTGCGCACGAGCGCTCCCTTCGTCGGTGACGGCTCGCGACGCTACCCGGCCGAGGCGGGGTGCGCGCGTCGATCCGGCTCCTACGCTGGTGCGATGAGCCGCGCCCCCTTCGCCCTGCGCCTGGACGTCGGCGCACCGGCCCCGTCGCGGCTGGCTCGTGGGACCGAGCGCGTCGGACTCGCAGGGGTCCTGGCCGACCTCGACCGGGTCGCCCGCCGCGTCGACGTCCCGGCCGACGCCGCCACGCAGGGCTTCGCCTGGGACGAGCGGGACCAGCGCACCCGACGGTGGTTCCCGCAAGGGATCACGACGAGCTCCGACGGGGGCGTCGGCGGGTCGACGCTGCTGGCGAGCTGGTACGGCAAAGGGGTCGTCGGACGATGGCTAGGGTCGCGGGTCACTGTCGTGGACGACGTCGACGCGGACTCCCCGCGCTACCGGCACGTCCTGCTCGTGGAGCCGCGACCGAGTCGCCTGCTGCGTCGGCCGTGGCGCCGGTGGCGTCCCGTGCGGGTGCACGCCGGCGGGATCGTCTGGTACGGACCGCACCTGTTCGTCGCGGGCAGCGGGTCCGGGCTGCGGACCTTCCGCCTCGATGACGTCGTGCGCGTCCGGTCCCGGTGGCGCACCGGTGGCCACCGGTACGTCCTGCCGCAGAGCGGTCGGTGGCACCCGTCGACGTCCGCCGGTGTCCGTGCCATGACCTACTCCTTCCTCTCGTTGCAGCGCGAACCCGACGCCGACCACCTCGTCGCCGGCGAGTACGGCCGCAAGGACGCGCCGTCGCACCGCCTGACGCGCTTCCCCCTGGACCGGACGACCCACCTGCCGCACGGGGCGGACGGCATCACGCGACCGGTCGAGATCCACGAGCGCCAGGTGCCGAGGATGCAGGGTGCGGTCGCCGCCGACGGCGTCTGGACCCTCACGTCCAGCAACGGCGAGGGCAATCCCGGGGACCTCTGGGTCGGGCAGCCCGGCGCGTTCCGACGCCACCGGGCCGTCCTCCCCACCGGCCCGGAGGACATCACCTGGTGGCCGGAGCGCGCACAGCTGTGGACGCTCACCGAGTGGCCCGGGCGGCGGTGGGTGCTCGCGATCGACCGATCACGGTGGACGTCCGAGCGACCGGACTGAGCTGTCACACCCGTTTACGGTGCGCGTGACCCCGAACGGGGACTAGCATGAGCGCCAGGGAGAACGAGCCCGCCACGCCGAGAGGTGTGACGAGCTCACACGGTCCAGGTTGGGAGACCTGGCCACAGGAGAGGGAGACTCCGAATGCACGCCACCACCCGGTGGCGCGATGCGACGTCCGCTCAGGGAGCGGTGGACGTCCGCCTCGCGCGAGATGCCGCCGCAGGATCGTCGTCGACGACCCTGCGGACCGGCCCGCGCGCCAGCACCCCCGTCGTCGCCATGGGGGCGGCTCCCACGGTGCGTCGACCTCATGGCGACGCGCCGGCCACCAGACCGGCCTTCGGGTCGGTGAGTGCGGCGCTGCCCCCGGTGTCCCGTCGCGCGGCATCGGGGGTGGCCGCATCCGGTGCACGGGTGCGGCCCGGACGCCGGCGAGGAGGTGGCGGCTGATCCTGGACGAGCGGGCCCTTGGGAGGGGGCCGACGCCACGGGGGCGTGAGGGACCGACGCACAGGTCCCACTACCACTTGATGAGGGAGACATCGAGATGAGCACCACAGCGCGATTCGTACGACTGATCGGGATCGGGCTCGTCGCCGTCGTGGCGACGTCCGTCCTGTCGCCGGTCGAGGCCTCGGCCTCCCGGTCGAAGACCGTGACCCAGAAGGTCTCGGTGACGCAGAAGGCGACCGTCAGCCAGAAGGCCACCATGAGTGCCACCGTCGACGGCGTGACCCGCCGAGCGACGCGGACCGTCAAGCACACCGCCGCCGCGAAGGCGACGGTCAAGAAGAAGGCCCGTGCCACGACGGTCACGAAGGCCCGCTCCAAGGCGCGTTCGGCTGCCCGGAAGGCCGCGACCGCGAAGGCCAGGAAGCTGGCCGTCGCCAGGGCACGCTCGGGCGCGGTGAAGCGAGCCCGCTCCGCCGCGGCGGCGGCAGCGCGGCAGGACGCGCAGCGCGCTGCCACGCAGGTCGCGCCGGCGTCGACACCCACATCGTTCACCGTCACGGACACCCAGACCGTCGAGCAGACGGTGACGGTCCAGGAGACGTTCGTCGTGGAGGGCCACACCGGGCACGGCGAGGCCACCGCGACGGCGAGCGCGACGGTCACCACGACCGAGACCCACCCCACCCTGTGGGAGGCGGACTACTGGGCCACCTGGAACGCCTACTGGGAAGCGACGGCGCAGGCGGCGGCGAAGGCCGAGGCCAAGGCCCGGCCGATCGCGCTCGCCCGCGCGGAGGAGCAAGCGCGCGCCCTCTTCGAGGAGGCCTCGAAGCCGAAGACCTACACGGCCGTCGAGACCGTCGAGCAGACGGTGACGATCACGAGGACCCACACCATCGGGGACGTCGTGGGTCACGGTGAGGCGACGGCGACGGCCTCGGCGACGGTGACGCACACCGAGGAGGCCGCAGATCTCTGGGAGGCCTACTACTGGGCCGTGACCAAGGCTCACGCCATGGCGACCGAGCAGGCGAAGGCCGAGGCCACGGCCGAGGCGACCGCGCAGGCCGAGGCTGCCGCCAAGGCCGACGCGGAGGCCAAGGTCGCCGCCCAGCAGCCGACGGGACCCGCAGAGCCGACGGAACCGATCGAGCCGGCCGAGCCGACCGACCCGGGTGCGCCGACGGGGCCCGTGGTCCCGGAGGAGTCGGCACCGGTCGAGACCGCGGCGTGCGGAGCGACGGTGCTCAAGCGCGACGGATCGCCGTGGGAGTGCACGCTCGTCGAGAACTTCGACGGGACGTCCCTCGACCGCTCCCTGTGGGTGCCGCAGCGCACCGAGCAGACCGGCTGGAACAACAGCGAGGAGTGCGTGGTCGACGACCCGGACCACCTGGAGGTCAGCGACGGCACGCTCAAGATCCACACGCGCAAGGCCGCCGAGCCGTTCACCTGCAAGAGCCCGTTCGGGGACTTCACGGCGGAGTACAAGACCGCCTCGATCAGCACCTGGAGCACGTTCACCCAGGCCTACGGTCGGTTCGAGTTCCGAGCCAAGATGCCGGACGTGAAGGTCCCGGGCATCCACTCCGCCCTCTGGATGTGGCCCGAGAACGACCAGAAGTACGGCCCCTGGCCGCACTCCGGCGAGATCGACATCGCCGAGTTCTACTCCGCGTACCCGGACCGCTCCATCCCGATGCTGCACTACGACGGACCCATGGAGGGGTTGTCGGGAGCGCTGGACTCCGGCAGGACGAACTACTGGTGCACCTACGACCCGAGCCAGTGGACCACCTACGTGGCCGAGTGGACGACGTGGGGGATCACGATCTCCTACGGCGACCAGGTCTGCTTGCGGCACGAGTGGAACCCGTTGGCGCCGCTGACCGGCTCGCAGCCGTTCGACCAGCCGTTCATGCTGGCGATCTCCCAGGGTCTCGGACTGCAGGGCAACGCACGCACCGCGGAGACGCCGGACCTGGCGACCCTCGAGGTCGACTGGGTGAAGGTCTGGAAGTGAGGCTCAGCGGGGCTTGACCGCCACCACCGGGCAGTCGGCCTCGATGAGGACCCGCTGGGACGTGGAGCCGAGCACCAGCTTGCCGACGGGGGAGCGTCGACGCTGACCGATCACGACGAGGTCGGCGTCGACGCGGCGGCTGTGGTCGAGGATCGAGTCGGCGGCTCCCGCGGCCGGGCCGTGGAAGTGGAAGACCTCGTTGGGGATGCCGGCGCCGTCGAGGCGGCCGCGCAGGGCGTCGATCTCCTGCTCCTCGGAGACTCCGACCTCGGCGGCGGCGCCCGTCGTGGCGACGACGACGAGTCGTGCGCCGCTCTGCGCGGCGTGGTCGATGGCCCACTCGAGAGCGGCCTCGGCCTCGGGGGTGGACACGTATCCGGCGACGATCGTCGACATGGCGGACCTCCTGGTGCGTCTCTGCCCAGCGTAGGGGAGCGGGAGAAGGACGCGCAGCGTGTCGCCGCCCGGTCCGGCCGGTACCGTTGGCGGGTGACGGAACGCCGCCTGCTGCTGGTCAACGGACCCAACCTGAACCTTCTCGGCACCCGCCAGCCGGAGGTCTACGGGACCGCCACCCTCGACGACGTGGTGGAGTCGGTCATGTACGCCGCCGACGAGCGGGGGTACGCCGTCCGTGCCGTCCAGTCCAACCACGAGGGCGTCCTCATCGACGCGATCCACGAGGCCCGGGAGGACTGCGCCGGCATCGTCATCAACCCCGGGGGCCTCACCCACACCTCGGTGGTGCTGCGCGACGCCCTCCTCGGGGTCGACCTGCCGGTGGCGGAGGTGCACGTCTCCGACATCGCCTCACGCGAGAAGTTCCGACAGCACTCGTACGTCTCGGACATCGCGGCCGTGGTGGTCGCCGGCGAGGGCGTCGCCGGGTACGCCCGCGCGACTCTCGCCCTGATCGATCACCTGGGGCAGGCGTGAGCGGCCCGCACAAGAAGCAGCTCGCCGTCGTCCGCCGGCTGCGCGTGCCGACGTCGGACGCGGGGTGGGCCGAGCTGCACGAGTTCGCCGGCACCTACGACGCGTCGTTCTTCGTGTCGTCGTCGATGGGGCAGGTGGCCGCGCTGGCCTACCGGCCGGTCTTCCAGGCCGTCGACGCAGGGACGCTCGACGGGGAGCTGGGCGTCGACCTCCTGCGCGCCGCGCTGTGGTTCCAGGCGCGCTCGGACTCGATGTCCGGTGCGGGCGACTTCAGCGGCGCGGAGGTCGAGCGCTTCTACCGGTCGGTGTGCGCCGAGCTGCACGTCCGGACCGGCGGCTGGGTGGGCGAGCAGTCCTGACCTCGGTCAGGACGTGGCGACGACCCGGTCGCGCTCGAGGACGCCTGGCCGCGTGAGCTGCCAGGCCAGCAGCCCCCAACCGGCCGCCAGGCCGATCATCGCGATCGTGCCCTGCGGCGGGTAGACGTGCGCCTGCCAGTGCAACCAGGCACTCGCGACGACGACGATCCCGCCGGGGACGACCCATACCCCGAGCGCCCGGCTGACGACTCCGACCGACAGGGCCGAGGCGAGCACCAGGGCAACGCCGCCGACCAGCTCGAAGTTCGCAGCGACGGGGAAGATGATCCCCAGTCCGCCGGCCTCGGCAGCCTTGATCGCCCCACCGCCGATCCCGGCGAGCACGTCGAGCGCCGTGTAGGCCGTGGCGTAGACGTAGGCCACGATCCCGACGACCACCGCGGCGGCGGGGCTGACCCGACGGGCCACGAGCCACGGCCCGAGCGCGACGAGGGGGAACAGGAACAGCAAGATGGTGTGGATGAGCTGCCAGTGCTCGGCGCCCTCGACGGTCAGCGGCGAGGGGTGGCCCAGGCTGACGGCGGCGATCAGCAGCGGCGGCACCGTCACGGGCACCATCAGTCGGTAGCGGTCGCTCATCCGCTCACGGTAGGCCCGTTCGCTGGCCGGTGCCGGGTGACCTAGGCAGTCGCCAGCGTGTCGAGCGTCCGGGTGACGGCGGCCCACGCCTGAGACCCGGGGTCGATGACGTCGAAGTGCCCGCCGTCGACCTCGACCAGCGCGGCGTCGGCGCCTGCAGCGCGTGCGGCGTCGACGTAGGCCTCGGACTGCTCGATCGGCACGAGGGGGTCGTCGGGGGCGTGGACGCAGCGCACGGGGACCTCGAGCGGCACCTGCCCGAGGGGGTCGACCTCCGCCGAGACCGGTTCGTCGCCGAGGAGGTCGCGGACGGCGCCGCCGCCGAGTCCCTCGCCGGCGGCGAGGTCGAGGACGCCCGCCTGGGAGATCGCGGCCGTCACCGGGACGCGGACGTCGGCCCATCGTGTGGTGCGCCGGCGTCCGGCCGCCCAGACCGCCAGGTGCCCACCGGCGGAGTGGCCGAGCGTGACGACGGTCGAGAGGTCGAGGTCGGGGACGTCGGCCAGGGCGTCGATGCCGGCCGCGACGTCGTCGAACGTGGCGGGGAAGCCACCGCCCCCGCCGACGCGTCGGTACTCGAGGTTCCACGCCGTCCACCCGGTCGACGCGAGGGCGGCGGCCAGCGGACGTCCGAGCGAGAGGTCGTACTGCTGGCGCCAGAAGCCACCGTGGATCACGACGACGACACCGCGGGACCTGCCCGAGGGACGGCTCAGCTCGGCCCGCTGGGCCGGGTCGTCGCCGTAGGCGATGGTCTGCACGTCAGGTCCGGGGCCGTCGTCGCGCGAGCAGGACGCCGTGAGCGTCAGGCCCGCGACGGCGAGCCCGAGCCGGAGGACGTCGCGTCGGTGCACCGGTCAGGACGACTCGACCTCGGGAGCGACCGGCAGGCACACGCTGACCGGCTCCTCGGCCTCGACCTCGCTCGTCGCGTCGTCGACGAGGTCCTGGTTCGTGTCGTTCCCGACGATGACGACGATGTTCTCGCTGCTGTCGGAACCGGCCGGTGGCACGAACTCGACGTCGCCGAACTGCGCCGCCAGCAGCCGGACCCGGGGATCCTCGGGCGTCTCGGTGACGATGGTGACGCCGTCGGACTCGACCTCCATGGGGCTGTTGCCCACCTGCCCCGGCAGGAAGCCACGGCGCTGCAGGTTGATGCTGACCCGGTTGGCGAGCCCGGCGCGCTGGCTGGCGTTGAACACGTCGACGGGCACGAGCGCGGGGGTCACGGCCTCGCCGGGCTCCACGGTCCGCTCCTCGCAGGTCTCGAGCACCTCGATGTCGGCCGAGGCCGTGAGCAGTCGCAGGCCGACGAGGGTGCCGATCACGAGCAGGGCGATCGCCCCGAGGAAGGTGAGTGGCCCGGTCAGGCTGGAGCGGTTCAACGCGGGCTCCCTGTCGAGATGGTGTGGATCCTGGCGTGCAGCATCGCACGTTGCTGCAAGGCCGCCCGGACCGCGCGGTGCAGGCCGTCCTCGAGGAACAGCTCGTCGCCCCAGGCCACGCAGTGGGCGAAGAGGTCGCCGTAGTACGTGGAGTCCTCGTCGAGGAGGTTCTCGAGGTCGAGCTCGGTCTTGGTGGTGGTGAGGTCGGCCAGGCGCACCTGCGTGGGGGAGATCTCGGCCCAGTCGCGCTGGTCCAGGCCGTGGGCGGGGTAGGGACGTCCTTGGGCCACCCTCCGAAAGATCACCGCGCCAGTCTAGACGTCGGATGCTGCGGAATCGGTGCGCGCCGAAGCCGCAGGATCTTTCTTTCCGGGAATGGGAATTCGGACTTTCTCGACTTTCCGATAGAGTTCAGTCATGGCGAAGAAGACGATCGAGAAGTTTTTTTCCGACCTCAGTGGCGAGGAGATCGATTCCACCTCTCCCACGGTGCCTTTCGTGTTCGACGGCGTGGGGTACGAGGTCGACCTGACCGTCGCCGAGCGCGAGGCCTTCGAGAAGGCGGTCGCGCCCTACATCGCCGTGGGTCGACGGGCTGGGCGACCGGGTCGCAAGGCGTCCTCGGGTGCGTCCGGCACGGGTGGCCCGGACGCCAAGCAGGTGCGGGCCTGGGCGCAGGAGCAGGGTCTGGACGTGCCGTCCCGCGGACGCGTGCCGGCCTCGATCATCGAGGCGTACGAGGCGGCGCACTGACGTCTCCCGGGCCGTTCGATCACGACCAGCGCCGTCGCGCGAGCTCGTAGAGCGCGATCGAGCCGGAGGCCGCGGCGTTGAGCGAGCTGGCGCTGCCGGTCATCGGGATCGACACGACGACGTCGCACGCCTCGCTCCACGCCCGGCTCATGCCACGGGTCTCGTTCCCGACTACGACCACCACGGCTCCTCGTGGATCGGCGTGAGGAAGCAGCGTGGCGCCGGACTCGTCGGTCCCCAGGACCGTGACGTCCGAGCCGGCGGCGCGCCGACGGTCGCGCCAGTCCAGGACGGGTGAGGGGTCGTCGATCGTGATGATCGGCAGCGCGAACATCGAACCGGTGCTGGCGCGCAGGGCGCGCGGGTCCCAGGGATCGGCGGCGTGCCCGGTGACCACGACGGCGTGCACCCCGAGGGCGTCGGCCGACCGGACGAGCGTCCCGACGTTCCCGGGGCTGGTCGGCCGGTCGAGCACGAGCACGAGGCCGTCGTCGCGGTCGGGCAGGTCGCCGGGCCCGGACCGCGGACGGCGCACGACGGCGAGCAGCTCGGGAGCGGCCTCCTCCTTCTCACCCAGCTCGGCCATGAGCTCGGTGGCGACGGCGACGACGGGAGCGCCGCTTCGCTCGATCGTCTCCCGCGACCACGCCGAGCGGCGCGCGTCGGCGTCCGCGAGGAGCGCCACCACCTCGAGGCCGGCGTCGACGGCGACGGTGATCGGCCGTACGCCCTGCACGAGGACCTCGCCGGTGCGGTGACGCTTCGAGCGGTTGCCGAGCAGGCTCTGCCAGTGCTGGAAGGTCGCGTTCCGTCGGTCGACGCGGCGCGGGAGGCTCATGCTGCGTTCCTACCAGACCGTCCGGTCCGCACGAATTCGGTACTATTACGTTCCATCGCCAAGTGGAATCAGAAGTGTAATACTGGCGACGATGAGCCTCGACACCGTTCCCGCCGTGCGCCCGCTGTCGGCGCGCTCGGTCGCCCTGAGCCTGCTGCTCGGCGCCGGAACGGCGGGTCTGTCCTCCCGCGACCTCGTCGCCCTGGGCGATCGATTCGGCGTGTCGCCACCGACCATGCGGGTCGCCCTCTCGCGGCTGGCGGCCGCCGGCGACGTCCGGGGGCTCGATGGCACGTACCGCCTCACCGAGCGGCACCGCTGGCGGCAGGAGCGCCAGGAGGAGTCGTTGCACCCGCGCATCCGTCCCTACGACGGGTCCTGGCGGATGATCGTCGTCGTCTCCGGCGGACGATCTGCGGTGGAGCGTGGCGAGCTGCGCCGCGAGCTCTCGGCAGGTCGCTTCGCCGAGCTGCGTGAGGGCGTCTGGATGCGGCCCGACACGCTCGTGGACCCGCTCACCCGGGCCGACGCGAGCCTGGTCGAGATGACGACGACACCTGCGCACGATCGGGACCTGGTCGCCCGCATGTGGCCGTTGCACCAGTGGGCTGCACGCGGTTGGTGGCTGCTGGAACGCACGGAGACCCCCGATCTCGCCGAGCGTCTCGCGGTCCACGCCGCCATCGTGCGACACCTGCGCGACGACCCGTGGCTGCCCGCGTCGCTGCTGCCCCCGGACTGGCCGGGCGACTCCCTGCGCAGCGCCGACGCGCGCTTTCGCGACGCCCTGTCCGCCCTCCGACCGTCCCCTGCTGAGGAGAACCGATGAGCACCACCCACGAGGTCACCAACCAGGTGCCCCCGATGCCCGAGCACGATGCGAGCGACTACGCGGTCTACACCGAGGCGCTGCAGCGGCACGGCGTCGCTCCCGAGGCTCGCGACCGCGTGCGTGAGGTGGGACGCGCGGCCGGCTCGGTCGAGGCCGCCGAGCTCGGGATCCTCGCCGAGCGGCACCGTCCGGTCCTGCACACCCACGACCGCTACGGACACCGCATCGACCGCGTCGAGTACGACCCGGCCTACCACGCCCTGATGCGACAGGCCGTGGCGTTCGGTCTGCACGGCAGTCCGTGGGCCTCGAGCTCGCCGACCGCCCACCTGGAGCGGGCCACGGCGTTGAGCGTCTGGATGCAGACCGACGCGGGCCACGTGTGCCCCATCTCGATGACGTACGCCGCCGTGCCGGCGCTGCGTGTGGACCCTGAGGTGGCCGAGACCTTCGTACCGGGGCTCACGACCCGCACCTACGACCCCTCCTTCGTCGCCCCCGCGTCGAAGTCCGGCCTCGTCGCCGGGATGTCGATGACGGAGAAGCAGGGCGGCTCCGACGTGCGCGCCAACACCACGCGCGCCATCGACGCCGGTGACGGCACCTATCGGCTCACTGGGCACAAGTGGTTCACCTCGGCGCCGATGTCCGACGTCCTGCTCACCCTGGCGCAGGCGCCCGACGGTCTCACCTGCTTCGTCCTCCCGCGGGTGCTGCCCGACGGCACCCCCAACGCGATCGCCCTGCAGCGGCTGAAGGACAAGCTCGGCAACCGGGCCAACGCGAGCAGCGAGATCGAGGACGCCGGCGCCGTCGGCTGGCGCCTCGGCGACGAGGGCCGCGGCGTGCGGACCATCATCGAGATGGTCAACATGACGCGGCTGGACTGCACGCTCGGCTCGGCCTCCAGCATGCGCGTGGGGGTGCAGCAGGCCCTGCACCACGCCCGGCACCGGCGGGCGTTCGGTGCCGCTCTGGTGGATCAGCCCCTGATGGGCAACGTCCTGGCCGACCTCGCGGTCGAGGCCGAGGCGTCGTCGACGGTCGCGCTGTGGCTGGCCGCCCTGACCGACGACACGCATCGCGGCGACGAGCGTGCGGCGGCCCTGCGCCGCATCGCGCTCGCGGTCAGCAAGTACTCGGTGTGCAAGCGTTCGCCGGGCCACGCGGCGGAGGCGCTGGAGTGCCTCGGCGGCAACGGCTACATCGAGGACTCCGGCATGCCGCGCCTGTATCGCGAGGCTCCGCTGATGAGCATCTGGGAGGGCTCGGGCAACGTCGCCGCCCTCGACACGCTGCGGGCGATGGCCCGCCAGCCGGAGTCGGTGCAGGTCTTCCTCGACGAGCTGGACGAGGCCGCCGGTGCGGACCTGCACCTCGATGCCGCGGTGCTGCGGCTGAAGAAGGAGCTGAGCGAGCTCAAGGACGCCGAGTTCCGTGCCCGTGAGCTGGTCGGTCTGATGGCGGCCACGCTGCAGGGATCACTGCTGGTGCGCCACGGTGACCAGGCCGTCGCCGACGCCTTCACGGCGAGCCGGCTCGGCACGCACACCACGTCGGTCTACGGCACCCTGCCGGTGGGCGTCGACGTCGACCGGATCCTGGAGCGGGCCGCCGTCGTCCCGTCGTGACGCAGGGGTCAGGCGCGCCCGTACAGCTGGATCCAGTACCGCTGGCCGTTGCTGCGGTTGTGGTACGCCGCGCCGATGCGGTTGAAGTCCTTCTTCAGGATGTTCGCGCGATGACCGCTGGATCCCATCCATGCCGAGACGACCTGCGGTGAGGTCATCGCGCGTCCCACGGCGATGTTCTCGCCGATCGAGGTGAGCTTGCAGCGCTTCATGACGGTGCGCAGGGCCGATGGCGTGCGGTGGTAGAGCTTGCCGGCCTTGGCCATGCGCTGCGCATGGACCTCGGCGTGCCGCTGGAGGCAGGCCTGACGCGTCATCGTCTTGAGGCCGACGGCCTTGCGTTCGACGTTCACCAGGCTGGCGGAGTTCAGCTCGATGCGATTCATCGCGGCCGAGGCCGGCTGGATCGTCATCGCGAGCGCCATGACGGCGCCGAGCAGCACGACAAGGGTCTTCTTCATGATCGTCTCCCTCGATCAATGGCCGGAGGTCCCGGGACCGCCGACTGTACGCGGACGCACGCGTCGTGGGAAGGGAACGCCGTCAGGGGCTGCTGAGGGTGCCGGTCAGGAGGCGCCAGACCTCTCGCGCCTCGACGGGCACGACCAGCGTGTCGTCGGCCTCGGGCTCGAGGACGAAGAGCCCTTCCGTCGTGTCGAGCACGTGCAGCGCCTCGCCGACCTGCCGGCCGCGGTGGTCGGTCCACCCGATCTCGAGGGTCCAGGCCGCCCAGTCGTCGCCGGTCAGGGCGTCGTCGAGCACGTCCACACCGACCGGCATCGCCCGTGCGCGGGTGCCGGAGTCCGCCGACGCCCGGTCCGACAGGGCACGTGTCGCGACGGCGACCGGTGCAGGGAGGACCTGCTGGCGTGGACCGAGGCGCGCGAGCCGGGCGACGAATCCGGGTACGGCGGGCGGCGGGACGGCGATGACGTCGACGGCGTCGTCGGGGAGCGGCAGCAGGAGGACGCCGACGTCGCCGGTGATCCACACGTCGACGGTCAGGGCCGACTGCGCCGGACGGCGGACGACGAGGTGCTGTCGGATGACCGGCTGGGCCAGGGCCTGCGCGACCGGGGCGAGGGGCGGGTCGATGACGTCTCCACGCATCACGCCGGCGTCGCGGAGGCCCTCGAGGGACTCGACGTCGACGGCGCTTCCGTGGGACCAATCGTGGAGCGCCGTGAAGTCGGCGACGGACAGACGCAGCGCCGGCGCCGCCCGGTCGTAGCGAGGGGTCATGTCGACTCCCGCCCGTCAGTGGGGGCGTCGGTGGGGTCGGCGAACCGGTGACCGATCTCGGCGAGCACGTCGGCCCACTCGTCGAAGTCGACCGAGGTGACGGTGGCCGTCAGGGTGTAGCCGGTGCCGCCGCGAGCGAAGGTCCACTGGTCGAAGGTGACGATCCAGCCCTCGTCGGTGACGTGCTGGCCTGTGCGCTGCAGGAACGTCGTGCCGTCGGCCCGCTCGACGTGACCACGGTCGATCAATAGGTGGTCGCGCATCGTCTCGCTCATCAGGACGTCGCTGGACTGCTCCCAGTCAGCGACCTCGTCGTCGGCGACCTCGTCCAGCGTCAGGACGACGTTCGGGCGGAAGCCGTGCTCGGTGGGGGCGCCGCGGGCGGCGAACGGCAAGCCGTCGGGCAGGTCGGACACGACCTCCCACCCACGCGGCACGGAGACCAGGACGTCGACGACGGCGTGGTCGTCCCAGGCCGTCTTCATCGTGTCACGTCGTTGCGGAGCCGTTCGATCTGTCCGAGGACCTTCTTCGGGCGGCGGACGTCGACCAGGTAGGCCCGGTCATCGGTCTCGAGCACGAGGCGTTTCCACAGGGAGCGGTGCAGGACCCCTCGGCGGGGGATGCCGTCGAGGCCGGCGCGGGGTGGGACGAGTCGGGCCGTGGTGAGCTCGTCGAAGGTCACTGCCCAGGCGATGGCCTCGCCGCGGATCCGATCCTCCAGAGCCAGAGCAGCGAACCCGACCGAGTCGGGCCGCAGCTCCAGACGCCCTGGCACCGCACCCCTCGGCGCCGCGCCATGATCACGCTCCAGGGTGTCGGGGTCGTAGACCCAGTTGGCGCCCCATCGATGGGTGGGTCGTCGGGGCGATCCGGCGGGCAGCAGGTCTGAGAGGGCATCGGTGCTCACGGCTGGAGGATCGGTCCCGTCGTCGGTGGGCATCGACCCCAAGGCCGTCGAGGCCTCCGAGGGACCGGCCCAGCGTGCCTCCTCCTCCTTCAGCGCCGGTCGATACCAGTCCGGCTCCAAGAACCGCGGCAACAGATTGAACCCACCCAGCACCGCAACGAAGAGACCCAGCAGGGGGATCAGGGCGGTCACGGTGGCGAGGGGCTCGGGCACCGTGTCGATGTCGATCGCGAACAGGTCGACGAAGCCGAGCGTCGCCGTGCAGACACCGCCGCCTGGCATCAATCCCAACACGAAGCCACGGCCCATGTTGGACCGCACCCACCACCTCGCCGCCCGCGAACGCCCCCGCCACGACCAGACGGTCGAGATCAACAGCACCAAGCCCAGAAGCGCCAAGAACACTCCCTCGATCAACGCATCATCAGACGCCATGGTGGACTCACTCCCATCGTCACCAGAACTTCAGTCGTCACCAGAACTTCAGCTTCTTGACGCCGTCACTGACGCTGCTGGTGACACCTTCCGTCAGGTCGTTGAGCTTTGAACCGACCATGTCGCCGACGCCTGCGCCCACGGCTGCGCCTAGGAAGCCGCCCACGGCTGCCCCTACTGCGGTGCCAGGTCCGGGGACGAAGCTGCCGATCGTCGCGCCGATCGACGCGCCGACCTTCGCGCCGCCGAGGGCACCGGCGAACGTCGCTCCGCCTCGAACGGTCGATCGTGCCACCTTCTCGCCGGTATCGAGAGAGGGGTCTGCGGAGTCTCGCTGCCATTGGTCATAGGCCGAGAAGCCGCCGGAGACGACGCCGCCACCGCGGGCGGCCCACTTGCCGCGCGTCAACCACGTGCGCCGGGCTCCGCGTGACTGCGGCTGGGCCATCCACTGGCTTGGCC
>SXGT01337562.1_pt1 | contig 23359 bp, 24 predicted proteins | sample 3176221 | NCBI WGS metagenome assembly SXGT01 (sample SAMN11356862, study PRJNA531348) | freshwater metagenome | isolation source: freshwater sample F1-120 | place: China: Fuxian Lake, Yuxi | collected 2017-12-25
AAATCAAAAAGATTACTACAAAATTCTAACCTCAAATCAAATTACAATTTGTTCAGGACCAGCAGGTGTTGGAAAAAGTTACATAGCAATGAAAGCGGCAGTTGACCTATTGATGGAATTTGACAATGGATATGAAAAAATAATTATTGTTAGGCCTGCAGTTGAGGCGGAAGAAAAATTAGGATCACTACCGGGAAATTTGGAGGAAAAATTAGATCCATACATATTTCCTTCGTATTACTTGTTGAACAAAATAATTGGTAAAGACGCTAGAGAAAAACTTAAAGAAGTTGAACTTATTGAAGTTTTTGCGTTAGCATACATGAGGGGTATGAATATTGACAATTCAATTCTTATTTTTGAAGAAGCTCAAAACTCAACTCCAAACCAAATGAAGTTATTACTCACAAGAATTGGTTCTAACAGTAAATTTTTTATATCAGGTGATCTTGAACAAACTGACAGATATAAAGATAAAAAACAATCAGGGCTATACGATGCAATCACAAAATTCAATTCTATAAAAGATATCGGCACTTTTGAGTTTAACGAAAAAGATGTTGTAAGAAACCCAATAATTTCAAAAATTTTGCAAAAATATGATGAGAATAGGAATTGATGTAAACGGAGTTTTGAGAGATACTATTGGAAAATTTGACCAACTGTATACTAAACATCTAATAGAAAGAGAAGATGATGATTTGTCAAACCCAACTTATGAAATTGATGTTTCAGGTAATACAGTGCCAATAATTACAACTAATAAAAAGTTCGAATATAAAAAAGTTTCTGAAGTTTCTTCACTTAAGTTAGACGATCATTATAATTTTGAATCCTCCGAAGAGTTATTCACATTTATGTATGAAGAATATACTATGGAACTTTTTGGTCACGCCCCATCAACTGAAATGACAACATTCAAGATGTTAAATGATTTTTACTTATCTCATCGAGATGAAAATGAAATAATAATTGTTTCGGGTGAGATAGGAAAATCTAAACCGTCTACATTATTTTTCTTGTCAAAATTTGGTTGTTTAGTTGAAAAAGTAATTTTTTTCAGTGAGTTAACAAAAAATAAAACATGGGATCAAATAGATGTTTTACTTACATCAAACCCGTCCTTATTATTAGAAAAACCTAATGACAAAATTGTAGTGAAATTTACTACAAATTATAATAAACACGTAAGTTCTGAATATGAGATTTCTTCTTTTTCTGAACTTGATAAAATAATTCAAAACATAAAAAAAAATGTTATTTAATACCTTTGGTGGAAACTACTACATAGACTTAGACAAGTTGGAAAAAGAAATTGAGTTAGAAAATCCAACAGGAGAAACTCAGTTTCATCTCATTAAATATGAAATGATCAAAATGATGATAGAAACTGTTATTACTGAATCAGATAATGTTGACGAAAAATTAGGGCCAAACAATAGTGAGTTGACAATTCCATTTAAAATAGCGTTTAACACTTTAAGGGTTAAAAACATAATAAATAAACTATAAAACAAATGAGTAACGAAAATTTTGAAAAATTAGAAAAATCCATAAATAATATGAAAGACAAACTTTCAAGAATTTATTTTTTGGTACAGGACACAAAAGGGAACGCAAAAGTGTCTGTGAAGTACATTTACCATATGGCATTGACACTTAAAAAAAATGGATACAATGCAATAATATTACATGAGAAACCTGAATACTTTGGTGTTTCGTCTTGGTTGAGTGATGAATACATGACAAACTTAGAACATAGACCTATTGAAGGTACAAATTTAGAAATTTCTCCCGATGATTTAATTATCATACCTGAAATTTATGGTTTTGTAATGGATCAAATTACAAAACTGCCTTGTGGGAAAATAGTGTTAAGTCAAGCTTTTGACCATATTTTTGAAACTTTACAACCCGGTCAATCTTGGGGTCAACTCGGGTTTTACAAGTGTATTACAACTTCTAATAAACAAAAAGAATTAATAGAATCGGTAATGAAAAATGTTTCTGTAGAAGTTATTGAACCATTCATTTCTGACAAATTTAAAAAAAACAAATATCCACCAAAAACTATTATTAACATTCACACAAGAGATCACAGAGATACTACAAATTTAATAAAATCTTTTTACATCAAGTTTCCACAATATAGATGGATTACATTTAGAGACCTGAGAGGTTTATCTGAAGTTGCATTTGCTGACGCTATGAAAGATAGTTTTATTTCTATTTGGATAGACCAAAATAGTTCATACGGAACTTTTCCTTTAGAGTCTATGTCTATGGGAATCCCTGTATTAGGTTTAGTTCCTGACATTGTACCATCATGGATGACTGAAGAAAATGGTCTTTGGGTCAACAATAAAACAATTATTGTTGATGTTTTATCAGAATTCATTCAGAATTGGTTAGAAGATAATTTAAATCCGCAATTATTTGAAATGATGGAAAAAACTCTATCTGAACTTCCTTCACAAGAAGTTTTTGAGAACAATATACTCGAATTATTCACCAAAATATTTAATACAAGACTTACTTCTTTTGAAGATCAACTTTCTAAATTTGAAACAACTTAATTATGAAAACAAATAAAATATCAATTATTCTTCCTATTAAAACAGGAAAAGCCATCGGATTTGAGGATTTCTTCAACAAATGCATACAGTCAGTACGATATCAAAAAGATTACTTAGAAGAGTTAATAATTGTTCACGGTGATGAAGATTTTCTTAAAGAATTCTTAACATCTTATGACTTCGAAGACTTAAATGTAAAACTTGAAATATGGTCCAAAAACCCTAACTTTGCGAAACAGGTCAATCACGGTGTAAACACATCAAATACCAACTGGTGTTCCATTTTAGAGTTTGACGACGAATTTTCAAATATTTGGTTTAAAAATGCTACTAAGTATATGGATATTTATAAAGATGTAGATGTTTTTCTACCTATAGTCGTCGATGTAGATGATAAATTAGTTTTTGCAGGATTCACAAATGAAGCAACCTTTGCGGCTAATGTTTCTAACGAAATTGGTGTTCTAACAAACGAAACATTACAAACCTTTCAAAATTTTCAAATTTCTGGTATGGTTTTCAATAAAGAAAAATTTTTACAAATGGGGGGTTTGAAGTCCAATTTGAAATTGACTTTTGGTTACGAATTATTTTTAAGGTTGACTCACAACTCATGTAAAATTATGACAATTCCTAGAATTGGGTATAAACATATGAATCTAAGAGAAGGGTCAATTTTTTGGAATTACAAAAATGGTGACGATAAAATGTCTCAAGATGAAGCCAAATTTTGGATTGATTCCGCAAAAAAAGAATATTTCTACTCAAGTGATAGAGAAATAAAATATGAACCTCAAAATTTTTGATGTTAGAAAATGATACAGAAAACTCAGTAGGTAAGAAAAAGAAAGGTAGAAAAACAAAAAACATTAATTATTTTGATGAAAGAGAAGAAACAGCGGTCAGATTATTTCTTATGGCAGAATCTGCAGAAGAAAAAAATAAAATATACAATGAATTTTTAAAAGAACCTTTAGATAAAATGATATCTTCAATTATTAGAAGATACAAATTGTACAGGAAAGGTATGAACTTTGAAGAAGTTCACGTAGATACACATTCTTTTCTTATGACAAAAATTGACAAGTTTAAACCATCTAAGGAGAAAAAGGCTTATTCTTATTTTGGCACCATTTGTAAAAATTATCTCATGGGTCAAATAATGAAAGATCAAAAAGAAATGAATCGTAAAATCTCCTATGAGGATATTTCTTCAGATTTGTCCAATAGACCTGATTTTGCATATTATATAGAAGATGATACTCTTAAATCAGAAACTATAATAAAAAAATTTTTAGAAAAACTTAAGAATGATCTTGACGAATCTCCTGAAGATGATCATGAACAAAAACTCGGGTCTGCAATTTACGATCTTTTTGAAAATTATAGTTTAATATTTCCTGATAGTAACAACAACAAGTTCAACAAAAATATTATTTTATTTGAGTTGCGAGAAATGACAAATCTATCGACTAAAGAAATTAGAACCTCAATAAAAAAATTTAAAAAACTATATTTTGATTTAGTTCAAGAATTATTAAAGGATTAATATTTATTAGTATGCCAAGACCCTTAAAAAAACAAATTAATTTAAGTAAAGAATCGATGTTATCTTTGATGCAAGAAATCTATAATGAACTTGTAGAGCAAAGAAACACTGCGATAAGGATACAAAATAAAATGTTGACAATGATGAAGGAACCAGAAGATATGACACTTATTGGCCCTGTAATAGAAAAACAACAAAAAATAATCAACGATTGTGTTGAAAAAAAATTGACTCTATCCAAATTACAATCTCAAATGTGGCAAAAAAATACTGATAAAGAACAAGATTTTACTTTATCAGATCTCGAGTTAGATGATGAATCGCTACAAAGCTTGCTGATAAAGGATATCAATTCTGACGGAAAGTATAAAATAAACAAATAATTTTTCTGATGGCGGAAGATATACAAAATGACTTGAAGGATGTTTCTAATCAAATCAAAACCTATCAACAATATAAAGAATTTAAAGATTCATATGACAAACTAAGAAAAGTTGCTGGTGATAGTTTTGAAAAAAATAAAAAATTTGTCAGTAAAGTTTTAGATAAGTTTAAACACCCCAATAAAAAACAGGAGAACAATTGTACACCATTTTTAGAGCACTTAATTAATCAATTAAAAAAATTAAGAGGATCTGGTTTAGATACAGATAAATTTGTTAAAAAATTATATTTGGATTCTCTAAAAGATTCTAAAAAAGGGATTGTAGAATTACTAGTATCATTAGCAAAAGAATATTTAAACTGTGGTAGTAACCAACAGTACCCAATTAATTCTACATTTTACATTCCTGTTGACCAAATAGATTTGTTTGGTGTTTTACAAACTGCACCTACGGACAATGTTGGTAAGTTTTTTTACGAAGAAAAACCGGCGAACTTTCAAGAATTTGTACAAGATCCAGTCAAGAATCCATTTTCAATGAACCAAGAATTGTATAATCTCACTCAGAACTTGAATCAACCGTTTTCGGCTTTGAATGCAAATAACTATTTAGGGTCTTCTTTACAAAATCTTTTTGACATTACATATGTTGAAACTTATATTGACCCTAGCACGAACCAACCACAAAACGGTAGTTTTTTTAAAGTTGATCTTAAACCAAGACAAACATTCCCGTCAATAGATGAATTTTTAAATGATTATTATTCTACAATAAACATTTTAGAATTCAAATCCTTCTTTACATATTTAATAGATTTTTCAACAGGGGTTATATCCTTTGAGCAAAGAAGTGGTAAAAAGAAACTTGCAACAGTACAAAAGGTTTTAGCTATCAATAGAAGGCTTTCTTGTTTATGTTCTGACACAACTAAAGAAATATCAGTTGGTGGCACTGCTAAAATATCTGAGATAGACGACACAATTGATTCTTTTTTTGAGTTAAGTGACATTGATGTTAGAATAATTGAACAAAATATATCAAACATTCAAAGAGGTGTTGTAGAATTTGAAGATTGTGATAACTTACAAATAATCATGAATCCTCAAGCGGCAATCGAAGCATTGGATACTCTACAATTTAATCAAGAGACAAGTGACCCTAACGAGTACGAAAATGCATTGAACATTATATATCCCGCTACTGATGAGTCATTTAAACCTGCATTGGATGATAATTTTATAAAACAATTCCTGAATGCCATGATGGCGTCTATTTTATCACCTAAGGCAATTTTACCATTTATGCTTATGGTATACGCAACAAATCAACCAGTACCTAAGTATTCATTCGATATTGAAAAATTCGCTACTAATTTCAGAACATATTATATTAAGTTTTTCTCCGCATTAGTTGCAAAATTTACTGAAAAGGTTTTCAAAATATTAAAAAAACAAATTTTAAAATTAGTATCATTTATAACCAATGACATAAATCAAGAAAAAAGAGAAAAGACGGAAAAAATGATTTTGTCTATCGTTTCTTTGTTAACCGGCCCGTTTAATTTTGTTAAGGATTTCAGAGAATGTAAATCTTGTATTGACGAACTTTTAAAAATTCTTAATATTGCCGTAAACGCCGCGGTAGCTCGAGCTAAGAAAAAAAAATTAGGTGGTGAGATCCCATTACCATTACTCTTAGCATCGAAAGCTTTGGCCGGATACTCCTCAACAAGAGCCTTCATGAATATTGTTAACGATTTAGAGGCTATAGGTGTTCCTGTGGGTCCTATGCCTGATGGTTCACCAAATAAATTCGTAGCTTCCATATATTCAATAATTCAAGGACAAGAAGAGGAAATGGCAAAGAATGGAAAAGTTGCAATAGGTATAGGATCATTAACTTTAACTCCAAGTGGTATCACATTACCATCCGATGCATATGGAAAGTTCATTTGATTTAGACAAACAAAGGGTAAAAGCTGCTGAAGTTTTACAAATTATTAAAGGACACAAAGAAAGATCAAACAAAGATCTCCAAATTGCCATGGAATTTATAAATGAAGATTTCAAGGTAACCAAAGAATCTTTGATTAAACTGACACATCATTTAGATGCTTTAGAAAATACCTATAATTTATTACATAAAGAATTTACAGAAAGAACTAAGACAAAATGAGTAGTGAAATAAACGTTTTATTTCAGGGTTATGTAATTAACAACCAAGATCCATTAATGTTGGGTAGAGTAAGGGCTGTACCTATCAACCAAACTGAATCTGCATTATTACCTGAGGATTGGAATCCTGAAACTAATATTTGGACCTCCAAAGATCCACTTATTTATATACCTCTATTACCATATTATATTAGTCAAGTTCCTTTTGTTGATGAGTACATACATATTTTTTATTACAACACGAGTCAAGTTGTTGATAATACTAAATTTTACATTCAAGGTCCGATAACAAGACCTCAGAATAATAGTTTCGAGAATTGGCATAATTCAGAGTCGATGTTAGCAAGTGGTACTTTTTTAAATCAAGCAAATAATATTAAAGACCCTATTAGTTTTGAAATCAAAGGTCAGGCAAAAGGTATATATCCTGAGCCTGGTGACAATTCATTATTAGGAAGAGGTACTGCAGATGTTATTGTTAAAGAAGAGGAAGTATTAATAAGAGCCGGTAAAAATTTAGTAACACAAACCGCAGGATTTAATTTACCAAATCCAAAACAAAACAGAAGTTTTCTACAACTTTCAAGTTTTGCCTTAGAAAAAACGCAACTCCCACCAAAAAAGCAAGATACTATTTCTAAAAAATCTCAGTTCGTTAAAAAACTTATTGAGTGGGAAATTACAAATGAAACAAAAATATCAGGAACAACATCAAGTGGTCAAATTACTGGCACAACTTTTTATGATGGTGATGTGAAACTATATTCGTTGATACCAGAAAAGCAAACTAAGAGCACAAACATTAAAATGAACACATTTTTAGAAGGATCCAAAGGTTCCACAGAATATGTTTTGAAATTCACCTCTAAAACTAAAGAAGAAGGGATAAAATTAATTAATCAATTCATTAGTGGTGTAAACAACGGAAAAATATTAATAGAAGGTTATCCTCAATATCCACCTGACGCAACAACAAAATTAGAAAAACAATTTCCATTCTATTTTAGACCTACAAAAAATAACATCGATAAATTAACATCCACAGCATCAACCGAGTTCAATATGGTGAATGATTTTTTTACAAAAATAAAACTATTACCTTCAGATAAACAATCGGGAAGTGTACTAGTTTCGACTAAAAATTTAATTGGAGAACAATTGACCAAAGAAAATATTACCGTACAACAAGTTGAGTATAAAAAAAATCCTGTAAGTTATGGAACTGTAGCTGCCGATTATGTTTATTTTTTATCACATAAAACAGATATCCCTTCTAAACGTAAGATTAATTTATTACCGAAAGAAACTTTGTATGGTATAGATCAAGAATACTTCACAAAAGATATTTTGCCAAACACAGATCCTATGGTTAGAGGCAACGAGTTAATAAAACTTTTGAATTTGATTGTTAATTTTTTAGGGTCTCATGTTCACAACATTAATGAAGCACCTATTCCTATAGGAAGTGATGGTACTCAGATTGAGGATATCAGAAAAATTATGCAAGATGCCAATAACTCAATATTAAATCAAAATATCCGAATTAATTGATATTTATTAAATAAAAGTAAATGTCAATTATCAATTCATATTTTAGTAGAAATAATACAATTGTTTACCAAGACTATGTAAATACAGGAAGAAATCCAGTAATGCAACTTTATTATGGTGACGGAGGTCTTTCAACCCCTATCGGTTTTTCACGATTTATTTTTGATTTGGATTTGACATTATTAATGACAAAATATTTAGATGGTACAATGTCTTTAAACTGCTCAACAGGTTTAACTCACACTTTGAAGATGACTAATACCTCAATATTTAATTCAGAACTTCTCAACACCTCAATGTCTGATGGTAGTATGAGGGCAACTTCTTTCGACTTAATTTTATTCAGAATTCCTCCTATAGATTTTGACTCAACACAACCTCAATATTGGGACGAAGGAGTGGGTTATGATTTTACAGATGTCGGGGACCAATTGGGTTCAAATAAAGAATTTTCTGTTAGACCTTCAAACTATTATCAAAGAACAACAATTAAAAATTGGCAGGTTCCAGGGATATACAATAATAGAAATCAAGGTTTAATTCCTTTTTCCGCACTTACAATATTAGATATTCAACACTTTGAATTTGGTAATGAAAATATTGAATTCGATATGACTAATGAAATCAACCAAATTATTACAGGTTCTTTTGTTAATCCTGCAGGATGGGGTATAGCATATTTACCTGATGTTGAAAATTTAATTGGCACTACAGGGTCCTATTCCGTTGGTTTTTTCACAAGACACACACAAACATTTTACGAACCATATTTATTAACAAGTTACGATGACTTAATTGAGGATGATAGAAATAATTTTTCCCTTAACAAAGTAAACAAATTATATCTGTACATTTATGAAGATGGTGAATTTAAAAATTTAGATCAAAATCCTACAGTAACTATTTCAGATTCAGGAGGAGTTCCAATTTCAGGTTTACAAAATCTACAATCTTGTTTGAGAACGAAGGGAGTTTATGAAATAGCAATTCCAGCACTTACTGGATATAAAACCCCATGTATGTTTACAGACACTTGGTCAAATCTAATTATTGGTGGATTCAACTTACCAAATCAGATAAACGAATTTACCGTTTATCCTATGAAAAAATCAATTCAAATTGGCACAAGTACCAATGATCCCGCACAGTATGGATTTAATTATTATGGTATCAAACAAAATGAGCAAATACTTAATACTGACATTAGAAAGGTAGGTGTAATTATTAAACAGGCATATACAACAAATAAACAACTACCTAATGTAGATGGCCAATACAGAGTTTATGTTAGAGAGGGTACCACAGAAGTAATAGTTCAAGATTGGACAAAACTAAACAGAACACCAAATGAGTATTATTTCATTTTTGATACAAGGGATAAAATTCCTAACAAATATTTTATTGACATGAAGGTTACGACTTCAGGTCAAGTAAATGTTTACAAACAACAAATTAATTTTTTAATTGTAAACCAAAAAGTAGAATAAAGATATATTTATAAAGAAAGAAAATGGCATTAGTAACATATTTAGTAGCCCCGTGTAGTGGGGGAACAGAGTCTAACATAGATTTCAGCGGAGCCTCTCTTCCCGCTGTAGGGGGTAATTATTATCTTTCTTCTACAGGAGGGACTGTGACAGGTTGTTATGAGATTGTGGATATTGTAGAGCGAGGTACTGGATCAGATGCGGTGTTATCTTTAGGCGCAAACTACGGAGACTGTTCCGCGTGTTTTGCGGCAAACCCAACACCTACACCAACACCAACACCAACAGTAACCCCTACACAAACTTTAACAGTTACACCATCAGTTACAAAAACACAAACCAACACCCCAACACTAACACAAACACCTACTGTTACATCCACAAGAACACAAACTCCAACCAACACCCCAACACAAACACCTACTGTTACAGCCACAAGAACACAAACTCCAACACCAACTCAAACTCATACACCAACACCAACACCTTCTCTTACTTCTCAATTTATTATTCAAGTAGGACCTGGTTATGAAGAATGTAATGTGTGCTACAATTCAACAGGTAACACTGTAAGTAGTGTTAGTGTACCTCACGCAGTTTGGACAAACAACCAAGGAATCGCAGTTGAGCAAATGAACTCAGTACAATTAGGAGGAATGAACGGATTAAATAATTAATTATGAAAGACATAGATAGATTAGTAAAAAAAATACTTAAAGAGACTCACGATGAGAAATCTAAAAGATATATGTTTTTTACTAACTTAGAACAAATAAGAAGACAGTGTGATCTTTTATTGGATTTAGATAAAGATATGATCCAACAAGTTTTAGAAAACGGACATGATTGGGCTCAAGATCATATTGCAGAAGCAAAGAATAATATGGATCAAGTTTTTGACTTTTTAATGAATGAAACCAATACAGAATTTGATTCTAAAATAAGAATCAAAAAAAACGATGTTATGATGGAAGGTAGAAAAAAAACAGGTACTAAACTTTGTGCTAGAGGAAAATCAGCAGCTAAAGCCAGATATGACGTATATCCAAGTGCCTATAGTAATGGTCATGCGGTACAGGTATGTAAAGGTAAAATCAAAGGTCTTGATGGAAAAAAATATTGTTCGGGCGCATATTGTTAATAAATAAAAAAAACTAAATTGTTTTTTTTATTTTATACTAATCCATAGGGATTATGTTATTGATTCTAAATTCCTACAATTAAATCTGATTATAAAAAACTTCCACAAAAACCATCATCAAATACAAGAAATAAAAGTTATACAAAATATAACGTTTTTTAGTCTTGTTATTACGCGAATATAGGTAAACGAAAACAATTTACATACTTCTATTAAATTTTTAAAATTATTAAAAAAATAAATAAATTTTATTTTAATTAATTTTTTTTATATATTTGTATTATAAATAAAAAAAATGAAAAAATACTTTAAAGAATTGTATGTAAAATTTATGGTGTGGCAAAAGTATAAAGCACTTTCACCTAATCACAAAGTTACTGAAAATGAAATTATATGTACATCAATATGTAGAAAATTAATTAATGACCCTACCTCAAAGTTCTTAATCGCGCCATTGTCTTATAAAAGATATATAAAAAACGATAAACTAAATATATTTGTAATATTAGATGATAATCAAATTAGTGTTTCTAATCACATTTATCATTACGATGTTACAATTACTCAAAGAGCTAAAGACAAATTATGTACCTTATACGATTCTAAAGTAGAAAAATTAAGACAGGAATACGAAGATGAAATAAAATCACAAATAGTTCATTCATTATCTTCAATTTTACAAAAAATTAATAAAGAATTGTAATTATATTTTTATATTATTTATAATATTACTTATTAAAATGTCTTTCTTTGTAAAAGATTCATTAATTTTTTTTCTTGATTTATTACTAACCATAATAGGTTTTTGACCTTTACCCGTTTGAGTATCATTTTTTTCTGCAGTTCTTTTACGTTGACATGCAGACCTTTTTGCCGAATCACTCATTTTCCCCGCAACTCCTGAAGCTCTACATTTAGGGTATGACCCTTTAGACGTATCAGACCTACCACAAGGAGGGTGTTTTCCATCCACCTTTCTACAAATATCCACCCAAGGTCCTTTAGGTTGTGAAGACCCTTTAGGTTTCTTTTTTTTACCAAACCAAACTGCTAAATCCTCATTTATAGTATGTGTATGATGAATATCTATGTCATATGTATCATCACTAACTTTTTCCAACATACCAATAGTTTTTTTTAAATTCCCTTTAGTAATATTTTTAATTTTATTTAAACTAAATTTAGTATTTACTGTTTTTTTGGATGGATCTGATACTTTCTTTTTTCTTTTTTTCATACCTATTTCCATAGGTTCATTGTATTCATTGGTATATCTTGATGAAGTTAATTCATTAATCAGATTATCATTCACCTCTACCCATTCGTTAAACGGTACTTTTATTGTAAAGGGCATCATTTTTTCTTTTAAATTTGTGTTAAACCCGTTTTTCGTGTATGGGTTTACAAAATTTCCGTTAACATCATCAAAGGTTGAGTATGGATGTTTTTTTATGTAATCTTGTATTTTAGAAGCCGTTTTTTCCAACTTTTTTATTTGGGATCTTTTGAGATCAAATTTATGATCATAACTATCATACTGAACCAAAGGGCTTTTATAATCTGATAAAGATTGTGAGAAAGGTTCTAAAGAAGATTTTTTCCATAATTTTAAACCTGGTTGGATTGGGGGAGCGTAGCTCCCTCTCCCTCCACTACTATCCCCTGTGGCCTCTTTAAGTATTTTTTTAATTAATAAATCTAATTTCTTCATTTGATAATATATAATAAATATCCTATAATTATGAATATGGAGCAGGAAAGTTATGGAAATTTGTTTGGTACTATAAATTTAGTTAGTGAACAACATATTGAAGCAATTCTTACGACTATGGATGGTCAACACGCTTTGTATTATTTAATAGAGTCCGTTAAATCGGCACATAAAAAAGGAACTTTTACAATAGGTGAGACTGAAGTAATATCCAAAGCAATTAGAGTTCTTTTAAAAGAAAATGAAGTAAAATAAAAAAGGAGACAAGTAATTGTATCCTTTATCCTATTCCGTTTTATTTGATTTACGAATATTCTCAATACCCCACATTGGTTGAAGGTTATCTAAAGACCAACATCTCATAAACTCTTCATCTCCAATTTCAGAGATATTAAAATGAGTTATTGGTAATTTATGATCAACATGCCACTCACCATAATTATTCCAACCCATTGTGTCCTTGAATTGTAATTCTAAATGTGTTATTAATTGTTCAGGTGTGTATTGTAGTATATCATAGTAATGTCCGTATTTATCCACATTACTTTCTTTTAATACGGTATATATTGCAGTTCTGAAATTACTAATTAGTTTATAGATGGGGTCTCTCGCTTTACGATTTCTTTCGTAATCACGTTTTATTTGGCGAATTTTATCAACATTATTTTCACGGTATTCTTTAATGTATTTACTTAAATGTTCTTTATTTTGTTCTGCCCATTTTTTGTGATTTTTCTTTAGACGTTCTTTTGTTTCAGGTTTAGAAAAATATTTCTTTGTTGCAACTTCTCTACCGCCAATAAATCGTCTTCCTGAAGGTCCCATAATAATACCATTTTCTTTTAATATTCTTAAAATTGTTGGTTTACTGATGCCTATTTTTTCTGAAATTGTTTGAGAACCTAAAAGTTCTTCATTATACATTTTAAGTATTCTATTTAATTCTTCTTCTGTAGGTATAAATTTTTTCATATAATATAAATATATAATTATTATACCAAAAAATCAAGTGTTATATATTAAACATAAAAAAAGGGACAATAAATTGTCCCTTTAGTCTTATTCTTTAAGATTTTGATTATCTCAATTCTCTTAAATCGAATGTACGAACACCATCAACAGTAATACGTCCATAAAAACGGTTGTTGACCATCTTTTTTGCGTATCTCGTCATTATTCCTTTGATCGGAGTAAAGTTGAACGGATTGTACATTGTAGGTGTTAATTGTAGAGGTACGTACGGTGCGTAGATGTAACCTGTGTCTAACAATGATGTTCCTTTGTGACCGATTAACACTTGGTTAGGCGGGAAGTAAGGATCACGATAAACTTGGTAACGACCTGAAAGTGTACCAACTCTCTCAATTCCCATGTTGTATTGGTCTTGGTCTGGAGATGCGTTAGATACATGGAAGTACTCTAAATCGTCAAAGATTGCAGAAACCTCAGATGATACAACGATCCAGTTAGCACCACCACGAAGAGTTGACTTGTGGATTTGTGCTGATAATTGGTTGATAGCTGTAATCAAAGTTTGGTTCCAGTCTTTCTGAGTGTAAGAAACTTGGTTGTTAATTCTTCTCCAACCATTGTAATCCCAACGAATGTTCCATGCTGCTCCTTTTCTCAAATCACGAAGGATTTCACGGTCAATTTCAGCCGCAACTTGTTCTGACAACAATGCTGTCAGTTCAGCTTCAGCGTCGATGTTATGGAATGCCGCCACATCTTGAGCTAATTCAGGAGACCATTGTGCTCTTAGTTTTCTTTCTGTAACAGATACAGTTACTGACTCAAGGTCAAAAGAAACCTCACCAATTTGATCTTCAAATTCAAGGTTAGCATATCTTCTATACCATGCCACGAAAGATGTTCCTGAAGGTGCTGTATTGATTGTAGTACCTGTGTAACCATCTAATGATGTTGCGTCACAGTCAGCACATACAGGACAAGATAAATCTACTTCTAAGTAAATACAACCGTTTTGGTCACAGATGTCATTGTAGTTACCACCGTTACCAGTACCAGGTGTAGAAGCAGACGCGTAGTTATTACCATTATTTGTGAATTGAGTTGCAGTATTCGTAGAAGTTGGTTGTACAATTCCTTTACCGTATATTTGAGTAACAACTCTGAACAATAATGGTTTAAACACAGTAGTTCCAGCTGGAGAACCAGAGAATACTTGACAAGGTGTTACATCATAATCGATTTCAGTTGTTCCGTAGATTCTTAAGTCAGAAAGGAAAGACTCAGTATCCATTTCGTTACCATCTGGTCCAATTAATTTACCCGTACCTGCATTAGCAAATCCACATAATTTCATAAGAACTTTTCTGTAGTTACCTGCTGGAATTTCTACACCACTTGCAGGTGCTCCATTAGCGATACTTGCGTTTACAAGTGCTGATCCGGCCCATGCTTGAATGGTTGTGTTAGCAGTTACTGCAGTCCACTTACCTTTAGAGTAGTCAAATAATCCTGGAGGATCTAAATCTCCTTCATTTCCTTCGTAAAATAAATCGTACAAATCCTTTGTGTAAGAATAAGGACCGTTCGGTGGATAACCTGAGTTAGGTGTTTGATCAGAAGCTGCGTTCGGAGCTCCGTAAGGTGAGTAGTGTTCTCCACCAGAGTTTTGTACATCAGTTTGTAAGTATCCGTTAGCATCTAATGAAGAGTCATTTGAATACCCTTGGATTCTTGGTACAAAGTAGAACAATTTACCGATTGGTAAGTTCATTGCTTGTACTGATACGATGTCGTTAGCCAACAATTTAGAGAATACTCTTCGTACAATCGGGAAAACAACTGTTTCAAATGCTCCATTTGAAGATCCGTCAGAAGTTGCTTCGTTGATTAAGTGCGATGCTTGATTCTCATATAATTGAGCTACATTTTCTTTGAGGTGACCTCTTAGACCGTCTAAAAAGCCTAATCTGTCCCATTTGTTAATTGTGTCTTCTTTGATAACTTTAAGGTGTTTCAAACCGATGTTACCAACAAGACCTGATTCTAATAATGCTCCCATTTTTTTATTTTTTTTATTATTTAAGTTTATGTTTATTTTATTTTACCCATCAAATCCTTCATTCTCAAGAATTGTGGATTCTCATAAGTTTTTGATTCAATCAAATTCACTGCCGATCCTGTTTCAACCGATCTATTTACAGTCCTTTCAATTGATTCGTTTATTTTTTGTTCTGATGAAGAACCACCCGAAGTTAATTCAGATTTAATTCTTTTGTACAGATTTTTTGATTCTTTCAAAGATTCAATATTATCAAATCTTTTGAGAATATTTATTTTTTCTTGTTTGGTTGTTGAGTGTTCAGTGAACAATCTTGTCGCGTATGCTAAGTTAGAGTTGAAAGTTGCAACTTCGTTAAGTTTAGTTCTGAAAATGTCAAGAGCATTTTTGTATTCTTCATTTTTTTCTTTTAGTAATCTTACTTCGTAATTTGAATGATTTTCTGAAAGTTTAAATGGGTCGTATCCATAATTTCTATTATTTGTTCTTGCTTTTCTTAATCCGCGACTTCCATCTTTTGATCCGTTTCCGTAAGTTCTTGAACCCTCTTTAGTTTCTCTTCTTACCAAATCTTTTTTAGTGACCATACTCTCTTTTTTATTAGTACGGTTTACCATTGTATTTTTTATATTTTCGTCTTTGTATTCAAATTTTGCTTTTCCTGTTCCCATAGCTTTTGTACCTTTTCCGAATGCTTCTTTTTTCTTTACAGGAAAACCTCCACCCATGTTAGGTTTTTTGTCATATGAAAATTTATGTCCTTTACCAATTCCAACACTTTTTGATTTAAGTTTCTTTTTAACGGCTTCCATAACAATATCAATGTCATCTACATAATGTTCATCTTCAGAAAACTCGAACTCGTCTCCGTCTTCCATATCACTATCATCAACGATATCATCTTCGTCTTCGTCTTCCATATCAATTTCATAAAAAACTTCTTCGTCATCTACATCAATATCCATATCATCCATCATTTCAAAGTCTTCTTCTTCGTCATCCATTTCGATTTCGTAAACAACTTCATCACGACCCATTTCAGGATCCATGTCCTCATACATGTCTTCTTCAAGCTCATCCGTATAATACCCTTCTGCATCAATATCCATATCTTGCATTTCTGATTCTTGTAATTTAATCATGTATTCGTTATCACCGTCTGTAAGATGAATATTTTCACCTTCTTTTTTCACAACGATTCCATCTTCATCTCCCATTGCTTTAAAAACTTTTAAAACCTCAGAGTCAGAAGCTCCTGTCATATCTATGGTTTCATCTTCGATGTCATCATCTTCGAAATCATCGTCTTCGAAATCATCGTCTTCGATGTCATCATCTTCGATGTCATCATCTTCGATGTCATCATCTTCGAAATCATCGTCTTCGATGTCAGATGCGGCAACCTTTTTTGTTGGAGTATCAATCTCTTCTTCTTGTTCTTTCAGAGATTCTTTTACCAATTGTTTGATTTCTTCACTCATAGTTGATTGAAGTATTCCTTTTGCGTTTTCTTGAAGAGTCTCCTCCAAATTCTTGATTTGGAAAAGTGCGTCTTCTACTACATTTTTGTTGTAACTCATTTAGTTTTTTTGATAGTTTTCTAATAAATATTTACTTTTATTAAAAAAGTTCAATTAACAACGTGTTTAAACAAAAAAAAGGGAAAAAACTTTTGTCCCTTCCCTTTTTTTTATAAAAATTTTAAATTTTAATTTTCTATAACCTCATCAATTTTTGATTCAACGATAGAGGTAATTCTCCAATCTTGTGAATAGTCGTTATAGACTTTCGTTACTTTTGCCTCAACATCTGTTGGTGAGTAACCCCTAACTAGTTTTTCCTCTCTCATCTTTTTGATCTTACCTGTATTCTCGTCAGGTATATCAGTTGTAATTTTTGCAATAAAATATTTTTCGTCCATAATTTAATTATTTATTTAAATAATCGGATAACCTGTTCATTAAGTCAAGGGATTTTGCTCCTTTTTCACCAACATGTCTTTCAGCATGTATTTTTTTTTCCTCATCTAAGTTTTCTTCAAATTTTAATCTTTGGTCTGGTTCTGTAAAAAGATAAGCACCTGGTGTAGATGGAGAAGATACTAAATCAAAACAAATTAATTCGAAATCATCCTGTACCTCATTTTGTTCCCCAACTTTTTTCAGTGACCCTACTCCACGGGAGGATATGCCTAATGTTACACCCTGACGTAGGTAATTTGCGGCTAAATCTCCTTTTGTTGATACAATACCCCTCTCATGAAAACCAGGACTAGTAAGTAATTTTAATTTACCTAACAACACGGGTCCTTCCCACCATATATCTGTAATTGCATGTGATACACGATCTAAATCTATAAGAGAAGACTCTGGATGATTTAATTCAGAAAGAGCAGTTCCTTTTTGAATAATTTTCTTGTAGTTATCTGCTTCACGTTTTAATATTTTTTCAGGATAGATTCTTCCATTTCTATTTGGGGTATTATATTTTTGTAGGACTGCATAAAACTCGAAGGGTTTTGAATGATCTATTATGTCACGATTCTCTTTAACCATCGATAAGTTTCTCCTTTCATTTGGGTCAATGTAACCTGCATCATACTCAACGAGAATTCCACGTCCTAAATCTCTTGGCCCTAATATTTTTAAATCGTTCATCTAATATTTTATTTATAAATACTAAATAGTTTTAGTTTCTTTGCTTATTAGTTTTGTATTTCCGTTTTTTGTTAGATAAAATTTGAAATTTTTATTTCTATTCATTACATCTCCAAATATTGATTTGATTAAATTTTTTATTTGTTTTTTTAACTTGATGGATTTAAAGTCTAATGTATCAATTAAAAACAAATTAATCTCTAAATTCATAAAAGATTTTTTTTTAAGTTGTAGTCCACTGGTCCTCAGGTCTAAGTCAACAATAAATTTTGTATCGAAAGTTTCTTTGTTTATGTTTTCTAAAACTGAATGTTTAACACTTCTTGTCATATTAAGTACTACACGAGTCCAATTATATACTTCTTCTTTAGGTTCTACCCATGTTTGTATATTTACAAAAATTGATTTTAAATTTGTGGAATCAATAGTTCCAAAATGAGATTTAAATGATTTGTAACCATTTAATTTTATTGTTTTTCCTTTTTTCATGTAATTTTTTCATCTCTGAAAAGTTTATTTTTGTATAATTGTAATTAATTATTATATTTATATCAACAATCAAAAAAAATGTTATTAATAAAGGTAGATAAAGGAAAGATCGAAAAATCACTAAAAGATTTGAAAAGTAAAATTCTAAGGTCAAAACAAAATGTAATTATTTTAAGAAAAAAAGAATTTGTAAAAAAATCTGTTCAAAAAAGAAACCAAAAAAAAAGGGCAATCTACATACAAAAATTAAATTCTGTAGGTAACTAAAGTCCTTCGTTTAAGGTTTTAAGTTTAAGGTATGCAATTTCTGAAAAAGATTCTTTTTGTAATTTTTTAATAACTTTATCAATAGTATCTATTGTATCTGATTCTTGTTCTGTATTTTTTTTATAAATTAATTTTTCTAAAACAACTTTTTTTTCTTTATTATACTTCTCCTCAATAACTTGTTTAGATTCACTTAAAAGTTTTTTGAGTTCTGTTCTTTCTTCTTCATTTAATGATGAAATAAAATTACCTACTGTCTTATTTGCAACATTAATCATCATTTTCAGAGGAACTTTTATTGTTTCATTTTGTCTTGGTAATTTAGAAACTAAATATTCTTTAATTAGTCTTTTACTTTTGATCTTACTCTCTAAAGTTAAGATATTTGATGAGAATAAATTATCAATTTCTTTGTATCTATTTTTGCATTTTACGTGCCCGACCCACGATTTTAAATCTTTGATTGTTGTTGGTCGAATTTTATTGTACAAATTTTCGTAAATCACAATTGACTCATTTATAAATTCGTTAGCAACAGACTCAGTTAACCCTTTTTTTTCTGATAATTCATCATAAAGAAAAAAAATTTTTGATATACTTTTGTTTTTTAAAACTAGTTGATCAAATACAAATAATGAATCCTTCAATTTATTACTTTTAAATGACTCTGTCAAATAAGTTTCTATTTTTGATTTTAATTCTCCGAACATTTTTTATTTTTTAAATAAATATCAACAAATAAAGATTATTCTTTTAAAAGTTTAGCCAATTCATTTTCTATCAACCCTAAAGACCCATTAACCTTTCTAAAATCTAAGAAATCGTCTTCATCAAAGTTATCTTCTATATTCTCTAATATTAATTTATTTTTTTCTTTTCTGAGATAAGATTCAGGAATAGGTGGCTCTGCAGCTGGTGGTGGTGCACCTCCTGGTGGTGGTGGTGGTGGCACACCACCTCCCGCAGTTGCCGTACCCAATGTGGTTCCTGAGAATGGTTTATAAAGTTTATCTACCATGTCAAAAATACCTGTTTTAGTAATTATTGTCGCAGTATTATCAAGTTCAGCGGATACGGCTCTTTCCATTCTAATTTGATTGAGTTCATTTTTAATTTCTTCGTCGGAAAAACCAAAAATATGTTTCTTAGCCCATGTGGCTGAAGTAGGTTGAATTGATTTTGCAATCTCTGATACCATATCCTTATAAAGTACTACCTTTTCTTTCCAAACATCGATCATTAATAGATCGGCTTGTTTAGATGGGTTTGTAAGTTGTAATGTGAAGTTTGACAATTCATCTTCAAACCCCATAAGGAATAAATGAATAATTGCAATTTTATTCATTTCTGCAATTGCTGACTTTTGAATTCTGTTGATTGTTCTTGCGAAACGAATATCTAATAATGATAGGTTTTTACCGTCACCTACAGGTTCCTCAAATCCTAAATATGCCTTAGGCACACGAAGTGCTGTAACTAATTTCTTTTGAATATATTCAATATCGGCTATTTCTGATAAATTAGTTCCTCCAGGTAAAGTATCAATAGGGTTTGCCTGAGTGGCGTCACGAACTGGAATGAAGTAATCTTGGTCTACAGCCATTTGGTTGAATCTTAAATCAACATTACCTGTGTTTTTATCAACAACCTGATCTCTTTTGAATTTGTTGGCAACTCTTTGCACATAAGCTTCTACATCTTTATCGTCCATGTTACCAACAAAAACTTTGAACACTCTTCTTTCAGGTGCTCTTGATGTTCGATAAATTAACATAGCGTCTTCAGACAATACTAATTGTTTCCATATACGACGAGCCTTTTCTAACATTGAAGTTCCATATGGTAGTTTTCTATCATCTCCAAGTAATCTAAAGTGCGCTACCTCCCAAGTATTAAATTCTGAGTCTCTTGCTTTCCATACAAATTTTAGAGCCTTTCTGTTTGTGTCAATTGATGCTTGGAAGGTTCTCGAATCGATACCTCTTTCCAATCTTTCTATTTCTATGTTTGGTAATTGTAAACATCCTGTAACCCCTTTTTCTGGATCAAGTTTTAAGTAAACAAAATTATCACCGTACTTACACATGTTTCTTATCCACATTGGTAAGTTTGTGTTAATATCTAATGTATTGACAAACAAGTCGACTAATATACTTTTAATTCTTTTTGATTCGGAATAAACTTGTAATACATATCCATTTTGGTCAGGTGTTGTGGATTCTTCCGCGTATATGTCAAGTGCGGTAGAAATCTCAGGAGTATACTCCATAGATTCATAATCATAAAACGCCGCCAATCTTGTTGGTTCATAATATACTGCTTGAGTATATAAGTTGTTTTCAACTTTAGCCCAATTTGTGCTCAAATAAAGAGACTGTTGATTTTGTAACTTAGCTTTCTCATACTCAACCTTATCTTGAGTTTTAAGAATTTCTTTTTTATCTAATTTGTAATCAGGTTGTCCTTGCCCTAATGTTGAGTTTGGACCGAAAGTTTTTGATAACCTCTGCCAAACTGTAAGATTTTGATTATTGTTTTCCATGTTTGAAATCTAACGATAGTTATAAATATTTCAATAGTTAATTAGTTGTAGATCCACTTACAGATAAAATATATTGTGTATTATTTGTTATCAAAGAGTATGGGTTAGATTTTTTTGTGAATGTTATTGGAAACACCTTGCTTCCTGTGTTAGGTTGTCCCGAAACAACTAATCTTGATCCATTTGCAATCTTTCCAGAAATTGGTCTAATGTTAAGTCCCATATTTTTATTTTATTAAACCACCGAACAACCAACCATAAGTTTCATAGTCTTTTTTCGATGGCCCGTTATTATGTAATCCTGATCTATCTCTTAAAACATTTTGATTTGGAATTACAGGATCAAAATGAGTTTCTTTACCAACAGATTCGTTGTTAACTATCGCCCAAGATTCAATCATAGATTTGGCTTGTTCTGTCGCCTTTTCTAATTTGCTAAATGAAGATTCTGCAACATAGATTGCCATAGATATTCCCATAATTAAATCATCATGTTGTCCTTTTTGATGATCTGGTCTTCCGTTCAAGTATATAAAAGTGTTCATTTCATTGTATAATCTAACACTTTTAATTTTAAATTTGTGTCTAACCCATTCTTCAAAAGCCGCTATTATTTGAACTCTTTTATTATTAAAGTTTATTCCTGGAATTTTGTCCGCGGATGTTTTGTTAGATGCCCAAATGTTAAATGGGTCAATTCCCTCAACATATAAATTTCTATAACCAAGTTCTTGCATTTTTCTAACTGTTGTAATACCCATTCCTCCTGTAATATCTACAACAACAAATGCGTTATACATCATTCCCCACTTATATGCAATTTCCGCTAAATTATCAGGAGGAATTTTTCCAACATATTCAAATACTTGTTCTCTTTCATCAAAATCAATTATTTGAATAGACGAAAAATCTTCGCTATCACCACGAGAAACATCCACACCCATAATATACTTATGACCCTCAACAGGATCTTTCCAAATCCAAATAGAATTACCCATAAGTTTAGATTTAGGTTCTTCTAATGAATTATTTTTTATATCTTCTAATTGTTTATTATCAAACACGTTATCACCAGACCCTAAAAATTCACAATTTAATTCTTGATTTATTTTTCTTTTGTCATATTTAAGTTTTTTTACCATTTTTTCATACCAAGGAGAACAAGGTTTATATCCTTGTTTGAAAAAATGTTGAAGTTCTTCGTAGTCTCGATTATAAGGATCACTATTTGTATATGATATGTTTTTTGATTCATCATATTCTTCTTTATTCAAAAAATAATGTACAATATCGTCTGTGGGTACTAAATAAAATTCTTTTGTGTATCTAGGGTCCTTATACCAATACATTTCAGAAATTTTAAATTGATTCATTCCTTTGAGTGACTGATCATATATTTCATAGTATATTGGGTCGTATCCATTAGGGGTTGAAATTACAATCACTTTTCCTCCTGTTGAAAGAGACGCCATACAAGCCGCCCAAAAATCATTATCCGCCTCAATAAACGCGGCTTCATCAAAAATAAGTATTGTTGGTGTAAATCCACGAAGAGCATCTTTAGAGGTCGCCACCGCCTTCACTTCAGATCCATTTGTTAATTTATAATGTCTTTGTGAGTTTTTTTCTACCGCAAATCCAGATCCAACCCAACTAGGCCATTGGCAAATAAAATCTCTGATTTTATTTGCCATTTCTTGAGATGTATCAAGTTTGTTAGCAATTATTAATATTTTTTCAGGTTGTGTTTTTTTTGCAAATACTAATTTTTTTGACACCCAAGCGGCAGTTACAGTTG
>SXGT01013972.1_pt1 | contig 23354 bp, 15 predicted proteins | sample 3176221 | NCBI WGS metagenome assembly SXGT01 (sample SAMN11356862, study PRJNA531348) | freshwater metagenome | isolation source: freshwater sample F1-120 | place: China: Fuxian Lake, Yuxi | collected 2017-12-25
CCAGAAGCACGACGTGGTGGTCGTGAACTTCCTGAACCGGAGGAACGCCGCCGACCAGCGCGTCTTCGAACTGCTCGACGAGAAGCTCCACCTGTTCGACGGCGTGTTCGGCACCAGCGATCAGGTTCTTGGCGCACTCGAATCCGGGGTCGACGTCGAGCGCCGCATCGCGGGCATCTACCAACAGTGCCGCACCGAGGCCGAGATCGCGGCGGCCTTCGCCAAGCTCCAGGCGGACCTCGACGAGCAGATCCAGGATCGGCTTGCGCGCACTCGGCAGACGGTTCTCGACAACTTCGACGAAGAAGTTCACGAGCGCCTGCGCGTGCATCGGGACGAGGCGCGAGCGGCCCTGGACGAACGCGAACGGCGACTCCTCGCGCTCGCCGAGTTCGAGCTTGCCGGCGATGCCGAGTTCGAGGCCGCACTGCCCCGCTTCCGCTACGCGCCGAAGGGTGAAGCCCTGGCACGTCCCGGCCTCTACAACCTGCACTGGAAGGAAGCAGAGCAGCGTGGGGATCACTTCTTCCGCACGGATCACCCGCTCGCGCAGGCGATCATCGTGCGGGCCGAGGCGCGTGAACTGCCTCCAAGCGAACTGGTCTTCGACTACGCGGCCTACGGCGCGCCTGTCGCGATTCTCGCGCAGCGCCTTGGACAGTCCGGCTGGCTGTCGGTGGCGAAGGCGCGGATCACATCGATTGCGGAAGAGGAACACGTTCTCGTGGCGGTGCTGGCGGAGGGAGCCACAGGGACTGCCGGAACGCCTGCACTTGCGGCGATCGACGAAGAGTGGGGCAACAGCCTGCTGAGCCTGCCTGCAAGCATCCAGCGACCGACGATTGTCCCTGCTCCTGTCCAGCAGCAACTCGACGCGCAACTGGCTCGTCACGAGTCGGCGCGGCTTGAGGACCTTGCCGTGCGAAACGCGGCTCACTTCGAGGTCGAGACGGACAAGATCGATCGATGGGCCGAGGACCTCAAGCTCACGCTCGAACGCGAGCTGAAGGAGCTGGACGCCGAGATTCGCGCTACCCGCAAGGAGTCGAAGACGCACGTTGCTCTCGCGGACAAGCTCGAAGCCCTGCGACGCATCAAGAGCCTGGAGCAACGCCGAAGCCAGCAACGCCGCCGGCTCTTCGATGCGCAAGACGAAGTGGACACGCGACGAACGCAGCTCATCGAAGAGATCGAGCAGCAGCTACGCGCAAGCGTTGCACGACAGACGCTCTTCACAATCCGCTGGAGGCTCCCCGCAGCGGGCGCTGGTGATGAACATGGCTGACAGACGACAGAAGCTGGAACTGACGTGGATTGGAAAGGACGACCGCCCGCGCCTGGAGCCGCGCATCCTGCTGGAGGACCCCGCCCTGTCACACCACGCTCCGAAGCGCGTCAGCCAGTCAGACATGTTCGACAACATGCTGATTCACGGCGACAACCTGCTGGCCCTGAAGGCCCTGGAGGCCACGCTTGCCGAGCGTGTAAAGTGCATCTACATCGACCCGCCATACAACACGGGCAGCGCATTCGCTCACTATGACGATGGCCTTGAGCACTCGACATGGCTTTCCTTGATGCGAGATCGCCTGGAGTGCCTCGAAAGACTCCTGGCCCCGACTGGCAGCATTTGGGTCAACATCGATTGGCAGGAAGGGCACTACCTGAAAGTCCTCTGCGACGAGGTTTTTGGCCGAAGTCACTTCATTGCCGAGATTGTGTGGCAGAAGCGCACGTCGCGAGAGAATCGCGCCGCGATCGGGTCGAGCCACGACACGATCCTCGTCTACGCCAAGGTTCCTCCTAACGATTGGAAGCGGCATCGAAACCTCCTCCGTGCTTCAACGAAGGAGGCGGCCAATCCCGACAACGATCCTCGCGGCCCGTGGGACTCCGTTCCCTTCTCTGCGCAAGGATGGCGGCCCAACCAGATGTATTCGATCACCACACCGACGGGCGTGGTTCACAAGCCACCCAAGGGTCGATGCTGGGGCGCAACCGAGGACGTCTACAAGGAGCACCTCGCCGAGGGGCGCGTCTACTTTCCCAAGAACGGTTCGGGTCGGCCGCGCATCAAGCAGTTTGAGTCAGAGCGAAAGGGGCTTGTCCCGATGTCTCTGTGGAGCGCCGACGAAGTTGGCACCACCGAGGAGTCAAAGAAAGAGATCATGTCTCTCTTCGCCGACGAAACTCCCTTCTCTACACCCAAGCCAGAGCGGCTGATCCGTCGCATCTTGGAGATTGCCAGTTCAGAAGGAGACCTCGTGCTCGACTCGTTTCTCGGATCCGGCACGACCGCTGCGGTTGCACACAAGCTGAAGCGACGGTGGATTGGCGTTGAGCTTGGCGATCACGCCGAAACCCACTGCCGCATGAGGCTGGTCAAGGTTGTCGACGGTGCCGATGACGGAGGCATCACAAAGTCCAGCGGTTGGACTGGTGGTGGCGGCTTCCGATTCTACCGACTCGCCCCGTCACTCCTGGAGAAGGACAACTGGGGCAACTGGGTCGTCAGCAAAAGCTACAACGCCGCGATGCTTGCGGAGGCAATGTGCAAGCTCGAAGGTTTCCGCTACGAGCCGGACCCCGAGACGTTCTGGCTGCATGGCCGCTCGACGGAGAGCGACTTCCTCTACGTCACGACGCAGAACCTGAGTCGCGCACAACTCCAGTTCATCAGCGAACAGGTGGGGTCGAACCGAACGCTCCTGATCTGCTGTGGCGCGTTCCGCGCAAAGCGCGACGACTTCCCCAACCTGACCCTGAAGAAGATCCCGCAGGCCGTCCTGCACCGCTGCGAGTGGGGTCGCGACGACTACAGCCTCAACGTGCAGGCGCTGCCGCCTGCCGAAGCAGGGGATGAACCTGGGGCCGATGGCGACGCCGCGGAGAGTTCCGCGCAAGCGCCTACCGCAACGGGGAAGCCAGCGAAGCGCCCGAGCAAGAAGCCGGCGCGGGGGATGCAGCAACTCCCGCTGTTCGATGGAGCCAAGAAGGAGAAGGGGAAGCGATGAATCGCAACGTCAGCACCATCTGCGGTCGACTCAGCCTCCGGCCACCGCAGCAGAAGTCGCTGGAGATCCTGCAGCGCGTAATGGAGCTAGCGCAGCCGCAGGATCGAAGCGAACCGGCCGGCATCCTCGCGCGCGTTCGCAGCGAGTTCGGCAGCGTCGAGGACTTCGAGCGTTCCTTCCCGAGCTTGTGCTTCGCGCTCGCGACAGGCGTCGGCAAGACCCGATTGATGGGCGCGTTCATCGCCCATCTGCACCTGGAGCACGGAGTCCGCAACTTCTTCGTCCTCGCGCCCAACCTCACGATCTACGACAAGCTGCTCGGCGACTTCTCGCCGGTGAGCCCGAAGTATGTCTTCCAGGGGATCGCCGAGTTCGCGGTGAAGAGCCCGATGCTGGTCACCGGCGACAACTTCGAAGAGCGCCCGCAGGTGATGCACCTCTTCGAGAAGGACGACGTCGTCGTCAACATCTTCAACATCGCAAAGTTCGGCGTGAAGTCGAAGGAGTCGCGCAAGGCGTGGCAGCTCTCGGAGTATCTGGGCCAGTCCTACTTCGAGCATCTCGCCGAGCAGAAAGACCTCGTGCTGCTGATGGACGAGAGCCATCGCTACCGCGGCGAGGCGGCCATGCAGGCCATCGCTGCCCTGCGGCCGATGTTGGCTTTGGAGCTGACCGCGACACCGCAGGTCGAGAGCAGCGGTGGGCCAACGCGCTTCCGCAACATCATCTACGAGTATCCGCTCGCCAAGGCGATGCGCGACGGCTTCGTCAAGGAACCAGCCGTTGCGACGCGACGCGACTTCAAGGCGTCCGGGATGACCAAGGAGCAGCTTGATCGCCTGAAGTTGGAGGACGGCATCCGCATCCACGAGGACGCGAAGGTCAGCCTGGATGTCTACGCGCGCGAACGCGGCCTGCCTGCCGTGAAGCCGTTCATGCTCGTGATCGCCACGGACACTGACTACGCGAATCGGCTCGTCACCGAGATGGAGAGCGAGTCGTTCTTCGCCGGCCGCTACCGAGGCCGAGTGATCCAGGTCCACTCGGGGCAGAAGGGCGCGGAGAAGGATGAGAACGTCGCTCGCTTACTCGCCGTCGAGCGCGCTGACGAGCCCACGGAGATCGTCGTGCACGTCAACATGCTGAAGGAAGGATGGGACGTGACGAACCTGTTCACGATTGTGCCGCTGCGCGCGGCCGACTCGCGCACGCTCGTCGAGCAGTCCATCGGGCGCGGGTTGCGCCTGCCCTACGGTAAGAGGACGGGCGTCCCGGCCGTCGATCGGCTCACGATCGTCGCGCACGACCGCTTCCAGGACATCGTCGACGAGGCGCGGAAGGGCGGCTTCTCGTTCAGCGTGCTCCACTTGGGTGAGGACATCGCGGACAAGCCGCGCCAATCGGTCGTAGTGCGACCCGTCTTCGAGACCATCCTGACGGGCGCACTGGCGGTCGAGTCCGGCACATCCCCGGGGAACGCGGTCTCCGCCACGCCGCAGCCAGCAGTTGCGCCTCGCTTCCAGACGCCCGAGGAGGTCGCGGCAGCCGGACTCGCGATCGAGGCAATTCGCAAGGCAACCCGAGATGTGCTCGCCGTTCCGGGAACGAAGGCACTGGAGACGCCCGAGGTTCAGCAGCGACTCGCGGACGAGGTGAAGAAGCAGTTGAGCTTCGGTGCCCCAACGCTGTTCCCGCAGATCGACCCGTCCAGGCTGGTGAGCATCGTGCGGGAGACGACGGCGGTCTACCTCAACAACACGATCGCGATCCCGCGCGTGATCGTGCTCCCTTCGGGTGATGTGCGAGCCGGCTTCGACAAGTTCAAGCTCGACCTGTCCTCGGTGCGACTCCAGCCCGTTGCCGACGAGATCCTGATCCAGAACCTGTCCAACGACGACCAGCACATCATCGGCGAGGCCGACGCCGGACAGCGTCGCGAGGAGCGGCTGGAGGACTACGTCGTGCGCGCGTTGATCAACTTCGACGACGTGAATTACGACGAGCAGGCGGACGTGCTCTACGACCTCGCGCAGCAGGTTGTGATCCACCTGCGCGGATACCTATCTCCCGACGACAAGGTTCGGAACGTTCTGCTGTTCCACCAGCGGCAGATCGGAAGCCTCGTGCACGAGCAGATGCAGGGACACTCGTGGGAGAAGGCGACGTCCTACGAGGTGAAGGTGAGCGCCGGCTTCAGCGAGGTCCGGCAGCAGGCGTTCGCCGCGGATGCCGGCGAGGTTGTCCGGCCCCTCCACGCGCCCGTCGACCGGAAGCTGGAGATCCGGGGCATGCTTTTCGGGGGCTTCAAGCGGTGCATCTATCCGACGCAGAAGTTCGACGTGGACGCAGAGCGCCGCTTTGCCGTGATCCTCGAACGCGATGCGCTGAAGTGGTTCAAGCCGGGGCGCGGCGTCTTCCAGATCCGCTACTCACCCGACGCCGACTACGAGCCAGACTTCGCGGTCGAGACCAAGGCCGAGAAGCTGCTGTGCGAGACGAAGCGTGCGGACCAGCTCCGGGATCCCACCGTGCTCGCGAAGGCTCGTGCCGCTGCGACGTGGTGCCGGCACGCGACGAAGCACGAGCGAGAGAACGGTGGGAAGCCCTGGCGCTATGTGCTCATCCCGCACGACTCGGTGCAGGAGAACATGACCCTGGCCGGCCTCGTGAGTGCCCATGAGTTCCGCGGCGAAGGAGCGGAGCAACCATGATGGCATGCGGCGGGGCCGCGGGTCGCTACGGCGCACCGTTGACTCAACGTGAGTGGGAAGGGGCTCGAACCGCTTCGGAGGTGACATGGCGACGGTGTTTCTGAGTTCGGTCATGGCGGGCATGGAGGCGATGCGGCGAGCGGCTGAAGCCGCTTGCGAGTCGCTCGGCATCAAGGTCATCAGGGCCGAGGACTTCGTCGCCGACCCGGCATCTCCCCGCGGTGCGTGCCTTCGTGGCGTCGCGAACGCTGACGGCTTCCTGCTGCTTCTCGGCGCTCGCTACGGATCACGGCTGTCGAGTGGCATGTCGGCGACTCACGAAGAGTTCGTCGAGGCCGGCAGGCTGCGGAAGGAACTGTTCATGTTCCGCACCGCGGAGGACATCGAGCCGGACCAGCAGCAGTTCCTCAAGGCCGTGGGCGAGTGGCAGGGCGGCCACTTCTACAAGACTTGCCTGACCCCCGCGGACCTCCAGCGCGACGTGGTCAAGGCCCTGCTCGCGTGGCGATCCGCGCCAGCGACCGCCGAAGTGGATGCGATCGTTGCGGCGAACCTTGGACGGGTGACCCCGAGCAGCTCGCTCGGCACCATGAACCACAGCGACCCCTGGCTCGCGGTTTCGTGGGCTCCGAACCAGAGGGTGTCACTCGACGACTCGCTCGTCTTCGAGGAGCTGCCGGAGTCAGTCGCTGACGCGCTCGTCGCCGGCCCCTCGCGACTCGTGAGCACGCGACCGAGAACTGGGCCGCAGGAGCACGGGCTCGCGATCCAGAACGCCAACCAAGAGCGCCCCGAGCTGCGCGGGTGGCTCGGGACTGACGGCTCCATCGCTATCGGGGTCGAGGTGATGCCGAGCCAAGATCGCCGAGCTGACAGCTACATGGCTCCCATGTTCTTCCTGTCGCCGCGCGATCTGGTCGGCGTGCTCAGCCGGCAGCTTGCCTTCATCGGCGCGGTGCTCGGCAAGGTCGACCCAGACCTTCAGTGCATTGCTGGGCGGCTGCAGGTGCGCCTTGCTCGCATGGGCATGCGCACCATCGGGGAGCCGAGTCCGGGCCAGAACAGTTTCTCGATGGGCGTCGGCGGCGGGCGAGACCGGGATCGGCCGACAACGGTGCCTTCGACACCGGCAACCGTCATCCGGTCCCACCTGCAGGCAAGTAGTCCAGAGGTGGCCGCATTCGTGAAGCGCCTTCAGAGACTTGCTGGCGCTGAGCCGGGGAGCGTGGAATGAACTATCGGCGTTCACGGGGAGAGGGTTGCCATGCTGACTAATCAACATCTGGAAGTCTGGAACTTCGTTTGTCGCTTCGGGGAACAGGTCCTGCTCGACCGCTACACCGAACTCGTCGAGCCAGCCTTCCAAGGCAACCACGAACGAGGGTGGGGAGACACCCGATTCGTCCTGAACAAAGTCCAATACATCAACGCTGGGACCAAGGCCAAGCCATCACCGGCACTTGCAGGCCGATTTGTGAAGGACACCGTTCTTCACCAGGAGCAGAAGTTAGTTGGAGGAAAACTCCTGCCGGCGGATGGAGAGCTTCCATCGGCCCCCAGCTCCCTCTTCGTGCTCATTCTAGCCAGTCACCGCCTGCTTTTCGTTCGCGAGCACCGAGGTTCACCTGACGCAAAGCAGTTCGCTGCGACAATCGACAGGTTCATTCGGATCGAACGCATCAAGCTGATCGAGAAGCTGCATCTTGCGTCACGAGCGACTGAGGAGCGACGGTCGAAGGCCGCTCTGCATCGAGATATTCCACTTCCGGAGGTGACAGCGACTCCAGTAGTGCTGCAGTCCGACATTGAGGAGTTCGTCAAGAAGTTCGCGCGCATTCGCAAGGTCGCGATCGAGATCGCGCCAACCAACGACGAGCCAGACAACGAGGAGTTTTTTCAGGCACTGAGGGCGAATGGCAGCGCCATCAATGCCAAGAAGTCCCGCGTCGAGTATTCGGCGACGCCAAAGGAGAGTCTCGATCCGAAGGCCACCATCCTTCAGGTAAAGGCTGCCCAGAACGGACAAGCGACCTTCTCGATCGCCGGAGAAGATCGAGCAGGGAACGCCCTCACTGGAGACAACGAGGAGTTGCGCATGAGGGTTCCTCTGCACAGCGCGCACGCCGAGGTTCCGGACAAGGCAGGCGACGCGGTTGCAGCCTTTCGCGACCTCGCCGACGGTGGTGCCGTGAATCCTGGCGGGGGCGAAGCACGGTCGCATGCTACTCTGATGGCGCTCGCTGCCCGCTTGTTCGGCTGACCATGAAGCCAAAGTCGATCGGTCTTGAGGACGCAACTGCGAAGCTACTCGCCGAGAAGTCTCTCTGGGACATCTGGCGCGCAAGCGGCCGAATCCCGCGGCCCGTTCGCAACCTGCTGTTCCGGTTGGGCGGTTTGGCTGCGGTAGTCTGCTACGCCTTCTTGCTACCGCACAGCGACGCCAGCCTGGTCAAGACCGCTCGCACAATCATTGGCTTGGTGTTCCCGGCGATGCTTGGCCTGCTCGGGTTTCTCTTGGCTGGGTTGACTATTTTCGTCAGCGGAGAGCGCCGCGACATATTGAAGGTCATGGCGCATTGGGAGGATGGCGACTCTGGCCTTTCGGTGCTCAAGGTCAATCTTTTCGCGTTTGTGCGTCCCTTGGTTGAACTCCTGCTCATCTCAGTCTTGCTGTTGGTCGCGATGGTGATCGCTGAACCATCCGGGACTCCTATCGCTTGGGTAGTTCAAGACGGCACTGGACAAGCACCGTATCTGGCTAGCCGGATCGGATTCGTTGGCGTTACCTTCTTGACTCTGTGCGGCTTCGTGGCAGTGAAGTCTTCGATCCGCAACGTGTATCATCTCATCATGACAAGCGTGCGTTGGGAGCTGGAGCAGGACATCGGCAAGCCTGACAAGGCAGGCGACGGAGTTGCCCCGGCGTCGGAGCCAGAGGAGTAGGCCAACTCGAAAGTCGCGGCGGTGCGCGGAGTGTCACCGCGCTTGGTTGCGTCCCTTCGGTCGGGCGACGGCAGGTTTCGACACTCCGTCCAGACGATCAACTTGCAGCGGGTCCTGCGCGGCAACGGCCGCGAGTAGCACCGATCGATGGCAGTGCTCGTGTTGGGCCTCGAAGCAGAAGACTGCCGTCGTCTGGGAGCGAAGCGTTGCAGCAACGCTCAACACGACGTCCGGGGTAGTCGCCAAGTGCTTGCGGTAGTGCTTCGCGCACTCTGCGATCGAGACCGCCTCGCCCTTGCGTGGCCGGAACGGGTTGCCGGCCTCGCGCATGTGCAGGTAGGCGACTCCGTGCTTCGCCAGCGCGGCTGCGAGCGCCTGCTTCCGGAACTCGGGCCGGTGGCTCCACGCGGCTTGTCGCACATCGAGCAGTAGCTCTACGCCGTGTGTCTTCAGCTCCGCGCACAGGTCCTGCACCTTCCTGCCCTGGTAGCCGATGCTGATGCAGGTCAGCTTGGGCTTCGAGTTCTTCTGCTTAGTCGTCATCGAAAGAGGGACGGCTGGTGGTCGCGCTTCACGGACAGAACTCCCATCAGGCCGAACTGGAACGTGCGTCCTCGGAAGTTGCCGAGCATGAGATACACGTCGCGCTCCCGCTCGTCCAAGAACTCGTCCATCCTCTTTCGGACCTGCTCCTCTCGGTCTTCGTTGTCGATCAGTCGCCGGCTGAACTCGTGCAGGCCCCAGTCGTGGAACGCCATCTCGTGACCGCTGCACGATGTCTCTGCGCAGCGCCATCCAACCAGGAACTTCAGGTCCGGGAAGTCGATCTTCTTCGGGCCGTCGTCGAAGAGGCGCTGCTGAGCGAACAGGGCCTTCTCCTTGGTCGCCCACTCTTCGCGTTCGGTGTTGCTACGGCGCACGACCCTGTTGCCGGTGAGCTGCGCGGGCCTGATGACGCCGAGGGACGTGCCGTCCACCTTCTCACGCGCGATCAACTCCTCGACCGAACCGAAGAACTGCGGTGTCCGCTCCAGGGCGTCGCGCCTCAGGACGGGCTTCTTCACGTCGCCGACGATGCGGATGCTCTGCTGCTTGACGCGATAGCTCTCTGGCCGGGGGTCAGATGTGTCCTTCTCGATGTCGGCCTCGATCCAGTTCCACGCACTGAACTGCTGCGCCTTGGGCAGGTCGCGGAAGTTGATGGGGTGCAGTCGCACCATCGCGCTCGACTTGTCGACCAGTCCACCCGTGCACGACAGCTCGTCGTAGGTGGCGGAGTAACTGGGGTAGGTCTTCCCCAGGACGAGGATGCGCGTGGTCGCCATCGTTGATTCCCCGACTCCTCGTTGGCGACCTCTCGCTCGCCCGAGGGAGTGCAGCGGCTCCCTGATTCTGACCGGACCTCACCTCGAACACCACGTCCCAACCAGCCGTGGAGTTGACAAGGGGCGCAACACTGTCCGCAACTCCGGCGCTTCGCTACTCTGCCGGAGTCGACAATGCGACTCCCTGTCCTTCAAGATGGCTGACAGAAGCGGTCCGACGGGCCTCGGATGAGAAACGAGACCTGGAAGGCTGCCGCGCTCGGGTGAGCGCAGTGTTCTCCACCAAGTTGGTCGAGGGATGTGCCGCAAGGCATAGCTCGGTCTCGCGACCGGGCGGCGTCGGCGAAGGTCTCTCGCTCATCGGAGAACTGAATGGACACTCGTCTGCGTTCGCCGGACGCGCGCTCGGTCGTCGCGTTGCTGGCTACTCGTGGTCGCATCGACCTTCTCGCGCTCCGCGCCATCCCGTCCATCCTGGCCCAGTCGAGGCTGCCCGACCGGATCGTGGTCGTCGTCGACCAGACTCCTTCGGACCTGCCCGACGATGCCCTGATCGATCAGGTGCGCCAGCTCCGCGGGCTCTGCCGGGGGAAGGTCCGCCTGACCGTGCTGCGCAACCGGCGAACCCAGGCCCGTGCGTCGGGCGCATGGAACACGGGGCTCGACCAGCTACACCGCGACAACCGACACCCCGACCTCGTGTTCGTCGCGATCCTCGACGACGACGACGCTTGGGAACCGGATCACCTCGCCTCTTGCCTCGACGCCGCGGTGGCCGGCGACATCAACATGGTTGCGAGCGGCCTGATCCGCCACTCCGCGGCCGACGATGCGGGCCACCAGCACGCGATCCCGTCGCGGCTCGATCCGGTCGAACTGTTCGTTCGCGGCCAGCACATTCAGGGTTCGAACCTGTTCGTGCGGCTCGACCTGCTGTTGCTGGCTGGCGGCTTCGACGAACACCTTCCATCCTGCACGGATCGCGATCTCTGCCTGCGGCTGGCTCGCCTGCCCGAGCTTCGATTCGGATCGGTGCAGAGGCACACCGTCCGCCACTACTCCGACCCGCGGCCCGACCGACTCACGACTCCAGGCTCGGAGGCGAAGCTGGTCGGACTCACCCGGTTCTTGCGGAAGCACTCGGACGCCTTCCCGCCGGGCGTGGTTGCCGAAGCGCAGCAGCGCGCCATCTCGCTGTTCGGCTGGCAGCCGAGTCCAACGCCGAACCTCGCTGGTGAAGTGCAGCAGCCGGCTGCGCCGACCGGCCGTGTCGACTTCGTGTTCGGCTTCATCACGGACTCGCAGGTTCCCGGGCACGTCGGCGGCCTGCTCGACGACCTGATGCGGCTTCAGGGACAACCAGGAGTCAGCAGCGTGCTCGTCGTCGTGGTCGAGAACGGCCCCCTTGCCGAGCCCGATGCGCGATCACTGCCCAAGCTCGTGGATGGCTACAAGGCCAAGGGCCTCGCCATCGAATGGGTCCCGATCGAGCGCCAGCGCACCGACTGGGAACAGGGGCTGCTCATCGACACCCCTGACCCGACGCGCAACCGCCTGCCCATCGCGGTCACCCGGACGATCCTGAACACCTACGTGGCCCGCGCCGCGTTGCAGCGCCCCGGTTTGGTGGCGTGGATCCTCGATGACGACAAGCGCCTCAGCATCCTGGTCGACCGCGGCGACGGAATCGCCGACGAACGATTGACCCCGGACATCGCCACGCTGGTGGCCCTGCGCGCGGCCGGCGTCGACGTCGTGATCGGCCCGGACACCGATGCCGCGCCCTTGCCCTTCGTCGCGACCCTGCGCACGCAGCTCGTCGATCTCGACGCGGCCCTCGCGGCGCTCGCCAACATCGGTCCGAATGCCCCGTGGCCGGACCGCCGTTCCGAGTCAGCCGCCGAGCGCGCGGCCATGGCCGACACCTACTACGACCTCTCCAGGCACACGGAGCACCTGGAGACGCCCTTCCTACCCGCACCGATCGCGCCGGGCTGCTCTGCGCGCGACCAACTGGTGGCGCTCGCTGCGCGCGTGAGTCGATTGCTCGCCGGGGAAGCCGTGACGCGCCCGCTGTTCATTCCCGCAGCCGACTTGCCCGCCTCGGCCGCCCGCGACTCGGTGCAGCGCGGTGGATCGACTCTGTTCTTCAATCCCGCGCACCTGCTGCTCTACCCCCAAACCCTCGCGCGCCTCGGCGAGCACTACCTGCGGCGGTCCGACATGCTGGTGAGTCAGCTCCAGCGCGATCAGGCCGGGCTGAAGCTCGTGATGCACCCGTGCGTGGGCGTGCGCCACGATCGCTCGCAGACCTCGCGCGCGACCCTGGCGAGCGAGACCCTCCGCCAGGACGTGCGCGGCTACGCCCTGTATCGAACGGCGAACGAGCTGATGCAGCGCCGCTCTCCGAGCCAGCGTGCCATGCCATTGCTGGCGTGGTCAGAGGAGGAACTGGACGAGGCAGTTCGGCTCGTGCGCAAGTATCTCGGCGAACGGCTGGCAGCCTTGACCCTCAACGCTTGGCGGATCTACGGGCTCGCAGGGGCCATCCGCGACGTCGGCAGGGCGCTCGCCGCCGATGCTTCTCGCCCGTGGGACTCCGCATCGCGCGCCGCTCTGAACCAGATCGCCGCCGAGATGGATCGGATCCGAGGCGAGTTTCAGCCGTCGGCCGTCGCGGCTTTCGCCGGCAAGGTCCGCAGTGGGATCGCCGACCGTGACATTCGCGGCGCGTTCGCGTCGATGGACGCGCTCGTCAGCGAATACCGCGCGACGCTGGGGCTCGGGGCGTCGTCGTCGCCGACGTTCTGCGATGCGCGCGAGGCGAGGGCACGCGCGATCCTGGCCCGGGCGCGGCCCGGCATGACGTTCCGACTGCTCGGCTTGGGAGGCGAAGGTGTCGTCTTCACGAACGAGGCCGACGTCTACAAGGTCCTGGACCTGCTGAAGCGCCGCTCCAACCATGACACCGCGGCGTTCCTACGCAAGCTGCAGGCACGCGAGACTGCGCCGCGGCTCGTCCCGCCGCTCCTCGCTGTCGAGGAACAGGATGGCGAGCTGATTGTCGCGTATCCGTTCGAGCCGTCCGAGCCCTACACCGGCGGTCACGGCTCCGACCTGATCGCCCTGCTGCGCGAGTGCAAAGAGGCCGGCTTCGTGTGCCGAAACATGCACCCGAAGAACCTGCGCGTGACCGCGAGCGGGTTGCGACTGATCGACTTTGGGGCCGACCTCAGGCCGTTCACGGACGCGGGCTATCGCTCGATGGCCGAGCGTGCGTGGCTCTCTTGGCGGTGGCCGCATCGCGAGGACCTCGACGTCCTCATGCGGCGCGCACTCACCGACAAGACGCTCGCCGAACTCGACGGCTTCGAACGGTTCTGGCAAGCGGTGTGCGACGAGCGGCCCTCGGCAACTCGCACCGCAGCAGACATGGTCGACCCGGTGGTCTTGGGGAATGCCGCGAGCAGCGTGCTCGACTACGGATGCGGCAAGAAGGCCACGAGCGCCATGCGCTTCGCACGAGCGGGCCTGAAGACCGTGGGTTTCGATCCGGGCGCAGGAGTCGCGGCACGTTGGTCCGAACTGTCGGAGCAGCCGCCGAACTTGCTGCTGACCTCATCGCGACAGCAAGCTCTGGCCGGCGGCCCCTTCGACGCGGTCGTCTGCACGCTCGTGCTGTGCGAACAGGGCGATGGACCGGACTACGAGCGGATCCTGGGCGATCTGCGCGCTGCGGTGCGCGAAGGAGGCACGGTCGTCGTCACGGTCTGCAGCCCGTTCGCGACGTTCGGCGGTCCCACGCCGCTGCACCGGCATCGTGCGCTCCCGGCAGGAGCGACCTACGAGGACTGCTTCGCCTACGAGGAGAACGGCGAGACCGGGGCGGGTCGGTCCGAGTTTCATCGGCCGCTGCGCCGCATCGAGCGCGATCTGCTGCGCCACGGCCTCCAGGTCGTCCGGCGGACGGAGAGCCAGACGGTCGACACCGTGCGCTTCGAACCCGCGTCAGACTTCTTGATGCTCGTCTGTCGTCCCGTTTCGCTCGCGCATCGCGATCGCAGCGTCGGGCTGGTCGTGAAGACCTGCGCGATGGAGGCCGCGACGATCGAGCGGCAGGTCGAGCACCTCGTGCTGCAACTCGAATCGCCCCGGACCTTCCAGGAACGTGTTCTCGCGATCGATGCGCGCCGCGACGGCTTCGTTCGGCAGCACTCGGCGGCGGACTGGCAGGCGCTACAGCAAGCCGCCGACAGGCTGGTGCGCCACGGCTGGATCGATCGGGTCTGGTTCGGCCCGGAGGAGGGGCCTGATGCTGCGCGGGTGATGCGCGAATGGTTCGATCTCGACTCCGCTTCAACGCACTCGGTCCAGCGCGCTCCGCTGGCGATGCCACTGTCCGCGATCGGATCGTGCACGGCCGACTACGTGCTGCAGGTCGACTCCGACCTGCTGGTCGGGCGAGCCGACCGCGACCATGACTTCCTCGGCGACATGATCGCCGCGATGGAGGTCGACGACACGGCCGTGACGGCCGCGCTGAACGTGCCGCAGGCCGCGGATCAACCGTTCTCTGCTGGCGATGGGCAACGCCCCTGGCGCGTCGAATCACGAGGCAGCCTCCTGCACCGTGCCCGGTTGTTGGCGGCTCGCCCACTACCGAACTCGTTGTCGGGCGGCTCTCCGTCACTGTCGTGGCACCGATCGCTCGACGAGGCCGTGCGCAGCCGCGGCCTCCGCTCGCTGCGCGGTGGCTGTTGCTCGACGTGGTTCGTCCACCCGGCGAACTCGTGCAAGCAACCCGTCAGCGACTGGATGCTGCTGGTCGACCTTGTGGAGAAGGGTTCGCTGCCGGCGACGCAACTCGGTCATGTCGACCTACATGGTGGTCCCGTGCGATGGCTTCAGCATCGTCGGAGCGAAGCGTTGGTGTTCGTGGTGACTGGCCGCAACGTCGCGCCGGGTCGCATGCGCCGGTGCCTCGACTCGCTGCTGGCACAGGATGGCAACGACTGGGGCGCGATCGTGATCGACGATGGGTCCGATGGGATGAGCCGCGACTACCTCGCGATGGTCCTCGCGCCGCATCGCGACCGCATCACGTTGCTGCAGCCTCGGGAGCGCCGTGGGCAACTCGCCAACACAGTGCTGGCCGTGCGGCACGTTTGCGCGAACCCCGAAGCCGTCATCGTCACACTCGACCTCGACGATGCCCTGTTGGGGCGAGACGTCGCGCGGCGCATCCTGGCGACGCATCGGAACGGTGCCGACGTCACGGTCGGGTCGATGCTCCGCACGGACAAGCACGCCGTGTATCCCGTGACCTTCGACGAGCCGCGGCGTGCTCGCGGGGGCAACTGCTGGCAGCACCTGCGGTCGTTCCGCAAGCGGCTGTTCGACGCCGTGCCGGACCACGAGCTGCGCCTCGACGGCCGCTACGTTGATATCGCGGTCGACTGGTCGTTCATCCTGCCGATCGTCGAGATGGCTTGGCAGCCCGAGTGGATTCGCGAGCCGCTCTACCTCTACGAGCCCTCGGGCCTCGGCAAGGGTGTGCAGCGTGCGGCGCGCGAAGAGCAGATTCGGACACTTGTCGCCCGTCCTTCGAGAAGTTGGGCGCGCGGCATGCCCAGGTCCACGTTGCTGCCAGGGCATGCGTTCGCCGCCGCAGCAGGGACCGAGCCGGGCATACTGTTCCTCCGGCATGCCGAACGGCCGTCGTTCGCTGGCCTGACGGAACGCGAGAAGCACGAAGTCAGCCTGACGCCGCGCGGTCGCGACGAGGCCATGGCTCTCGGCCGGCAGTTCGGATCAGTGGTTCGGCTCGCCAGCAGCCCGGTGCCGCGCGCAGTCGAGACGGCCGCCGCGCTGGCCGAGGGTGCGGGATTCGACGACGGGTCGATCGTGCATCTGGCCGAGCTGAAGCTGTTCCTGGCCTCCGGGCCGGAGCACTACGAGGACGTGAAGCGCCGCCTTGGCTGGACCGAGCTGATGGCGACCTGGGCAGACGGCACGCTGCCCGTCGGTGTCCTGCAGCCGTGCGAGGTCGTCGCGAGTCGGGCGATCGAGGCGTTGCTGCGCGCGTGCGGTCCAGCCAGAGTCGTCGCGGTCACGCATGACTTCGTCGTGATCGCCTTGCTCGCGGCCCTGCGCGGCGAGCGCGTCACTGCAGTGCCCTACCTCGGCGGACTCTTCGTCAGCCTGCAGGAAGCCGAACGGTTCGTCGGCGCGGGAGTCTGCGCATGAGCAACACGAAAGCAGAGCAGCCGAAGCGTCGTCCGCTGGTTGCGGTGATCGGCGACGCGCGGGTCGAACCGGGTGGCACCAAGGACTTGTTGGCCGAAGATGTCGGCCGGCTCCTGGTCGACGCGGGCTACCGCGTGCTGACGGGCGGCCTCGGGGGCGTGATGGAGTCGGCGTGTCGCGGCGCGCGTTCGTCCTCGCGCTACCAGTCTGGCGACACCGTCGCGGTGCTGCCTGGGCACGACCCGGGCGAGGCGAACGAGTTCGTCGACGTCGCGATCGCGTCGGGTCTCGACCACGTCCGCAACTCGATCGTCGCGCACGCGGACGCAGTGGTCGCGATCGGTGGCGGGGCCGGCACGATGTCCGAGATCTGCCTCGCATGGATCTACAAGCGGCTCATTGTGGCGCTGCGCGTAGAGGGTTGGAGCGGCAAGCTCGCGGACCAGCGGATCGATGACCGGGTGCGGTATCCGAAAGAGCCTGATGACCGGGTGTTTGGAGCGACAACAGCGAACGAAGCCGTCGCGATCATGGTCGAGACCATCGATCGCTACGCTTCGCAACACCATGGAGTCCGCAGAAGGGGGCAAGCCGATGCCGACGGGAAGTGAGAGCACTGGTCTCGACGCGCGAAGCCTTCGCGGCGATCGCCCGATCAACAAGCCGGACCAGGATCGGTTCGACTTCGGACCGTTCGCGCAACGCATCGCGGACGCGATAGCTCGGCGGGCGTCCACTCCCGGCCTCGTGGTTGGCGTCCACGGAGCGTGGGGCACGGGCAAGACCAGTGTGCTCAACCTGATCGAGCACTTCCTGAAGCACGGGGTCGAACGAAGTCGCGTCACGGTCATCCGGTTCAACCCGTGGTGGTTCTCGGCGACGCCGGACGGGCTGCTCCGCGCGTTCTTCGGGCAGGTAGTCGCGAGCCTGCCGACCACGACTAAGGCGCTTCAGAAGCTCCGCCCTGCCCTTGCGACGTTGGCGCACGTTCTGTCGAAGCTCCCGCTGGGTGGCTTCGAACAAGCCGCTGAGGGCGTTGGCGCGTTGCTTGACGTGGGCGAACCGTCGGTAGAGGACCTGCGCCGGCAGATCGACAAGCACGTCATCAGCCAGCGGCGGCGCTTCGTCATCATCGTCGATGATCTGGATCGCCTGCCGCGCGAGGACATATACCAGATGTTCCGCGTGGTGAAGGCGGTCGCGGACTTCCCTCGGTTCACCTACGTGATGGCCTTCGACCCCGAGATCGTGGGCAAGGCACTCGCGCACTACGTTCCCGACCAAGGGCGCAGCTACATCGAGAAGATCGTTCAGGTGCCTTTCGCGATGCCCGAAGTCGAACGCGAGCGCCTCGATCACGTCCTGTTCGGGGGACTCGAACAAGTCCTGCACCCGATCGACTCGAACCGCTTCGACAAGCAGCGGTGGGGCAACACCTACTACGGTGGCATACGCGCGCTCGTTCGATCGCCCCGGGACATCGCCCGCTTCCTCGACACGCTGAGCGTTTCCTACGCTGCGATGCGCGCAGAGGTTGATGCGATCGACTTCGTCGCGATGGAGGCCCTTCGCGTCTTCGCGCCAGAGGTCCACCGAGCGATCGCTGCGACTCCAGCGATGTTCGGCGTGGGCTTTCGCCTCAACGACGACCCCAAGAAGGACGCGGTGTGGCACCAGAGCTACTTGGATCACCTGCCTCCGGACCTTGTCGAGTCCGTGAAGGACGTGCTGAAACGGACTTTCCCTCGACTTCACGCAGTGTGGGGCAACATCCACTACAGGGTGAGTGACGAGTGGCGACGTGATCGACGCGCATGCTCAGTTGAGGGTTTCCCTCTCTACTTCCGGTGGTCGATGCCCATCGACCGCCTGCCGAGCGCAGAAGTCCGCGGGCTACTCTTTGGCACGAGCGCGCACATCAGGACGGTGCTCGATCGCTATCTGGTGGGGCTGCCGCTTGAGAAGTTGGGCCGTTTCCGGAGGCTGCTCACGGATCTGGAGCCGCTGTTGCCCAGGGTGCCGGGTTCTGAATCGGCGATCCCGCTTTGTCGCGAGCTGATCGACAGGTGTGACGAAGTCTCGGCTCTCGACGATCCAACGACCAAGGGGGACCTCGACCTACCTCTGCAGTGGTTCGTCGAGAAGATCGTCCATCGGGAGTTGGAGCGACATCCGACGGTGAGCCGGGATGCGCTTCTGACCGCTGCTTGTGAAGGCAGCCCGTCCTTGGGTGTGGTCTTCAGCTTCCTGAACCACCTACGACTCGAACACACTGGGCACCCAAGACGCGCGCCGGTCCCGGAAGCCGAGAGGTTGGTCGGCGTCCAGGTTCTTGATCGGTGCGGACAACTGCTGCGCGAACGAGTCCGCCAGCACGCTCGGGCCGGCTCGCTCCTCGACCTTCCCGAGGCAGGCTGGGTCATCGTCTGGTGGAGGGGCCTGGACCCCGAGGCCGCCCGAGCGTGGGCATCCGAGCTGGTGAGCGACGATCGCGCCCTGCTGCGCCTGCTGCCTTGCTTCTTGCGATTCTCGTCGGTCTCGACGATGGGGGACTACGTTGGGCGAGCTGAGCCATTCATGTGGATGAGCGAGATCCGGTCCCTCGGGCTCGACCCAGGCGCTCTCCGCGGTCGCGTCGCCGCTCTGGCTCAGTCTGCCGAAGGGAAGGAGAAGCTCGCTGCCGAGACGTTCGTGAAGGAGGTCGACAACCCGCGCCGCGAACCCAGCGCCGATGCAGATGACTCTGCGTCAGCGGGAGGCTCGGAGCCCTGACTCAGGCGCGGCGTGTTCGGCCCTTCTTGTGTGCGGGATGCGATGAGCGGTCGACCGATGTATGCACGTGCATGCAGATCCCGCGACCCGCGTCGATTCTCGGCCACTTACGTCCACGCTCGTCCACTGCTTGCAAACCACCCAGAACCTGCTAACCTGCGTAAACACGGCTCGTTCAAGGTCCTGCGTCGGATTTCCAGAGAGCTTTGCCAACGTGAATGTCGAGAGTTCGAATCTCTTCACCCGCTCCAGTTTTCTTGCTGTCGAAGTCCGTGCCGCTTGCGCCTTTTGCGCGCGACCCTTCGAGCGCGACCCTTCGAGCGCGGCCCTTCGAGCGCGGCCCTTCGAGCGCGACACCTCGGCGCTCGACAGTTTCAGGCCGGGCCTTGCGCACGCGCCGACTCGATCCCTGGCCTTTCTTCGTCTGCATCCTGCAAAGCGCAGCGCATCCACCGCCCCCAAAGTCGGCCGCGGTTGGCGCTCGACGAGAAGGCGCAACGCCCGACTGCCTTCCGGCCTCACCATGCCGCTACGCGCTTTGCTGCAATGGCGATAGGGTGAAACGGGCGGCGTAGTGCCTGGGCAAGGACGGCAACCCATTTTGCCAACTGCTCATGCTGGGCTGCATCCGTGCTCGATCCAGCCAACGCGTGGTGTCCAACCGAGGCAATTTGGTGTCGCGACAACTCCGCCGGATTTCGATCTGGGCGGTGCTGCTCCTGATCTGCCTGGGCCAATCGCGCCTCTTCCTGACGTGCGCCGGATCCATCTGCCAGGGCAGTGTCGAACTCGCGCCTGCCGCGTGTGCATGTTGCCTGGATCAGGATGACGATTCGGTCGGCGGTGGCTTGGACCGACATCAACTCAGCAAGGACCGCGACGATTCCGAGAGGGAATCCGTCAGATCCGCACGATGCGCCTGCAACGGCGTCGCGTTGTCGTTCGCGGAAGGCCCGCTCCCCAAACGCCATTCACTGCCGTTTCACAGCGCTCGCGTGGTGGTCATTCCTGCCTGGCTTGCCGCCATGTCGAGCAAGCAGTTGGCGAATGAGCTTTCATCCCGAGGCGGACCACTCCGCGGTCCTCGTCGAACGGAACTATTGGCCACGACGCATCTGCTGAGCTGAGTCGAGCACGCATTCCGAGCCCCTCGGTTCGGAAGGCGAGGCCCCTGATGCCTCGAAGTGCCGCGTTGCGTGTGTGACGCGGGGACCGTTCGCGTGCCGAGTTCTCACATGTCCATGCCGATGCAAACAACCGGTCGTCTGACCCTGGCCGCTCACGTCGCTGCACACCGGCGGACTTGCACGTCCTTGCCTGGGCTGCAGGAAATGGCCGGCGAGACGCCTTGGTCGACTTCGCAATCGTCTCGAGTCCGGATGCCAGGTGCTCCTGTCGAGACGCCGGCGATGGATCGCCAGACTTCGTGTTTGCTTGCAGGCCGCATGGACGGTGACCTTCTGCACTGTCGGCTCCATCGAGGCCTTGATCGTGTCCCGCAGGTTGGCTCCTTCTGAATGGATGCTGTTCCGATGAATCCCATGCTCCGCTGGTTCGTGCTGACTACCCTGGCGCTCCTGTGTTCCGCAGGTTGTGTCGGATCCCCTTCGCCGGCTTGCGCTCCGGAGTGCGCCGAATGCAGGGATCTCGCCGTGCAGCATTTGCAGGTCCACCGATCGGGCCGCCACTTCTTGGCGGATTCGCGGCTGCCGCGAGTCCACGCCTGCAGTTGCTGCAAGGTCGAAGTCGTCTTCTATGAAGTCGACGGCAAGCCGATGCTGAAGTGTCCGAAGTGCGCCCCACAAGGCGTCGCGTGCGCGGACTGCGAGATCGACGGCGGTGCGAAGGACCCTGCCCAGGGGGCCAAGTGATGTCGCTCCGTTCGCGCATCCACGGGAAGTTGCGACCACCCACATGGTGCACAGGCCTGCCGTGAACCATCTAGAACCGAGTCCCTCGAACCGTGCAGCCGCCGAGCCTGCGTGCCCGCCACGAGCGTGCACGACGAAGTCGATTGCGCATGCGGCGCGAGTTGACGCCAACTGGTCGCGGCGCTTGACCGCCACCCTCGTGGCCGCAGCGCTGACCGGCTGCGCATCCTACGAAGCCGAAGATGTCACGTTGCAGGGCACGGTTGCGGCATTGCCGCGGCATGTCGGTGCCTTGACCTTTGATCAAGCCGTTGCCCTGGCGCTCTTGCACAACGGCGAGATCAAGGCGCAAGAAGCGCTGTGCCGCGCCGCTGGACTGGATGTGATGCCCGCGGATCTGCAAGGCCAACTCCAGCAAGAGAGCCTCGCGTTGATGATCGACCCGCTGGCGGTGCTCGGGCTGACGCAGCGCGGCGCGAGCGCGGCTCTTGCCGACGCGCGCGCAACGGAAGCCGCGGCGGCGCTCGCCCAGACTCGGTGGCGCACCGTCGCGGCCATCGCAGAAGTCTTCGCCCATCACCGCGTGCTCGACGATCTGCAGCCCTTGCCCAAGGTGGCGGTGGAACGCGACGCCTTCGCAGCCGCCGGGCTTGCTTCGCCCGTGGCGATCGAACAGATGCGCGGCGCGGCGCTGGCCGCAGACGTGGAACTCCACGCGATCGCCACCGAGAAGGCGACCCAGATAGCCGACTTGCGCCAACTGCTCGGTCTGTCGCCTGATTCTGAACTCGACCTGGTGCTCCAGCCCAGCGACTGGCCAGCGGCAATGCCGACCGACGAGGCGACGCTGCTCCGTCGGCCGGATCTGGCCCTGGCCTTGGCTCGCTATCGGACTGCGGATGCCGAGTTCCGCAAGGCGATCATGGACCAGTATCCGTCGCTGATGATCGGGCCTGATGTGTCGATGCTTAGTGGCGCGGTCGATCCGATGGCGATCCTCCGAGTGCCCTTCGGCGCGGCTGGCCCGGCCAGAGCCGCGCACGAGCGCCGCAACGCAGCTCGCAGTCGACTTGTTGCAGCACTGACGCTCGCAACCAACGAAGCAGAAACTACGGTTGCTCAATACGAAGCAGCGGCGCTCCGCGAACAGGCTGCTATCGTCAGCGCACAATCTTCGGCACGGGCCTTCGCCGCGGCGCTCGCGGCGCTTGCGGTCGAGATCGATGCCTTCGAACGACTTTCGGAGAAAGCCCCCATGGCAGTTCGTGACGCAAGAGAAGCGCGGGAGGCCGCGATCGCCTCGGCTCGCGCCAAGGTCCGCTCTGCGGTAGCAGCCGGCTGGCCTTCCGCGGAGGCGCAACGATGAGTTCGGTGGACTTGTCTGCTCTTCGCATGGCGGAGCAGCCTGCGCCGATCCAGAAGCGGCCGCTGGGCCCGCGGATCTTGGCTTACATCGCAGGTGGCCTCGTGATGGCAGTGGCGACCACGTCGCTTTGGGCTCTGCTGCGGCCAATGCGCGTCGTGCCGATGGCCCAGGTAGAAGCAGCAGCCTCGACTGGACCTTCTACCGTGGCGATGGCGGAGGCCGCTGGCTGGATCGAGCCCGATCCCTTCCCGATCCTGGTGCGCCCTTTGGTCGGCGGTCGAGTCGAGCAGATTCCGATGCTCGAAGGAACCGCGGTGGTGGAAGGCGAGACGGTGCTTGCCACGCTCGCCAGCGCGACCTTGCGAGCGCAACGCGAACGAGCCGAGGTGGTGCTTGCCGAACGCGAGCACGAGGTGGCTGTGGTCCTTGAACGATTGAAGCTGGCGGAGCGGCAGTTCGCGCAGCGCGCCCAACTCCGCACTGCGCTGGCCGATGCCGAGGCAATCGCGGCCGCCAAGGAAGCGCGTTCAGCAGCGGCAAGGGGCATGCACGAGCGCACCGCAGCCGAGGAGCGAAGCGCGTTCGCGGCGCGTGATGCGCAACGCTTGCTGGAGCAAGCAGGCGGTTCTTATGGCGTCGCGCGCCAGCGTGCCGAAGCCGCCGCCGAAGCAGCAACCGCCAACGTCGCTGCGGCGGCAAAGGAAGCCGTGTTCGCTGAACACGAGCTTGCGGCCGCGCAGCAGGCGCTCGGTGTCGCCAAAGAAGTCGCGAACGATCCGGTCGATCTCGTCGGCGCCTTGGCGATCGCCAAGGCAGAAGCAGAACGGGCTCGCGCCCAACGCGATGTTGCGCGGGCGGAACTGCAAATCGCATCGCGCGAAGTCGATTGGCTGACCGTGCGATCGCCGTTCACCGGTGTCGTCATGAAGGTGCTGTCGCAGCCAGGCGCGGCGGTCGGGCCAGAAGGCGAACCGATCCTGAGCCTCTACGACCCGAAGAAGCTGCGCGCGCGCATCGACGTTCCGCTCGCCTCCGTTGGCGCCATCCGCGAGGGTCAGCGCGTGGAGTTGCGCAGTGAAGTGCTCGGCGGTCAGGTCGTCGAAGGC
>SXGT01753448.1_pt1 | contig 23351 bp, 15 predicted proteins | sample 3176221 | NCBI WGS metagenome assembly SXGT01 (sample SAMN11356862, study PRJNA531348) | freshwater metagenome | isolation source: freshwater sample F1-120 | place: China: Fuxian Lake, Yuxi | collected 2017-12-25
CGAGCTGGCGTCGGGCCTGTCGGTGCCGGTTGGATTCAAGAACGGCACGGGCGGCTCGACGGACATCGCGGTCGATGCGGTGCGCGCGGCGAGCTGCCCGCACAGCTTTCTATCGGTCACCAAGCAGGGGCTGGCGGCGATCGTCCAGACGCTCGGCAACGAGGCGTGCCACGTCATCTTGCGCGGCGGTAAGCGCACCGGGCCGAACTATGGGGCCGAGCCCATACGCGAGGTCGCGGCGATGCTGGGCGCCCACGGGTTGCCGGCGCGCGTGATGGTCGACTGCAGCCACGGCAATTCGGACAAGGACCACCGGCGGCAACCGGTCGTCGCGAAGGTCATCGGCGACCAGATCGCCGACGGCTCGACGTCGGTCTTCGGCGTGATGCTCGAGAGCCACCTGGTCGGCGGGCGTCAGGACCCCAAGCCGGGCGTCGCGCTGACCTACGGCCAAAGCATCACCGACGCGTGCCTCAGCTGGGACGAGACGGTGCCGGTGCTCGAGGGGCTCGCGGCGGCCGTGCGCGCGCGGCGCGGACGTGTGGGCGGGCGCGGTGCCGCGGGTCACAGCCACGACCTCCATAAGGGTGGCACGTGAGCACGGCGCCGACAGGGCCCGCGAGGCCAGAGGGCGAGCCGCGCGTGTCGGTCGTGGTGCGCAGCTACCGCCGCATTCGCTATCTGACCGAGCTGGTCGGCGTCCTGACCACCCAGGCGCACGACGCGTTCGAGGTCGTGGTCGTCGAGCAGACCCCCGAGCGCACCCCGGCCGAGACGCTGGCGCTGGATGAGCTGGCGCGCGATCCGCGCGTGCGCATCCTGGATTTTCCGCCGCTGGGCGGGCCGCGGGCGCGCAACGAGGGCGTCCGGGCGGCGCGCGGCGAACTGGTCGTCTTCGTCGACGACGACGACCTGCCGCTCGGGGACACGTGGCTCGCGGAGATCGAGGCGCACTTCGCGGACCCGCACGTGGTCGGCGTCTCGTGTCGGCAGGTGCGTACGACCGGCGAGCGGCCGCCGTATGTGTCGCGGGCGTTGGCGCGGCGTTTTGTCATGCGCTACTCGCCGCTCATGACGCCCTACACGTTCGCGCGGTTCGACGAGGACGTGGCGCCGGTCGGGTGGCTGCACGGGACGAACAGCGCGGTGCGGCGCGAGGTCGCGATGGCGGCGGGCCTCTGGGACGAGGACGTCCGGAACCAGGACGAGCACAGCTTTGCATTCAAGCTCGCGCGCTGGCTCGCGGCCGAGGGGCGCAGCGCGGACCACCTGGCGTTTCGCAAGACGCCGGTCGTCATGCGGCGCATGGACGCGCCGGGCGGGATGGACAAGCGCAAGGCGAGTCTCGAGCGCGAGATCGAAAACCAGGCGGCGTTCCAGCACCGCGTCATCGGCCGCTACCACCCCGAGCTCTATCGGCGGCTCCGGCCGATCTACGTCGCGCAGGCCTTCGCGCGCGTCTTGACCTGGGTCTGGAACGGCGCGCGCGACGTGCCGGTTGGCCGGCGGGTCGCCGATACGGTAGACCTCGCACGACGTTTCCACCGCGAAGACGGACGGCACCGAACATGATGTGGAGTCAGCAGCTCAAAGAACGCCGGAAGCACGCAGAACACCTGGTCGAAAAGGGCCTCGGGCGCGTGCGATTCGTGCTGGGTCGCGGCACGCTCGCGCGGCTCGAGCGGGTCGCGCCCGAGCTCGCCGGTGGGCTTCGGGAGGCGCTGCGAAGCCGCTATGCGCCGGACGAACGCGCCGTCGTGCGCAGGATCGAGGCGTTGCGCGGGCGGCTCATGGGCGACGTGACGCCGCTCGCGCTCGTCGACTTCGGCGCCGGCAAGCCCGACGCCGCGCTCAGCGCCGAGCAGATGGCGACCGGCACGCAGCGGACGCGCACGGTCGCGGAGATGACGGGCGCAAGCAAGTCGCCGTTCTGGGCCGGCGTGCTCTTCCGCTTGGTGCGGACCTTCCGCCCCGCGAAGGCGCTCGAGCTCGGGACCTGCCTCGGGCTCTCGGCCGCCTACCAGGCGTCGGCGCAGACGTTCAATGGCGGCGGCGGCCAGGTCGTGACGCTGGAGGGCGCACCGGCGCTCGCGAGCATCGCCCGGACACACCTTGCCGAGCTCGGGATCGCGAACGTCGAGATCGTGCTCGGCCGCTTCGCCGACACGCTGCCCGAGGTGCTGGCGCGCGGACCGTACGGCTACGTCTTCATCGACGGCCACCACGACGAAGCGGCGACCCTCGCGTACTTCGATCAGGTGCGCCCGTTCATGACCCCCGACGGCATCATCGTCTTCGACGACATCGACTACTCGGCGGGGATGGGGCGCGCTTGGAAAGCGCTCGCCGTGCACCCCGCGGTCGCGGTCGCGGTCGACCTCGGGCGCCTCGGGGTCGTCCGACTTGGAGTTCGCGAAGGCCGCGAAGCGGCTGCCCACCCTCGCGAAGGTCGCGATCCTCGCGAAGGTCGCGATCCTCGCGAAGGCCGCGAAGCGGCTGCCCACGCGGGCGCGGGCGAGGTCTTCCGGATGCGGGTGCGGTGAGTGCGCTGACCCGCATCGGTTTCCTGCGGCACGACTTCCTGCCGCCATCGGAGACGTTCATCTACACCTCGATGCGGGCGCTCGATCGCTACCAGGCGTGCCCGTTTGCGATCCGCCGCCGCTCGGAAGCGAAGTTTCCGGCCGACGACGTGGTGACGCTCGAGGGGCATCCGTTCGGGCGGCTCGAGTCGTGGCTCTATTCGACCGCTGCCTGGTCGCCGCGCTTTGCGCGCTGGGCGCGAAGTGTGAAACTGATTCACGCACACATGGGCTTCACCGGCGCGTACGCGCTCGGGGCCGCGCGCAGGAACGGGCTGCCGCTGGTCACGAGCTACTACGGGGCCGACGTGACGCTGCGCCGCTCGCGACTCCGCTTCAAGCCCGAGTACTGGCGCTACGGCCTCTTCGCGCATGCATTGTGGCGCCACGGCGATCGTTTTCTCGTGCTATCGGCCCACATGCGCGACGACCTCGTGGCGCAGGGATGCCCGGCCGACAAGGTCCGCGTCGTACCGCTGGGCGTCGACTTCGCGCGCTTCGCCGGACCGCGTGAGCGGCGCGCGACCTCCCGCCCGACGGTGTTGATGGTGGGCCGCGAGGTCGACAAGAAGGGCTTCGACGACGGCCTCGCCGCCTGCGCTGCGGCACGGGATGCCGGGGTCGATCTGCGCGTGTCCTTCCTCGGGATGGGCAAGGCGGGCGCCGCGCCGCTCAAGGCGCTCGCCGCGCGCCTCGGGCTGGAGGTCGATTGGCTCGACCCCGCGACCCCGGTGCCGGGGGTCATGGCGGCGGCGGATATTCTCCTGGTCCCGAGTCGCACGGCGGCGAACGGCGACCAGGAGGGCACGCCGACGGTCATCTGCGAAGGCTCCGCCGCGGCACTCCCGATCGTATCGACGCGCCACGCCGGGATCCCGGAGCAGGTGGCCGACGGCGAGACGGGGCTCCTCGCGCCCGAGCGCGACGTCGCCGGCCTCGCGGCGCACCTCGTCAGCCTCGCGCGCGACGCGGATCTGCGGCATACCCTCGGGCTCGCCGGGCGCGAGAAGATGCAGCGCGAGTACTCGCTCGCGGCGCTGCGCAATAACCTCCAATCCGTCTATGACGAGCTGCTCCGATGACCCCACTTCAAGACATCCCGGTCGTCATTCTGTGCGGCGGCAAGGGCACGCGCTTCCGCGAGCAGACCGAGTATCGCCCCACGCCGATGATCGAAATCGGCGGGCGCCCGATCCTCTGGCACATCATGCGCTTCTATGCCGGCCACGGCTTCCGACGCTTCGTGCTCTGCCTGGGCTACAAGGCCGACGTCATCAAGCGCTACTTCCTCGACTACGCCGCGATCGAAACCGACTTCACCGTCCGCCTCGATCGCCCTGGCGCGAGCGAATACCACCGCGGCGTGCCCGCCGACTGGACGGTGACGTGCGTCGACACCGGGCTCGACGCGATGACCGGCGCGCGTCTCAAGCGCGTCGCGCCGTTCCTCCAAGGACCCGAGTTCCTCCTGACGTACGGCGACGGGCTGGCGGACGTCGATGTTCCAGCCACGCTCGCGTTTCACCGGAGCCACGGCCGCGTCGCGACAGTGACGGGCGTCCGCCCGCAGAGCCGCTTCGGCGAGCTCGTCGTGGTCGGCGACCGCGTCGAGCGCTTCAGCGAGAAGCCGAGCGTCGAGCAGGGCTACATCAACGGCGGCTTCTTCGTCTTCGCGCGCAAGATGCTCGATTACGTGACGGCCGATGACGCGTGCATCCTCGAGCGCGCGCCGCTCGAGCACGTCGCCGCCGACGGCGAGCTGATGGTCTATCCGCATCACGGCTACTGGCAGTGCATGGACACGCTGCGCGACCTCATGCGCCTCGAAGACGCTTGGAATGCGGGTGACGCGCCCTGGGTACCGTCGCCGTCGCCGTCGACGTCCGCGACCCCATCATCGAAGGTGAGCCTGTGAGCTTTTGGACCGACCGACCCGTCTTCGTGACCGGCGCCACCGGGCTCCTCGGCAGCCACCTCGTCGCCGATCTCGTGCACCAAGGTGCAAGCGTTGTGTGCCTCGTGCGCGACGCGGTCGCCAAGAGTCACTTCCATCGGCTCGGTCTCGATCGCAAGGTCGACATCGTCCACGGCGCGCTCGAGGACTATGCGACGATCGAGCGCACGCTGGCCGAATACGAGGTCGACACGGTGTTCCACCTCGCGGCGCAGACCATCGTCGGGATCGCGAGCCGGAACCCGATGTCGACCTGGGAATCGAACGTCCGCGGCACCTACCACGTGCTCGAGGCGTGTCGCCGCAACATGGCGAAAATCCGCCGCGTCATCGTCGCGAGCTCGGACAAGGCCTACGGCGTCCAGCCGATCTTGCCCTACGCGGAGGACGCCCCGCTCCAAGGTCGCTTCCCGTACGATTGCTCCAAGAGCTGCACCGATCTCATCACGACGAGCTACCATCGCTCGTTCGGTCTGCCCGTCGGGATCACGCGCTGCGGCAACCTCTTCGGCCCCGGCGACCTCAACTGGAATCGGCTCGTGCCGGGCACCATCCGCGCGGCGATCCGCGGCGAGCGGCCGGTCATTCGCAGCGATGGCAGCTTCGTGCGCGACTACTTCTTCGTCGAGGACGCCGTCCATTCGTACCTCACGCTGGCCGAGCAGCTCGACCGCCCGGGGATGGCCGGGGAAGCCTTCAACTTCTCGGACGAGAAACCGCTCGACGTGATCGCGATGGCGGGGCTGGTGCTGCGTGCGGCGGGGCGCGAGGACCTCACGCTCGACATCCGCAATGAGGCCAGCAACGAGATCCCGGAGCAGTACCTGGCGGCCGACAAGGCGCGCAAACTGCTCCCGGGATGGCGCCCGCGCTTCGGGATCGAAGAGGGACTCGCGCGCACCGTCGCCTGGTACCGCGAGCTGCTCACGGCGTGACCCCGGGCATGCACATCCTGGTTGTGGGCGGACGCGGGTTCATCGGGGGCTACGTCGCGACCGAGCTGGCGCGCCGCGGACACCGCGTGGTCGTCTCCGGGAGCGACGACACGGCGACCATCGCGACGACGGGATTCGACACGCTGGTCTGGTGCGGCGGCCGCCGCGGCGCGGACCCCGAGGCCTTGCACGCGGCTCACGTCGCGGCGCCGCTCGCCACGCTCGGGCAGTCCCGCGCGCGGACGATCGTCTATCTCAGCTCGGGCGAATGCTACGGCAACGGCGAGCCGCCCTTTCGCGAGGTGTCGCCGCTGCTTGGCACCTCCCCGTATGCGCGTGCGAAGATCGAGGCCGAGGACGCGCTGCGTCAGTGGGCCGCCGAGCGGCCTGGAGAGCGCTCCGCAACCGCGCTCAGGCTCGGCGTCGTCTACGGTCCGGGACAGTCCGGCGCGATGCTCGTCCCGTCCCTGCTGGCGGCGATTGGCCGGCGACAACCATTTCCCGCGACCTGGGGTGGGCAGACGCGCGATCTCGTCGCGGCCGAGGACGTCGCGCGCGCGGTCGCAGCATGTCTCGGCACGCACGCCCGAGCGGAGACCGACCCCTGCGCCTGGCGCGCCTACAACATCGCAAGTGGCCACGAGACCCGTGTCGCCGACGTCATCGGCGCGGTCTTGGCGGCCGCCGCGACGGCCACGGGCGAGCCGATCGCCGCGCTCGCCGGCTTGGTCCAGCTCGGCGCCCTCCCCTACCGCGAGAACGAGCAGATGCGCTACGTGCTCGCCGTGGAGCGCGCCGCGGCCGACCTCGGCTGGCGCGCCGAGGTGCCGCTCGCAGCCGGACTGGCTGCGACCGTCCGGGCTGCGCTCGCGACACGCTGACCGGTCGCGTCAGCGCGCGGCCGGCACGCGGAGGATCGCCAGAATCGTGTGCCCCGGCGCACGCGTGGTGCCCGCCGCCAGCCGGAGCGCGAGGTCCGCCGAGCGCTGGAGGATGCGGCGAAGGGGGGGCCCCGAATGATCGACGGGCGCGGGGCGGCGCCAGACCCGAACGCTCTTGGCCGGGACAGCGACGAGCTCGAGACCGAGATGGTCGGCGATGTTTCTGAACGTCGTCGGCGTAAAGTGGTTGATATGGTGAGGCGGGAGATCAAAGGCGTCGCCCATCTCCCGATTCAGCGCGAAGTCGTTGTTGGGTGTGCTCAGAAGCAAGAGCCCGCCGGGCCTCACGAGGGCGACGCACGATCGGATGAACCCGGCCGGATCGACGACGTGCTCGAGCACCTGGAAGCTGCACACGACGTCGAAGCTCTCGGGCTCGGCGGCCGCCGCATCCTCGACGAGCTGCTGGCGAACGTCGAAGGCGGTGACCTTGTTCGCGATCGCGGCGCTGTTGAGCTCGAGACCCACGCCGGTGTGTCCGCCGGCCTCGAGCGAGCGCAGGAAGTAGCCGCGGCCACAGCCGACCTCCAGCACGCGCTTGCCTTGGCCGATGGCGGCGCGCGCGCGTGCGTACTCCCAGCGGTCCGTCTTGTAGTAGTCGGGCCAGGACGCGCTCAGGAGCTGATAGAGCGCTTCGGGCCCGGCGATGGTGGCGGGCCGCCAAAAGCGCATGCCGGTCGCCGAGCACTCGTAGAGATCGATCTCTTGGATCGCCCCGAAGAAGGGCTGCACGTCCGCGCCGCATTTCGCCTGGTACATCGCGCGCAGCGTGGCGGTCGACAGCCCCTGCACCCACCGGGCGGAGGCTCCGAAGGGGCTGGTGATCGCGGCCCGTTCGCTCGGGGGAGGCTTCTGGATCATGGAAGAAATCCCGAGTCTTGCGGACGCATCCGGCGGACGCATCCGAGCGATGGGTGGGAGGCACTCACGTGGCGCCGTCGATATCATCTCCGCGCATCGGCGAGCAAGCGCGCCCTTCGCGGCGGCCAACGCCGTCCCACGACGAGCGCTTCGTGCCCCACCGCGTAGCGCCCGCGGCCCCAGCCGCTTCAGGCCTGCTTGCCGCGTCCGCGTCGGCGGAAGATCCGCTCGACGAACGCGCGCTCGCGATACCATGCGTAGGTCGCTCCGCCGCCAAGGGCCAGCATGAGGCCGACCGCCGCGATCAGACCGGGCGCCAGCTGCAGCGGCTCGACCGCCAGCCGCAGCCCCGCGAGCAGACCGGCGAGCACGAGCGGAAACGGAAGTCCTGCACAGAGCCGGCGCGTGAAGAGCCAAAGGCCGACCTCGAGCCGCCGCGCCGCGACGATGATCGAGAAGTACGACACCGTCGGAAAGACGATGAGCCAGCCGGCAGCGACCCCCTCGGGACCGAAATGGGCACCGACGATGAAGCTGATCGGCAGCAGCACCGCCAGGGTCACGGTGTAGAAGAAGACGAAGCGCGCGTCGCCGAGCGCGTTGAGCAGGGCAAAGACGATCGGCAAGACACTCTTCAAGAGGCCCGCGATCGCGAACAGGCGGATGAGCCCGACGGCCGGAAGCCATTCGGTGTACTCGAGCGCGACGAGCACCTGGTCGACATGCACGACGACGAACGCGAGCAGCAGACCGACGACGAGCGTCGCGCCGCGGGCGATGCCGTAGATGTACTTCTGCAGCTCGGGTTTGTCGTCTTGGAGCTGCGCGAAGGTCGGGAACGCGACCTGCACGACGACCGTTCCGATGGTCTTCACCAGGTCGTCCACCGTACGAAACGCAAACGCGTAGAGACCCGTCACCTCCTTGCCGAGCATCTTGCCGACGACGAGGTAGTCGGCTTCGAAATAGAAGCGCGAGAGGAAGCGCGAGCCCGTCGTGTAGAGGCCGAACGACAGCATCGGGCGAATCGCGGCGAGGTCCCAGACGAAGCGCGGCAGATACGGGCGCGACGCCTGGTATAAGCTCATCTCGATGAGCTTGGCGCTGAGCTCGCCGAGGATGATGCTCCAGATCCCGAGCCCGGAGGCCGCCAGGGCGATCATGAGTCCTGCCGACAGCGCGCCGGCCAGGTTCTCGGCGAGCGTCACCCGCCCCATGCGCAGGTCTTTCATGAGCAAGCTCTTGGGGACCAGATACAGCGCGGACAGGAGGACCCCCAACGCCTGCACCTGGATGAGCGGCGCGAGAATCGGCTCGTCGTAGAACACGGCGAGCGCGAACGACAACACGAAGACCACGGCGTAGAGCGCGAGCGACGCGAGAGCCGTCAGCCAGAATAGGGCGGCGAGCTGGTGTTGGGTCGGCTGCTTGGTGCGGATGAGGGCCGCGCCGAGCCCGAGCTCCGTCAAGCTCTGCAGGATGGCAAGAACGGTGAGCGCGAGCTGCGCGACGCCGAGGTCCTTCTTCGTGATGACGCCGAGCACGAAGAAGAGTGCGCCGAGGCGGAGCAGCTTGGCCGCAATCGAGCCGAGGCCCACGACCAGAAACGATCGAGACACGCGTCGGGCCAGGGTGCCCGCCTCGGCCGGGTCGGGCCCGCCGACTTGATGAGGGGCGCTCACGCGGCGACGCATAGTGCGTTTCGTGGCCGCCGACAACAAGCTTGGCCTTGTCTTCGGCTGGGTTGCTGACTATAGCGGTGCGGTTCGCGATGGGCAGGAGATGCCCGCGGAATGCGGCTTCGGAGGCCGATGATGGCGAGAATCGTCGAGACCTCGAGGGTGCGTGTGGCGGCGCGGACGGTCCATGTGGACCGGCTGTCGGAACTCGATCTGTGGTCGACCCACGGGACCGAGGTGTGGACCAGCCCGAGCTTCAGTGCGACCTCGGGCTTCTATCCGGTGTATCGCTGGCGTGATCACTACAGCTACGCGCCGCTGCCGCTCATTCTCGCGAAGCGCGGTCTGGCGCTCGATCCCGAGGTCGTGAAAGAGGCGTCGGCGGGGAACTACCGCTACCACTCTGGCGCGCGCACGATCGACCAGGAGATCGTGCGCGTCGGCGGCCCGGCGAGCGTCGACCCGGTCCCGACGTTGCGCGATGCTGCAAGCTACGCACAGGCGATTGCCGAGGCTATGTGCGCGGACGTTGCGGCCGCTGAGGCGCAAAACCCGGGCATGAAGCACGTGGTCTTGGTCGGCGGGCGCGACAGCTTGAACCTGCTTCTCGTGCCGTGGCGCGCGCCGGTCTTGGCGGTGAGCGCGGAGCCGAACCATCCGCTGGTGGCGGAGTTCGTGAAGGCCAACGGCCTGCCGCACGAAGTCCGCCTGCTCGAGGATCCGCCTGACGAGGACGTGCTCGAGCGCGAGATCCTGGCCAATTGCTGCCGGGCGACGCTCGCGCAGATGCGTTGGGGCGCGCATCTGCGGGCCATCGCGCGTGAACTCTCGGGGCAGCTCGTCTACTGGGCAGGGCAGCTCGGCGACACGTTCATGACGCCCTTCTGGCGCACCTACAGCCAGCGCCGCGGGTTCCGCGCGGAGCTGCGGGGATGGCTCGCGACGGCGAGTCGCGTCCTACCGCGGCGCATGGATATCGCGCTCTGGCGCGGGGTCGAGGCACGCTTCCGGCGCGACCTGTGGTTTCGCGGCGGCATGTTTCAAGCGGTGCATCTGTCGATCATTCGCGAGGTGTCGGACTGCCTCGCGCTCTCCGGTTACCACGGCCCGGCGATGCAGCGGGTCTTGGCCCAGGTCGACCTCGGGGCCGCGGTGCGCGAGGACATCCGACCCCGCGTCGGCGCGCTGTTGTTCGGGAGGCCCGTGGCGTATCCAGCCGAGAACCCGAGTCCTTCGGCGCCGAGCTTCCGTGGCGGATTGGTCCATCCGGACAGGTTCGTGGCGCTCTTGCGACGCGAGGGCTTCGACGTCGCTTGACGCGGTCGCTCGCGTCGCACGCAGCCCGAGATTGACGGCCCGCGGCGTGGATGGTAGCCGCGCACGAGATGCTCGCGGAAGAAGCCCAGTGGATCGGCGCATGGCTCGCGGCGCAGCCGGCCCCACGCATTTCGCCGCTGCTCAACCTCGGCTCGAGCACGCGCGCGTTTCGCGAGGCGACGCAGCCGTGGATTCAGGCCACCATCTGCGCCCCGGCCGCCGCGCGGGGCGTCGCCGTCGTCCACAGCGACATCAAGGCGGCCGACGGCGTCGACCTGGTCGCCGACATCCTGAGCGACGCGGGACTGGCTACGCTGAAGGCCGCCGAGCCGCGCGCCCTCTTGTGCAGCAACGTGCTCGAGCACGTGCCGGACCCGGCCGGATTCGCGCGCCGCTACCTCGACGTCCTGCCCGTCGGCGGCTACGCCATCGTGACGACGCCGTTCGCGTATCCGTATCACCGCGATCCGATCGATACGATGTTCCGTCCGACGCTCGACGCGCTCGCGGCGCTTCACCCGGGGACGCGCGTGGTCGCGCAAGGGACGGTGCTCGGGGGCACGTTTCGCGCGGGCGCCGGCCGCATCGCCTCGGAGGCCCTCCGGCTACCCGCGCTCCTCGCGCGCTTCCGGACCCTGAGGGCCTCGCGGCTCCATTTCCTGCGCAACCGCTACAGCGCCAACTGCATCGTCCTCGAGAAGGTCTGAAGCCATGCGAACGCTCTTCGACGCGGCCAGGAGCCGCAGCCTGGCGCTATGGCATCGCGGCTCGCGACGCGAGTGCCCGGTGTGCCGCTCGCTGCTCCGCGGTTTCTCGACCTTCGGACGCCCGCCGCGCCGCGACGCGCGTTGTCCGGTCTGCGGGGCCGCCGAGCGCCATCGCTTCGTGTGGCTCTACCTGGAGCGCAAGACGGACCTCTTTTCGGGCCGGCGCGGCCGCCGGGTCCTTCACGTGGCGCCCGAGCCGTGCCTGGAAGCACGCCTTCGCGAGAGGCTCGGCGCGGACTACGTGACCGCCGACCTCTTCAACCCGGCCATGCTGCGCATGGACATCACCGCCATCGATCAGCCCGATGGCAGCTTCGACGTCATCTACTGCAGCCACGTCCTCGAGCACGTCAGCGACGACAAGCAGGCCATGCGCGAGCTGGCGCGCGTCCTCGCGCCGGGCGGCTGGGCCATCCTCCTCGTGCCGATCATCGCCGACCATTCGCACGAGGACCCGACCGTGACCGATCCGCGCGAACGCGAGCGCCGCTACGGTCGCAACAACCACGTGCGCGCCTACGGCCCCGACTACGCCGATCGCCTGCGCGAATGCGGGTTCGAGGTCGCCGTGACGGCCCCCGCGGACCTGGTCGCTGGCGACGACGTGGTGCGCTTCGGGCTCACGCCGGCGGCCGGCTTCATTCATTACTGCACGAAGGCCGGACAATGACGACGATGCTCGTTGCCCTTTCCATCTGCGCGCTGATGGCATGCAAGGCCACGCCGAGCAGCGCTGACACTGACAGCGGCGCGACCGCGGGCCTCGCGAAAGGCGGGCTGTCGGCCGCCGATCCCGAGGCGCCGCCCAGCACTACTCCGACGGACGTGCCGCGCGCAGATCCGATTGCGGGCTGGCTCGCGTATGCGGGCCCCGGCAAGGCCTACACGGTGAAGCTCCCCGGGTCACCGGAGGAAGCGACCTCCGACCTCCCCATCGGGGACATCGGCGTCGGCACGCTGACGACCGCGGTGGCCGTGAGCGAGGACGGAAAGCACATCTACGCCACCGCGGTCGCCGAAGTTCGCGTGTCCAGTGGCGCCGTGTTCGACCAGGGGCTGGCCATCAAGACGGCGATCGACCGGACGCTCGCCAACGGGAGCCAGGACGCCGCGAAGGACATCGTCGTTGGCGGCATCGCGGGCCGCGAGGTGACCTTCCGCAAGACCTGGGGCGTGCCCGTCACGGGCACCATGCGCGCGTTTGCCGCGGACCATCCGCCCCGACTCTGGATGGTCACTGGCGCTGCGGCGATCGGCGAGTCCAAGGCGGACATCCAGCCGTTCATCGATTCGTTCGTGCCGGTTGCAGGGCCTGCCTCGGCCGAATAACCCGGGAGCGACGGCTCGATCGCGGAGGTGCGTGCCTTCGTTGCCAGACGCGCGCGCGGCGGGTAGCGTGCCGCCATGCACGTCACCCTGGTTCTGTGCGCCGTCCTGCTTGGCGGCTGTGGCCTCTTCGGCGATGACGACCCGCCCCGCAAGGATCCGGACGCCGCGGACGCAACCGACGGCGACGCCGACACCGCCGCGGCGGGCGAAGGCGTCCTGAGCGGCGCCTGGCCCCAGGCCTCGGTCGGTCGGCCGGGAGGCGTGCGGCCGTCCGAGCTGGCGCAAGGCTGGCGCATCGCCGACAACGCGGCGCCCGGCACCGGCACCGGCTTCATCGCGGCACCCTGCGCCGAGCCGTGCGACGGGACCTGCGGCATCGCCTACGAGCTCGCCGAGGACCGCCGCGTGGTCGAGCTGCAGGTCGCCACCGGTCCCGAGGACGAGGTGTTCCTCAACGTCGTCGAAGGCCCCGACGCCCAGCACATCGACGACCCGCGGGGCCACCGTTCACGGCTTCTGCGCGTGGTCGCGCGTGACGGCGAGCTGCTCGGGCGCGACGAGCTCCAACCGGACCTCGCGGAGGCGGCGCGGCGCGTCGGGCTCGACGTCCCGTCCGGCGGGGAGGCCGCGGGCCAGGGCGAGGTGGCGTTCCTCGCGCGCGACCTCCTCCATGTCGTGCATCCGGACGGCTCGGCGCTCGTCGCGGTCGGGCACCTGTTCCTCCACCAAGGTGGTGCCTGGGCGGTCCGCGACGTGGCGCTCGGGCTCGACCCGCTGACCGGTCGCGTGCGTTTCGCGCTGCACCTGCCGGCCGAGATCTTCACCATCAATCGCCCGTTCGAGCCGACCTATCAGGCGTTCGCGGCCCGGCTCCTGTCCGACGGGCGCCTGCTCGTCCTGCGCGACGGCTTCGTCGAGACCGCGGGACGCGTCTTCATGGCCGCGTTGCCGCGCGATGGCGAGGTCGCCGAAATGGCGCCGCTGGCGCTCGAAGAGGAGGGCTTTGGCTTTTCGGTCCGCCACCTCGACATCGACGCGCGCGATCGCCTCTTTGCCGTTGGCCACGAGCTGCCGCGCTATCCGCTTTGCGGCGACAACGACGCACCGCGCCCACGGCTGCGGCTCCGGGTCTTTGCGCCGCCGACAAGCACGGGGACGGACGCCAAGCTCCTGCACGACGAAGGCGGCCTCGCCCGGAGCTTCGAGGAGGTCACGGCGCTCAGCGTGGCGCCGACGACGACCGGCGACCGCACGCACGTGATCGTGGCCGGCCGCGCCTGGAACGACCCCGCCTGCGCCGATCTCATCTTTCATTACATGTAGTCGCCGACCGAATTCAGCGCCGACGAGGACGACCTCGCGGCGTGCCCCGAGCGCCTGCGCGCCGCTTGCGAGGCGGGGTTCTGCGCCTGCGCCGGCTGCCAGGGGATGCAGCAGCTCTGCCCCGGCTCGCTCTTCGGACCGCCGCCCCCCGCGCTCGTCTACGTCGCGACGTTTTCCTCGGGCACCAACGTCGTGGCCCTCGCGCCGCTGTCGTCGCGCGCCTTCGCCGTACCCGCCGCGGGTCCGATCGTCACCAACGGCGCCGATCGCGCGCTGGTGGCGGGCACGGCGCTCTCGCTCTTGGATCTCTCGGACGGCGCGAAGGACCCCGTCATCTGGACCTTGCCGAGCTGGGACGTCACCGGCGGTTGGACCGAGTCGCCGATCGCGAGCATCTACGGAGGTTGGCAGACGCCGCTCTTTTCGGCCGACGGGACGCGTTTCGTCGCCGGCCTCATGACCTCGCATCTGCTCGGGGTCCTACAGGACGCTCGCGTGATCGAGCGCCGCTTGACCCAGCGCGGCGGCATCGTCACCGGCCTCGTCGCGCCCAGCGCCGGCCTCGTCGCGCGCACCGTCGCACGCGAACGTACGGCTCCCACGCGGCTCGCCGGTCACGGCGAGAGCGACCGCATCTTTCCGCTCGCGAGCGGCGCCTTGCTGCATGTCTTCTCGTGGCGGGGGCCAGCGCCGACGATCGAAGATACGCCCGCCGGCGATCGCCGGATCGAGCTGCACCTCGCGCTTCCCCAAGACGCGCTCGCCTATTTTCAGGGCAAGGATCTGCTGCCGTCCGGCGGCGATCCGATCCCGGTCCTCGCACGCTGTACCGGGATGAGTCGCGAGGCGCTCGACGCGTGCGCGTTTCCCTTGCCGCCGCGCGTCGCCGAGGCCGAGGTGTCGACCGAGGAGCCGCGTGAGCGTGAGTGCCTCGAGCGCGATCGCGACGGCACGCTCATCGAGGGCTGCGACGTGGGGACGCTGCGCGAGCAATGGGAGGACTCGCAGTCCGAGCTCCTCGCGAGCGCGTCCACCGGGCAGATCACCGCGCGCTGCGAGACACCGAGCGTAAGACGCGAGACGCGCGAGGAAAAAGCGGTCGCGCTCTTTGTCGGCTGTCCGGTGTTTCGCGAGCGCTTTCATCCGTTCACGGCGTCCGCGCTGCTGGCGCTCATCCATCGGCCGCACGTCGCGGGCAGCTGCGAGGCGGTGCTGGGCCCCGGGCCGTTTCGTGCGGCGTTCTCGCGCGTGCCCTTCGAGATCACGGTGAGCGACGAGCAGGGTCAACCGAGTCTCGAGGGCGAGGTGGGCGTGGTCCTGGTCCTCGGAATCACGACAGGCGGCGTGCCCGCCGGCGCGATGGCGACCTACACGATCGTCGCCGGGGCGGGCGTGCTCGATGGCAACGGCAACTCCGTGACCGTGCCGGCCGGCCAATCGGTCGACCTCGAGCCCAGCGCCGAGGGCGTCATCGTGATTCGGGTAACCCTGGTCGACGCCGAGGGACACATCCTGGGCGAGCAGGAGATCGCGATCGCAGTCGAGGGTTCCGCGGGCTGCAACGGCAACGCCGACGCGACCGTATTCAGCCCGTGCCATCCACGCCTGCCCTACCCGCCGCCCCAGGCGCCAGGCGCCTTCGAGGCACGCACCTCGACCGCCGAAGCGGGCATCGGCGTGCTGCTCCACGACCGGTCGTTGCGCCTGACCGAGGTCGACTTCAGCGAAGGCGACGAGGGCCTGCCGCTCGCGTTGGCGCGCACCTACCGTAGCGCGAAGCGCGAGGACGACGGCGGCCTCATGGGCGGCTGGCACTTCGCCTTCGACGCGCGCCTCTCGCCGGTCACCGCGCGCGACGCCGCGGGCTCGTCCGACCCGACGTGGCTCTTGGACGAGGACGCGGGCGCGGGCCGCTTCTACGACATCGCGATCGCCGACGGCAGCGGCCGCATCGACACCTGGCGTCATCCGGGCACGAGCGAGGTCGTCGACTATGCGGCCGGGCCGGCCTGGTGGGTCTGGAATGCCGAGCAGCAGCGCGCCGAGCGCAAGGACTTCAAGGCGCGCGTGACCACGTATCGCTCGCCGGTCGACAGCTTCGCGACCTTGCGCAGCTACACGCTCATCTTGGCGGAAGGCCAGAGCGCCTTCGAGGCCCATCCATACTGGCACCCCGATCGCGGGCTGCGTCCCAACGAGCGCCGTTTCTACGAGCTCGCCGAGCCCGAGGGGCTGCGCCGCATCTTCGATTGCAAGGGGCGGCTCGTCCTCGTCATCGACCCGCAGCTGCGCGAGCTCGAGCTGGTGTACGCCGGGTCGGTGCATCCGCTGACGCGCGCGCGACGGCTCTCGGCCGTGATCGATAGCGCCAATCGGCGCTGGGAGATCGGCTGGAAGACGGTCGGCCTGCACCCGCGCATCGCGACGATCACCGACCCGTTCGCCCGCACGATCACCTTCGACTACGTCGCCACCGCCGACGGCGACGCGCAGCTCACGCAGGTCACGCGCTTTGGCGACGACCCCGCGCTCACAAAACGCACGCGCTACCGCTACGACGGCCAAGGGCGTCTGACGGCCGTCGTGCGCGAGGACGACGCGGGCCGCGAAGTACCGCGGCTCGCCATCGAATGGGAGGGCGACCGCGTGGCCAAGCAGGTCGTCGGTTCGCTACCTGACGCGGCCGAAGTGACCACGTTTTCTGGTACCGGCGGCAGCGTCACCGTCACCGACGGACGCGGCGTCGCGCGGACGTACGTGCTCGCGGCGGTGCCCGACGGACCCCTGCTCGTCGCGAGCGAGGCCCACACGCGCATGATCCTCGATGACTCCGGAGCGCTCGCACGCCGCGAGGTCGAGGCGCTCGCGGCGACGCGCTGGAGCCACGATTCGAGCGGGCTCGTCAAGACCGTGACCTCACCGCTGGGCCGCGTGCTCGCGTTCGAATACGGACCCGGCGGCCTCTTGACGAAACGCACCGAGACCGGTCCCGACGGGCTCGCGCGCGTCGAAGCGTGGCAATGGGAGAACCCCAACTCGACGCTGCCCCCAGGCTTTGCGTGCCAGGCCCTTTTTTCGCAGACCGCGGTGACCGGCGCGAAGACGATCCACAGCCTGCCGCCATTCGATCCCGCAGCGCCCGGACGCGCATGCCAGGCGGCCGCGACGACCCTGCCCGATGGGGTGCTGCTCAGCGGCGGGCGCGCCGGGCGCGAGCTCGAGTTCGAGTACGTCGCGGCAGGGCCGCATCGCGGCGCGCTCAGCAAGCGGACCATGGTCGAGGACGGATCGCCGCTCGACACGACGACCTGGACCTATCCGCCCGCGAGTAGCGGCGCAGCGGTTTTCGCCGGCAAGGTGCCGGAGCCCTTCGTGGGGCTGCCGAGCGCGATCGGCCAGGAGGTCGCCAAGCCCTCGCAATGCGACTTCGAGACCCTCACGAAGGCGCGGACCACGCTCGAGCGCGACGCCCGCGGTAACGTCGTTCGCACCGAGATGTCGCGTCGCGGCGTGCCCTACGTCGTCGCCAAGGAATACGACCTGGCCGATCGCGTGGTGCGCACGGTCGTCGATCCGAGCGGCCTCGCGCACGAGACCACGGCGCGCTACGACCGCGAGGACCGCGTCGTCGAGGAGCGCCAGACGATCGCCGATGAGGATCCGCTGGGCCTCCTCGCGACGGCCGCGACGCCGGCCAGCGCACGCACGGTCACGCGCCGAAGCGATTACGACGCGGCCGGGAGGCGCGTGGCGCTCGCGCTCGATGGCGGCGATGCCCGCACGGTCGAGCTCGAGCGTTGGGATGAAGCCGGCGGTCTGGTGGCGGTGCTCGGACCGGGTGCCGGGGCGGACGACGCGGAGATCGCCGCGGTGTTGCAGAGCCTCGAGGCCGGCGAGTCCGTCCCGGCCCTCATCGCCGCGCGCGATCCGCGAAACACCGGGGCCGCCAACTACACGAGCACCGCGCCCAGCGGCGGTCCGCTGACACCGGCGCTCGATCCGAAGTGGGTTCTGCGCGCCACGCGCCTCGACGCCGACGGGCTGCCGGCGCGCCTCGAGACCACCGGCGGGCACGGCGGCGAAGCGGGCTGTGTCGGCTGCGACGCCGCCTATACCCGCGTCGAGACGAGCTATCGCGATCTGGAAGGACGCCTGCGCCTCTTCGATCCGGGACGCACCGACCGTGGCGACGGCGCGACGCGCGTCCTGGTCGAACACCGCTATGACGGCCTCGGGCGCGTCATCGCCAAGGACCTCTTCGACCCCGACAGCGTCTGCGGCGCGGCAAAAGCGTTTCGCAGCGAGACGATCAGCGCTTTCACCGCCGACGACAAGCCGGGCCGCGTGGAGATCCGTGGCGACAGCGGGCACGGCGAATTCTGCGCGAGCGACACGCTGCTCCAGCGCGTCGAGCAGACGTTCGCCGCGACCGGTGTGCTGCTCGAGCGCAAGGAGCAGCGCTTCGCGGTCCTGGCCGCATTGATGCCGACGCCCGGTGGCGCGAGCGTCACGCGCTATGAATGGGACCATGCCGAGCGCCTCACGGCGACGCTCAGCAGCGGCGACGACGCCGGCACCGGGCGCCGTGAACTCACGCGTTACGCGCTCGCCGACGCCGCGTGCTGGCACGGGACCGGCGCCGCGGGCGGCCTTGCCTACGACATCGAGGTCACGCAATCGACCGACGAGCTCGGCCTCGCGGCGTACAACACCGAAATCCACCACGGCAGTGGCGACGACCTCACGGTCGTCCGCAGCTATGACTATGACGCCGTCGGGCGGATGGTCGCCGAGCGCGACGGCTTCTTCCAAGTCCGACGCGAGCTCGCCTACGACAGCCTCGGCCGGCAGCGCGCGGAACGAGACGTGCGCGGCGCCGTCCACGAATCGCAGTACGACGGGCTCGGCCAGCTGACGGCGACGCGCGTCCATTTGGCCGACGAAACGCGCGCGACGCGGCTGACCCTGCGCGCGGGGCTCGTCGTCGGCGAGGTCAGCGACACGACCAAAACCGGCAGCCAGCCGATCCCGCTCGGCCAGCGTGCCTGGCGCTACGACGCCATGGCGCGCCCTGTGGTCGCCTTTCCACGCGGCGCGAGCGTCCCCGACGAGGCGGTCGTCACCGCCTACAACGAGGCCGGCCAGGTGCTGGTGCAGCGGACCGCGAGCGGCGTCGTCTTGCGGCACGCGGTCGACGCGCTCGGCAACATCACCAGTGCGCAGGCGACGTTCCCGGCCACTCTCGCGGCGGGCTGCCAGATCCCCGCCGGCCACACCTTCGCGCGCACGGGCTCGCGCACCTTCCGCTACGACGGCCTCGGGCGCGTGACCGAGGCGTCGACCTTCGACACGAGCGGCGCGCGCCTGACCCACCTCAGCCGCGACTGGGACAGCCTCTCGGGCGTCTTGCGCGATCTGCAAGACCTCGACGCCGAGGGCGTCACGCAGCACGTCGACACGTTCGCCACCTACGACGACCGCGGCCGCCCGGTGCGTGTCGAATCGGATCGCGGCCGCACGAACCCGAACGCGGTCACCACCCGCTTCGACCACCTCGATCGCATCATCGAGACCAAGGCCGCAACCGACACGGTCGGCGATCCCGGACTCTGGGAGTTCGCGCACCCCGAGCGCATCACCTGGGGCTGGACCGGCGCTCACCTCACGTCGCGCGCGGTCGTCGTCGCGTCGACCTTCAACCCCGCGATCGGCTCGACCTGGACCACGACCATCGACCACGACGAGCTCGGCCAGCGCTATCGCCTACGCCACGCCGGTCCGATGGGCGCGTTCTACGAGCACCGACGCTGGTATTGGCACGGCGATCCGGTCCTCGAAAAATCCGTCATGCTGCAAGGCGGCGTCGAGCAGGGCGACCTCGGGCCCGCGCTCGCCGCCCTCGCCGTGCGCGGCAAGAGCGATCTCCTGAGCCGACCGCCGGCCGCGCTCTTCACCGCGCCCGAGAGCTTCTCCGCGTGGGACGACAACGCCTGGGAGTCGCGCTACGAGGCCCGCGAATACGACGACGCCGGTGCGGTCGTGCGCAGCGTCGCCCATCGCTACGCGCCGTCGTCGGGCACGCTGTCGCTGTCGGGCCAATGGACCACGATGCTCGGCGGGCGCATCGCGAGCGAGTCCTCGCTGACCTTCGACCCCGACCAACAGAAAGCGATCGAGGTGAAGCACGCCGCCTTCGAATGGTCGCAGGACCGCATCGCGCGCGCATCCCACCGCTTGGCGCGCAAGGTCGCGACCACGTTCGGCCCGCCGGCCATCAGCGGCGACCTCATCGCCGGGGCGCCCGCCGAGCGCACCGACCGCCTCGGATTCGCCTACGGCGGCGAGAGCCAGGCGGCGCACGACGGCTGCGATCTCGGCGCCAGCGGAAACGACTGCGCAGCCTCACCGCGGCACCGCTTTGTCTACGACCCGTGGGGCCAGCTCGAGTACGTCGCGGCCGACGAGCCGGACGCATGTCGCGCACCCGGACCTGGCGGTGACGACATCTGGCCGGTCGCCGATGGCTTGCGCGTGGTGACCGACGCGCTCGGGCGCCGCGTGCTCGAGAAGTGGCATCTGCCGACGGGGTGCGTCGGCTCCTCGAAGCTGCCCGCCGAACGCGACCGCACCTTCATCTATCACCGCGACACGCTCGTCGAAGAGCGCATCGCGGAAGGCGTCGGCGAAGGCGTCGGCGAGGGCGTCGTGCGTCGCGTGCCCGGCCCCGACGGCGTCGCCTGGCTGGCGGTGCGTTTTGGCGGCGAGCACCGCGGCCACTTCATCGTCCTGGGCGACGCCGACGGCGGCATCGCCGGGCTCTGCGACGTCTCGCAGGGCGTCCTGACGCAAGCGGCGGCGCCCGCGCCGTGGTTCCGACCGCATCAGATGGTGGCGCTGGATCCCGGGTTCCGCATCGCCTTCCGATTGGTGAGCGCGCGCGGCCTCGAGCACCAGCCGCTCGCCAAGTTGGCGTACGTGCCGGAGTCGGGCTTCGCCCTCGATCTGCGCGGCAACCCGCTCGCCGATCGGTGGTACGCGACCAATCACCTGCGCGAAGGCTTCTTCGAGTCGGTCGTGCACAAGATCCTGCTGGGCCTCGATGCGATCGCGCTGGCGACGGCGTTCATCCCGATTATTGGCGACATCGCGGGTCTGGTCGCCGACCTGGCCCACGTTGGCTGGGATCTGCTGCAGGAGGGCCCGAGCTGGGGCCTCGCCGGGCGTGCGATGATGGCGTTGGGGTTCGCGGCGGTCGGGCTGGTGGCCAACCTCGGCGGGCCGCCGGCCTGGGGCGCCAAGGCGGCGATCCGCAGCCGCGCGATCGCGCGTGCCGTGCATGGACTCGACGCCGCCGTCGCGGTCGGTCGCGCGGCCAATGCGCTGAGCGACGCGGGGCGCGCGGCCGACGCGGTCGACGCGACCCTGGATGCCGCCCGCGCCTTGCCCTCACCGCACCTGGGCGACCCTGGGACCCTGCCGCTGCGCATCGATGCGGCCGGCCAGATGGTCAAGGACGCCGCGTTCACCGCCTTTGGCCGCAAGGTCAGCCAGGCGGTCGCTGATCAATTCCAAGGCCAACTGGCGGGCATGTTCGCGTTCGTGCAGCACCTCATCGCGCGCGCGCCGACCCCACCCGAGCTGAGACGCGCGCTGCCGCAAGAGCTCTGGGGTTTCAGCAAAGGCGACGCCTGCGGCCCGACATCGATCGCGATGATCCTGGCCGACTTCGGCATCAGCTTGAGACCGGACATGCGCCGCCTCATCAGCCTGGCCACGGGCCACTTCGGCGTGGGCACCAACGAAGCGCGGCTCGTGCAGGCCTTGCACACGATGGGCTTCACGCGTTCCGCGTTCGTCCGAACCGCCAACGGCCTCGACGCCGCGCGCGCCGCCGGCCACGCCTCCCGCAACGGCCACCATGTCATCGCGGCGATCAACATCTACGACGCCCGCGGTGCGGTCGTCGGCGGCCACTGGATCGTCCTCGACAAGCTCGTACCCCCGAGCGCGACCGCCGCGAGTCACTTCCTCGTGCGCGACGCGGCCGGCACCCGATACACCCTCGCCGCGTCCGAGCTCGTCCGCATCGCGCGCGGACCGATCATCAAGGTCGCGCGCTGACCTCGGGCTCGACCTCGACACGCGCGTCGTGCTCGATCGCACCGGGCACTAGCGCTCGCGCAGCGACCATCGCGGTTGCGACATTGACACTGCCACGAGCTCGACCCCTAATCGGCTCTTCACCGTCAAAGCCGGATGAGGAGCTGTCATGCCGTCACCCGCTGTTGCCGCAGAGCCCCGATCGGACTCCCCGACGAGCGCCCCACACGGCGCGTCCGACGGAAGCGGGTCCTCCGCTGGCACGTCGGTGCAGCGGGCCCTCCTAGCGGGCAAGCCTTATGAGGTCCAGATGTCGATGTTGCGCCCCGTCCAGGCGGCGCACGACGGCCAGGACCATAGTGCCGCCGCGCCCGCGCGCGCTGCCACGTCGGGCACCGGCGTGTCCCTCGAGCGCCTCGATACGATCCAAGCGGCCTTCGGCTCGGGTGACGGGGCGGGGCTCGAGTCTCACGCCCCCGTTCAGCGCACCGGCGAGGCTGCGCCGGCGGACCACGCGGCCGGCGCTGGCGCCGCCGAACAAACACCTGGCGCGGCGACCGCACCGCAAGCGCCCGTCCGCCCGCCACTCAACACCGACAACGTGCCGGACGGCATCGCCAAGCGCACGGTCGAGGCGATGGCGCAGAGCGCGAACGACGTCGAGTACAACACGGCGCGCGCGCTGTGCTCGGGCAACGTCACGATCATGATGTTCAGCGAGCTGACCAAACCTCCGAACCAAGCCGAGCTCATCGCCGCGAACTTCCCCGGCGTCCAAGGAACGGTCTACGAGAACCCCTCGTCGGTGAACGTCGTGGGCACTGCGGCCGCGAACTACTTCATCGTTTCCGACAACGCGAACGCTTGCCACATCAACTGCACGCGCATCATCTGCATCAAGGATCAAACGAGCGACGTCGACGGGCTCAAGACGACCCTCATCCACGAATCGAGCCATGCGATCAACGCGGTCCAAGACCTGCGCAATGCGATGACCTACAACCACACCTTCGCGACGTACCTGTCGGAGTTTCGCGCCTATTGGGTCGCCGACTTCGGCTCGATCGCGGACCTCGAGCAGCGCGCCGATACGATCCGGCAGCACATCATCCGCAACTACGCCGGGATTCAGACGGCCCTCGCGTTCGAGATGGGCCGTGGGAACATGTGGCTGCACGATCGCATCTGGGAGACGCGGCGACCCGAGGGCAACACGACGAACACGACGAATGCCTAGCCGCTGGGCCGTGTCGCGAGGACGATTCGCGACGCGCCCAGAGACGCCAGCGCGGATCCGCCGGCAAGAGACCCCGTCGGCGAAGGTGGGCAATGGAACGCAATCCAGCCGGCCGTTGGCAACGCCAACCCGCCGCTGACACGAAGCGTCGAAACGTCCAAGGCGACCTTATCCAGAGACGCTGGTTAGGGGCTGTGCGGAAATTGTCGATCCGACTGCCGGTCTCGCTTGACGGCCGAGGGTGCGGCGTGATCCACGCTGGTAATGATCGACGAAGACGCGTTGCGAGTCCGGTTTGAGCTTGTATCCCCGTCGCTGGATGAGCG
>SXGT01401627.1_pt1 | contig 23342 bp, 24 predicted proteins | sample 3176221 | NCBI WGS metagenome assembly SXGT01 (sample SAMN11356862, study PRJNA531348) | freshwater metagenome | isolation source: freshwater sample F1-120 | place: China: Fuxian Lake, Yuxi | collected 2017-12-25
AGGAAGGCTCGTTTCGCTGCGATGCCAATGTTTCGGTTCGCCCCGTTGGCCAGAAGGAATTCGGTACGCGCTGCGAAATCAAGAACCTCAATTCGTTCCGCTTCATGGAAAAGGCGATCGAGTACGAGGTGCGGCGCCAGGTTGAGTTGATTGAGGACGGTGGCAAGGTGGTGCAGGAAACGCGCCTCTACGATCCGGACAAGGACGAAACCCGCTCAATGCGCAGCAAGGAAGATGCGATGGACTATCGCTACTTTCCGGATCCGGATTTGCTGCCGGTCGCCATCGACGCGACCACCATCGAGCGCATTCGCGCCGGCATGCCCGAACTGCCGCAGGCCATGTGCGTGCGCTTCGTCGATGCGTACCACCTCTCCCCCTATGACGCGACAACCCTGACGACTTCCAAGGCGCTGGCCCAGTACTATGAGTCAGCGGCGCGCACGGCGGCTGCGTCCTTTGGCGGTGACGCCAAACTGGTTGCCAACTGGGTGCTTGGGGACGTTTCGGGGCGCCTCAACGAATCCGGCCTTGCGGCCGATGCGGCGCCGGTCACACCGGCGGCACTGGCCAGGTTGCTGGCTCGCATTGCCGACGGCACGATCTCGGGCAAGATGGCCAAGGACGTGTTTGCTGCCATGTGGGCCGGTGAAGGGGATGCCGATGCGATCATCGCAGCCAAGGGTCTGAAACAGATTTCCGACTCAGGCGAAATCGAGAAGATCATTGACGAGGTGCTGGCGGCAAATGCCAAATCGGTCGAAGAGTTTCGCGCCGGCAAGGACAAGGCCTTCAATGCACTGGTCGGGCAGGCGATGAAAGCGAGCCGCGGCAAGGCCAATCCAACTCAAGTCAACGAGATCCTGAAGCGCAAGCTGACATCCTGAGCCCGAGGCTGGCTCGCGCATGATGGATCGGGCGGGTGAGCCGAGTTGACGTACGGCGTCGGCTTTCAGTACGGATACTATTTGGCGCAGCCGACCGCTGCTACTTCTTGGCTGCAGCGGCGGCAGCCTTCTTCGCTTCGCCGGTCAACTCCAGATAACGCTTCTTGTCTTCGTCAAATTTGACGTTGACCTGGGTGATTTCATCTTTCTTTGAGTTGAGCAGAACCTTCTCGGCGCGCAAAGCGCCTTCGTTCTCGTCAACGCGGCGGTTCAACTCGGCAGGCATGGCTTTCTTTTTGAAAAATTCCTGCTCGGCACGGTTCTCAGCCGACTGCTTTTCCAAAAAGCTGACGCGCCGTTCCGCATCCTTCATTTCCTTTTCCACTTGCAGCAGAGCGCGCTGGCGCTTCGATTCCAGGTCGTCGATGTTCTGATAAGTGCCAAGCAGCGCTTTGTCCTTGCGCAGTTGCTCGGCGCGCAGCGTGGCTTCTTCCTTGCGCTTGGCTTCCTCGGCGTCCCGGGCCGCTTTCTGTTCCGCGGTCAGCGCGCCTTCAATCGTCTTGACCGTAGTGCCCTGTTTGGACAAGACGCGTCCATCGCGGCCCTGGCACTCCGGCAGCGGCCGGTCCGAAGTGATGGTTTTGCCGTTGACGTCCTTGCAGGTGTAGATCGCCCCCTGCGCGCCCACTGCCCCGGCCCACAGCAACAGCGTCACCGACCCTGCAGCAACTGCACTTCTGACGCCCATGAGTCATTCCTCCGCAATGCCATAGTCGCGCCGGTAGGCGGCAACCTTGGCCTCAAATTGTAACAAGCCGGGATCGGCGCCAGCGCGCAAATAACCCAACAAATCGTCCAGTCCGGCAATGCTTAGAACGGGCAGGTCGTAATCGCGGTTGACTTCCTGTACCGCAGACAAGGCCCCGGTACCCTTTTCCATGCGATCCAGGGCGATCGCCACGCCGCAGGGCGTGGCAGCCGCACTGCGAATCAAAGCGACGGACTCGCGCACCGAGGTGCCGGCGGAAATCACATCGTCGATGATCAACACGCGCCCGGCCAGCGCCCGGCCCACACGCACGCCGCCTGCGCCATGATCCTTGGCCTCCTTGCGGGTGTAGGCCAACGGCCCATCACGCCCCAACCTTGCCAATTCGACCGATACCGCAGCCGCCAGCACAATGCCCTTGTAGGCGGGGCCGAACAGCATGTCGAAGGCAATCCCGGCCTCAATAATCGTCCTCGCATAGAATTCGGCCAGCTTTCCCAGCGCGGCCCCATGATCGAAGGTGCCGGCGTTGAAAAAGTAGGGCGACAGGCGCCCCGCCTTGGTTTTGAATTCGCCAAAGCGGATGACGCCGGTGTCAACACAAAAACGGATGAATTCCTGGCGGGTATCGGACATACCATGCATCATTCCGGAAACAAGGCCTCTCGACCAAGCGGCCTGTTTCGCTCATGATCCCTCAATTAATTTCTGACTGTTTGTGGAGCGTTTAACCGTGCAACGGATTATCTCACTCAACTTCAACGGCATTCGCTCCGCAGCAAAGAAGGGATGCTTCGAATGGCTGGCAACGCAGAAGGCCGACTTTTTGTGCGTGCAGGAGCTCAAGGCCCAGCAAGCGGACATGACGGCGGATTTCCTGGCGCCGGGCAAACTCAAGGGCCACTTCCATTACGCCGAGAAAAAGGGCTATAGCGGCGCCGGCGTCTATGCCAGGCAGGAGCCTCGCAAAGTGGTCATCGGCTTCGGCTCGAAGGAGTTTGACGCCGAAGGGCGCTACGTCCAATGTGACTTTGCCGATCTCTCGATGATCTCGGTCTACAAGCCCTCCGGCTCTTCGGGGGAGGACCGGCAGGCTGCCAAATTCCGGTTTCTGGAGCTGTTTCTGCCGCACCTCATTAAATTGAGAAAGTCCGGCAGGGAGATCGTCATTTGTGGCGATTTCAATATCGCCCACAAGGAAATTGACCTGAAAAACTGGAAGAGCAACCAGAAGAATTCCGGCTTTTTGCCGGAGGAGCGCGCCTGGCTGACGCAGGTGTTTGACGAGGTCGGCTTTGTCGACGTCTATCGCAAGCTGCATCCACAAGCCACTGATGAGGCCTATACATGGTGGAGCAATCGCGGCGAGGCGTATGAGAAAAACTTCGGATGGCGGCTGGACTACCAGATCGCCACGCCGGGCATTGCCGCCAAGGCTCGGCGCGCATCGATCTACAAGGATCAGCGCTTCTCAGACCACGCGCCGCTGATCATCGACTACGCCAGCTAGCACGCAGGCCCGGCTGCATTCCTCGCACGCACCGGTCGGGTGTCGCCGTGGCGTGTGCCACGCCTGCGCTCCGGGACACAGGGCTAGAAGCGAAACGCCAGCTCCTTGCGGGCAGCGTGATAGCGCTGCTCAAGGTCATCCACACTGTGCCCGCCAAGGTTGATCAGACAGTAACGGTAGCTGCCCAGCCACTTGAATTCACGCGCCAGCGAAGCACCCTTCTTGATATACACCATGATGCGTGAATCCTCGAAGCGGCGTTCGATCTCGGCCACGCGCGCCAGCGAAGGTGCGGCCTTGAGCGGCTTGTGCTCGAAGCTGCGTAGTACAAAGCTGGCCGCGTGCTGGTAGCGGCCTTCACGCCGGCGCACCTGCGGTTTGGCGCCGGTAGCAAGCGTGACCATGCATTCGTAGGTGTCAAACCCGTCGACCTTCTGATACAAGTCGGCAAACTGGTAGGCGATGCGCGGATTGATTTCGATCGCCTTGATTGCACCCGTTTCCGGGTTGTAGAAAAACTCGGCGTTGAACATGCCGTGATCAAAGCCGAAGCCTTCAATCAGGCGGATCGTCAGCGCATGCAGACGTTCCTGTACGTCGTGCGGCAGCCGGGACGGATAATCGAACCGCTCGAAGGCTGAAGTGCCGGGAAACATCACCGAGTCGACGACACCAAACAAGCTGACAGCACCTTCGTGGACGCAGCCTTCCACCGTCACTTGAATGCCTTCGACCACTTCCTCGGCGACGATGTGGTGGACATCCACCCCAAACTGCATGAAATCATCGTTGAGCTGGTCGGCGGGCAGAATCAACCTCTCCAGGATGTGCTTTTCGAAGGGCTTGAACGTCAGGTGCTGCTTCAATTCGGCAAAATCGGCGACCTTGCGCGCCAGAATCGAGTACGTCGCCTTGACCGGCCTGACGAACAAGGGAAATGGCAGCGTGAGCCGGTCAGGGGTCGGTTCCCGGCAATCGAAGACCTCATACTTCATCGACGCTTCCGGTGCGATTTCCGCAATCAGGCGGCGCGCGTAGTACTTGTGCTGGGCGGTCAGTACAGCTGCCGGATTGGCCCCGGGTAATCCCATTTTCCTGGCCAACACCGCAGCCAGCATCGCGCCAAACTGCTCGTCGCTGCTGATCACGGCCACCAGCCCGGCGTGTTCGTACTTCTTCATCATGCGGCGAATGAAGCGACGGGCATCCAGCCACATCAGCCGGGCGTTCTCGGGGAACTTGAAAAGGTCGAAGCCTTCGTGAAAGAAGCGATAGCGGCCGGCAAACCGCGGGGATTCCAGTTCCACCCGATCCCACTCATTGGCAAACAGCACCAGAATGGCCGGTTTGTCGTGCTCGTTAACCAACTCTCCCCCCTTTGCAATGGCCAGGTGCCGGGCCTCGACTGCCCGCGCGGCAGATGCGGCCCCTGCGACATACAACGGTTCATTCAAGGCAGAGGCACCGTGCCAGATACGTCAAAAGCCCGCACCCCGGATGCGGAGCAGGCACACCGGATGCCCCTCGTTAACGGTAGGCGCGCGCCAAGTATTCCGTCGAAACCCTAAAAAAGTATGCCAGACGCAAGCGCCACATCAGAAATATCGTTCGCCAGACACCACGCTCCTCCCAACGGCGACCCGAAGTATGCGCTTGCAGGCGCAGGCAAGCCGGCGGGCCTAGCCGCTTCAAGCGCCGGCATATTTCAATGTCTTCCATCAGCGGCTGGTCAGGAAACCCGCCCACCGCATTGTACGCGGCGCGGGTCATGAATAGGGCCTGATCCCCGGTCGCAATCCCGCTCAGGCGTGAGCGCAGGTTCATGCACCACGCCACCACCGCCAGCATCGGGGATTGGCCAAGAATGCGTACATCAAAACGTCCCCAGGCTCGCGCCGGGCCGGGATTCGGACTGATGAGCTGTCCGGAAACCGTTGGTGGGAGCGCCTCTTGCATACCAAGGGCGGTGAGAATGGCTCCTGGAGCGCCTTCTGGCAGGGTGGTGTCCGCATGCAGGAACAGCAGGGCCTCACCCGGCGCTGCGGCGGCACCGGCATTCATTTGCCGGGCCCGCCCGCGCTGCGATTCGATCACCTCGTCAGCCAGCGGCCGCGCCAGTGACACTGTCGCATCCGTGCTGCCACCATCAACGACCAGCACATGAACCCCGTCGGAACGCCAGGCCTGCAGCGGCTGCAATGCCGCTTCAATCGCGGCGGCCTCGTTCAGCGCCGGCATGATGACGCAAAGCCTTACTGCCACCGACTTGCCCCTACCGCTTGACGTCGTTCAGGTTCCAGTCGTAGTCCAGAAAGCGGATGCCAGCCTTGCCCTCGGCGATGGCTTTCTGTTCTTCCGGCTTGTCGGCGAGGAGCTTGGCGTACTTGCCAAAGTACTGCTCGCGCGAGGTCACCGGCGCCTGGTCCTTGCCGATGCCCTTGTAGCCGGACTGCCAGTCTTCCTTGAACCAGTCGAAAATCTTCGCCACTTCCAGCGCTTCGCGCTGCGCGTTGTAGCGGTTGCGTGAGCGGTCCGACAGGAAGCGCACCGCCTGCTCTTCCAGTTGCGCGTCCAGTTTGTCCGCCGTGAACGCTTCTTCGCGCAGCGCCGGGCAGCCAATGGAAGCGCAGTTGACGGCAAAGTGCACACGCGGCTCGTCGTAGACGCCCTTCTTGCGCAGCATTTCGTGTTCGATTGCGTCCAGATAGGAATCCTGCCCCAGCAACTTGAAGAATTTCTGCTTCCACGGTGATGAGAACGTCCCGCCCAGATCCTTGATCGATTTCAGATCAGGATACTTGGTCAGGATCAGCTGCACCGTCCAGGCGTTATAGGCATTGATCAGGAATGCCATCTGCTGCGGCCTGGAGAACGCCTTGAACTCGGCATCCGTCACCTTGGAGAGGCTGTCGGTATAGCCCTTCAGTGCCGCCTCGTCCTGCTTGAAGCCCGCATACCGCGCCAGGCTGATCTTGCCACCCTGCACCACCACGACGTGCTTCTTCAGCAAGGCATCCCAGCTTTTGTGGCCATGATCAAACTGCGCGTGAGCGGCGCCGGCTGCCGCAAGCAATATCGATGCGATGACACCGATCATGTACTTCATGTGCTCATCCCCCTCTCAATGATGTTCAGGCTTGTAGGCTGGCGTCTTGTCGTTCAGCAGCGCACCGACGCTGCCAAGCACGCCGCCAATGCCGGCCGCGCCCCGGCGCCATTGCTGAAATGCTGCCAGAAAGGTCCATTGGCCGCGCGTGACGATACCGCGTTTCCAGTTGCCCGCTGCGTACTTGTTGGCTTCCGCCAGTGTCGGGTAAATATGGATGGTGCCCAATATCTTGTTCAAGCCCAGACCATGTTTCATCGCCATCACATACTCGGCAATCAGGTCGCCGGCATGCTCGCCGACGATGGTGACACCAAGAATCTTGTCGGTGCCAGGCGCCGTCAGCACTTTCACAAAGCCATGCGCCTCCGAATCGGCGATCGCCCGGTCCAGGTCATCGATGCCGTAAGTCGTGACGGTATGGGCGATGCCCTTTTCCTTCGCCTCGGATTCGTTCAGGCCAACACGGGCGACTTCCGGTTCGGTGAACGTGGCCCATGGAATCACGCGGTAGTCAACCTTGGGCCGGTAAAACAGGCCGATCAACCAAAATGAACTGAACAGCGAAAGCACGGCCGCATACCAGGCCTGATGTGCGGCAGTGTGGGTGAACTGATAGGGGCCGGCCACGTCGCCGCAGGCGAAGATGTTCGGATACAGGGTTTCAAGGTACTCGTTGGTCTCGATCGTGCGCGTCTTGGCCAGCGGAATGCCCAATTCTTCGAGCCCGTACCCCGAAGTGTTGGCGACGCGACCGACCGCGCACAACACTTCGTCGAACGGAATGCGCACGTCGCGGCCCTCATGCTCGGCAATCAGCACTTTCTCGCCATTCTCGATGCGAAACTCCTTGGCCTTGTGGTTGACCAGCACATTGACCCCCTCGGCACGGAAGTTCTTCATCACCAGCTCCGACACTTCCGGGTCTTCGCGAATCATGATGCGCGGCGCCATTTCCACTTGCGTGACCTGCGCACCAAAACGGGCAAACGATTGTGTTAATTCCGAGCCAATCGGGCCGCCACCCAGCACCACCAATCGTTTCGGCAGGGTGCGAAGGTTCCAGATGTTGTCCGAGGTGAACGGGTTCATTTCCTTCAAGCCCGGAATCGGCGGGAGGAAGGGCCGGGCACCGGCTGCAATCACGATGTTCTTCGTTGTCAGGCGCCGGGTTTCACCGGAGGCGAGCTTGACCTCGACTTCCCAGGGCGAAACGATTTTCGCTTCACCGGTGAGGCAATCGACGCCCAGCGCAGAATAGCGCTCGATCGAGTCATGCGGTTCCACCGCCTTCACAATGCTTGAGACACGCTCCATCACGTCAGCAAAATCAAATTTGGCGCCGGCCTCCTGCATGCCGAATTCCTTGGCGCGCCGCGTGTGCGAGAGAAACTTGGCCGACCGGATCAACGCCTTGGAAGGTACGCAGCCGGTGTTGAGGCAATCACCGCCCATCTTGTGCTTTTCGATCAGCGTCACCTTGGCCTTGACGGCGGCGGCAATGTAGGAAGTGACCAGACCGGCCGAGCCGGCACCGATCACCACCACGTTGTTGTCAAGCGTCGCCGGCTTCTTGTCGGCCCATTTGGCATAGACTTTTTTGGCTTTGATGCCGTCCACGATCTTCTTGGCGATCAGCGGCAATACTCCTAAGAATATGAACGCGCCGATTAGTGATGGCGAAAGAATGCCCGCAGCCGACTCTAGTTTGGCGAGCTGGGTACCCGCGTTGACATACGCCATCGTGCCCAAAAGCATTCCCGCTTGACTTACCCAATAGAAAGTCCATCCCCTGATCGAGGTGAGTGGCATCACAACGTTGATAACAAACAGGGGTACCGCAGGAATTAGTCGAAGGGTGAAAAGATAGAACGCGCCTTCTTTCTCGATTCCCTCATTTATGGTCTTGAGTTTGTCGCCATATCGGGCCTGCACGGCGTCGCGCAAAAGATAGCGAACCACAAGAAACGCCATTAACGCGCCTATCGACGAGGCGAATGAAACGACGATCACTCCCGTGACCAGTCCAAAGATGCCGCCCCCTACCAAGGTTAACAACGTAGCCCCAGGCAACGAGAGCGTGAGCGCCACAACATACACAGTCATGTAAATCGCGATCGTCTTTACCGGATTCTCGGTGTAGTACTGAACAAACGTGACCTGCTGACTCTTTAGGTAGTCGAACGACAGATAGCGCCCGAGATCAAACGCGAAGAACGCCGCCAGCAGCGCCAGCACCAAGGCAATGACGATGATTTTTCCGGATTTCATGCTTCGATTTCCTTCATTGTGCTGATAGCGCTGTTGCGCGCCGCAGTGAACACAGATGCCGGCCTTCGCGGCTTGACAGCGCCGCGTATCGCCTGCACCAGGCCATAACGCGGCCCGGACACGATCCGCTGGCGATACGACAGGCTCGCCGGTGAACCGGCGGGCCACACTTCGTCAAAGCAAGCCAGCCATGCCGGATGGTCGTAATGCAGCGGCACGCAGTCAAGGTGGGTGTCCTCAATCTGCACGCCGTACAAACTCCCCAGGGCAGCAGGTGCCGCCCTGGTCGAAATGCGGGCGATCAAGCCGCACTGGGTGCCGGCGAAATTCGGCATCCCAGCGGCACCATTGTTGAACAGTGCGCATGTTCCAAGCCGGCTCTCAACCGTTTCACCCACCGGCAGGCAGGTATGGCTGGAAGCAAAAGCACGTACCCCGGCACGCTCAAACAGACCGGCGAGGTTTGCCGGATCAATGGCTTCCTCCCCAAACGACCAGCCGGCCAGGGAATCAGCATCGCCATGCACAATCCCGATCCTGAGCGAACCTACCTCGGCCACCAGATTCATCGGCAGCGCGACCAGCATTTCGCTCAGCGCCCGGTGGCGTTGCGCGGTAGCAGACAAGCTGCCCATGATGTCATTCGAACGCGCCACATCGGCATCGCTCACATATTCGGGGTAGCCGCAACCGCAGCCGGCAGCAGCATCCGGCGAGAGCAACTCGGTTTCGACATTGCCGCGAATCGCCCGGTGTTTCAGCACTTCCGTGTTCACCGCCTCGAAAGAGGCGTCGTCCCGGTTGAACCAGTTGAAATCGCCGTTGAAGACCAGTTGCGCATCCGACTCCAGCTTGGTCAACGCAAGCAAGGCCGCCAGTGCCTGGCGATTGCCGTACAAACCCCCCACAACATAGAGGGTCTCGGCCGAAAAATCGGCTGCGCGCTTGAGTGCCGCGGCGCCGTACCGATAGGCTATCGGGCAACTGCGCCCGGGGATGATCGCTTCTTTCATCTACGGTTTCATCTACGCTGTCATCGGCAATCGACCTAAGAATAGCTCCAGGAGCCATCCTTAGGCAAGCACGATGTCTGCGCTAAGCCAGCGCCCCGCCGCAGGAAGAGCCCTGCCCGGCGGTACAACCGTAGCAGTGCTCGCGCACCACGATGGCATTGCCGGAAAGATCGACGTCGATCAGATCACGCAGGTGGGTTCTGGCGCGCCCAGCCACCTTGAGTGGCAATCCGAGCATCTGGTTGAAATCGCAGTCATACACATACCCTTGGTAATCGACCGATACGATCGACCGGCACATCACCGTTTCCAGGTTCTGCTCGCTGTGGGCGTTCTTGAGCAGCGTCATGTAGTCGTTGAACTGGCCCTTCGAAATGAGGGTCGAGCCGAAGCGCTGAATCGGCATGTTGGCCAGGGTGAACAGCTGGTTGAATACAATGCCGAAGGTTTCCCCAAGAATGCGCTTGTAATCGGCCTCCAGGCCTTGTTGCGGCGGCGGCAGATTCGGCCCTTGCGGGTTGTACACCAGGTTGAGCTTCAAACCCGAACCCTCCTTGCCATAACCCAACGCATTGAGCATGCGAATGCCGGTAATCGATTTCTCATACACACCCTTGCCACGCTGACGATCCACCAGTTCTTCAGTGTAGCAAGGCAGCGATGCAACCACTTCCACCTGATGATCGGCAAGAAATTCTGCCAGCCCCTCCTGCCCCGGCTCGGACAGGATCGTCAGGTTGCAGCGGTCAATCACCTGCACGCCAATCGAGCGTGCCTTGGCCACCAGATGGCGGAACAGCGGGTTCAATTCGGGCGCACCGCCGGTCATGTCCAGTGTCGCGACATCCTGTGCCGCCAGATAGCCAAGAACCAGATCGATGGTGCGCTCGTCCATCATTTCCGTGCGCGTCGGGCCGGCATTCACATGACAATGCAGGCAACTCTGGTTGCACTTGTAGCCCAGATTGACCTGCAAGGTCTCGGTCTGGCGCCGATTGATGCTCGGGAAAGTTGTCTTTTCAAGCAGCGAAAGCGTCACGTGCATACAGCCATCTCCAAGGGAATTGGTGACGATTATGGGCCATCAAGGCCACGATTACCCGTCCGTATCCTTACGTATCAAACTGCCTGGCGGATGCGTAGAGGAGCGGTCCAAAAGGGCGACGTACTAAAGCCGTGCGGCAGCCGGTTTGGTGCACGAGCGGCTCGCCACCATGAACAAGGATGCCACGATGACCCCGAAGCCGGCCATCTGCAGCAATGCCACGGTTTCATCGAGGAACAGCCAGCCCCAGAGCATGCCGAAACAGGGCACCAGATAGGTTACCGATAGCGACACCGTTGGATCCGTGCGCTTCATCAGGCCGTAAAAGAGCACGTTGGCAAAGGCGGTGCACACCACCGAGAGCGCGATCAAAGCCAGCCACACCTTGGGCGTCCATACCGCCGACACCAACGCGGGCACGGCGAACGGCATCGACGGCAGGCCGGCAAACAGACTTTGGGTCAGCGCCAGTTCCAGCGCCGGGCGCGTACCGAGCCGTCTGGACGCATAAATGCTCGAAATCGCGTAGCAACACGCCGCCCCCAGCGCCGCCGCAAAGGCAAATGCCGCCCGAGCATCCATCGGAACCGGGTCAAAACCTACGACCATGGCGACCCCCGCGATGCCGATCACCAAACCGACACCCCGACGCCAGCTCAGTACATCGCCCATGAAGCACCAGGAAAGTGCGGCGGCAAACATGACCGCAGTAGCATTGAGAATCGCCAGCGTTGCCGCATTGAGCGTGAGCGCTGCGTAACCGATCATCGACTGCGCCACAAACGAGGCCCAGAACGCCACCAGCAGGTAATGCCGCCACAGGCGCCACTCGCCCCAGCCTTGCCCCAGCGCGCGCATCACCCCATACAGCACCAGCGCGGAGATCACCATTCGGGCACCCACCATGCCCCATGGCCCGAGCGCGGGCACCAGAATGCGGATGAAGATGTACGAGGCGCCCCAGATCGCGGCGATCACAAACAAGGTAGCAAGGTCGCGCGGCTTCACACCCCGATTATGCGTTCAGGCGACGAACTGGAACCCTTTCGGCACGGTATTCCTTTCTTGCTCGCACCGGGATCAGCGTAGATTTTTGACCAAGGCTCCGGATACGCCGGGAACGGGGCAAAACGGGGCAGATCCGGCTCCTGAAGAGCACGACCCGGCTTAAGCGAGGTGTCTCATGCCAATACTGCAATACTGGATGTTACCGATGGCCAACGGCAAGAAGGCCATCCTGATGACCTCAGCGTCGCATACCGAAATGACGTTGGTTCCGGTCGATTCGTTGAGCGATTTCATCACCCAGATGGAAAGCGTGAATTCGTTCGGCGAGCAGGTTCAATTCAACAGCTGATATTGCGGGCAGCGCCGCTGCTGCTATTTGAAGACGGTCAGTACACCGGTAAATCCGTACAGCCGGTCACGCGCAATCTCGCCGTTGGCGAAAAAGCCGACCAGCGGGATGTCGCCAAGGTGCTCGCGAATGAGGCGCATCTCCGCGCCCTGTTCGCCAAACATGTTGGGGCCGCGGCCGACACAGGCGTGGTATAGCGCGGCCTTGGGCGGCTCGGTCAGATCGTCCTTGAGGTCATAGATCATGCGCAGCAGGTCGTCGCGCGCGCTCTGCGCATCGCGGCGGCAGAACATCATGGTGGTGCCGGTTTCCGGCGTGTCGCCAATGGCCACCATCTTGTTGGCAGGGTCGATGCCGACCAGATTGCGCACCAGGTAATCACCGCCACCGCCGGATGCTTCCGAACCGGGTACCACCAGACCGACGAAGGTGTCACGCGCCGCGCCGCGCAGCCCCTTCAAGTCACATCCCAGGTCTTCGAGCATCACGTCCAGCGCCGGCCGGTTGTCGAGGGTAACCAGGACATTGCGTTCGACCTGCGTGATGGTGTGCCGCGCCGGAAGCGGTGCGCAGCCTTGCGTCAGGCGCGTGGCGATCTGCACATCACTGGAAAACACCACACCGGAAATGCCGCCCGCAACCACCTGGTTGGCGATTTGCAGGGTCGGGCCGCGCGCGCTCGACAGGCCACCTGCCAGATACCCGCTCGACACCTTGCCGGACATGTCGCGGATCAGCTCGTCGATATCCGGCGTGTGCGGGTCGGCATGGACCACCGCAAACCAGGCGGCATCGGCCCCGGTTGGTGTGAGGCTGCCGGCCTTGGGTGCGCGGGCATTACCCGAAAATACCGAATGGGATCCGGTCGGCAGGGCGCAGGTCATCACGGCGACTGCGGGTTCATCCAGATATTCGGTGCCGGTGGCGAGGACCCCGATGCCCACACTGCCGACCCAATCGGCAATGCCGGTGCGTGCCCGCGCCATGGCCAGCATTTCGCTCGCGTAGGGAGCGAAGGCATCGGTGAGGTACATGAATCCCAGATTGCCCAGCGCCCGGCCGGCGGGCTCGGCGGCGCCGAGCTGCTTCAACGCCTCCTCAATGGCGGTCTTCCAGTCGCTATGTGCGGCATGGCCGACCTGGAATGCGGGACGCGTGGAAAGGGTCACTGAGGTTCGCCTTGGGGTTGCACTTTGTGAGGCTTCTGGGCGGCGGATGGCGCGAAGCGGGCTTGGGTCAGCCTGCAGCTTTGCGGGAGCGACTGCGCGGCGTGGCACTTGCCTTTTTCGCCGCCGGACCCTGTGGCTTTTTGCGGGCAGCAGCCGATTTGGTCGCCTTCTCAAACGCCTCCGCACCATCGGCCATGGCCTTTTTCGCGGCCTCCCGGGTGGCGGCCGCCTGGTCCTGCATGAACTTCATCCAGCCTTGCGGGTTCATCCACGGGGCGGCAGCAGGGCCATCCTTCGAAGAATGGCTCCCACCAACACTTTCAGCGTTGTCACCGGAGAACATGCGGTTAGAGGCGCCCTTGAATCCTTTGATCGCCGCCAGCTGCATCTCAAGCGTGTTGATCTGCAGCCCCATCATGTTGAGGTTCATTTCAAGCCACTGCTTGACCTGCTTCAACTCGCCGAGCCGCTTCTCCAGATCCTTGGGGTCAAAATTGGGCGGTGGCGGAAAACCGGTGCCGCCGCCGGCATTGGCGCCGTAACCCGGCAGCCCCATCTGACCCCAGAGGCTTTTGACGAATTCAAACGGATCAGGGGCATTGGACATGACGGCTCCTTTAACGACGGGATGGCGCGGTGTGGTGCATGTTGCCGCTCTGGATTCTACGCCGCAATCGCGCAGTGCTGCCCGCATTTTTTCGTTGCATGACCTAGGCTGACGATGCTTCCAGCGCGGCACGAAAATCGGGATGCGCGATGGCCAGCAAACGGCGGCGGCGTTCGGCAAACGCTGCACCCTTCAGATGGGCCACGCCCCATTCGGTGACGGCACAATCGACATCCGCCGCCGAGGTCGTTACCGGCCCGGAGAGGCCGGCGACAATGCGGCTGGTCTTGCCGTCTTTGGTGGTGGAACTCAACGCGATGACCGAAAGGCCGCCTTCGGAAGCGGCGGCGCCGCGCGCAAAATCAACCTGCCCGCCGAAGCAGCCCAGATAAAGACCTGCCGCCACTTCCGCATTGACCTGGCCATGCAAGTCGACTTCGATGGCGGAATTCAAACTGACGAAATCGGGGATGCGTGACAGCGAGGCGATGCCGTGCGTCTCGTCCGAAGGCGCCAGCCGGAACGCCGGGTTGCCGTCCAGAAAGCGATAGAACTTCTCCGACCCGGCAAAAATGCCGGATACCGTGACACCCGCATCGAAGCGCTTCTTCGAATTGTCCACCACGCCTGATTCGATCAGGGGCAAGGCCGCATCGGTCAACATGCCGCTGTGGATGCCCAAATGCTTGTGGCCACCCAGTTCCCGCAAAATTGCGTCCGGCAAAGCGCCAATCCCCAACTGGATGGTTGCGCCATCGGGCACCAGGCCGGCGACATGGCGCGCCACCCTGGTTTCCACCTCCGACATGCGCGCGGCGCCCAGCGTGACCAGCGGCGCATCGTGATGCACCAGCGCGTCGATGCGCAGGTCCGGCGGCAGCTCACCGCCGGGGATGGAGGGCGCATTCGGATTGACTTCGGCGATCACCACGCGGGCCTGACGCGCCGCCTCACTGAGATAGGTTTCGTACACCGCACCAAATGCATATCCCCTGCCATGGCGCGGTGGCGCCACCTGCATCAATACGCAGTCCGCACGCAGGTGGCCCTTGCGGAAGAGCGCCGGCAGTTGTGAGTAATGGCAGGGAATTACCGCGAGACGGCCGGCCTTGGCCAGGACCGAGTTGCGTCCCAGCCCGCCATAGCTGGCGAAGTGCAGTTGCGCCGGGACCGAAGCCGGAAAGGAATCCGATAGTGTCAGGCCCAGAATGACGGTGACCTCACCAATGCGCGCGGCCTCCTCAATCAGGGTTCTGGTGAGCAGCGTCGGCTCCGCCCCGCCCTGCCCAACCACAATGGTGTCACCGGCGCGGATCAAGCCGCGTACTTCATCTGCCTTGATCTGGCGTGCGTTCCCCGATGGCTGCATCACACGACGCCTGCATCACGCAGTGCCCGGATCTCGTCGGCACCATACCCGGCGCCGGCCAGCACTTCGCCAGTATGTTCGCCCAACTCGGGGGCATGCAGATTCGGTTGCGCCGGCTCGCGGGAATACTTGATCGGCACGCCGAGATGCTGGTTGCCGGCCGCATCCTTGAGCAGCATGCCGCGCTCGACTGTGTTCGGATCGTCGATTGATTCCTTGAGCGTGCGCAGCGGTGCATAACAGACGTCAATGTCGGCAAGCCAGGCCAGCGCCTCGGCCTGGGTGCGTACGCCAAACCAGGTGCGCAGGAACGCCTTGACGGGTTCCTGCACCTTGCCGGGTGGCTCGTGGATCAGCGAAATCAGGTCGGGTCGCCCAGCCTTGTTGAGGAAGTTTTCGCAGAACTTGTGCTCCACGCCGGCCAGCACCATGTGCTTGGCGTCACTGGTTTCGTAGATCATGTAGAACGCCGCACCGCCCCAGTTGCGCGCATCCTTGACCACATGGTCGCGGTGTTCGGCAAAGATCGGGCCGATCACATTGGGCGTCCACGCCAGCAGGCAATCGTGCATGGAGATGTCCAGGTAATCGCCCAGGCCGGTCTGGCGCTGGCGCAATAGGGCCATCAGGATGCCGGACATCGCCATCAGCGAGCCGGACATGTCGGCCGCCGGAATCATCGGATTGGCCGGCTTGTCGTCCTGGCCCCGGTTCAGGTCCAGTACGCCTGCCAGTGCCTCCATCGCCATGTCGTGCGCCGGCTTGTCGCGATAACGGCCGGTCTGGCCGAAGGCGGAGAGCGAGCTGTAGATCAGTTGCGGTGCGCGCGCCGAAACGGCGGCATAGCCGATGCCAAGACGGTCCACCACACCCGGCCGAAACGACTCGACCAGCACGTCCGCTTTTTCACACAAGCGCATCAGCACCTCGCGGCCACGCGCATCCTTCAAGTTGAGCCTGATGCTTTTCTTGCCGCGATGCGAGTTGCGAAACCAGACCGACTGCCCGCCCTCGAAGAGGCCGAGCTCACGCGCCGGTTCGCCCGAAAAAGGCTCCACCTTGATCACTTCGGCACCGTGGTCTGCCATCATCATGGTCAAGTGGGGCCCGGGAAGGAACTGCGAGAGCTCCACAACTTTGACGCCTGCAAGTTTCATTTTTTCTTTCCGGGAAGGTGCTGGATCAACGCGCTTTCACCCTTGCAATCCGGCGAAACGGTAGCGGCAAATTATGCCACCCGCCCAACGCAGTTACAGTACGGAGTTCAAACGCCCGTGCACCCGAGCCCAAGGGGGTGCTTGCATGCAACGGGACACCATCAGCGCTGACACGCACTCCGGAATCACCCCATGCCAATCGACCGCGCCCCCTGCTTCGTCCTCAATGTCGGGGGCAACAGCAAGACGACACCGATACCGACCCATTACGACAACTGGACACAGCACTTGCTGGATATCGATCCGGCCGGTGCGCCCGACATCGTTTGCGATGCGCGCAAGCTTCGTTCTTTCGACGGCCGCAAGTACGATTCGGTGTACTGCTCGCACAACCTGGAGCACTACCACCACCATGATGCGCGCCTCGTTCTGGACGGGTTCATGCATGTACTCAACGATGACGGCTTTGCCGATATCCGTGTGCCCGATATCCAGGAGGTGATGAAGGCGTGCATCGAGCGCAACCTCGACCTTGACGATGTGCTCTACTCCGCGCCGGCAGGACCCATTCTGGTTCGCGATGTGCTGTGGGGTTACGGCCCGCAGATCGAGGAAAGCGGCAATGACTTCTTCGCCCACAAAACCGGATTCTCCCCAAAATCCCTTACCGCCTTTCTCCAGCAGGCCGGTTTTGGCGAAATCTTCATCGGCGCAAGCGCGCCGGAGCGCTACGAAATCATTGCCCTGGCGTTCAAACGTCCCGGACCAAATCCGCACAAAGCCCTATTCGGACTGCCTTGACGCCGCTGCCGGCACCTGAAACGCCGGGTACCGGTCGCGGAAGCGTTTCAGACTCGCGTCCGCCTCGGCAAGGCGCCCGTTGCTGCGCAATTCGACGATGCGTGCGAGCCAGGCCTGGGGGGTGAGCGTACTTTCTTGTGCTTCGGTGATGCCTGCTTCTGCAAAATCGGGTTTTCGTGCCGCCATGCGCGACGTCACGCGCGCCTCGCTTCCGGCAGCCGTATCCCGAGCCATCGCCGATGCGCCGGGCAGCGGCATTGGTGCCGCTGCCGGTGCAGGATCGGGCGCCGCCACGAACGGCGTACCGGGCGCAGACATCATCTCTGCTGCGGGTGCCGAGGCACGCATTGGATCATTGGCTTTTTCCGCTGACGGCATCAGCGCCGGTTGCGTGCGCGTGGATTCTGGTCGCGGACTGGGAGGAGCAGCGGCAACAACGGGCGAGGGTTCAGCGGCTGGCTGGGGTACCGGCGATGTCGGCTGGCCGCCGGACATATTGTTCGACGCACTGTCTGGCATCGTCATAACATCAGGCAGCTGGGTTTGCATGCGCGACACCACGCCCACCGCCAACACCAGGCAGGCCGCCAATGCCAGCGACGCCTGCCAGCGACGCGACCAGCCACGCGCCTCGGCACCACCACCCGCCTTTGTGGCGAAAGCGCGCAGACGTGATTCCGTAGCGGCCGCACGTGCCAGCGCCAGCACCACAGCGTCCGCCGGAGCCCCCGGTACCTCCTGGCTGCCAGCTTGATAGTGGCGCTCAAAGCCATGATCACCAAGCGGGGGGGTCTGGTTGTTCGGGGGCAAAGTCATTGGAACTCCTTCAGGCCTTCGCGCACGCGGGCGAGGGCATAGCGCAGGCGGCTCTTGACCGTTTCGAATCCGGCGCCGGTCGCCGCGGCAATCTCCTCCAGGGAAAGGCCGCCCTCGAGCTGCAACAGCAAGGCCTCGCGCTGTGCCGGCGGCAATGTCTCAACCAGCCGCACCGCCCGGCGCGCCGCGGCGCGCTGATCTGTCGCCTCTTCCGGCGTCGGGGCGGTGCTGGGCACTTCGTGCGCGGGAGAGCTCGCTTCACCCTCTTCCTCCAGCGCGGTGAACACCACCAGATTTCTGCGCCGGTAGTGATCAATCAGCCGATTATGGGCAAGGCGATAGAGCCAGGTGGTGAATTTTGCGTCGGGCCGCCAATCCGCGGCCGCGCGAATAACGGAAGTCCACACATCCTGGGCCAGCTCCTCGGCCAGCCCGCGATTCGACAGGCTGCGTAGAAAGTAGCGAAACAGGCCACCCTTGTGGAGTGCATAAAGCTGTTCAAACGCGGCCATGTCGCCAGCGGCGAAAGCCTGCATCCGCCGCGCGTCGGCCGATCCGGCAACCGCCTCGCTCATGCCGGAACCAACATCGGTTGCGTGGATGGATGCCATCTGCTGGGCCGGGCTTGGATAAAGATGGAGACTCACTCCTCTATGAACGATCCAGCGGCCCACAAGGGGTTAAGGTTTTACCGCCCTGCCGTAAATCAACTCAGGATCGCCTGTCATCCGCAAGTACCAGTCGAGTGGGAGCCCGAACCTCTGCTCAACCTTGGCCGCGCCAAGCTCGCCGAATAATCCATGAATCAGCTCCATGCCAAAGCGCCGCTGGGCCGGACGGGGGCCACCGATGGCGAATTTGGCCAGGAAATAGCGCTGCGTAGCGCTATCCCATTCACCTGCCTCAACCGCTGCCTCCGGAAAGACCTTCACAAACTCCGCGTGCGCGGAGAGTGAGAGGAAACGCTGCATGACATGCTCGTATTCCCAGTCAATGCGCGCCACGGTGCCCGGCCGGGTATTGTTGGCATTGGCCTCGTTGTCACGTACCCGAAAGCGGGTCAGTGGCGTATCAATGACATGGATTTCATCGGCCAGGCAAACCCTGATCCAGAGGTCCAGGTCATGAATCTGGATCAGGCGCGGATCGTAGTTGCCGACCCTGGCGTGGGTTGCGCGCCGGATCATCACGCTGGGATGACACAGGCTGTTCCCCACATCAAAGAATTGTCGCAACCAGCCATGGCGCGGGCGATGGGGCGCAGCAAATCCGATGCTCCCTCCAGGTAGGCCCTGGCGCAGTCGATCGTTCTCATCGATCAGCTCGGCGGCCGTAAACACCGCAGCGACGTCGGGGCGCGCATCCAGCAGCGCAACCTGCTGCGCCAGCTTCCCCGGGGCCCACATGTCGTCCGAGTTCAGCACCGCCAGATACTCGCCGCGCGCACGTTCGAGGCAGGCGTTATAGGTGCTGCTGGTGCCGCAATTTCGTGGCGATCTCGAACAACTGATGCGTGGATCGCCAAACGCCTTGGCGATGGTGAAGGTGCTGTCGGTGGACGCATCGTCCGTCAGGACGATCTCGAAATCCTGGAAGGTCTGCGCGAGAACACTTTCGATGGCCCTGGCGACGTACTTTTCATGGTTGTACGACGCAATGACAACACTGACCTTCATGAGGCCGAGTCTGACGCTTCCGTTGCCACAGTTTCACCCGCGCCTGCCGCATCGGTGGCATCCGCGACAGCCAGATTGCGCCGCCGGCGCAAGGAAGTCACCGTCTGCTCGATGGCACCAAAGATCGTCTGTCCCGCGGCGTCACAGGCATCGATGCGAACCCGATCACCATACTTCATGAACTCCGTGCGCGCCGCACCATCGTTGATCTTTTCCTGGGCGCGCGCTTCGGAAATCGTGGCGAACCCCCGCGCCGCATCCATGCTTGAGATGGTTCCCAGACCCATGACGGTTCCTGCCGTCAGGCTCCGCGTACGGGCGGCAAAGGAAATCAGCTCGCCAAAACCGAAGCGGGTGTCTTCGGCCGCATCCAGCTCGCCAAACCGTACGCCATTCCAATCAACCCGCACGTTTAAAGCTGCGCGCCCCTCACGCCAGGCGTCTTGCAACTCGTCCGGCGTTACCGCCACCGGCCCGAATCCGGTTGACGGTTTCGACAGGAAAAACCCAAACTGCTTCTTCAAATCGTTGGGCCCAAGGTTGCGCAAGGACCAATCATTGACGAGCATCAGGAGGCGGACATGCTCGAGTGCATCATCATGTTTCGTGCCCATCGGCACATCGCCGGTAATGACGGCAATTTCGGCCTCGAAGTCGATCCCGTGCGACTCTTCCGGAAACGCGGCATCCTCGCGAGCACCCAGAAAATCATCGGACCCGCCCTGGTAGACCAGCGGTTCCCGGCTTGACAGCGCCACCCAGTCCACCCCGGTCGCAGCCTTCATGCGCTGCAGGTGCCCGTTATAGGCCGAAGCATCCAGCCACTGATAAGCACGCGGCAGCGGCGCCATGCATTGCGCCGGATCAAACTCAAATGGGTGACGGCTCTTGCCCAGGTTCAATTCGACATAGAGGGCATCAAGCTGGGGGGCGATGAAATTCCAGTCATCCAGGGCCCGCTGCAATGTCGGCGCTATCCCGTCTGCAACATGGGCGGTCTTGAGGTCACGCGCGACGACGATGAGCTGGCCGTCACGCGAGCCGTCTCGCAGTGTGGCGAGTTTCATGTTCTAGAATGGAAAAATGGTGAAGACTGGGCATTCTACTGCGGGTAACAGGGTCAAGCTGACCATGCTGCGCTGCGCCCGCGCGGCTTGTGAGCCTTTCGACGGAACGATGCCATGCTGAAATGGTGGCGCAGCACCCAGCCCGAACAGGGTCGAACACCAAGTCAGGATCGAGCACCAACTGGCGGGCAGGCGCCTGCAACCCCTGCCCCGGTTGTCATCGTGGCGGCCACGCGAATGGACGAGGCCACGTTCTGGCAAACCTCCAACCTCGGCACCAGCCTGGGCCGAACCCGGCTGGATGGGTCACTTTCCTGGAACATTGCCTTTGCCAACCAGGCAGGGCTGCCGGTGGTGTACAACCGCGCCCTGGCCGTCCTCCCGGACGAGGCGCTGGTGGTATTCGTGCACGATGACGTGTTCCTCTACGACTATTTTCTGGCCTCGCGGGTCCGCGAAGGCCTTGCCAATTTTGATGTCATCGGGGTGGTCGGTCACCCGGCACCGCACCCACTGCATGTGGGCTGGAGCGCATGGCGGCCGGCCGACGCCTCCACCGGCATGGTGATCGATGAGAGCCCGAAGAGCGGCGCAATCGAACATTCACCCGATGGCCGGATGGAACTGACTTACTTTGGCCCCTCACCACAGCCGGTCAAACTGCTCGACGGCGTGTTTCTGGCTGCGCGCGTCGGCACTTTACGCAGTGCCGGCACAGCTTTTGATCCACGTTTTGATTTCCACTTCTATGACCTCGATTTTTGTCGCACTTGCCTCGCGGCCGGCGTTCGGCTCGGAACCTGGCCGATTGCCTTGAGCCACTCCAGCCTGGGCTCATTCGGTACCCCGGTTTGGGAAGCGGGCCTGGCGAAGTATCGGCAGAAGTGGCGCGGCTCGGCGCTGTGACCGCCTAAGGCACAGCGGATTCACACCCGCACAACTGCGCCAGCCGTTCAAGGGCTGCATCGCGAATCCCATGAGTGGAAAGCCCAACGGCCGTCTTGGCGAGGTATTCCGAGCACGGACCGATCATGCCGCTCGCGGTACGGATGTTCTGCGCTACATCCTGCTCGGGTAGCCGCCCCGCATAGGCATGGCTGCGTCGATTGATCACAAAGGCGATGGCATCGACGGCGCCGGCAGGAGTACGCGCACGCACCCAGGTGGGGCTGTAGGCGCCCGTCACCATTTCACGCCGCCACAACAGCCGCAGCTCTTCGTGCACATGGGCAGCGTCGATGCGCAACGCCAGCCCGGTACAGGTACCACCCTGATCCAGGCCCAGCACCAGGCCAGGGTTGTCACGGGTGCCGCGACCGACGCGCGACCACAGGCAAAACGAACGATGAAAGCCGTAAATGCGGGCGACGCGCTTCTCAGCCACCGGGAACAGTGAATTCCAGATCAGGGACCCGTAGGCGAACACCCACACATCACCAACCGCGGTGGCAGCGCCACGCCGACGGGCAACCTCGTGCATACCGGTGAGGGTGTGCTCCAGCGAATCCTTGAGTTGCGCGTCACTCCAGGCCAAATCCGCCAACTCGGACTTCAAATAGGCGTCGCGCATGCTGCCGTTCTGCAGATCCTCCCGGCAGAGGGGGCGGCCGGGATGCAGTTCGGGGTGGCGATGCGCAAAGGGGGGAGGTGGCGCGGCGTTCATCTCACGCTATCAACGCGTGGCAGGTGGAATAGGCTGACCCAGGAAGTCATTTCGCCTGATTCGCCGCCGGAAGATTCATGGAAGGAATATATACCAGAGCAATGCCAATGCGGCCTCATGCCCCATAATCTCACGCCATGATGATGCAAGACCTCTACGCGCTTGGATTCGGCTTTGTCTCCGGTGCGCTGATTCTGATGACCGGGGTGGGCGCCGGCGTCATCGTGGTTCCCGGACTGGTTGCCCTGTTCGGCCTGCCGCCCTCGCTGGCCATCGGTACGGCCAGTGTGTTCTCCGTGTTGACCAAGATCATGGCCGGGCTTTAGCACCTGCGTGAGGGCAACGTCTCGAAACCGCTTTTTCTTTCTTTCGGCAAGTTGGCCCTTCCGGCCACCCTGCTGGCGGCGCTGCTGGTCAATGGATTGCTCGCCGCCCTGCCGGATGCGCGTTCGACGATTCAGCTCAGCCTCAAGATAGCCGTCATCGTAGCGGCTGCCTGCGCCACGGCACTGATGTTCATGCGTGGCGCCAATGACGCCATGCGGCGTTCAGGTCCTTATTTCTTGCCGATTTTCTCCGGCCTCCTGGTGGGCGCAACCGGCGTCGGCGGCGGGGTACTGATCGTACCGGCGCTGATGGCCGCTTCGTCCGAAAGCGTCAAGCGCATCATCGGCACATCGGTGGTACTCGGCCTGGTACTTTCCATCGTGACCGGGCTGGTGTACGGCGCCGCCGGGGCACTGGCGTGGCGTACTGCCCTCCTGATGACGGCAGGCGCACCGATTGCCATGCCGCTGGCCGGCCGCCTCTTCAAACGCGCCAGCGATCAACAGGTCAAGATACTCTCGGCCACACTGATCGCGATTGCCATCGCCGGCATGCTGCTCGACATTTTCGCTAGGCACTAACTGCGCGGCGCGGCGCCTGCGCCGTCATCAACCCCGGCATACTGGTCGTAAAATGGCGGGCTTCGTCCCGCGCTCCGGCGGCGCGACCGCTCTCGCATCCACCCAGAGGAAGTCGGCTTCACCATGGCCCAATACGTTTTCACCATGCAAC
>SXGT01390351.1_pt1 | contig 23330 bp, 17 predicted proteins | sample 3176221 | NCBI WGS metagenome assembly SXGT01 (sample SAMN11356862, study PRJNA531348) | freshwater metagenome | isolation source: freshwater sample F1-120 | place: China: Fuxian Lake, Yuxi | collected 2017-12-25
ACGCGATGATCGCCCACGGCAAGGCCGAGGCCTCGGCCATGGCCGCGCGTGGTGACGCCGAGGCCAGCGCCGCCCGCGCGGTCGGCGCCGCCCGCGCCGCCAGCTTCCAGGTCGGCCGCGAGGCGCTCGGCGAGGGCGCGTTCACGGCCATCGAGGTGGCGAGCGTGCTCGGCAAGAGCGGCGTCAAGCTCGTCCCCGACGTCTCGGTCGGCGGCGGCGGCGAGGGCTCGATGCGCCTGGCCGACGTGCTCATCGGACGCATGCTGGCCAGCGGCAGCGGTCGTAACGGCCACGGCGCCTGAGCCGGGGTGGTAGCCTCGCCCCATGAAGCCGTGGGTGATCTTCATGGGGCTCGTCGTGGCCGCGTGCTCTGGTTCCAGGACGCCCGCGGCGGGCGTCGCCGGGGCCAGCGGCAGCGGAAGCGGCAGCGGCAGCGGCAGCGACAGCGGCAGCGGCAGCGGAGCGACAGCGTTGCCGTCGCCGCCGGCGGGGTTCGTCGAGGCGGACCTCATCACGATCGACGGCGGCGAGATCACGACCTGGAGCCTCGCCGGCGGCAAGGTAGCCAAGCTCGGCTCGGTGAAGCTGGCAGAGGTCGATCCCGAGGACTACACGGCGCAGCTCGATGGCGACTGGGGTGATCGCGAGCACTTCTTCGTGCATGTCCCGCCCCGCACCGTGCTGAAGGTGACCGCGTCCGCGATCACGCAGGTGACGGTGCCGCCGGAGGCGACGTTCAAGACGCCGCGGCCCAAGGTCGAGGACGATGACGGCCTCGAGGCGGGAGGCGTGATGGAGAGCCGCGACAATGGACTGGTGATCACCGCCGGCGAGGCGTGGTGGTCGGAGTGTCCGTGGGGTTTCCCCTACGACGGGTGGCAATGCGAGACCTACGTCTCGGCCCAGCTGTGGCCCGCGGCCAAGGTGGTCAACGAGCAGGTCACGCCCCACGGCTGGTCGTGGGCCGGAACCAAGGCCCCCGGGTTCAAGACCAAGCTGGTCGACGATGATCACGCCCTGAGCTGCACCCCGCCGCCGGGAATCAAGCAGCGCAAGAACGAGTTCAGGGGCGACAGCAGCGACGGCGAAGCGATCTACGGCCACGAGTGGGTCTCGGTCACGCCACCGCGCCTGCTGGTCGTGCTCGGTTCGCCCGGCCTGGCCGACCTCGTCCAGACCCGCTGGAGCCTGCACGACGGATGCATGGAGAAGCCACTGGCGAAGGGTTCGGACGTCCAGCCGGGTCCAGGCGATCTGTGGCTGGCCCAGGAGACCGACGACCCCACGGACAGCGACGCGCCCAGCCGCCAGGTGATCTGGCGCGGCGCCGCTTCGCTCGGCGAGGTCCCCGGCGACGTTCGTTTCCGTCCGCTGAAGTAGCGGTTCAGGGCACGGTGACGGCGAGGCCGATGGCGCCGCCGAGGTACGTGTCGACCGCGCCCCCGGCGATCACGTCGTCGCCGGGCTCGGGGTTCATGGCGAAGAAGTAGTGGCGGACGTCGGCGCGGGCGTAGGCGCCGAGCCAGCGCGTCAACCGCAGCTGTGCGCCGGCCGAGCCGTCGAGGCCGTTGCCGCTCGAGCGCGGGAACCAGCCCGCGTCGGCGAGCTCGCCGGTGCCGAGCAGGTGCCGCCAGCCACCGCGCAGCATCAGGGTCCAGCGCGGGTTCAGCGGCACGCGGCCGTCGAGGCCACCGCGAGCCCAGCGGTAGGTGACGTCGGGCACCAGCTCGCCGCCGGTCATGCCCTCGTCGTCGATCGCGAAGCGGTGCTCGCCGTAGGCTGCCGACGCCGCGATCTCGGCACCGGCGATGTGCACGCCGTAGCCGAGCGCCAGCGACCACTCCGACGACGAGGTGGCGTACGCCGTGCCGTCCATGGTGCGCGAACCGTTGACGCCGACCGCCAGCTCGCCGCCGACCGCGACGAACGCGTCGGGCGTCTTCTTCAGCGGCCGCCCTACCACGCCCAGCCCCACCGCGTTCGCGGCCAGGTCGTACCGTCGCAGCACCTGATCGAGATCGTCGTTCCAGCGCAGCCTCCGCCAGAACGGCCGCTCGTCGACGCTGATCGTCCATCGTCCCCTCGCGAGCGGACCCGCCTCCACGCTCGTCGTTGCCGTACCCGTCATCGTCATCGTTGACGTGGTCGTGGTCGCGGTCGTGGGCGTGGGCGTGGACGTGGGCGTGGACGTGGACGTGGACGTGGACGGCTTCTGGATCTCCGGATCCGGCGCTGCGACCGCCACCGCCACCGGCTCACTCGCACCCGCCTTCCCCTTGGCCGCACCGATCGCCTTGCCCAGCTTCTTCCACGCCACCTTGCCTACCGCCCTGGGCAACCTGGCCTTCTTGTCCTTCACCACCATGCGCCCGACCTCCGCGTCGTCGGCGACCTGGGTCACCACCACCGTTGCGGTCAGCTTCTTCGCGCGCTTCGCCGCCTTGCCGGTCGGTGTCACCGTCACGGTGACGATCGCGGTGGCTCGATCGAGCTCGCCCTCCCCGACCTGCTCGACCCGCCTGCCCAGCGCCTTCTCGACGGCGGCGACGACGCCGGCATCGTCACCCACGACCACCACCACGGGCTTGCCAGCGAACGCCACGCCCGCGAGCGCGAGCACGGCGAGCACGACCAGGACGGCGACCGAGCGCGACCTCACGGCCCACCTCCGGCCGCGACCACCTCGTCGACCCAGCGCCGCACGCATTCGATCTCGGCCGGGTCGAGACCGGCTTCCCCGAAGGGCATGCGCGCGCCGCACGGCGGCGCGACGCCGAGCTTCTCGACCAGCAAGCTGTTCTCGCCGGTGGGATCGACCAGCACCAGGCCTTCGCAGGTCTCCTGGGTCGACGGCGCCGCCAGCACGCGCTGGGCCGCGCCCGGCGTCACCAGGTCGAGCCCGGCCTCGGGCTCGGCACCCGCGTGGCACTCGCCTGCGCACCTCTCCATGAAGAGCTGTTCGACGAACCCGGGCGGACAGTCGGCGAAGCGCTCCGGGTGCTCGAGCTCCCCGGCGCATCCGACACCCACCGCCACCGCCGCGGCGATCACCGCGGCGGCCACCGTCGCGCTCGGCAGGGTCACACCAGCCCCGGCAATGGGCCGCGGAGGTCGATCGCGGGTGCCGACGGCTTCTTGGGCCGCACCGACGCGTCGCCCACCGTGTCGATGTTCACGCCCATGGCCTGCGCCACCGAGACCAGGAGGTGGTTGTGCGGCAACCCGATGGTCGTGTTGTCGTTGACCCAGCTCGCGGTCGTGGTGGTCAGCGTGCTGTGCTCGTAGTGCAACCAGCGGCCGGTGCGGAACTTGTTGCCGCCGCCGACGATCACGGCCGGCCAGCCGTCGTGGCCGTGGCCGCCGTGGGCCAGCTCGCTGACCCACAGGATGATGGTGTGATCGAGCATGGTGCCGTTGCCCTCGGGGATGGCGTCGAGCTTGTCGGCGAGCTGCGCGATGTACGTGGCGTACTTCGCGGTGTAGTTCGTCATCATCGTGATCGCGGTCGGGTGCAGCGGATCGTTGACCTGATCGGGCGACGACGGATGGGCGTAATCGTGGTGCAGGTCGCCGGAGCCGCCGAACTGATCGACCCACAGCGGGCCGAACTGCATCGTCGCCACCCGCGAGATGCCGCACGAGAGCGCCACCGTCATCAGATCCCAGAAGCTCTCGCAGTGCTCGTCGTAGCGCTGGGCGTGCGGGACCTGGCCCCAGTTGTAGTCGTTGATGGCCGGCGCGCCGCACGACAGCCCGGCCAGGCGGCGCAGGCGGTTCTCCATGTCGCGGACGAGGTCGCGGTGCTGCTCGAGCTTGCGGCGATCCTCGGCCGACAGGCGCGACGCCATGTCGTCGTACATGCCGGCCACCGAGGCCAGCACGTCGGGCTGCGCGACCTTGACCGGATCCGGCGGCGTCGAGCCGTCGCCGTTCGGGAACAGGCGATCCCACAGCGACTGCGGCTGCTCCTCGTGCGGCACGCGCTGCACCGGCTGACCGGGCTGGAGCTCGGCGAACAGCGCGGCGTGGAAGTTGTACTCGTAGATGCCGGTCTCGAGGCTGACCATGTCGGTCAGGGTCGGATCCTGCGCCCGCAGGGCCTTGGCGATGACCTGATCGATCGACGGCTTGGCCGCGTTGCTCTTCACGTCCTCGATGGTCTCGCGCGCGATGCCGCCGGTCAGCGAGCTGACCCAGCCCTTGGCGTGGCCGTCACCGTAAGGATCGGCGATGGCCGTGGCCAGCGACAGCCCGTCGACGACGGTGAGCTTGTTGCGGTGGCGGTGGAGCGGCCGCAGGCAGGCCGAGAACTGCTGCTCGGTGAGGCCGGTCAGCCCGTACTCCCAGCGGGTGTCGGGCGACATGCCCATGCGCATGTCCCAGTTGACGTGGGGCACGCCGTGATGGTGGTAGCAGATGATGAGGCGCATGGGCGGACCGCCCACGCCGGCGCGCGCGTCCTGCTTGCCGCGCAGGAGCGAGGGCAGGAACAGGCCGCCGGCGCCGAGGCCGGCGGCCTGGAGGAAGTGTCGGCGCGACGGCCGGAAGCGTTTGCGTGGCGTCGGCATGATCAGCGGGAGTCCTTTCCCACGCGCCCAACCGGTGATGCAGAAGACGGGGATCGCAGGCTGAGCATGATCAGTTCGCCTCCGCGATGATGCCGTTGAAGCGGGGGTGGACGGCGATGCTGCGCATCAGCCCGCGCAGGCTGCCGCCGGAGGCCTCGAACTGGTCCGCGATGTCGCGGGTCAGGCAGCGGTCGTCGGTGGCGTCGCCGCCGTTGAGCGCGTAGAGCATGTACTTGCGACTCACGCATTCGCTGACCTGCGAGCTGGCGGCCATGAAGTCGACCAGGGCATGGACGTCGGCGACATCGACGCCGGTTATGGCGCCGCTGGTATCGATGGGCAGGCCATCGTCGTCGCTGCGAAGCCGGCCCATGGTGTCGAAGCGCTCGAAGGTGAAGCCGATCGGGTTGATGATCGAGTGGCAGGTCTGGCACAGATCGGCGCCGGTGGCGCGCTCGTAGTTCTGGCGGTTGGTGGTCGGCCCCATGTTGGGATCGCCCTCGGGGATCGACATGTCGACGCCGGCCGGCGGGCTGCCGAGCTGGACGCACATGAGCTCCTTCAAGACGAACAGACCGCGCAGCACCGGCGACGGATTGTTGGGGTGGCCATGGCTGGCCAGGAACTGGGCCTGCATCAGGAAGCCGCGCCGCTCGGCGGGCAGGTCGACCTCGTTCCAGGTGCCCGCGGCCGGCGCCGGCAGGCCGTAGAACGCGGCGGTCTCGGCCGTGACGAACGCCTTCGACGACGTCAACAGATCGCCGACGGTGCCGCCGCGCTCGAAGATGATCTCCTCGAGAAAGCGGCGAGCCTCCTGGCGCAGGGCCTCGCGCACCGGCGTGGTGAAGCCGTCGGCGCCGAGCTTGCTGATATGGTCGATGCGCGCCAGGTCGAGCCATTGCGAGGCGAACACCATGAACCCCTCGAGGGCGCGGGGATCGGCGAGCATGCGATCGACCTGGGCCTCGAGCTGGGCCGGCGTCGACAACTCGGCGGCCGCGGCGGCGGCGAAGAGCGCGTCGTCGGGCATCGTCGACCACAGGAGGTACGAGAGCCGTGACGCGGTGTCGTAGCTCGAGGGCAGGCGATCGGGGCCGATGGTCTCGACCCGGTACAGGAACGCCGGCGACTGCAGGATGACCTGCGTGGTCAGCTCCAGCGCGACGTCGAAGCCGCTGGCCGAGTAGTACTGATCGAACACCTGCTGCAGCGCGGCCTGCTCGCTCGGCGCGAGCGGCCTCCGGTAGGCGCGCGGCGCGTAGCTCGCGATGAACTCGGCGCCGCAGGCGCTGCCGGCGCTGGGCGCGCAGCTCACCACGTCGGCGCGGCGCTGGCGCACGCGCTCGGCGATGCGGACGGCGGCGACGTTGTACTGGTTGACGAGCAAGGGCGACGGTTGCATCGCCTCGGCGTCGTTGTCGAAGCCGAGCGGCGTCGGATCCGGCACCAGCTCGACGGTGGGGAGATCGATGGTCGCGAACAGGTCGCGCACCGTGTTGCGATACTCGGTGTGCGATAGTCGTCGTGGTGCCGGTAGCGGCACCAGGCCACACTCACCGCCGGTGTTGCCGGGATCGGCGATCGTTCCCCAGCACCCCGAGGATGCAGCCAGTGCGAACCCGCCGAGTAGCCAGGTCAGCGTCCGTGTGCGACTTTGCGGCACATCGTCCTCCTCGAACAACCGTCGAGTGGCCCAAACCATCGCAAGTCTTGGGCCTGAAGCGCCAGGACGTGATCCCAGCACGTTGCGACGAATGTCCGGTCGCGACCCATGTGACACCCTGACGCGTCGAGGGCCGCGAGCACCAGAACGTGGTGTGAGCGTCCCCGTCCCGTGGGACGATGATGGTCGGTCCGATGCGTCGATGGATGCTCGCGCTGACCCTGATGCTGGCCATCGCCTGCGGCAGTAGTGACGAGCATCTGGCCGACGCTACGAGCAGCTCCGACGCCACCGCCGACGACGACGCCCCGGCTGCCGACGCGAGCGGCGGCGATGCCACACCGATCGACGCCGGTCGCGACGGCGCGATCGGCACCACCGGCGTGCTGTGCGCGCGCGCCGATCAAGCCTGCACCGAGCCGACCCCGATCTGCTGCGACGTCTCGCCCGGCCTCGACACGTGCATCGCCAGCGGCGGGGCCTGCAGCGGCGAACGCCTGGCCTGCGACGGGCCCGAGGACTGCCCCTTTGGCGACGAGTGCTGCCTGTTCCAGGGGCAGGGCTCGCGCTGCATCCCGTCCGGCGTGTGCGGAACGACCGGCGCGATCAGCAACGAGATGTGCCACGTGCAGGACGATTGCGCGCCGGGCCTCACCTGCTGCGGCACCGCGCCCGGACCCGCCCTCGACCTCTACGCGATCTGTACCCCGGCCGGCTGCCCGCAATAGACGAACGTTGGTGCGGCGCGCCGGCAACCTGGGTGCGTCGAGGTCCCGTCGAGGAGGCGTAGCGTCGACGCAGCTTCACCAACGGGGGTCTCGATGCGCAATCTGTCGGTCTTCTGCGCGATCAGCGCCATGGCCATGTTCGCCGCCTGCTCCAACGACGCCGGTGGCGGCGACGACGGTGGCGACGATGACGTCCCGCCGGTGCCGACGTGGTCGATCGACGTCGACATGTCCGGCCTCGATCGCTACGCGCCCGCCGACGCGACCACGTGGCCGATCGCCGGCACGGTCACAGCGAGCGACGGCGTCGACGGCGTCACCATCGCCGGCACCGCCGCAGCCGTGGCCAGCGACGGCAGCTTCACCGGTGACACGATGCTCGCGCCCGGCCTCAACCCGATCGCGATCCTCGCCACCGACAAGGCCGGCCACACCCGCAAGGCCAACCGCTCGGTGCTCGCGGCCAGCTACCTCGCCGCCGGCGCGCACAACCGGGAGGCCGCCGCGCTGGTGCTCACCGACGCGGTGGTCGCCGCCATGGGCGCCGGTCTCGTCGAGGAGGCCGGCGACGTCGACGTCGCCGCCGAGATCCTCGCCCGCGACGTGCTGTCGTCGGACTCGCAATGCACGACCTGGCCGGTCGAGGCCTCGCAGGGCCAGGTCCAGGTCAACCTCGAGCTCGACGGCGCCGACCTCTGGCTCAACATCCGCATCCCCAACCTCTACGTCTACTTCGAGGGCCAGTGCAGCGGGCTGCTCTCCACCATCCCGATCGGCGGCGAGATGGGCGGCACCGTCGACATCTGGACCCGGCTGACGCCCAACCCGCAAGCCGGCGCGAACTGCCTGACCGCCTTCCGCCACACCGCGCCGCAGGTCACGATCTCGCCCTGGTACTTCGACGTATGGGGCCTGTCGGGCCCGCTGCAGTCGTGGCTGGTGAACCTGTTCAGCGGCGGCAAGTCGGAGGAAGCGCGGGCGCAGCTCCGCAGCGAGATCGGCACCCGCGCCAACACCATGCTGGCCCAGCAGCTCGCCGACATCTCGGTCTTCGATCGCACCTCCGAGCTCGAGCTCCTGAGCCGACCGCTGGCCATGCACCTGTGCGTCGCCAGCCTCGATCGCGTGGGCACCGGTTCCAACGCCAGGTTGATCGCGCGGGTCGCCGCGGCGGCGACCGGATCCGGAACCCGCGTCGCCCCGGGCGCGCCCCAGACCGCCGGCACGGTGCCGGCTCCGGCGGCTGGCGAGCTCCTGCTCGACGGCAACCTGGTCTCGCAGCTCCTGTTCGCAGCCTGGCAGGACGGCGGCCTGACCAAGCTCGGCGTCGAGACCGTCGAGAGCGACGTGCTGGCCTTGGTCGCGCCCGAGATCGGGCTGCGCTACCCGTCGGGAACCGACGTCTTGGTCAACCTCGACGGCGATCTGCCAGCCTACGTGCGCGCCACCCCCGGCGGCATGGGGGATCTCAAGGTCGAGATCGGCGACCTCATGCTCGATCTCGTCGTCGGCGAGGATCGCCTGTTCCGGGTCGGCGCGGTGCTGCGCCTCGATCTCGATCTCGTGCCCGTGGATGGCAAGCTGGTCCCGACCGTGGTCGGCACCGAGGCCACCGCCCATGTCCTCGACGAGCTCTACGACGGCAACGACGATCTACTGGAGTCCGTCATCGCCACCAAGGTCGGCTCGACCGCCAGCGCCTTGCTCTCGGGGGCGGCGCTGTCGTTGCCCGAGCTGCCCGGCCTGGGCGCCCCGGCCGACGTCACGCCCGACGCAGGCGGCCGCTACGTCCGCATCCGCATGCAGTGAGCCGGGTCAGAGCTTGAAAGCCCGGAACTCGGACGTCCGGAACGCGTCGATCGAGGCCAGCAGCTTGGCCATGATGTAGGCCTCGGCGGTGCGCCGTGGGCCGGGCGCCGCCGTCCAGCGCCGGAACTCGGACGCGGTGCGGCGGCGCGAGTAGGAGCGGAAGATCGCGTCGGGGTCGTCGATCGCCGCGACCTCGTCGAGCGAACGGCCGAGGATCGCCTCGGCGGCCGGTCGATCGATCGGCTGGGCGCGCTCGCGCGAGGCCGCCCGCAGACGGGCCAGATCCTCGAACGGAACGTTGAACAGGAACTCCTCGAACGCCTGGACCTCGTCGTCGCCGGCGTCGTCGCGGACGAAGAAGTCGAGGAACTCGGCCGGGCAGTCCGAGGCGACCAGGCGCATGTACTCGCCGGCGCCGACCAGGGCGCCGAAATACACGCCGATGCGGCTGCGCGCCTTCCAGGCCGACTCCAGCAGAGGACAGAAGTCGTCGATCTCGACCTGGGCGGCGCGGTCCCAGATCAGGATGAGCTGCCGGGCGGCGCGTCGCCGCTGCCCCTCGGGCAGCTCGGGATCGGTGAGCAGGCCGAGCAGGATCTCGATGGCGATCAGCGTGTACACCGACTGGGCGAACTCGGCGTGCAGCTCGGCGTGCAGCGTCGCATCGCCGCCGGCGGCGGGCGCGAGCGCGCCCTGGAGGTCGCGGAGGAGATCGATCTTGCCCAGGAGGAACGCGCGGGCCAGGTGCGCCTTCTCGGGCAGCGGCAGGTCGCGGTCCATGGGATCGGCGTGGGCCAGGCGATCGGCCAGCCCGGCCTCGTGGCCATCGAGCTCACCAAACGTCGCATCGGCCGGGACGCTCAGCGACGGGACCTGATCGAGCACCTCGCCCAGCATGGCCACGCGCTTGACGTGGTTCCACAGGAGGGCCGAATCGTGAGGGCGGCGCGGCCGCAGCCAGGCCAGCGTTCGCTCGATGAGGCTCTGCTCGTTGCGATCGAGCGACGCATCGAGCTCCATGGACAGCCGGAGATCGCGAGCCATGGAGTCACGGTACTCCCCTAACGCGCACGCTTCCAGCGCAGCACGTCCACGGTTGCCGGCGACTGCCCGGATAGAGGCTCGATCACCAGGCGGGGGTGCCCCATGTGGATGACCAGATCGAAGCCGTCGAGCTGTCCGTCGGCCTTGCCGCGATGGGGGCCGCGCGGATCGCTGCGATCCTCCCAGACCGCGGCGACGTGATCCCAGCCGCGCGGGGTGTGGCCGGTGAGCGTGCCGCCGTAGTCGATGCGCACCAGGTCGCCGCGCTCGATGCCGGTGATCGGCGCGGGCGGCATGCCGGCTTCGTCGAGCACGGTGGCGGCGGCGACCACGGCCGCGTAGCGGGGAAGACCGGCGACGTTGGTGTAGGTGACGTCCTTGCGGCCGGTGCGGCGCAGGGCGCCGACCATGACGTCGGCGCAGTCGGCGCCGGTGAAGCGCTCGGTCTGGTGGTTGCCGCCGCCGCCGGCCGAGCCGAACACCTCGGGAACCAGCAGGTACGCCGAGAGCCAGCCCATGAAATCGTCGCCGTCGCGCACCGAGACCCGATGCACCGCGCGGGTGAGACCGAAGGCGTCGGTGCTCTCGGCGCCGGGCGTGGCCAGCCGCACCCCGGCGACGTCGATCTCGACCTTGTAGCGCACCGTGCCCAGGCCATCGACCTGGACGGCGTCGGCCTCGCCCGACGTCACCTCGGCGGCGATCCGGCGAGCGCCGGCGTCGCCCGACCACGGCGCGATCACGCGCTCGAAGTAGTCGATGTGGTCGTAGCCGAGCCAGCGCCCGAAGTCGCGGGCCTCGGTCGAGACGTTGGAATAGAAGGCGCTGGTGGCGCCGTTCTCGGCGATGCCCTCGCGAAAGCCGTGGGGCTCGACGGTCGACCACGACACGCGCACGGTGCCCAGCGCGGCCAGATCGCGGCGATCGCTCGCACGCACGGCCCGGCCTCCGAGCACCAGCTTTTCGAGCTCGCGGTCGGCGGCGATCACCCGCCGCTTGCCCTCGCGGCCGATGACCACCACCGCCAGCTCCGGATGATCGGCGGCGCGGGCCTCGGTGGCGGCGTCGGTCCACGGCGCGCCCTCGGCGGCGCGGCCCACGATCACCGCGCGCTCGACGACGAACGGCGCGGCCGCGGCCGCGGTGGCGCTGCCGAGGACGAGGGCGACGGCGACGAGGGCACGCACCCTCTCGGTATGCGCGGTCCAGGGGCCGCGCGCAAGGGCTCGCCGATCTACGATGCCGGCATGGGTGCACGGCGGATCCTGCTCGTCCTCACCGCGGTCGTCATGGTCGCCGTCGCCGCCGGTCCCGCGGCCGCGCGCAGGCGTCCGCCGATCGTGGTCGCCGTGTACGAGGGCGACCACGCGAAGCTGACCAGGCTGCTCGCGAAGGCGAAGCCGACGGACCTCGACGCGTTCGACCGTGAACCGAGCAGCCCGACCGCGGGCATGCGCGCGATCGAGGTCGCCGCCGAGAGGGGAGACCTCGTGGCCGCCCAGGCGCTGCTCGCCGCCGGCGCCCAGCCCACCACCGGTGCCGTCGAGCTGGCCGCCGCCGGCGGCTTCGTCGACCTCACCATGCGCCTCGTCGAGGGCGGCGCGCCGCGTGCCGAGCAGGCGCTCGCCGCCGCGGCCAAGGTCGGACACGCCGAGCTGGTCGAGTTGCTCCTGCCTCACGCGCGCCAGGCCGACCCGTCCTTCAACCTCGATCAGATCCTCGAGTTCGCCGTCCGCTTCCCGCCGACCCCGTCGGCGGCGGTGGTGACGATCCTCCTGCGGGAGAAGGCCAACCCCGCCATCGCCTGGGGTCCTGACCAGCAGACGCCGCTGCACCTGGCGGTTCGCCGCGGCGCGTCCCACGTGGCCCTGGTTCTTCTCGACGCCGGCGCGCCGATCGACGCCGTGGACCGCGACGGCGACACACCGCTGCACCTGGTGGTGCGCCTCGATCCAGCCCAGGGCAAGGTCATCCTGGACCGCATGCTCGCGGCCAAGGTCCCGGTCGATCTCCCCGGCAAGGACGGCGTCACCGCCCTCATGACCGCCGCCGGTGCCGGCAGCCTGCCCTGGGTCGAGCTCCTGCTCGCCCGGGGCGCGCGCCCCGACGCCCGCACCACCGACGGACGCGTCGCGCTCGACATCGCCCTCACCTGCGCGACCAGCGGCGGCACGCAGGCGCCGCCGACGACCTGTCACGGCGACGTCGCGTTGCGCCTGCTCGCGGGTCGAGATCCGCCGCGCGGCACCATCGACCAGCGGGGGCGCACGCCGCTCGTGCGCGCCCTCCTCAGTGGTCACCAGGCGCTGGCCGCGCGCTTGCTGATGCTCACCATCACCACCCGATCAGGACGCGAGTAGCGCGCGCAGCTCGTCGACGATCTGGGACGGCGCCCGCACCGTGACCCGAGTGCCGTGCTCGTCGTGCTGCTCGTCGACGACGCGGCAGCGAGTGTGCAGCTCGTGGATCAGCTTGTGGCGGGCCCAGGGCACGACCAGCTCGGCGGTGATCGAGGTGCCGGCGAAGTGCTCGATCAGGCGCTCGCGCAGCACGGCGACGTCGGCGGTGTCCTTGGCCGACATGATGATGGCGTCGGGGAAGCTCATGGCCAGCTCGGCGCGGGCGGTCGGATCGAGGCGGTCGCCCTTGTTGAGGACCACGAGCGTGGGCGCGTCGGCGCCGACCTCACCGAGGACCTCGTGGGTCACCGCCATGTGATCGCGAAACGCCGCGTCGGAGGCGTCGACGACGTGGAGCAGGAGGTCGGCCTCGGCCGCCTCCTCGAGGGTCGAACGGAACGACGCGACCAGATCGTGGGGCAGCTTCTTGATGAAGCCAACGGTGTCGGAGAGCAGGATCGGCGGCTTCACCCGGCCGTCGAGCACGCGGACCGTGGTGTCGAGGGTCGCGAACAGCTTGTCGGCGATGTAGACGTCGCTGCCGGTGAGCGCGCGCATGAGCGAGCTCTTGCCGGCGTTGGTGTAGCCGACCACGGCGATGGTGCGGGCGTCGCCGCGGCGCTGGCGCCGGGTCTTGCCGCCGCTCTCGATCTGGGCCAGCTCCCGGCGCAGCTCGGCGATGCGGTCGCGGATGCGCCGCCGATCGAGCTCGAGCGCGCTCTCGCCCGCGCCCTTGCCGCCGACGCCGCCGCGCACGCGGTCACCGCCGCCGCCCGACTCACGGAGGCGCGGCGCCTCGTACCCGAGCCGCGCGATCTCGACCTGGAGCCGGGCCTCGCGGGTGCGGGCGTGGCGATGGAAGATGCCGAGGATCACCTGGGTGCGGTCGAAGACCTCGGCGCCGGTGGCCTTCTCCAGGTTGCGCTGCTGCGTCGGCGAAAGATCATGATCGACAAGCACGACGCTCGCCGACGACTTCTTGACGCCCTCATCGCCCTTGCCCTTGCCCTTGCCCTGGCCCTTCTCCTTCTCCTCCTCCTCCTCGTCCGCCTCCCGGTCCTCGTCCGCCTCCCCGTCCGAATCCTCGTCCGAATCCTTCTCCTCGTCCGCCTCCGCGTCGGAGTCCGACTCCTTCTTCTTCGTCCCCGGCTTCTGATACCCCTCCACCACGCCGGTGCCGCCGGTCCACGTCGCCAGCTCCACCAGCTTGCCGTCGCCGAGCACCTTGCCGGACGCCAGCTTGCCGCGGCGCTGGGTCACGGTACCCACGACCTCCAGGCCGAGCGTGCTCGCGAGGCGACGCAGCTCGGCGATCGACGAGGCGAAGCCGCCGTCGTCGACGTCGGGGAGCTGCACCGCCGCGATGACGGCGCGAGGACGCTCGGTGGGCTCGGCGGACATGGCGGCGCACTCTGCCCGACGCCGACAGGCCGGGCAAGCCCTATCCCGAGGCAGGTAGCGGTGGAATGTGCCCGAGCTGCTCGGCGAAACGGAGCAGGCGCTCGTGGAATCCGCGCGGCGCCTCGGCCTGCATCATGTGGCCGGCGCCAGGGACGACCTCCGCGGTCGCAGCGCCGAGCGCGCCCACCAGAGCGTCGATGGTCGGCCGGAAGTACGGCGCCGATCGATCCCCGGCGAGGAGCAGGGCCGGCGTGGTGATCGCGGCCAGCGACGCGTAACGCACGCGATACGCGGCCAGGGCGTGGCAGTCGCCGCGGATCTGCGGCCAGAAGCCCTTGCTGCGCTCCTGGAAGGCGCGCGGCAGCCGGGCCCAGGCAGCGTCGCCGAGCACGGTGCGCAGGAAGTGCTCGGCCGCCGCCGGTGGGCCGTCGGTCTCGGCCCGGCGATCGAGCTCGACCAGGAACTGTCCCTGCACGTCGGGCGCGTCGTCGGCCGGCGGCAACGGCGGCTCGATCAGCACCACGCCGGCCAGCCACGTCGGTGGCAGGCGCGCCAGCTCGAGCACCACCACGGCACCGCAGCTCGAGCCCACCACCAGCGCCCGCTCGCCATCGGCGAGCTCGGTCTCGATCAGCGCCCGCAGCTCGGCGGCGTGATCCTCGATCGACACGAACGGCACGCCGTCGGGCAGCGGCGACTTGCCGGCGCCTCGCCGGTCGTAGGCCAGCAAGCGAACCCTCTCACCGAGCCTCGACTTCGTCGAGGCTGGAACATCCAGACGCTCGCTTCGCTCGCGGGGGCCGGCGAGCTGGATCGACCAGGTTGCATGATCGGTGGCGCTGCCGTGGACCAGGACGGCCAGCGGCCCCGTGCCGGCGCGAACGACGTGGAGCGGATCGATCAACGGAAGAACCTTACCCACGCTCGACGGGTGGTGCAGAAAACCGGCAACACGGGCTGAACATCGGCGGTACCATTGGTAGCAGAGAACTCGGTGAGCGAGCCTTCGCGTCCTGATCAACCCACCGTCGACGACGCGCTGGCCGCGACCGTGGCGCCGCCGTCCGCACGGCCGACGCTCGTTCCGGCGGCAGAGAGCGGGATCGACCCTTCGACTTCGCTCAGGACAGGCGCCACCCTCGCCGCCGGACCGGTGACCGCGCCGATGCGGGCGCCCGAGGCCGACTCGTACCGCGACACCATCGCCGCCACCGGGCGGACCGGTCCCCACCCGCCCGCCGACGATCTACCGCTCGCCGATCCCGCCCAGTACATCGCCGAGCGCGAGGTCGCCCGCGGCGGCATGGGCCGCATCATCGCCGCCCACGACCGTCACCTCGGGCGCCCGGTCGCGCTCAAGGAGCTGCTCCACGCCGACCCCGAGCAGGCGGCGCGCTTCCGCCGCGAGGCGCTGATCACCGCCCGCCTCCAGCACCCGGCGATCATCCCGGTCTACCAGGCCGGCCGCTGGCCCTCGGGCGAGCCGTTCTACGCCATGAAGCTGGTGTCGGGCCGGCCCCTCGATCGCGTGATCGCCGACGCCGACACCCTGTCCGCACGGCTGTCGCTCCTGCCCTCGATCATCGCCGCCGTCGACGCCATCGCCTACGCCCACTCGCGGCGAGTCGTTCACCGCGATCTCAAGCCGGCCAACGTGCTGGTCGGAGACTTCGGCGAGATCGTCGTCATCGACTGGGGCCTGGCCAAGGACCTCGACGCGCCCAGCGAGGACGAGGTCGCCACCGCCCCTTCTCGCCCACGCGGCCCGGCAGGGGAGGACTCGAAGGACACACCCGCAACGGAGCGGGGACGGATCGCCGCCGGGTCGTCGAGCAAGCGCACCCGCCCCGGGGGCGGCGGCGAGTCGGCGTCGTTGACGGTCGCCGGCGCGGTCATGGGCACGCCGGCGTACATGCCGCCCGAACAGGCCCGGGGTGACGCCGTCGACGAACGCGCCGACGTGTTCAGCCTCGGCGCGATGCTCTATCACACCCTCGCCGGCGCGCCGCCCTATACCGCACGCACCGCCACCGACGTCATCGCCCACGCCATCGCCGGCAAGGTGGTGAAGCTCTCCGACCGGAAGGCCGGAGCGCCCCAGGACCTGGTCGCCATCATCGAGCGCGCCATGGCCCACGAGCCGGGCGACCGTTATCCCACCGCGCAGGCGCTGGCCGAGGAGCTGCGGCGCTTCCAGACCGGCCAGCTCGTGGCCGCGCACGACTACTCGCTGGGCGAGCGCATCGCTCGTTTCGTGCGCCGCCACCGCGCCGCCGTCACCGTCACCGCCATCGCCGCCGTCGCCTTCGCGGTGCTCGGCACCGTCGCCGTGCGCCGTATCGTCGCCGAGCGCGACCGCGCGACCACCCAGCGCCAGCTCGCCGAGCGCCGCCGCGCCGCCGCCGAGGGCATGGTCGACTTCATGGTCTCCGACCTGCGCACCCGCCTGGGCGCGATCGGCCGCAAGGACCTGCTCGCCGGCATGGGCGCGCAGATCCGCGACTACTACCGGCTGCTCGCCGACCTGCCCGGCGGCATCACCACCGACGACACCCTGCGCATGGCCACCGCCCTCTACACCCTGGGCCAGGCCGAGGCCGAGCGCGGCGATCTGGCCACCGCGCTGACCTCGCTCGGCGACGGCCGGGCCCGGCTCGAGGCGCTCATCTCCGGCGGCGGCACCGCGACGCCGAGCGACAACCAGCGGGCCGCACAGCAGCTCCTGGCCGAGATCATCGTCGAGATCGGCCGGGTCCAGCACGCCCGTGGCGAGTACACCGCCGAGGTCGAGACCTTCCGCGCCGCCCTCGCCCACTACGACGCCCTGCTGGTCCGGAACCCGGACGACCGGGCCGCGCTCCTGGGCGGCGCTGCCGCCCGCGACCAGATCGGCGACATCACCCGCAACCTCGGCCACCTCGACGACGCCTCGCGCGAGTACAGCCAGGCCATGGCCGCGCGCAAGCGCCTGGTCGAGGCCTCGGGCGGCAAGGACGCCGAGGCCACCGCCGCCCTCTCCACCAGCCACCTCAAGCTGGCCAGCTCGTACCAGGCCCGCGGCGACACCCGTCGCGCGCTCGAGGAGTACAAGGCCACCGAGGCGCTGCGCGCCGGCCTGGTCGCCGACGATCCCGAGAACACGGGCCGCCAGGTCGAGCTGGCCCGCGCCCGCACCCAGGTCGCCGACATCCACCGCGAGCTCGGCCAGCTCGACGCCGCGGTCGAGAGCTATCAGAAGGCGCTGGCCATCGTCGACGGGCTGCTCCGCAAGGACAGCGGCAACTCCGCCTGGCGGCGCGAGCGCGGCATCATCCTGTCGAACTGGGGCTACGCCCTGGTCGAGCCAGGCGACGCCGACGCCGCCATCCGCCTCCTCGATCAGGGCCTGGCCAACCACACCCCGCTGGTCCAGAAGGATCCCAACAACACCAGCTGGCTGATCGATCTGTCGCGCCTGCACTTCCGCCTCGGCGACGCCAACATGTGGAAGGGCGATCGCGCTGCGGCGCTCGATCAGTACGTGGCCGCGCGCGCGATCCGCGAGCGGCTCCTGGCCAAGGATCCGAAGAGCCCGCTGTGGCGCCGGCTGGTGGCGTGGTCGGACAGCAAGATCTCCTACGCCCACTGGATCGGCGGTGAGCTGGCCAAGGCCCGCACCGCCGGCGAGTCGGCGCTCGACCTGCGGGCCCAGCTCCACGACGAGAGCCCGGATCAGGCGCTGGTCCGCAACGAGCTGGCCCTGTCGGAGATCCAGCTCGGACGCATCCACCTGCGCACCGGCGAGCACGAGCTGGGCGAGGCCCGCGCCGATCGTGGTGTCACGCTGGTCGACAAGCTGGTCGCCGACGATCCCATCAACGTGGAGTGGAAGGAGACCCTGGTCGGCGGGCTGCTGGTCCGCGCCGAGCTGCGGCTGTCGGCCGGCAACCTCGAGGGCGCCGTCGCCGACACCACTCGCGCCGACGCCGAGGCCACCGTGGCCATGGCGGCGGCCCCGGGCTCGGCGGTGTGGCCGGCGTTGCGCGCCGAGGCGCGCTGGCTGCGGGCGCGCGCCCGCCCCACGGATCGCGAGGCCGCGCGGGCTGACATCGAGGCCGCCTTCGCCGAGCTCGACGGCCTGGTCCGGACCAACCGCCTCAGCGCCGACAAGCGTCCGGTCCTCGACCGCATCAAGGCCGCCCGGGTCCGCTGATCGACGCCGGCCAGGCCCGAGGCCCGTCCTCGCTGGCCCGGGGTTGCCTTCCCCACCATCGCCCTCATGCTAAGCTCCGACCCGGAGCTCAGGAGGAACAACATGGCCTTTGCAGCAATGGCGGATCGTCGCCCCATCCCCGGTGCCGTCGCGACCCTCGGCGTCAGCCAGCGCGTCTCGTTCCTGCGTCGAACCTACGCGCACCTCGGCGTCGCACTGCTGGCGTTCGCCGCGATCACCGCCGGCATGATGCGCTTCATGCCCGAGACCAGCCTCAAGTTCGCCGAGTGGGCGCTCAAGGGCCGCTGGAACTGGGCCCTCGTCCTCATCGCCTTCATGATCGTGGGCTACGTGGCCGAGCGCATGGCCCGCTCGAACACCTCGCGCACCGTCCAGTACGGCGGCCTCGGGCTCGCCGTCGTGGCCGAAGCGATCCTGCTCCAGCCCCTGCTGTGGGTCGCCATCTACCGATTCGGACCCGCCGAATCCGACAAGCTCATCCTCAACGCCGCCCTCATCACGATGACGATCTTCGTGGGGCTCACCGCGACGGTCTTCCTGACCAAGAAGGACTTCTCGTTCCTGCGCGGCATCCTGACCGTCATGAGCTTCGCCGCTCTCGGCGTGATCCTCGCGTCGATGATCTTCGGCTTCGCGCTGGGCGCGATCTTCTGCGGGGCCATGATCGCGCTCATGGCGGGCTACATCCTCTACCAGACCTCGTCGGTGATGAAGGACTTCCCGCCCACCCACCACGTGGCGGCGGCCCTGATGCTGTTCGCGACCATCGCCACCCTGTTCTGGTACGTGCTCCAGCTCCTGATGTCGCTCCGCGAGTAGCTCCCGGCCTGGGCTATACTGGAGGGAGATGCGCGCACTCGTCCCGGCCTCGGCCGTCCCCGCGGTGCCTGACCTCCTCGCCGCTGTCCACCGGCTCGAGGCCAGCGTGGCGAGGGTCGTGCGCGGCAAGCCGCAGGCGATCCGGCTGGCAGTCACGACGCTCCTCGCCCGCGGCCACCTCCTGATCGAGGACATCCCCGGCGTGGGCAAGACCACGCTTGCGCGCGCGCTGGCGGCGTCGGTCGGTGGCACCTTCCGACGCATCCAGTTCACCAGCGACCTCCTGCCCTCGGACATCACCGGCGTCTCGATCTACGACGCGGAGAACCGCACCTTCGAGCTGCGCACGGGTCCCATCTTCGCCAACATCGTCCTCGCCGACGAGATCAAACGCACCACGCCGCGCACCCAGTCGGCGTTGCTCGAGGCCATGAGCGAGGGCCATATCTCGATCGACGACGCGACCCACGAGCTCGGCCAGCCGGTCATGGTGCGGGCCACGCAGAACCCGATCGAGCACTTCGGCACCTATCCGCTGCCCGAGTCGCAGATGGATCGCTTCCTCCTCCGCATCCACCTCGGCTACCCGCAGCGCCAGGTCGAGCGCGAGATCCTGCGCGAGCGCGCCGGCGGTGATCCGGTTTCGGCGCTCGACGCGGTGATCGAGCACGCCCATCTGCGCGCAGCCCAGGACGCGGTCGAGCGGGTGCGCATCGACGACGCGCTCGTCGACTACGTCATGAGCGTGGTCGAGGAGAGCCGGCGCAACCCGTCGATCGCGGTCGGCGTGTCGACCCGCGGCGCCCTGGCCTGGTACCGCGCCGCCCAGGCCCACGCCTTCGCCGACGGCCGCGACTACGCCATCCCCGACGACTTCAAGCTGCTCGCCGTGCCGGCCCTCGCCCACCGCGTGACGCTGCCGTCCGCGCACGAATCGCTCGGCCGGGCCCGCACCGAGGCCGAGCGCGCGATCAGCGAGATCGTGGCGCGGGTCCCGGTGCCCACGTAATGGAAGGCGTGGTGCGGGACGGGGCCTCGGATCGGGCCTCGGGCCTCGGGCCTCGGGCCTCGGCCAGCAAACAGACACTCTGGCATCGGTTGATGCGGAGGTTGCGGCCGCCGCGACGGTTGTCGTTCACCCGCGAGGGGCGCTGGCTGACGTTCCTCGCCCTCGCCATCGGCGTGGCTGCGATCAACACCGGGAACAACCTCCTGTACTTGATCCTGGCCTGGCTCCTGTCCTTCATCATCGCGTCGGGGGTGCTGTCCGAGGTCACGATGCGCGCGCTCGCCGTCACCCGCCGCCCGCCTCCCCAGGTCTTCGCCGGCCAGCCGTTCCTGATGGAGATCGCGGTCGAGAACCAGAAGGCCGGGCTGGCCTCGTTCTCGATCGAGATCGAGGACCTGCTCGACGGACGCCCGCTCGACAAGAAGTGTTACTTCCTCAAGATCCCGCCGGGCCGGACCCAGCGCACCTCGTATCGCCACACCTTTGCCCGCCGCGGCCTCTACCGCTTCGATGGCTTCCGGGTGGCCACCCGCTTTCCGTTCACGCTCTTCCGCAAGTCGAAGGACGTCGAGATGGCGAGCGAGGTGCTGGTCTTCCCGCGCGTGATCAGCGTGACCCGCCCACCGCCGGCGCCGCGGGCGCGCGGGGCCGGGCCCAGCCATCGCCTCGGCCGGCGCGGCGAGTTCTTCGGCCTGCGCGAGTGGAAGGAAGGCGACGACCGCCGCGGCATCCACTGGCGCTCGACCGCGCGGACCGGCCGCCTGATGGTGCGAGAGCACGAGGACGAGCTCGAGCGCCAGGTCACGATCGCCGTCGACAACTCCCTGCCCCAGCGCGTGATCCGCGCCCTCGCCGCCGGCGAGCGCCTGCGCGAGGACGCGCCGCTGGCCGACGCGGTCGAGCGCACGATCTCCCATGCGGCCAGCCTCGCCACCGCCTACCTCGAGGCCGGCTGGGCGGTCGGGCTCGCCGCCCGCGGCGCCCGCCTGCCGCTCGGCGTCGGCCGCGCCCACCTGACCCGCCTCCTGCGCGAGCTCGCGCTCTTGCCCGTCGTCACCGACGAGACCCCGGTGGCCGAGCTCGATCCACGCCACGACCGCATCCTCTGTGTCCCCGCCGAGTTCGGCGCCAGCGGCCGCCCCGGCGCCGACCACGTCATTCATTGTTGATATGCGCTTCGCCCAGGCCCACAAGGTCAGCAGCTACCTCACCGTCGGCTCCGCGTACCTCGCGCTGGTGTCGGGCGGAGGCGTGTCGCCGCTGATCGCGCTGCTCGGAATGTTCGGGCTGATCGGCTCGTGGTTCTGGGAGCCGCCGCGAGTGCGGGTCGAGCGCTGGAGCTGGGCCTTCACCGCGCTCTCGCTGGCGGCGCTGGCCTGGGGCGTGGTGTCGGGCGTCGCCACCGGCGACTACCTCGGCGAAGGCGCCGGCTTCCTGATCGTGCTCACCGTGGCCCGCGCGTTCACCCGCCGCGCCGCCAAGGACTGGCAGCAGCTCTACCTGCTCGCCTTCCTGATGCTGGTCGCCGGCAGCGTGCTCAACGGCGACCTCGTCTACGGCCTGTGTTTCCTCGCCTTCGTGGTCTCGACCACGTGGACCCTGATCCTGTTCCACCTCCGCCGCGAGATGGAGGACAACTTCTTGCTCAAACACGCCGACCCGCGGGCCTCGGAGCGGGTCGAGGTCCGCCGCATCCTCGAGTCGCGCCGCATCGTCGATCGCCGCTTCTTCGTCGGCACCGGCCTGGTGTCGCTGGGCGTGTTCGTGCTGGCCACCTTGATGTTCCTCTCCATCCCGCGCGTCGGCGTCGGCTTCCTGTTCCGCGGCAAGGGCGGACTCAACATGGTCGGCTTCTCCGACGGCGTGAAGCTCGGCGGCCACGGCCGGCTCAAGCACGACGCCACCGTCGTCATGCGGGTCCAGGTCTCGGATCCGCGCCTGCGCGGCCGCAACGCGCCCTACATCTACTGGCGCGGCGCGGCCCTCGACTTCTACAAGAAGGGCGAGTGGACGCGCGGCAAGAAGTCGCCCGAGACCCGCAGCCACATCGAGTACACCGGCCCCAACCGCCAGCGTCACTACCTGCTCGGCGACGGCGGCCAGCTCAACGCCGAGGAGATGCAGTCCCGCCGCAGCCACGCCGTGCGGCAAGAGATCTGGCTCGATCCGCTCGGCTCCGACGTGCTGTTCGGCGCGTCGCAGCCGGTCGCGTTCGAGATGGACATGCCGCTGCGCCGCGGCCGCCAGGCCCAGTGGCGCAACGACGAGGTCCGCGTCCCCCACGACGGCTCCCTGCACTACACCGTCTGGTCCGAGGTCGAGATGCCGGGCGCGATCGATCCCGAGGTGCTGCGCGCCGCCGAGGCCGACAACCTGCCCCGGCACTACGACGAAGCCTACCTGCAGGTCCCGCCCGAGATCACGAAGCGAACCCGCGACAAAGCCCTCGAGATCACCGCCGGCGCCGTCACCAACTACGACAAGGTCGTGCGCCTGCGCGACTGGTTGCAGTCGAACATGTCGTACACGCTCGACCTGCACGACTCGGGCGGTCAGGAGCCCATCCACCACTTCCTCTTCGAGCGCCAGGCCGGACACTGCGAGTACTTCGCGTCGGCGCTGGCGATCATGGCCCGCGTCGTCGGCGTGCCGACCCGCAACGCCATCGGCTTCCTCGGCGGCGAGTGGAACGAGTACGACAAGTACTTCGCCGTGCGCGCCGGCGACGCCCACTCGTGGACCGAGGTCTGGTTCCCCGGCCAAGGCTGGGTCACCTTCGACGCCACGCCGCCGGGTGAGGTCGACCGCCTCGGCCGCGGCGATTCGGGCTGGCGGGCCAGCTTCGGCCGCTGGCTCGACACCCTGCGCTTCCAGTGGAGCAAGTGGGTGATCGACTACGACTTCTACCAGCAGCTCGAGCTGTTCCGCGGCGTGGGCAAGCGCTTCAAGGGCGGCGCTCGCTCGCTGCGCGGCGGCTGGAACACGATCGAACGCTGGGTGATCCGGCGCTGGCCGTGGCTGGTCGGGGGCGCCGCGCTGCTGGTCGCGGGAGTCGGCCTCTGGTGGTGGCAACGGCGTCGCCGCCGCATGCCGGGAATGGACGTGCGCGCGCCGCGAACACGCGAGCGTTCCGAGCTGGCGATGCTCTACGAACGCGCCTCGCGACGGCTCGCCCGCCGCGGCCACCGCCGCGATCCGTCGGTGACCCCGCGCGAGCTGGCCCGCGACCTCGCCGAGCGCAAGGTCGCCGGCGCCGCCGAGCTCGCCGAGCTGACCGAGCTGTATTACGCCGCCGCCTGGGGCGGCCTGGCCACCGACGACATGCTGGCCCGGGCCCGGACCCTGGTGACGACGCTGGACGAGGTACGAGAACCGCCGCTTCCTCACCCGCGGCGTGGGCGCTCCCGGACGGCGTGACCCGGTGACACCGGACACGCCCCGGCGATGCCATTGTGGCAGCCGAATTGCCCGTGGATCGACAGCATGTTAGCTAGGGACTGGCGCCGCCGCCGGCACCGCCCTTGCAAAGGCCTTCCCCGATGCGTACCTGGCTTGTTCTGTCGTCCGCGCTCGTCGCCGTCCTCGTCAGCCGAGCCGGCGCCGACGTCCCTGCGGACTCGATCAAGCTGGTGCTCAAGACGCCCATGACGCTCGACGACGCGGGGTCGACGACGGCG
>SXGT01430821.1_pt1 | contig 23325 bp, 14 predicted proteins | sample 3176221 | NCBI WGS metagenome assembly SXGT01 (sample SAMN11356862, study PRJNA531348) | freshwater metagenome | isolation source: freshwater sample F1-120 | place: China: Fuxian Lake, Yuxi | collected 2017-12-25
CACCGCCTCCACCGCCACCCATCAGCGCGAGGACCACATCCATCGACGCGGCGAACACCTGCGGCACCCTGAGGCGCCGGAGTCCCTCCGCGATGGCGCGCTCGTCGCCCGCTCTCACGACCTGCGACGCGAGCACGACGGTGACGACCCGCGCCAGCATCAGCCCCGCGACCGCGAGGCCGCCCAGGTTGACCCTGAGCGGGAAGCCGACCTGGAGCACCACCCAGCGATCCACGTCGGGCCCGTCCGAGGTCACGGCGTAGGACACGAGCACGAACAGCGCGAACCCCCACAGCTTCGCCACCTGCCTCGCGAGCCGCCTCACCCCGAGCGACAGCGCCAGCCACGCCACGACCTGCAGCGCGAGGAGCCCGACGCCCGCCTCCCGGCGCCGCAACACGAACACGCCGACCGCCACCAGCACGAGGTAGAGAACGCGCAGGCGCGGATCGAGCCGGGACATCAGCCGGCGGGGCTCACGGCGCGGGTCGGCGCCGGGTCACGGCTGCCTGAACTTCAGCGGCGGGCACGAACTCGGCTTCACCTGGTTCTTCACGGGCGGCAGCGCGCGGAGCCCCTTGATCACCGCGCTCATCTCGGCTTCCGACATCGAGGTGTAGTGCTTCATCGGGGGGCAGAGCGCGACGCCGTTCCGGTCCACGCCGTCGCGGATCGCGACACGGAGCTGGTCATCGGTCAGACCGCCGAGGCCCGTCTCGACGTCGGGCGTCAGGTTCGGCGACCAGAGCTCGGGGGGATCGAACGCCGGGTTGCGCTGGCCCGGGATCGAGATGCCTCCGGCGAGGCGCTTCGAGGCGTCCTTCGTGTGGCAGCTGTCGCACTGCGCGAGCACGTCCTTCGACGCCGTGCTGCTCCCTCCCTGGAAGCTCGTCGTCTGGTTGTTCTCGCAGCCGCCCACCAGCAGCGCGACGGCGGTCGTCCCCGCGAGCGAGATCCACAGCACGAGCGCACGCATCTTCGTTCGGTTCCTCCTGCAAGAAAGCCCCGTGCCACGAGTGTAGCACGAGGCCTCCTGTCGATGAATCTGGCTTCGAAAACGCGGGGTTGCGCCGCTACTTGCAGGTCCCCGCCTTGTACTGGTTCACCACGCTCGTCACGAAGGTCGTGATCGCCTGCTCCGCCTGCGGCGTGAGCGCGTACCTCGGGTGCGAGTACGCCACGCCGGTCTGGGTCGCGTCGGCCTTCGCCTTCACCGCGTTGGAGGGCACGACATCGGTGCCGTTGAGTCCGATGAAGCGGTTGATGAACGGGCGCTGCTTCACGAGGTCGGTCGTCTGGTCGCCCTGGAGGCCGACCACCATGCCGTAGCCGCCGTCCCGGTGGCAGGACACGCACGACTCGTTGGCGCAACCCGAGCACGTGTTCGGGTTCTCGCCGTTGCGCGCGGTGGTGCGGAGCGCGCGCATCGCGCTCTCGGCTTGCTTCCAGTCGGCGGGCTGGATGCAGCCGGCGAGCTTGGCGAGGATGTCCTCGGGGGCCTTCTGCCCGACGCGCTCCTGCGTCTCCATCCCGATCCACTTCTGGAGGAGCGTCACCTGGGCCGGCGTCGGCTCCGTGCCGGCGCCGGTGTGCTTGTGCGTGATGAACGAGCTCTGGGCGGTGATCATCGCGCGCTGGTCGAGGAGCTGGTACGTGTTCGACGCGTCAGCGCTCATGAACTTCGGGGCCCCCGCGGCTCCGCTCACGTGGCAGCTGCCGCACGCGGGAGAGATCGACGGGAACACGTCCGAGATGAAGTACGCGCGGGCCTTCGAGCCGCTCGACCCCGGCCCGGTCGGAGGAACGCTGCCGGGAGGCGGCGCCTCGTTCGGGTTGGTCGGCGTCGAGGTCGTGGGGGACTTCGTGGGCGTGGTCCCGCCGGGCTCGCCGGGCTCGCGCTCACCGGTGAGGTAGCCCGAGCTGCTGGCGTCGCCGCACCCGACCACGAGGGCGGCGGCGGCGCAGATGGCAATGACCAGGTTCTTCGTCATGACGTTCTCTCCGTGAGCACCCTGAAACCCCAGCATCCCCTGGCCGACGTCACCGCCGACGTCGCGCCACGAGCGCGGCGAGGCCGGCCACGATCCCGAAGAGGCCGAACGTGCCGGCGTTCGAGCTCGTGCTTGCGACCGAGCAGCCGCTGCTCTGGCTCGCGTTCGGGTTGAAGCCGTCGTAGCCGCTCGGCGTGAACGGATCCGCCGCGCCGTTCTCGCCGCCGCCGGTGCCGTTGCCCGAGCCGCCGCCGGTGCCGGAGCCCGAGGGCGCCGACGGGGAGGGGCCGGGGGGCACGGAGTCGGCCGGGACGACGGGGCCGGGCACCGCGCTCGGCGCGTTGTAGGCGGCGGGCACGAGCGAGAGGTACGGGTGCTCGGGCACGTCCGAGGTCGAGGTCGTCGGCATCGCCTCGTAGCCCTGCGCGAGCGTCATCGTGAAGGACTTCACGTCGTTCATGAAGCCGTCCGTCTTGCCGTAGCCCGGGTTCGCGATGCCGCTGGTGCACCGGATGAAGCCGCGGCCCTGGTTGTTCGGGTTGCGCTTGCCGCGCACCGCGTTGCCGCCGACGTCCGAGAACTTCGAGACCTGGAAGAGCTTGCCCACGCGGTCGATCGGGGCGATCTTGCCCGTGGTCGCGTCGACCGGGTGGACCTGCATGAGGCCCGGGCCGGTGCCCGTGATGGCGCCCGAGATGACGCCCACGCCGGGCTCGCCGTTGATGCCGAGGTTCACGCCGCACGCGTCCGCGTGGCGGGCCGACGGGGCGACCGTGTTCGCGCTGTCGAGCTTCTCGAGGGTCTGCGCGTTCAGCGTGATGAGCTTCGCCACGTTGGCGCCGCCCTTGTGCGCGTTGCCGTTGTTGCGGGTCTGGAGCTTCGACGCCTCCTGGTACTGAACCGCGACGACGCCGGGCGAGACGTAGGCGATGTTGGGCTGGACCGCGTAGATGTTCTGGTTCGGGGCCGACGCGGCGATGAGCTTCGAGGTCCTCACCTGGAGGGTGTTCGTGTCGAAGGCCAGCGCGCGGACGCCGATGTTGGCGGGCTGCGCGTTCGCCTCGACGCTCGTGGCGACGAGCTCGGTGATCGGGGCCTTGTAGCCGCCCGGCGGGCAGGCGAGCTGCACGCGGCTGTGCTGCGCGTTCTGGATCACCTTGTTGCGCGTCGAGGTCACCTTGACCGAGCCGTCCGGCTGATCCGTGACGGAGAACTTGAGGACGTACGCGTTCTGGTTGTTCCGCTGCACGCCCACGATGGCCGTGTTGTCGTTGACCTGGCAGACGGAGTGCGGACCGTACTGCTGCGCGTCGTTGTTGCCGCCGAGCGTGATCAGGTTGACGAACGTGCCCTGCCGGAACGTGCCGTTGGTCTGCGTGATGTTCTTCGTCGCGCCCGTGGCGGTGTCGATGACCGTCGCGACGGCCTGCGGGTTGCCGTTGTTGACGCCGTTCTCCTCCGCGGCCGCGATGAGCACGAGGTACTTGCCGCCGTTGAGGAACGTCGCCTGCGGGCGCATGAACGTGCGGTCGCCCTGGAGCTTGGCGATCATCTTCGGCGCGACCGTGCCGGGGCCCGTCGTCTCGAGGCCCTTCTCGCCGAGCTTGGCGATGCTGAACATGCCGCGGAAGTACGAGTTGTCGTTGTTGGGCGTCGCGTCGGAGGCGGTCCACACCATCCCGATCGTGTTGCCCTGGAAGGTCACGTAGGTGTCGACCGCGCCCGAGCCCGTGAGGCGCGCGACCTTCGTGTTGCCGTTCCGCACAGGGAGCGACGCCTGGTACATCTGCTTCGTGGCGACCTGGAGGACGATGGGCGTACCGCCCGGCGTTCCGGTCGCGCTGGGGTCCGCCACTGCGCTGCCCGCGAAGAGGCTCACAGATCCGACCGCGAGAGCCGCGAACTTGGTTGTCCTCTTGATCGACATGATGCCTTCCTCCGCGAGCGCGCTTGGTAACCGAGCTTCCGACCGTCAGCAGGTCGTGGCGGTCCCTGTTGCACCAGTCGTGCCGCTGGGTCACCCAGAGGCCTGCGCGACGAAAATCGCCGATTTGCGCGGCGTTCCATGCGCGCGCACGATGTGCGCTCCCTCGCACGGCGGCTTGCCTCGTGCGAACTGGGTGATCCAGGTGGCTTCCTCGATATTCAGCGGAAATGTAGGTGCCCGCGACCCTCGACCTGGAATCGTGCAGCATCACCGTGCGGACAGGAGGCCTCACAGCTCTTGGACCACCCTGCGGCCCCCAGACCGCAGATCCAGGGCCGAGGCCCGAGGTCCTCCGCGCGGCCGCGCTCCGAGGTCCCCTCGGATCAGTCCTCGGACCCGTCGTCCAGGCTCGTCGCGTCGATCACGCTCGGATCCACCTCGGCCAGCGGCACGACCCTCCGCTGCGTGGGCGTCGTCGCCTTGTAGAAGAGCATCGCGGTCACGGTGAGGGCCTCGTCCTTCCCCTTCGCGGGATCGCCCTGGATCGCCTTCGGGATCGCGAGCAGCGCCTTGCCGTGCGCGTGCTTGGGCAGTGTGAAGACGAGATCGCCCTGGCGTGCGCGGTACGTGGCGAGGTCCATGCGAGAGACGACCCAATCGCCCGAGACGAGCTCCACCATCGCCGCCGTGTCGGCCTCGGGCGTCACGCCGCTCGCGAACTTCGCGATGCTGTAGCGGTAGTCGCCCTCGGGCGTGCGGCCCACGACGGTCGCGTCCGTGAGCGCGCGTCGCTTGATGTAGCCCTTCATGCGGCCATCGATGTACACGCGCGTGCCCTTCGCAGCCTCGCCGGTCACGTAGGGGATGTCGCCCGTGCAGACGTCGGGCGCCTCGTCCTTCGCGTGGCACCCCTTGCCGGGCACGAGGCGCGGCACGGGCCTGTCGACGAAGTAGGAGACGGAGGACATCTCCTCGATGCGGCGCTCGTTCTTCAGCCCCTCCGTGGACCAGTGGGTGCGGGCCACGCCGGTCGTGCCCGACATGAAGCCGAAGAGGAGGCCCGTCTTCCGCGCGACGAGCTCCGCGCCCTCGATCGAGGCGACTTTGTGCTTCGCGTCGTGGATGTGGATCGACTTGACGCGCTCGGGCGCGATGCCCAGGCCCTTCGTGTACTCGTACATGCGAAAGTACAGGGGCTGCTTCGTGTCGTCCTCGGGATCGAAGACGGCCTTGATGGGGGGCAGCTCGCCGTACCGCAGCACGGCGATCTGCGCGCCGTCGAGGTACACCGGCACGTCGACGCCCTTGAACTTGCGGATCCCGTGCTGCTTCTCGCCGGCCTCGTCGCCCGCGTCGGCGGGCGGAGGCGCGGCGCTCGTGTTCGCGCTCGGTGCCACCCTCCCCGAGTCGGGAGCCGCCTCTGGCGCTCCGCCGCACCGGTCGCACCCGGGGAGGGCGACGAGCAGCGCGAGGACGAGGCGGCGCGTCACCATCCGGGGTGCATCCGACGCCGCTCGCCGCGTCACTTCCCCCCGAAGGCGAGCGCCCGCTCCTTCGCTTCCTTCTGGATCCCCGGCGCGTCGGCCGCCTTCTTCGCCTTCACGGTGAACGCGGCACCGCCCTCGATCTCCTTCATCTCGACGGACGTATCGCCGGTCACGATCACCGGGCACCGCCCCAGGCCGCCGCCGCCCTTGCCCTCGCTGTCGTGCTGGACCTTCGGGGGATCGGTCCTCTTCGAGACCTCCACGCAGTGCTTGCCGCGCTCGCGGATGTCCTTCATCGCGTCGCCCTTCACGGTGACGGTGACGGTGACGCCGTCCTTCGTGTTCTCGACCTTGGTGACGGCGCCATCCACCGCGCTCGGGCAGTGCGCCATCCTGTGCTTGCCCAGCCCCTCGCCGCCGGGCGCCTTCGCGTTCGCGTCGCGATCGCGCGTCTCGCGGCGGAGGAAGTCGAGCTCCTCCTTGGCCTTCGGCTTGACCGTGACCTTCGTTCCGTTCGGCACGTCGGCGGCCTCGACCGTGGTGTTGTGCATGACGATCGTGCAGTGGCCGAAGCGGCCCTTCCCGCCGCCGCCGCCCGTGTGCTGGTGCGCCGTGTCGGTCGTCCTGGCCGCTTCGAGCAGGGCCTTGGTCCGGTCGCGGACGTCCTTCATCCCGGCGTCGTCCGCGGCGGTGACGGTGAGCTCGACCCCGCCCGGCACGTCCTTGATCTCCGTCTTCGCGCCCTTCACGGCGGTCGGGCAGTGGGCCATGTAGGCGGTCGCGCCCGGGCCCCCGTCCGCGGGGGCGCTCGACCCCGCCGCGCTCGCGCTCGGCGCCGCGCTGGCCGAGGCCGTCTCGGCGGCGGTGGCGGTGGCGGTCGTGACCGTCGGGACCGGATCGGGCTTCTTGTCGCAGCTGGCCAGGGACACGAGCGCGAAGAGCGCGAGGGATGACTTGATCGCTTTGGACACGGGATCCTCCTCCGGGAGCGTCGCCGCCCCGAGCGCGCCGGATCACAACGCGAAACCCGCCGGCCCGCAAGCCCTTGGCGGCCTCCCCTGGATCGAATAACGCTGACCGGCGTGCACGACGTGGTCGAGGTCGACGGCAGGGCGCTCCACACGGGCGTGGAGGTGCGCGTCCGTATCGAGGCGCGGCGAGGGCCCGTCTGCTTCTCCCGCGCGGGGGTGCGGATCCCGCTCGCGGAGCTCCTCCCTGTCGTCGGGGATCGGGCGACCGTCCTCGAGGATCGCGCGGGCCTGCTGCGCGTGTCGACGGTCGAGCACGCGCTTTCCGCGCTCATGGGCCTCCGCATCCACGGGGGCGTCACGATCGACGTCGACGGCCCGGAGCTGCCCCTCCTCGACGGCGGCGCGAGGCGGTGGTGCGAGCTGTTCTCGGCGCTACGCCTGGATCCAGCCAGCGGCGTGCCACGCACGCTCGCGGTCACCCGTCCCTGGAGCGTCGAGCTCGCGCGGAGCCGCTACAGCTTCGCTCCGGCCTCTGGTCTCGCGGTCGAGGTCGACGCCCTCTGGGACGATCCACGCCTCGCCCGTAGCGCCTCGTGGGGCGGCGACATGAACGTGTATCTTGCACAGATCGCGCCGAGCCGGACGTTCGCCTTCGCGCGGGAGGTCGCGGAGATCGCCGAGAAGGGGCTGGCCCGCGGCGTCGATCCACGGAGCGTGATCGTCGTTGGCGAGCACGACATCCTCGCCGCCGGCGCGCCCTTCCGTGCGGACGAGCCGGTGTGTCACAAGCTGCTGGATCTCCTGGGAGACCTCTACGTCCACGCCTCCGTGCTCGAGGGGCGGATCCGGGCCGAGCGACCGGGCCACCACGTCACGCACCAGGTGTTGCAGCGCGCCAAGGTGGAGGGCGTGCTCGTCGAGGTCGTCGGGGCGTGACACCGCCTCGCACGTCGCGCCCGCGTCGCACGGCCCCTCAGCCGAAGTAGAGCGCGAGGCCCAAGATCGGCAGGCAGATGACGAACAAGATCAGGCAGAAGCCCATGATGTCCCGGGCCCGGAGGCCCATCAGTCCGAGGAGCGGCAGGCTCCAGAACGGCTGGTACATGTTCCCGAGCATGTTGCCGTAGGCGACCGCCATCGTGATCTTGCCGAAGGGGACGCCGAGCTCCTTCGCGGCCTTCAGCATCGGTGGCCCCTCGACGGCCCACTCGCCCGCGCCGCTCGGCACGAAGCTCTTCGTGACGATCGAGGCGAGGAACGTGAAGAAGGGGAGGGTCCTCGCGGTGGAGGCCGCGACGAACACGTGGCTGATGTGCTCCGACAGTCCGCTGAACGACATCACGCGGAGGATCCCGCCGTAGAAGGGGAACTGGAGGACGATCCCGGCGGTGCCCTTCACGCTCTGCCCGATCGCGCGCGCGTACGCGACGGGGCTGTCGTGGAGCACCATCCCGAGCATGAGGAAGGTGGCGTTCACGACGTTGTGGTTCAGGTCGAACCCGTTGTCGCGCACGTAACGCCACAGGAAGCTGAGCCCGATCGCGCCGACCACGAACGTGAGGAGCCGCGTCCGGTCGAGGCGCTCGACGGCCGTGGTCGGCGGCTCACTGGGCGCGTCGTGGCCGATCTCGGGGAGATCCTCCGGCTCCACGGTGTCCTCCGGCCTCGGGTGCATCATCGCGACCACGGGCGGCACCAGGACGAGGAGGACCGCACACACGATCAGGTTGTAGGGTGCGAAGATCGTCTCCGACAGCGGGACCTTCGCCTGCGGCCCCTTCAGCCCGAGCACGTCGCTCACGAAGTTCTTCTCCGTGTTCATCAAGAGCGGGGCGCTGGCCGTGATCCCGGCGTGCCAGAGCAGCATCGAGGTGTAGGCGCCGGTGCCGAGGAGCGCATAGTGCACCTTCACGCCTCGCGCCTTGAGGGATCGGCCCACCTCGCGCGCGAGCAGCGCGCTCGAAACGAGGCCGAAGCCCCAGTGGACCCAGCCCGACCCGATCGCGAACGCGGTGACCATGACCACGGCCTGGGGCGCCGTCCTCGGCAGGCTCGTCAGCCGCGCGAGGAGGCGGCGCGCGGGCCGGCTCGCGGCGATCGCCTCGCCCGTCACGACGATCAGGATGATCTGCAGCCCGAACTTGAGGATCTCGGGGTTACCGAAGCCCTCGACCCACTCCTTCACGAGCGCCGACGCCTTCCCGGGGAGCGTCGCGCCTGCGGCCCCGGGCACGGGCGCCATCGTCGCGAGCGCGAGCCCGAGCGCGACCACCGTGAGGAGGAGCACGAGCGAGAACGGATCGGGCATCACCCGTTTGACGAGCCGCTCCGCGGCGCCGCCCGCGCGAACGAGGAGCTGCGCGTCCACTCAGCGCGTGCCCTTGGCCGGCGACATGGGCCCAATCTACCTTCGATCCCCCGGCCCGAGAAGGTGTAGCGTCACCCCGCGTTGAGGTTGGCCTCCACCCCAAGACGCGCGGCGTTCGTGGCCGCCCTCGCCGTCCCGATCATGGCGCTCGTGGCGGAGATCCACGCGGTTCGCGCGCCCACCGGCGACACCGAGTCGGAGCTGTTCTACGAGGCGTCGCGCGTCCGCCGTGGGCTCGAGCTGTTCGTCGATCCGGTGGCCGGCGCGCTCGACGACGGGCCGTTCCCGGTGCGCATCTTCCAGATGTACACGCCGCTCTGGCCGACGATGGTGAGCGTCCTCCCTGCGCGCCACGCCGTCCCGATCGCCCACGTGGCAGGCTGGTGCGCGTGGTTCGTGGGTGTCCCGCTCCTCGGCGTGCTCGTCGGCAGGAGGAACGGGATGCACGCGCTGACGGTGGCCTGCTCGGTCACGGGGTGCCTGCCGCTCGCGGGGTGGGCCTTCAAGGGGTCGCCCGATCCGATCGCCGCGTTCGTCGCGGGCGCGGGCCTCGCGATCGCGCTGCTCGCCGGGAGGCTCACGGCGCCGGCCGCGGTGCTGCTCGTGACGGCGTGCGCGCTGAAGCCGAACGTCGCGGGGATCGCGCTGGGGGTCTTCGCGCTCACCGCGGTCGAGATCGTGAGAGGGCGGGCGGGGCGCGGGGCCCTGAGGGCGACGGTCGCGGCCGCGCTCGCGGGCGTCGCGTACCTCGGCTGGTTCATGCACACGAGCCGCGGCGCGTGGCTCGGGCACATCCTCCACACGACCGCGAACGGGATCTCGCTCGTGCAGTGGGGGCGGTACGCGGCCGATCGCCTGATCATCCTCGGCGCGCCGCACCTCGCGCTCGGTGTGCTCGCATGGCGCACGGCCGAGCCAGAGGACCGCTCGGCGCGCCTCGCGGCGGCCGCGCTCGTGTCGTCGACGGCGTGCGCGATGTTCATGATGGGCAAGGAGGGCGCGGCGCAGAACTACTGGCTCGAGCCGACGTTCGCGCTCGTCCTGTGCCTCGGGCTGCGCGGCCCGGGCCTGTTCGAGCGCGCGCGCGGCAAGCTGAGATCGGCGCTCTCCGTCGCGGGCCACGTCGCCCCGTGGATCTTCGTGGCGTGGTGCGCCTTCGCGCTCGCGCGCTTCCGCGTCGAGCAGGTCGAGGCGTCGACGCGCAGGGACCGCCTCGCGGCCTGGCTCGACGAGCGCGGTTGGCGAGACCGGTGCCGCATCGGGCAGCCCTGGACCGAGTTCGCGCTCACCGGCCGCGTCACGTGGGCGCCCTGGCAGATCCTCATGGCCAACCGGAGGGGAACGTTCGCGCTCGATCCGCTCGAGCGCGACATCACGAGCCCCTCGTCGTCGTGCCTGGTCCTGCCGACGTGGCCGTCGGGATCCGCCGTGCTGTTCGACGGCACCGCGCTCACGCCGATCGTCGCCGCGAACTACCGCACGGTCGCGACGGTCGCGGGCTTTCGCATCTGGGTGCGCGAGACGCCCTGACGGGCCGGACCGCCACGTGGTCCCTCAGCGAGGGCCGGCCGGGTTCCTCGGCGGCGCCTTCGGTCGCTCGCCCGCGCCGCCGTCCGGCTTGAACAGCGCCACCCCCGCGTCCGTGTGCACGTCGGAGAGCGTGCTCAGCACGTCTTGCGGGGTCTGCGGCGCGTCGACCTTCTTGATCGAGAGCCTCGCCGTGGCCGCCTCGATGAGCACGAGCTTCGCCGTGACGCGCTCCCGCGCCCCCGGCGACGCGTGATCCAGCCCGACCCGCAGGGCCCGCTCCGTCTCGCGCCACGCCGCGGCCGCGCCTTCGGCCGCGCGGAGCATGCCCGCGCCGTACCGCGGCCCCGGTCCCTCCCGCCGCCCGAGATCCTTGTGCACGCACGCGGCGTGATCGGGGTGCACGTCCGGCGGCAGCTTCGCGAGCGCCGCGCCGCGTCCGATCGCGCCATACGTCGCGCACGCGCCGGGGATCGCGCCCGTGATCGCGGCGGCGAGCGCGGTCACGTCCCTGTCCGTCTCGACCTTCGTCCCCACGGCGCTCGCGCTCCCGGCCATCGCCTCCGCGACCGCGAGCCGGAGCGCGTCGACGCCTGGGCCCCGCGCGTTCTTGAGCTGGCTCAGGAACGGATCGAGCTCGGGGAGCAGATCGCCGGCCTTCTCCCGGACCAGCACGATCGCGGCCGTCGCGCACGCCGCCTGATCGACCGGATCGGTGCGGAAGGCGAGCCTCGAGCCGAGCCGTGTCGCCACCCTATCGAGGCACGCCGCCTTCGGGTTCGCCTCGCCGGGCGCGCACGCCGGCGCGTCCCCGACCACCGCGATCGCGGCGGTCGTGTCCCCCTTCGCGAGCGCGGCCTCGACCGCGGCGATGCGCGCGCCCGGGTTCTCCTTCCTCGAGCCGCACGCGAGCGCGACGGACGCGATCGCCAGCGAGGCCACTGCGACGACCCTCGCGCGCACGCTCACGTCGTCGCGAAGGCGGCGTCCGGGATCTCGAGGGGGCTCTTGTCCTCGTCGCCGAGGAGCTCGGCCTTGAACGCCACGGCGGGCAGCACGTTCCGCGCGTAGAAGATCGCCGCGTGGATCTTGCCCACGTAGAAGGCGTGATCCGGGTGCTCCGGCGCGACGTCCTTCTGCTTCGCCTGCGCGATCGCCGCGCCCTCGAGCAGGAGCCACGCGACCGTGAGCTCGCTCATCATCTCGAGGAAGCGGTTGGCCGCGAGCGGCACGAGCGACAGGTTCCCCGTCTGGAACCACATGAGGAGGCGCATCGCGGAGCCCGCGACGGCCTCCTGGGCGAGGGCGAGGCGCTTGACCGCGGGCCCGAGGACGGCGTCGTCCCGGTTCTTGCCCACGAAGGCCAGGATGTCCCCGAGGTAGGCCTGGAGGTTCGCGCCCCCGGCCTGGCCGAGCTTGCGGCCCACGAGATCCATCGCCTGGATGTGGTTGGTGCCCTCGTAGATGCTGAAGATCTTGGAGTCGCGGCAGTACTGCTCGACGGGGTAGTCGCGCGTGTAGCCGGCGCCGCCGTACGTCTGGATCGCCGTCTCGCACACGCGGAACCCCTGGTCCGAGCCGTAGGCCTTCACGAGGGGCACGAGGAGATCGACCTGGCCCTGGTGGTAGGCCGCCGCCTTCTCGTCCTTGCCGGCGAGCGAGCGCACGGTGTCCTGGTGGTGCGTGAGCTTGAGCGCGAGCGCGCGGATCCCCTCCACGCGCGCCTTCATGTCGAGGAGCATCCGCCGCACGTCCGCGTGCTCCAGGATCGGCACGCGCGGCGCGGTGGCGTCCTTCCAGTGGGTGATGCTCGCGCCTTGCCGCCGCTCTCGCGCGTACTCGAGCGCGTTGAGGTATGCGCTCGACGCGACCGCGAGACCCTGGATGCCGACGCCGATGCGGGCGCCGTTCATCATCTTGAACATCTGCGGCATGCCCTGGTTGATCTTCTCCTCCCCGCCGACGGGCCAGCCGATGCAGCCGCCGCTCTCGCCGAAGTTGAGGAGGCAGGTGGACGAGCCGTTGATGCCCATCTTGTGCTCGATGGATCCCAGGACCACGTCGTTCAGCGCGCCGAGCGCGCCGTCCGCGTCGGGGCGGATGCGCGGCACGATGAAGAGGGTGAGCCCCTTGGTGCCGGGTGGCGCGCCCTCCACGCGGGCGAGCACGAGGGGGATGATGTTCTCCGTGAGGTCCTGGTCGCCCCCGGTGATGAAGCACTTCGTGCCCGAGAGCGCGTAGCTCCCGTCGCCGTTCTTGCGTGCGACCGTGCGGGCGGAGCCCACGTCGCTCCCCGCGTGCGGCTCGGTGAGGCACATCGTGCCCGCCCAGCGGCCATCGAAGAGTCGCGCGCAGTACAGGTGCTTCTGCTCGGGCGTCCCGAACGCGGCGACGACCTCGCCGACGCCGAAGGCGAGCCCCGGGTAGGTCGTGAACGACGTGTTGGCGCCGCTGCAGAGCTCCTCGATGAGCACCGTCACGGAGTAGGGTGCGCCCGCGCCGCCGTGCTCGGGATCGGCGCCCATCGTCTTCCACCCGGCCTCGAAGAGCTTCTGCCACGCGTCCTTGAAGCCGTCCGGCGTCTTCACGCGGCCGTCCTCGATCCGGCATCCCTGCGTGTCGCCCACCACGTTGAGGGGGCCGGTGACCTCGCGGACCCAGCGGTAGCAGCCGCTCAGGCTCTGCCGGATCTCCTCCTCTCCCCAGGCCTCGAACGGGTCCTTGCCGAGCAGATCCTGCAGGCGGAACTGCTCGAACAGGAGGAAGAACATCTCGCGGAGGTCGGCCTTGTAGCGGTTGATGGCCTGGATCGGCTTGGACACGAACGGCTCCTTCCGGGGGTTTTTCCCCGATGATGCTGAGGCCGATTGTGCACCGCGTCAAGGGAAGAATGAATGGCCATTCAGTTTTCGCGGCGCGCGACCTCGAGCGTTTGCAACATGCCGATCCCGCGCGGCGCGTCGCCCGCGAGGCTCACCACCTCGGGGGGCCGCACGACGAACGTGCCACGGAGGCGGTAGCGCACCGGGATCGAGAGCGTCGTCTCGCCCGCGACGTCCGTCCGGATCACGAGCTCGCCGGACCGCTGCTTCACGCGATCGGTCTCCGCCGCGAGGGACACGCCGGGCGGCAGGTGCACCCGCGCGCGGACGGGCTCGCCCTTCTCTCCCCGGCGTCCGGGATCGCCGCGGGTGGCCAGCGTCACGTGAAGGACGCCGCGATCGCCCGCCTTCGGCGCCTTGTCCCACGCCGTCGATATCGACACCGGTGACAGCGGCGCCTCCGGGCGATCGTAGGCGCGCAGGATGGGTCGCTCGAAGCGCGCGATGACGGGCGCGTCCGCGGAGACGGTGGCGCGCGTCGTCCTCGGCCCGAGGGTGAGCACGGCCGAGTCGTGGACGACCGCGTTCGCCACCTCGTTCGCGGCCCCCGTGGCGAGGACGCGCACCGGCGTCGTCGGACCGTCGGCCATGTGGCGCGCCGCGAGCACGCGGACGGCGAGGCGGGTCGCCTCCGAGGATCCGAACGTACCTTCGGCGTCTCGCAGCAACAGGAGCGAGCGCTCGAGGTCCTCGGCGGTCACGTCCCTCGCGGCGGTGCCCCACGCGTCGCGGCTCCGGAGCAGGGCGGCGTAGACGACCGCCTCGTCCTTGCGGGGGAGGGTCGCCGGCAGGCCCGAGGGGCGCACGCCGCTCGACGTCGCCAGCGCGCGCGCGACCACGCCGAACAAGGGCGCGTGGTGCGGATGGTCCGCGATCGCCATCGCGAACCGGGCGAGCGCGACCGGCGGTCCGCCCGTCGGTGCGCGATCGGAGAGGGACGTGAAGCAGGGGAGGGGCCCGCCGTGCGGCGCGGGCTCGGCCTCCAGGAAGGTGATGACGTCGTCGTCGGAGAGATCGGGCGGCGGGCACCCCATCTGCTCGGCCGGCGCGGGCGCGCCCGATCGCGGGGCCGCGGAGCGCGGCGCCGTCTCGCTCCGGGTGATCGCGCGCATCCGGACGGCCCAGTCGCGCGGGTGCTTCGCCGGATCCGGCGCCAGCTCGCGCAGGCGACCGATGGCGATCCCGAGGTTCCGCTGCGCCCGCTCCGCCAGCCAACCCATGCGTCGCGCGGTGGCGAAGCGCGCCGCCGAGGCGGAGACCTCGGCCGCGTCGGCCAGCGCGTCCGGCGACGAGAGCCGGTCTGCGTCGAGCGAGGACAGCGCCGCGATCAGCGAAGCGTCCGGGCCGCGCTCGATGACGATCCGCGCGTCGCCCGACGGCGTCGTGCCACCGGGGAGCCGCACGTCGAAGTCGGCGCGTCCACGCACCCACAGGCCCTGCGCGAGGACACGTGGCTCGCCTCGAGGAGAGACCGTCGTGCGGTGGACGAGGACGTCCTCCGGCGCGCCGCGCGCGCGCGCCCGGATCTCCAGCGCGCCGTCCCCCGCGGCGACCGCGCGCGTGGCCACGCCGACGGTGTACGAGCTCCTCGGTGGCACCGCGACGCTCCGCTTCTCCCCGGCGGCGGTGTCGAGCGCGAGCCCTCCGGTCGCGGCCGCCGCGAGCTCCACCTGCAGCGGACCTGCGGTGCGGTTGCGCACGGTCACGCGGGCCTCCGCGCGATCTCCCTCCGTCAGTCCGTGCCCGAGATCCACCTTCACCGACATCGGGAGCGACACGGGCACGTCCGCGTGCGCCGTCGCCGGGAGCCCCGCGTCTGGGATCGCCACGAGCGAGGCCGTGTACGTCGTCTCCGCGTCGCCGAGAGGCACCTCGATCACCGCCTCGCCGCTCGCGTCCGTGCGAACCGGCGGAAGCCACGTCCCGCCGTCGGTCGGCCGGCTCGTGCCGATGCGCCCGTGGCCTGCGCCGTACCCGCCGCCGCCTCCCGTGCCGCTCCCGAGGCCGAGCCCGCCCGCGCCCGTCGCGTCGCCGAGCTGCGTCCCGGTCAGCCGCGCGAACAGGGACTCCCACGACGACACGGTCGCGTCGCCGACCTGCATGTCGAGCTTCGCGTCGACGAGCTCGTCCTCGCCCATGGCCTCCGCGTAGGGCGTCCGCGACGCGACCACGCGCACGAACGGATCCGACACGTCGTCCCCCGTGCCGAGCCGGCCGTCGGGCCCGGGCGACCGGAGCTCCCACCCGCGCACGGCCGTGATGAACGGCGTCCCGGGGCCGGGCCGTGGCACGAACTCGAGCGTACCGCCCCAGGGATCGAGGAGCTGGTCCTGCGTGAACGTCCCGCTCCGCACGAGCCGGCGCAGGAGGGCGTTCGGATCGCGGAGCGCGGGCTCGTCGGCGTCGATCTGCGCGCTCGCCTTGTGACGGCGGATCCCCGCGAGCACGCTGAACAGCTTGAGCCGCGTCACGCGCCGCGCCACGTTGTCGAAGGTCACCTGCGGATCCACCCGCACGAGGTCCGCGAGCACGAGCGGCTCGCCGCCGGGCGTCTCGGGCGGGTGGCTCATGGCCGCGGTCACGAGGGTCATGAGCTCCGGGTTCATCACCCAGCGCCCGTTCTCGCGTCGCCGCACGTCCCTGAGCGTGTCGGCGCCCCTCGTCGCCTCGAACACGGCGCCCTCCAGCGAGTGGAGGACGTCGCTGAAGGTCTTCATGAGCTCGCGCCTCGCGTTGGCTCGCGGGTCGAAGGCCGGGCCCGTCCCGGCCACCTCGCCCGTGCCGATGCGCGCGCGCTCGAGGAGCGTGGCCTTGCCGGCGAGGAGCTCGTCGCACCGCTCGTCCTCGACACCCGCCTCGCGGCACAAGGAGAGGCGGGTATCGAGCGCATCGAGCCCCGACGTGCCACCTCCGCCGTGCCTGTCCCAGACCATGCCGGCCACGCTCCCCACGAGCGGATGACCCTCGCCGTCCGACAGCCGCGCCCGCACGCGCACGACGCCTCCGGGCGCGGCGCGGCCTCCCTCCAGGGACGCCGTGAGCTTCGGGAGCACCTTCGGCGCGAGCAGGATCCGCGCGCCGACGGTGCCGATCCTCGCGTCGGGCGACGCAGCGGAGAGCTCGTACACGCCCGGCGGCGCCGACTCCATCCGCAGCTCCGCCCCCGCGCGGGAGAGCCATCCGCCCGTCGAGAAGCCGACACTCCGGGAGAGCACGAAGCTCGCCCGCTCGCTCGCCCGTGCATCCCCGCCGTCCGCGGACGCGAGGGCGACCTCGAACCGCGCCGGGTCCCCGATACGTGTAAGGTACACGGATGGCCGGAGGATCGCCTTCTTCTCTCGGCTCACGGGGAGGCACACGTCGAACGGCTCCGTGTGGCGCGACAGCTGCGCGATCGCGGCCGCGGCTCGCACGCGCACGGTCGCCGCCACCCCCCCTGCGCACGGTCCCACCTGCCGCGTGGATCCCACGCCGACGGGGACCGACCAGGTCGCCTCGGCCATGCCGTGCGCGTCCGTCGTGACGCGTGCGGCGAGGCCGTCGCCGTCGAGGAGGAAGTCGCCCGCGACACCCTTGTCGTCGTCGCCCTTCACGGTCAGGTAGACGCGCTGCTTCACGCCCGGGACCAGCGACCGACCCTCGACGTCGACGTCCACCCGCGCGGTGGGCCGCGACACGTCCACGGTGCTCCTCTGCTCCACCTCGGTGCCCTCCAGCTCTGCGCGGGCGACGAGCGCCATCGTCGTGCCGAGGGACGTCACGACGGACGGCGCGCCGGCGGTGCCGCGGAGGATCCCCTCGCCGTCGGTGTAGAGGAGGCGCGCCGCCTCGTCCCACTTCGTCTTCTCCTTCGGCGCCTCGGTCCCCTTGATGCCCGTCCAGACGCGCACGGCCTGGCTCGTGAGCGGCTCTCCGGCGGCGTCCCGCACCTTCACCGTCCACGACGCGGTCTCCCCGGCGCGAACGCCCCGCCGGTCCCAGGTCGCCTCCAGGACGGGCTTGCCGGGAACCTCCTCGCGCAGCGTGAGGGCGCGCTCCGCCGACGCGCCGTGGAGGCCAGGCCGCCGCGCCTCGAGCAGGAGCGACGTGCCCTCGTGCGCGCTCGCAGGGATCGGGACCCGGTGCGTGACGATCCCGGACGCGTTCGTGCGGAGCCGCATCACGTGGCGATCGAAGCGCTCCTTCTTGGGCCGGCCGGCTCCGTCCGCGAGCGCGATCTCGATCTCGGCGCCCGCGATCGCTCGACCCGTGGCCTCCGAGGTCAGCGCGGCCCACACCGGCAGCTCGCTCCCGGGCACGACCCGCGTGTCCGGTATGCGCAGCGCGACGCGCTCCTCCGCGACGCGCTGGACCTTCAGGGTCCGCGTCCGGACGTGCTCCGCGTGCCGCACCTGGAGGATCAGCGACAGCGCTCGTGCAGCGCCGGCGGGTACGGGGACGTCCAGCGACGCGTCCCCCGACGCGTCCGCGCGGACCGTGATCTCGGGCGGCGGTCCGCCACCCTCGAGGGCGAGCGTCTCCGGGTCCCACGCCGCGCGGATCTCCGCGCCGGGTAGCGGCGACGGGCTCGTGACCTGCGCGAAGCCGTACGCCTCGACGTCCACGCGCAGGACCGATCCCGAGAGCGCGTGCTCCGGCGCGTGCACGAACAGGTCGAGCCCCCGCGCGGCCGGATCGGCTGGCGCGCCCCGAGCCTGCATTGCCACGAGGAGTCCAGTGAGCCCGACGAGCCCGATCGCGGAGGTACGCATGGCCCCGAGGACTACCCGGATCCGGAAAAGTTCCCGAGACTAAGTGCCGCCGACCTTCCGGAAGGGCAGGATCTCGAAGTCCGCGCCCATCGAGGGCGGTCTCACCGTCGCGTAGGTCCCCGAGGTCGGCGCGCGGCGTTGGCCGCCGCCCGCCCTCGCGAGCTCATCGCGGAGCGCCGCGATTTCCTGGCGGAGCGCCTCGTTCCGGCGTGTCAGCTCGTCGACCTTGCGACGCATCACCTCGAACCCGAAGAGAGCGCCGGACGCTTCTGCACGATAGACGTTCTGCATGGTGGCCTTCCCGCCCCGGCGCGTGGCCCTGGGCTCGTGCAGGGGAACGGCCGCCTCGCGCGGACCTTGAGGCTCCGGCGTCACATGAAGCCCATCTGTCCGAAATCAATCGTGATTTCTGCCTTGTTCTGCGGATTGAACCGCACGGGGACGGTCGCCCCCGGGGACACGCGCGCGAGCGCGATCATCGGCACGAGGATCTCCGCGTTCGCGGTGAAGGGAGGCATGGCCTGCCGGTAGCCCGGCATCGGCTGCGGGCGCACCTCGAAGACGAAGCGGATCATCGGGCTGTCGTTGATGGTCGTGCCGGTCTGGCCCATCTGGATGATGCGGGCCTGCGCGGGGACGCCCTGGTGCAGGAGCGCCTGGCGCTGGCCGCTCATCTTCGACAGGTACTTCACCACCAGCACGATGGGGACGATCGTCACGACGAGGCTGAAGAGGATCGAGCCGATGATGACGACGATGACGAGGATCTCGGCCGACCCGACGCTCTGCATCGCCTCAGGCTACGCCCCCGCCCCGCGCGATCACAGCTCCGTCCGCACCAGCACGAACTTGTTGCAGATCACCTTGTCGGTGATCTCCTTGTAGGACTTGGGGCTCACCTCGCTCCGGAGGCCGCCCGTGCGTCCGTGCTCCGTCACGAAGTACATGACCTTGGCGCCCTTGTCCTTCTGCTGCTTGAGCCAGGTCGTGAAGGTGCCGCCCGTGGACACGAACGCGGGCACCTTGTTCGAGGTGTAGAAGTTCTCGCCCTTCCAGTTCATCTGGTACGCGACCAGCACCTCGTCGGGGCCCTTGCGGTCGCGGTAGTAGGCCTCGATGACCTCGTGCTGGCCCCAGTGGGGAGCCGTCTTGAGCATGTACACGTCGAGGCCCCAGAGCGCGGCCACGAACGCGAACGCGACGAACAGCGCGGTCGCGTGGTGGCGCACGCGGCGGACGGTGAGCGCGAGCGTGAGGGCCACCGCGACGATCGCGAGGGCGCTGAGGGCCGCCGAGAAATCGAGCGACTCGGGCCACGCCCGCCGGTAGTTGTAGGTGAAGAGGTGGAGCAGCCGGATCGCGCCGGGCTGGTCGCCGAACTTCGCGTCCATGGTCAGATCCCGGCCCACGAGCACCAGGATCGCGGCGCCCGCGAGGATCGCCCCGCCCAGCATGAGCCGCTCGTGGGTGAGGGCCATCGCGGTCTTCTCGTCGAAGGTGTCGAGCGTGCCCGCTTCCCGGTACGGCGCCGTCGCGGAGGCCGTCGGCGCCGTCGCGGAGGCCGTCGGCGGCTCCTCGTCGGTGCGTAGCCTCGACTCCTCCTCGAGCTCGCGCCGCTCGTCCTCCTCGGTGCGGCGCTGGCCGAACAGGAGCGGCCCGAGGACGAGGCAGGCCGCGCCCAGCACCGTGAGCCCCGCCGCCATCCAGGGAGCCGGCGCCCGCATCGTGCTGATCACGACGGACGGATCCTTCGGCCCCCAGATGGACCCCGGGAAGAACCTGGACACGCCGTACACCGAGAGCCCGGCCCCGACGAGGGCGGCGCCCACGTAGGCCACGATCCGGCTCCCCGACGCCACAGGCCGCGATCCGAGCATGTCGTCGAGGAGCACGCCCAGCAGCATCGCGATCGGCGGAATGGCGGGGAAGATGTAGTGGTGGAACTTCGTCCCCATGAACGTGAACAGCGCGAACGCGAACACGAACCACATCACGAGCAGCACCGACGCGTCCTGCTTGCCCTGCCCCGCCGAGTCGCCGCGACGGAGCCAGTACGTGAGCCCGAGCGGCGCGAGCCCCGTCCACGGGAAGATCGCGTAGCCGAGCTGCCAGATGTAGAAGCGGAACGACGTGTCGTCGCCCTCGTTCGTGTCGTGCACGTGGCCGAAGGCGCGGTTGAACATGTCGTGGAAGATCAGCCGGTCCGTGAAGGGAGATCCGTGGCGCACGTACATCGCCACGAACCACGGCAGCGCGACGCACAGGATGACGAGCAGGCCCGACAACAGCTCGATCCGCAGGAGCTCCGCCCACCGCTTCTTCGTCGCGATGTACGCGAACGCGCAGATGATCGGCAGCGCGAACCCGGCGGGGCCCTTGCCCATCGTCGCGATGGCGGCGAAGAACCAGGCGCCCACGTAGTAGAGGCGTCGGAGGCGCCGCTCGCCCCAGTTCACGTACAGGAGGCCGCCGAGCACACCGACCCAGAGGAGCGCCTGGATGAACGGCTCGAAGCCTCCGAAGAGGCGCACCGTCATGTTCCACAGGCCTTCGGGGTGCGAGCCCACCGAACGGGGGATGGAGGCAGGCGCCACGGTGCGGCACGCCTCGTTCCCCGGCAACCCGCAGTTTCCGCCCGACCCGCTCTGGAACTCGTCCCAGTGCACGCGGAAGCCCTTCGGGCCTCCCCCCGAGACGATGAGCTCGATGTTCCGCGACGCGAGGTACACGATCTGCGGGATGACGCAGACGAGGATGATCCCGAACACGAGGTGCCACGCCGAGAGGCGGTACTTCGAGCCGCCGGACGTCGCGATCTCGAAGAGCCGCACCTTGCGGTCCTCGTCCGTGTAGAGCCCCGTCATCAGGAGGCCCATCGCCGCCGTCATCGCCGCGACGAACGGCATGTCCGTCATGGTCTGGTGGGCGAGGAAGTACCAGTCGGGGACGGTCGCGAGGACGAACGCCCCGAGCATCCCGGCGCGCCGCCCGAACACCTTCGCGGACCCCTTGTAGATGGCGTACATCGACAGGATCGTCAGGAGGACGTTCGGCGCGCGTACCACCCACTCGGGCCGCGCGACGATCGCGCCGTGCGCGCCCACGAGCATGAGGTCGGGCTTGTAGTGGGTGCCGAGCGAGGCCATGGCCACGGACTGCATCCAGAAGTTCAGGATCGGCTTCGACCAGAACCACCCGTCCTGCGCCCACCAGAGGGAGATCCAGTCGTCGCGCGCGAGGATCTCGCGGGCGACCTCGCCATAGTGCGTCTCCCAGGGATCCCAGAGCGAGAAGGTCCCCATCGTCGGGAGGTAGAGGAGCCCCGCCACGAGCACCACCCAGAACCCGTGACGCCGGAGGAGGGGCCGATCTTCGCCGCGCTCGTCGGTCGCCCACGGTCCGAGCGCGCGCCCGAGCCCGAAGATCGACATCACGAGCCCGAGGAAGGCCGCCGGTACCAGGATCATCCACAGCCAGGGCGGGCCGTAGCCGGCGCCGGCGAGGGAGAGCGTGAGCCCGAAGACGCCGACGGCGCCCACCGTCATGCCGAGCGGCGGGAGCAGCTTGGCGAGCGTCGAGCGTGCGGCCACGTCCTCCGCGGCGTCGTCGAAAGAGCCGACGAGGTCCATCACGCCCCACGCCGCGATGCACACGAAGAGGAGCCCGAGGGGCACGCCGGCGCGCCACTGGACGTTCTTGGCCATCAGCAGGAAGAGGCCGAGGATGCCGATGGCGGTCGTGACGCCTCCGCGCGACCTGCGGAGGGGGTTGCCCCGCGCGAGCAGCTGCGGGCCCTCGTCCTCGGCCTTCGCGTCCGCCGCAGGCGGGCTCGGCGTGTCCTCCGCCGGCTTGACCTCGCCTTCGCCCGCGGGCGCGGACCGCTCCTCCGGCGCGGGCCCGTGGGTCGCCTCGGCGTCGTCACCGGACGGCTTCGCGTCGGCGTCGCCGGGCCCTTTGTCTTCCTCGACAGGTTCGGTCATGGAGAGGGGGTCGCTGAAGGAAGGGACGGCCGCATCGTCGAGGCGTGCGTTCTAGCAATGTTCGCCCCTGGGGGAAAGGCCTGGCGTCCGCTGTCCGCGTTCACAGCTCCTCGGCGAGCGCCCTCGCCTCCTCGAGCCTGGCCCTCGCCTCTCCGAGGGCGCGCTTCTGGGCGTGGGCCTCGTCGACGACCTCCTTCGGGGCGCGGTCGACGAACCCCTTCGACGAGAGCTTCTTCTCCAGCGCGGCGAGGTCCTTGTCGATCGACCGGATCCCCTGCTCGATCCGCTTCAGCTCGTCGTCCCGCGTGACCAGGCCCTTGAGCCCCACCTGCACCTCGATCGGGCCGCGCTCGGTCGGCACCACCGCGAGGGCCGTCCCCGCCGGGCGGGCGCGGCCGGGGGCGTCGATCACGAGGTCGCCCGCCGTCTTCACGAGGAACCGCATCGCGCCGGCGTGCTCCGCGAGGAGGGCGCGCACCGTGTCGTCGCCGGCATGCACGGTGAGCGGGACGGGCGCGCCGGGGTGGACGACGTGCTCGCTGCGGATCGTCCGGGCTGCCGTGATCACGAGCTGGACGATCGACATCTCCGCCTCGGCGCGGTCATCGACCGTCGCGTCCTCCGCGCCCGGGTAGGGCCCGAACGCGATCGACGCCCTGCGCGACGCCGGCCTCGGCGCGCGCTGCCACAGCTCCTCCGTCACGAACGGCATCAGCGGGTGCATCAGCCGGAGCGAGGTCTCGAGCACGTGCGCCATCACCAGGCGCGTCTCCCGCGCGAGGGGCGCGTCGCCGTCGTCGCGCAGGATCGGCTTCGTGAGCTCGAGGTACCAGTCGCAGAAGTCGTTCCAGAAGAAGCGGTACGCCTCGTTCGCGCACTCGTCGATCCGGAACTGCCCGATCCCCTCGTTCGAGATCCGGATGGCGGTCGCCAGCCTGGACAGGATCCACCGGTTGTACAGGCCCTGGGGCGCGATCGGCGCGTCGAGGACGACGCCCTTCACGTGCTCGAGCGCGAGCCGCGACGCGTTCCAGATCTTGTTGATGAAGTGGCGGTACCCCTCGAGCCGCTTGGGCGCGAGCGCGATGCGCTTGTTCGACGGCGGGAACGTCGAGAGCGTGAAGCGGAGCGCGTCCGCCCCGAACGCCGGGAACCCCTGGCCCATGCCGGCCGTGGACGGGTACGCCTTCTTGAACTTGGAGAGCGCCTCGGCTTCGGGCGCGCCCGGGAGCGCCTTCCTCACGACCTCCGTGAACGACGCGCCGTGCACGAGGTCGAGCGGGTCGATCACGTTGCCCTTCACCTTGCTCATCTTGTCGCCCGTCTCGTCGACGATGAGGCCCGAGAGGAGCACCCTGCGGAAGGGCACCTCGCCCGTGAAGTGCAGCCCGAACATGATCATGCGGGCGACCCTGAAGTAGAGGATGTCGTAGCCCGTCTC
>SXGT01852182.1_pt1 | contig 23325 bp, 21 predicted proteins | sample 3176221 | NCBI WGS metagenome assembly SXGT01 (sample SAMN11356862, study PRJNA531348) | freshwater metagenome | isolation source: freshwater sample F1-120 | place: China: Fuxian Lake, Yuxi | collected 2017-12-25
GCATGTGAAGTTCATTTTCTGCACGACGGAAGCGGACAAAATTCCGATTACCGTCCTCTCCCGCGGCCAGCGGTTTGATTTCGCTCCGATTGAAACCAGGTCAATCCTCACCCGCCTCGAAGAGATTGCCAAAAGCGAAGGGGTCGAAGCTGATCCCGATGCGCTGCAGATTCTGGCTCGCCGCGCCGCGGGTTCGATGCGTGACAGCCAGTCGCTGCTTGAGCAACTGCTTTCGTTCGGTGGCAAAAAAATCGCTGTGGAAGATGTCCACGCCATGCTCGGCACCGCCAAGAGCAGCCGGCTATCCGCCATCACACAGAGTATCATCTCCCGCGATGCGGCAACCGCGCTGGGGGAAGTCGATGCGGCTGTGCGTGAAGGTGTGGACCTTGGACAATTCGCGGAACAGCTCGTCGGTTATTTTCGGGATGTGATGGCCGCCCATGTTGGTTGCGGCGAAGATTTATTGCTCCATGCCGGTCCCAATGAGCGGCCGCAACTGGTGGAGTTTGGCTCGCAACTTGGCATTCAATCTCTCCTGGCGATTGTGCAGATTCTCGATCAGTCCGTTACGCGGATGCGGCACAGCACCCACACGCGAACCCTTCTGGAAATCGCCTTGGTCCGGATTTGTAAACTTGACGATCTCGACGAATTGCCGGCAATTCTGGGCCAGGTCCGAGATGGGACATTGCCGGTCGCGATTGCTGCCGCAAAGCCAATCGCGCAAGCACGTCCACCGGCCAGTCCCCCTTCTACCCCTGAGCCGGCGGCTGAAAAAAAAACTCCCGACTCAGCCCAGATAGCTGAAAATGGGCGAGATAAACCGCTGGAACCGCCAATTCTGACGGCTGAATTGCTTCCCTTGCTGTGGAAGCAAGCCCTTGCTGCGATTGAAGATATGACGCGAGACTTTGCGGCAAAAGCCGAGTCAATAGCAATTTCCGGGCCAAACAGGATAGTGGTTCGCCACCGAAAAGCCTATAATAAGGAGCAGTGCGAAAAGCCTGAGCGAAAAGCCCGGCTGGAGCAAGCCCTATCCCAAGCGGCAGGGGCAGAAATCCGGCTGGAATTTGAGCTTCTGCCGGACCTTCCGGCAGCGAATGGGGCAGGTTTAGCACCAGTCCCTTCGGCGGCCCAAAGTCGCCAAAGGCGGAATAAGGTTGCGGAACGGAATTTGCTCGTGCGACAAGCCATCGAGATGTTCGATGGGGAAATCGTAAACGTCGTGGAGCCAATTCGAGCGGAAGAGACGGAGGGTTCGGGACCGGCGGAAGCTGCTCCTCCTCCGGCCTGATTGGACGAGGCTCACAATGGCTCAAATCACGGAATCGGTTGGCAAAGTCATTGACGAATTCGCCAAGCTTCCCGGCATCGGACGCAAGAGCGCCGAGCGCCTGGCGTACCACATTCTGCGAGTGCACAAGGCGGAGGCCTTGGCCCTGGCCGATGCGATTCGCAGCGTGCGCGAGAACGTCCGCTACTGCAAAACCTGCTTCAACCTTTCCGAAGGAGAGCAGTGCCTGATTTGCGGGGACTCGCGGCGCGATCAGTCGCAGCTCTGCATTGTGGAACAGCCGCGGGATCTGATTGCGATCGAACAAGCGGGGGCCTTTCGCGGCTTGTACCACGTGCTGCTGGGGCGGATCGCTCCGCTGGACGGGGTTGGGCCGGATCAACTCACGATTGAGCCGCTGGTGGAACGGGTGCGAGAAGGGACGATTCGGGAAGTGATCATGGCGACGAACCCAACCGTCGAAGGAGACGGAACGGCGCTGTACATCACCAACCTGCTCGCACCTTTCCAGGTGGAAGTGACGAGGCTAGCCCGCGGCATCACTACCGGCAGCATTTTGGAATACACGAACAAAGAAATCCTGGCCGACGCCATGTCCGGCCGGCAGAAATTTTGACAAGTAACAAACCAAAACAACGGCAGGACATTTAGCCTTCATGCGTCTTTCATTCGGCTTCGAACAGCGACAAACCCAGGTGCAAAAACTTGCGCCGCGGATGATCCAGTCGATGGAGATCCTGCAGCTTCCGCTGCAAGAACTCCAAGAAAGGATCGAGCAAGAGCTGGCGGAGAATCCGATTCTGGAGATGCAGGAAGTGGACCCCGAGCTGCCCGACGAAACAGAGGAGCGCGATTCCGCCAAGGAAAAGAGTGTCGATGAGAAAGAGCTGATCGTCGATGAGAAGCACGATAACGCCGACGACTTCGAGCGGCTGCTTAATCTCAACAACGAGATGCCGGATTATTTCGAGGAAGGGAACCGCCGCTCGTCCAACCGGATGGAAGAGGACGCCGACAGGGCTCATGATGCGATTTCCAACGTCGCGGAGCGGCCGGAATCGCTGCAACTGTACCTGATGCACCAGCTCGGCGAGATGGACGTGGCCCCCGAGATGATGGCGATGTGCGAGCGGATTATCTCCACGCTCGACCCCAAGGACGGCGGCTACTTTCGCAGCAGCCTGCGCGATTTGCTGCCGGCCGATGCCACGCCCGAGCAACTGGAAATGGCCGAGCAAGCCTTGGCCCTGGTCCAGGAACTCGACCCGCCCGGCATTGCCGCCCGCGACCTTAAGGAATGTCTGCTGAGGCAACTGTCGGACGACTTGCTCTTTTACGAAGAAATCAAGACACTGATCACTTCGCATCTGGAGGACCTGCGCGACAACCGCATGCCGCTCATCCAGAAGCAGACGGGCTACTCCATCGAGCTTATTCGCGAAGCCTGGGAAGAACTGAAAACGCTCAATCCCAAGCCGGGGGGAAACTTCGCCGAGAACTTCGTCCCGACGGTCAATCCCGATGTCTCGGTCGTCCTCGCCGACGATGGTCAGTACAAAGTGATTGTCGACGACTCTCGCACCCCCACACTCCGCATCAGCCGCTATTACCGCGAGCGCCTGATGAGCGGCAACATCACTCCGGAGGAGCGGGAGTACATCAAGCGGAAGATCACGGCGGCGCAGTGGCTGATCGAGTCCATCGAGCAGCGCCGCAATACGCTCACCCGCGTTTCGCAGGCTATCGTCGATCACCAGACCAGTTTTCTTGACGAAGGCCCTGAGCACATCGTTCCGCTGAAGATGCAGCAGATTGCCGAGAAGGTCGGCGTCCACGTCACCACCGTCAGCCGGGCGGTGGACGATAAATATATGCAAACGCCGCGGGGCATCTTTCCGCTCAAGCGGTTCTTCGTCGGCGGAACGCGGACGGAAGAAGGGGAAGACGTCGCCTGGGACATCATCCGCATCCGCCTGCAAGAAGTCGTCGACAAGGAAGACAAGCAAGATCCGCTGTCTGACGACGATTTGGTCATCGAGCTGAAGAAGCTGGGCCTCACGGTCGCCCGCCGCACTATCACCAAGTATCGGCAGAAGATGGATATCCCCAGCTCGCGGCAACGCAAAGACTGGAGCCAGGTTGCCAGGTAGCATCCGCTCGTGACGTCGGCACGACTCGCCGTGGCCCGCGCGATGCTACTGATGCCACTCGCCGATGAAGGGTTGATAGAACGATTGCCATTCGCGGTTGGACCACACGGGGCTACTGGGAAAACCCTCCTGGCCCAGCGCATCAACGGCGACGACGTAGTAACGGCGAGTTTCCTTGCCGGCCGCGGTATCGGTAAAGGTCAATGCGGTCTGCGGCTCGTCCGTGAGACGAACAATCGCGTCCTTGCTGTAGCAGCCGTCCATGCGATAGACGCGGTAGCCTCGAATCGCTTTCTCGGCATTGGCTTCCCATTTGAGTCGACAGGAGGTTCCCTCTTCCTTGGCAAAAAGTTGCTGCGGGCTGGACGGAATCGTGAAAACCGCCGGGGATGGGCCGCTGCTGATGCCGGCGGAATTCACGGCCCGCACACGGTAAGCGTAGACCGCAGGGCGATAGGCCCGCCCTGCGGGGTCAAACTCTTCGTCGTGAAACTTCCGCTCCAAAACGGGGACGCCATCGATTGCCACTGGCTTCGCGAAATCGAGCGACGCATCGGTATAGCAGGTGCCGCTTGTTAGTTTCAGATTCAGCCTGGCGAACGGCCCGATGCGACGAATAGCGCCGACGCTGGGTGATTCCAGGGGCGGAGTCTGAGCCTTGAGTCGTTTGAGCTGATCTTCACTCACGACTTCGACCGCGGCCCGTTCGACGATGTAGCCGGCGACGTCCTTGCCGATGGAGGGCTGCCAGTCAATTTCCACCTGCTTCTCATTGACGACGGAGACGACCAGTTCATCGACGACTCGCGGCTTGTTCCGCGGCTTGGAATTTTCCACAGGCTGCTTGGCCTCGGGCTTAGCCGGCAGTCGGAGGGCCCAAATCTGCTGCTCCGAGATGCCGCTGGAATTGCTGGGGCGGTTTTCGAGCAGCGCCACGCCCAGTTCCGGAGCGAACATCAATTGCCGGGCTCGATTGCTGGTAGCATCCGGTTCGCGCGGCGGCTTGAGAGGTGACCAGCGCCGCTCGCCAACGTCGAAGGTCCAGGTTTCCAGGCGATGGACTGCTTCCTCATCCTTGCCCGTTGTAATCTTGATGACGGCCAGCACCACGCCAGCGCTGGAGTCGTAGGTCAGCACGGCATCGTTTTTGTCCGTGGGCGGAAGACCTTCCGAAACGGCATCCGTCCAAGTGTTCGTTGCCAGATCGTAGATCCAGGTGTGCTGATCGTTCTCGAACTGGCTGCCGAACAGGATATGGACTTTGTGCCGGGCATCGTACGCCATGTTGCCGCCGCTGCGGCCTGCTGGCTCCTTGTCGGGCTTCATCTGTTTCCAGGTGTTTTCCCAGGGGTCGTAAGTCCAGGTTCCTTCGTGGCTCCCTTCACCGCCGAACATCACCACCACTGCGTGTTCCGCATCCCACGAGGCACAGCGGAGTGGCCGCGGATGAGCCGCCGGCAGCGGGCGCATGTTCCGCCAACGATTCTGCGGCAAGTCGTAGCTCCAGACGGAGGCGTCATTGAGATAGACCTCTCGCAACCATTGCCAGCCGTGGCTAGCGCTGAAAGCGGGAAAACGAAGATAGCGGCCGCTGGTCGGGTCCAACAGGTTTTGCTGGCCACAACAAATACCCGGGGGAGAGGTATTTGGCTCCTTGAGCGTCCACTTGGCTGACTTCGGCTGGAAGGTCCAGATTTCCGAACCCTGCTCGCCGCCACCTCCCTGATTATGGCCGCCATAGCGAATGAGGACGCCGTTCTTGCCGTCCCACGCACACGCCCCTTCATACCCCAGTCGCGGCGACGGCGGAGTGCCTTTGAGAGGGCTGAGCTTGACCCAGGTTCCCAGGGGAATGTTGGCCAGATCGGGGGAAAGCGTTGTGTCCGGCTTTTGACCGAAGGCATCACCGGCCAGAAACGCCAGTCCGAGCAGACACGTCACTCTGAAGCAATTTCGCCGGCCCATGATCTCCTCCGGGTGAGAGTGCCCGATAGGAAAGGATACTGCGCCCTACTTCGGCTGCGAATCAGGCTTACTGTTAAGTGACGAAAGCCAGTCCGCGGCGGAAAAGCGGAGCTTGGACTGCTGTTTGGCGAGGGATTTGTTGAGACGCTCGACCAATTTGTGCCGGTCCTCGGCGATCTTGTCTTCCAGCACTTCTCGGACGGTGCTGGAGAGAGACTTGACCATCGGGCCGCCGAAATGGCTGATGCGGCGGATCTTGAATTCCAGGATGTCGAGGTCGGCCTTGGTGACTCGCGGCTGCAGGGCGAAATCGGGAGGGAACTTCGTCGGGTCAAGTTTCATGGCGACGGCGAGCTCCGCCCGCAATCGCAGGCGGGCATCGGCCTCGGCACCAATGCTGATTAGTTGCACGCCGTTTTCCCACTGGGTGTGGCGGCCGGAAACGCGGGCCAGGCCCACGACGGTTACATCGCAAACGGCCTGGCTCTCTCGCTGCCGCAGATTGGCCACACGGACATCAAACTTGTGCTCGGGGTCGAGCAGCCGAATTGTGTACTTTTGCCAGGCCCCGTCATTGGCATCTTTGAAGCGGCGGCGCGTTTCTACTTTCAGGCCGTCGCGTTCCAGTTTCCACCCATCGAAGACGCGCGTGGTCTTGCCCCAGTTTTTGGTCTTCTCGTATTTGTCCGGCAGATGCTCGCGGGCCAGACGAGTGATGAGCGCCTGGAATTCGGCGGACGGCGTAAAGGACTCGGCTAGGGCAGTTTCGTCGTCCGCTGCATTCACATAGCGCAATGCGGAATCAACCGCGCCGACGGCAAGTGCTAGCAGAAACTGGCGGCGAGGGAGCATACTGTGCGCGCACGAAGAGATTGCCAAACCTGCAAGGATTATCGACACATGCGTTATTACGTACGCAGTCGATTTGCCAACGGTTTAGCCAGCATCGGTTGCTGCCGCGATCTAGGATTTCTCAGCCAGCCCGATTCTGGCTGGGCGATAGTTGCGCACATCCCACACAGCGGGTTCTGGCAAGAGAGCAAAGTCGAACCGCTCGTCGGCCTCCACCACGAACAAACTGCCGCCAGGTGCGGTCGACCAAAGCGTGCCGACAAGATCCAGCATCTCGGCCTGCCTGGAAACATAGAACTCGTAGGGTGGGGAGCAGAAGATGAGCCAGCGAGCGGCCGATTTCAGATTTTGGATTTTGGATTTCGGATTTGAGACTTGAGACTTAGAATTCGAGACGGCCGGCGAAGCTGGTTTTCGCCCCCACAGAAAGGCATCTCCGAAGACGACCTCGCATTTCTCGGCAATGCCAAGCGATTGGGCGTTCTGCTTGATGAGCTGGCTGGAGGGATAGTGCCGCTCAATCAGGGTCGCAGCGGTAGCCCCACGGCTGATGGCCTCCAGCCCCAGCGCCCCTGTGCCGGCAAACAGGTCGATGGCATGCGCCCCGGCAATGGCAGGCCCTACCAGGTTGAAGACCGATTCCCTCACCCTGTCCTTCATCGGCCGGGTCCGCGGGTCCCCGCTATACTCCAGCAGTCGCCCGCGCATGGTGCCGCCGATAATTCGCACGCCAACCACTTCAGAACCCGGATCCTTGGCATGCGGACCAGCCATTTTGGGGGAGCGGTTTTTTAGGGGTCGCGGCACGATGGGCCTGGTTCATGAGCGGCTCGTTGACGGCACGAACCTCGGGGAAGATGCTTGCGTAGTAACACTTTACGTCCCCCCACCTTAATCCGCGGGTGGGACTATGTTAATCTGGTTTTACCAATAAGCGTTCATTGTCGGCATGGGAGCGATTTTATGATTCGTCGTTTTTTTCTCGCCACTTGCGGTTTGGCCCTGCTCTGCGGCTGGTCGCTGGTAGGAGCCCAAGAGGCAAAAGAGCTCGCCAAAAACCCGGCGGCCAAAGCACCCCCCGCGAAGTCGGCTCCGAAAGAGGGGACTGAAAAAACAGGACTCAAGTCCGATAAGGTCGAGATTCCGGCCCCCAAAACCGGTGCTCGGGCTGACTTCGACAAGCTCATGGAGGATTGGAAAGTTGTTCTCAAGAAAATGCGCGAACTGCGGACGAACTTCCAAACTGCTAAAGATGACGAGCAGAAAAAACTGACGGCTGAGTTTAATGCGGAAGTGGAGAAGGGACGGCAGTTGCTCCCCAAGCTGCGCGATACTGCCCTGGCGGCCTACCTCGAAACTGGGAGCGCCGATCCGCAACTGGAGCGGTTTCTACTGAAGTTTGTAGGGGACGCCATCGACCAGGACGACTTTGAAGGTGGGCTGGCGATGGCCAAGAAACTTCTCGATGCCGGCTGCACCGAAAAACTCCTGCCGGGTGCTGCGGGCGTTTGCGCCTTTGCCACCAATGACTATGCTGCCGCGGAAGGATTTTTCAAGACGGCCAACGATGGCGGCAGCCTGGTAGGAGAGGATAATGAAATCTCCAAGCTGGGATTGCAAATGTCTCCGCTCGTATCCACGCAAAAAGGACTCTGGGAAAAGGAGCTGGCGATCCGTAAGGCAGAGGAAGCCAAGGACGATCTTCCCCGCGTCAAAATGACGACAAACAAAGGGGTCATCGTGCTGGAACTTTTCGAGAACGAAGCTCCCGATACGGTGGGCAACTTTATCAGCCTGGTGGAAAAGAAATTCTACGACGACAAGTCCTTTCACCGCGTACTCGCCCACTTTATGGCTCAGGGGGGTGATCCCAAGGGGGATGGCACCGGCGGACCTGGCTATCAGATTTATTGTGAGTGTCACAAACCGGAATATCGCCGACACTTTCGCGGCAGTCTGAGCATGGCCCACGCGGGCCGTGATACGGGAGGATCGCAGTTTTTTCTGACGTTTCGCCCCACCACCGAGTTGGACGGTCGGCACACCTGCTTTGGGCGAGTGATCGAAGGAATGGAAGTGCTGGCAAAGATCCAGCGCCGCGACCCGGAGATGATGGATTCCGAAATCGTTCCGGACAAGATCATCACTGCGGAAGTGGTACGGAAGCGCGAACACGTTTATGCTCCCAAAAAAGTAGAACAATAATCCGGGGCAATGACCGTCGTTTGGCCATTGGATGTTAGCGGACTTAGCTGGGAGCGAAATTATGAAGGTTGGCGTTTACAGTCTGGTGTTTGCCTTCGCGATGTCACTTACGGGCTCAACCTGGGCTCAGGAGAAAGATGCCCCGAAGCCAGACGCGAAATCGGCAACCAAGGAAGAGAAAAAGGAAGGCGAAAAATCTGACGTAACGAAGGCCGAGAAACCCGCGGAGAAGCCGGTGGAACCCCCGGCCACGGCAGCTGACTTTCCGGCTCTCTTTAAGAAGTGGAACGAAGTCGATAAACAGCTGAGCGACTTGAAAGAGCAATATCAATTGGCCCCTTCCTCGGAAGAGCAGGCCGTCCTGCGGTTGCGCTACCAAAAGCTTGTAACTCAGAGCGAGCAACTTCTCCCAAAACTCCGCTCCGCTGCCGAAGCCGCCTTTGAAGCCAAACCGGGCAAAGACGAGGGCGTGACCAAGACCATTATCGGGCTCATGGCTTACGATTTTCGGAAAGAAGAATACGGCGCTGTGGTCAAGCGAGCCCAGAAGCTGCTGGAGGTTAAAGTAGAGAATCCAGCCATCTATTCCCTCGGTGGCGTCGCCGCTTTCTTGTCCGACGACTATGACACCGCGGAAAAGTTTCTCCCGCTCGCCGACAAGGCAAACATGCTCGATGAGGAAGGAAAAGAGTATTTGCAGGAACTCCCGAAGACCAAGGAGTTATGGGTTAAAGAACAGGCAATTCGCAGCAAGGAGAAGGAATCCGATGATCTGCCCCGTGTGAAGCTCGAGACTTCGAAAGGGACAATCGTCATCGAGCTCTTCGAGAACGAGGCCCCTCAAACCGTTGGCAACTTCATGCATCTGGTGCAGAACAAGAAATACGATGGTACTCCTTTCCATCGCGTACTTTCCGGCTTCATGGCTCAAGGGGGAGACTTTGAAAAGGGGGACGGCACCGGCGGACCGGGTTACGAAATTCCCTGCGAATGTTACGGCGAAAACCATCGGCTGCATTTTCAGGGTACTCTGAGCATGGCTCATTCGGGAAAAGACACAGGAGGGTCGCAATTCTTTCTGACGTTTCGCCGAACGGCCCATTTGGACGGCAAGCACACGGCCTTCGGCCGTATCGTGGAAGGGATGGACATCCTCCCCAAGCTGCAGCGCCGAAATCCTGAATTGGCGGGGTACGGAGCGCCCCCCTTGCCTGTTCCCGACAAGATCTTGACCGCCACCGTCGTGCGCAAGCGCGATCACGATTACGCTCCCACCAAAGTGCCAGCCAAACCCGAGCCTCCTAAGTCCGAGCCCGGAAAAAAGGGACTCGATAAATCGATTCCCAAGAGCGGTAAGGCGACAGGAAAATCGTAATGCCGCGCTGGTCATTTTCCCTTTGGGCACTCCTCGGCGTGCTGGGCCTGTTATTTGCTGGCTGCGGGGGAGAAGTGCCCACGGGCACCGTCGTGAGCGCCGACCAGAACAACTTTCGCTCCGTCGTCGTGGCCAGCAAGCGGCCGGTGCTTGTTGAATTCTGGTCGGAATCCTGCAAGCCTTGCAAAGTGCTTGAGCCGCACCTGGTCACGATCGCTCAGGAACATCAAGAGCTCTTGGTCGTGAAAGTCAACTCCGACGAGAATCCTTACTTGCGGGATGACCTCGGAGTGCAACTCCTACCGACACTTTTCATTTATCATAACGGCGAGCAAAAACGTCGCAAAATCGGTTTTGATAAGCCTGAGGAGCTGGACGAGCTCATCTCCGCCTACATCACATCCAAGTGACAAGCATGGATGCGTGGAACCAATCTTCCGCACCTCTGCTATTCGCGGGCATAGGCGACCATTTGCCTCCTTCCGTGGTCCTCGCCCTGAGCACTTTTCTCCTTTGCGTTTGGCTGTTCGCGGTCGGCGGAGCTTGGGGTAGTTTTCTCAACGTCGTTGTTTATCGCCTACCCCTGGGAAAGAACATCGTCTATCCCGGTTCGCGCTGCCCGCGTTGCGGCCACGCCATCCGTCTGTGGCATAACCTTCCGATCCTCGGCTGGCTGCTCTTGAGGGGAAAATGCAAGGACTGCAAGCTTTCCATCTCGGCGCGTTATCCGCTGATTGAGTTTTTGATGGGGGGCATTTGGGTCGGTGTGGCACTGGTCCTGATGGAGTGCTTGAGCGGCTCACAGACGGCAATTTGGTCGAGTCGTGGTCCAGAACAAATGCTCCTTTCTTCCCGGGACTTGGTTCCATTCTGGACGGGCTACTGCCTCCTGATGCTCCTGTATTTCACTCTCCTCGGCGCGGCTCTGATTGACATCGATCGGCAGCCCGTCCCCTGGTCCCTGCTACTGCCGGTTTTCATTGCGGGACTCTGCCTTCCCTTGATTTGGCCCAATGTCCGCCCGCTTCCGGCCTGGTACGCCTGGAACCTTGACGGCTGGCAAGCCGCGCTCGTCGACGCCGCATTCGGCGTACTCTTGGGGACTGTTCTCGGCCTCTCTGTTTCCTTTGGTTGGAAGATCACCAGCCGCCGCTGGCCAACTTTTTGTCCCATGCTACTCCTGGTGACGCTCGGGCTTGTCCTTGGTTGGCAAATGACGCTTCTTGTCGCCCTGTTTGCGACGATCGCCGCGGTGTTGCTGCTCGTTTTGCTGCGCGGGCTCGGCAGCCGGGAAGTCTTTCCCTGGCCCGCCTGGCTGCTGATCATGGCAATTCTGCTCCCCTGCCTGGCGGCTGAGGACCTGCTGCCGCTCACCTCACTTGCTCGGCCAACCCCCCTGATGGCAACGCTGATCCTGGTGAACAGCACCCTCGCCATTCTCGCCCTCTCCGCCACATTCGCTCAGTTCCTCCCCACCGATTACCATGACCGCAAGGCTCGCATATTTCCCCTGGAGGTCTCAACAGAGACAATCCCCATGAACGGTGATGAACGTCGGCAGAGAATCGAAGCCATCGAAAAATCGGAGAGCTATCTGCTCGCCGCCTATGACGATGAATTCCTGCAGCGGCCGGAACTCCGCCCGGTGCGCCTGCAACTGGAGCTGCTTAAGCCCGAGTTGTTCCTGAACGAGCAGAAAATCAACTCCACGATTGTCGTCTTTGGCGGCACTTCCATCGTCGAGCGGCCCCTGGCGGAAGAGCGTCTGGCCGCAGCCCAAGGCGCACTCGAAAATTCGCCCCAAGATGCTGGATTGATCCGTGCCGTCAGCCGGGCCGAGCGGATTCTCGAAAAGGCCCACTACTACGATGCCGCCCGCGAGTTCGCCCGCATCTGCTCCTCTTCCTGCCAATGCGACGGCCGCTGCGACTACGTTGTCATCACCGGCGGCGGCCCCGGCATCATGGAAGCCGCCAACCGCGGTGCCCAGGACGTCGGCTGCAAGAGCATCGGCCTGAACATCACCCTCCCGGAGGAGCAAAAGCCGAATCCCTACATCACGCCCAATCTCTGCTTTCAGTTCCATTACTTCGCTATCCGCAAGATGCACTTTCTGTTGCGCGCCAAAGCTCTAGTCGCCTTTCCCGGAGGTTTTGGTACGCTCGACGAACTGTTCGAGGTGCTCACGCTCAAGCAAACCAGGCGAATGCAGGACGTTCCGGTGATTCTCTACGGCCGCGCCTACTGGGACAAACTTGTCAACTTTCAATTCCTGGCCGACGAAGGAGTTATCGGCGACCAGCACTTGCAGCTCATTGAATATGCGGAAAGCCCGCAGGAAGCCTGGGACATCATTGCCCGCCACCACAAACACGACGGCGAGCGGCTGACCGAATGAAAGACAGCGTCGCTAGGTGGCTACGCCCGTGTGAGTGGCACGCCCGCGGCTTTGCATGGGCGTGGGCCGCGCTCTATCATGCAAAAGGAACCTCGCGGGCAAGTCGATAGTCGCAAACTTGCCGCGGGCGTCCTTGGGAGTTCTCGGCCATGTCTCAGCCAGTGAATCGCGCCGATGCCGATCGCAACTTGTTGTTCGGCATTCTGGCGGTGCAAGTCAACTTTATCGACCGAGACGCGCTCGTGGCGGCCATGCACGCCTGGGTGCTCGACAAGCAAAAGCCGCTGGGCCAGATCCTGCTCGCACAGCGGAAACTGACCGCCGAGCAGCTTGCGGCGATTGACACCCTCATCGTTCAGCACTTGAAACTGCACGGCGACAAACCCGAGCTGAGTTTGCAGGCGATCAACACTCGGTCCATCACGGCGTCGGAACTGCTTTCGACGAATGACATCGACGTGCAGACCAGTGTGGCCAAGCTCGCTTCCAATGCCGCCGGAGTCGAAACGGCCACCTATTTTCCGCCACCGCCTGCCGACGCCCGCTATCAAAAGCTGCGGCATCACGCCGGCGGCGGGCTGGGAGACGTATTCGTGGCCAACGACACCGAGCTGCATCGCGAAGTGGCCCTCAAGGAGATCAAGCCGAAATTCGCCGACGATATCGGCAGCCGCCATCGTTTTGTCGTGGAGGCGGAGATTACGGGCGGCTTGGAACATCCGGGAATCGTGCCGGTTTATGGGCTGGGGGCGTATGAGGACGGGCGGCCGTTCTACGCCATGCGATTCATCCGGGGCGACAACTTGAAGGAGGCCATCGAGCAATTCCATGCGGCCGACAAACAGGGGCGGGATGGAGGAGAGCGGAGTCTGGCTTTTCGCCAATTGCTCCGCCGTTTCGTGGATGTCTGCAACGCGGTGGCCTATGCCCACAACCGCGGCGTCTTGCACCGCGACCTCAAGCCCGCCAACGTCATGCTGGGAAAATTCGGTGAAACGCTGATTGTCGACTGGGGTCTGGCAAAAACCGGAGCCAAGGATCACAGCACCCTAGCCTCGGCCAATGGTGCCGAAGTGGAGCGGACTCTGCACCCCGCTTCCGGCAGCAGCATCGACCCGACGCTGGCCGGATCGCATATCGGCTCTCCCCCGTTCATGAGCCCGGAACAGGCTGAGGGCCGGACCTTGGAGTTGGGCCCCGCCAGCGATATCTACAGCCTCGGTTCCACGCTCTACACGCTGCTCGCGGGAAAGATGCCCTATGAGGCACCTACCAAGGAAGAAGTGCTGGCCAAGGTGCGCCGCGGCGTATTCACACCTCCCAAGGAGGTGAAGCCGCAAACCCCCGCGGCGCTCGACGCCGTGTGCCGCAAAGCCATGTCCTTCCATCCCAGGGACCGATACGCAACAACCCTAGAGTTGGCCGCCGATGTCGAACACTGGCTGGCGGACGAACCGGTGGCTGTGTACGCGGAACCGTGGACCGCGCGGACCACGCGCTGGGCGCGGCGGCATCGGACAGCGGTCGTCAGTGCGGGCGTCGTGCTATTGTGCGCCACGATCGGGCTGGCAATCAGCACGGCCTTGATCTCCGCGGAGCAGCGCCGGACAGCTGAGCAAAAGCGTGTGGCGGAAGCCAACTACGCCTTGGCGCAAATACAAACTGGAGTTGCCCTCCAGCAGAAGCAGGTTGCCGTTAACAACTACAAACTTGCGCGCGATCAGAGCTTCAGTATTATTGAATTGATGGAATCATCCGAAGCGGAAATCGCCGCCCGACCCTCGCTCCACAAGACTCGCAAGGACATTTTGGAACTCGTGGCCAAGGCCTGCCGCCACTATCTGGACGACGAGCCGGAGGACAAGGAGCTCCGCCGGCGGAGCGCTCAAGTGTATCGTTATGCTGCCAACGTCCATCGGCTGGCCGACGAGATCGATGCGGCCGATCCCTTGTACCGCGATGCAATCAAACTTTACGAAGGGCTGGCGAAGCAGTTTCCGGACGAAACACGCTATGGCCAGATCCTCTCGGAGTCGCTGCGAGACCAGGCAAAATTGCAGGCCAACGTCGGCCGACTGAAAGAAGCGACGGAAACCCTCCATCGTTCCAGCCAACTGATCGAGGAATTGATCGCCGAACAACCCACTCAATCTCATCTCCGCCAAACCTTGGCTGCGACCCTCTTCAGCCTTGCCAGTGCGCAATGCACGCGCGGAATGTACGATGAATCGAGCACGACGGCTCAGCGAGCCGCCGCTATCTATCGCGAATTCGCCACGCTTCCCCCTGCCAAAAGACATCCCTACGACCCGGTTTTGCTTGCCGCCTCGCTCAACCTGGTAGCGGTTTGTGAACGCGAATCAGGCCGACACGATGCGGCACTGGAAGCCCACAGGGAGCCGGTCAAGTCGCTTTTCGATCTGACCACGAAACCCCCCGCGGGCGTCAATCCGAACGATATCATTCACTTCTATGCCGCTTGCCAATTGGAGCAGTTTCGCACTTGGGCGACGTCTCCTAATCCCAAACGAGTCGAAAATGCCGAGAAGGGGTTGGCCGCAACAATCGCGACGTGGCAGGCCCTGGCCAAGAGCTTTCCGCAAGTGCCCATGTATCGCGAATCGCTCAGCGTCGCGTTCCAGCACCGGGCGCTCCTGCGGATGTCAGATCCCGCTCGACAGGCCGAGGCCCTCACCGATTTGGAGGAATCCCGAAGACTATTGGAGAAGCGAGTCCAGGAATCGCCAAATGTTTCCGCGCCTCGCGGCGACCTGGGCCGAACGTACCTGGCACTCGGACGACTTGCCAAACAATCGAAGGATCCTGCCGCCGCGGGCTGGTTTGCCAAAGCGACCGAGTCGCTCGAAAGGGCATTGGCCCAGTCCCCTGACAACGCCCACGACAAGAAATCGTGGGCCGAAGCTAAAGCGGAAAAAACTGAATGAGATAGCCGGATTGCTAGTGTTTACGGCTCGTCAAATTCGTCCACGAATACGACTGGCACCGTGACCACTGGGTCGATAATAGGCCCCTGTCCCGTCAATGTGATGGTGAGGTCTCCGGGATCCGGCGGGTCGAGTCGTACTTTGGCCCTTCTACTTTTTCTCCGTCTAGTTTTTGTTCCCTTGATGCTCAGCAGAATCCTTTTTGAATTGACGGAAGGATCGGGCTCTTGCTTCTTGATTTCAAAGAGCGTCGTCTCATTGCTGTCTTGGCCGACCACTCTCGTAACTTGCGTTCCAGCCGGAAAAGTAGTGCTCCCGGGTGCCACGATTACGAGGAAACTCTTCTTCTTCAGTTTCTTAACGCCTGGAACGCCTTGGGCCGCTGCTCGTACTTTCTTTGTTTTCGCCATCGCCCTTTCTCCGCTGCAGGTGATTGTGAACAGTGTCGTTGCAATCTCTTCGTCCATGCATTCTATGGGCGCAATCAAGTGGGACCTGATTCGATCACGGATTAATATCCTCGACGAAGACCACCGGCACATCCGTAATGACACTGGAAACGCCTGGCGGGGCATTGGTTAACGTGATCGTCAGCGTCCCCGGATCGGGAGGGTCCGTTGCTGTGGCCGTGGGCACAGCTGCCGCGGCTTTGGAATTCTTGGCGGACGACTTGCTAAGCACGACGTTTCCCTTACCGTTCAGACGGATGATGATAAACCTCGTCTGGGTATCCACGACGTCGAAGTCCCAGGACAGACTTCCGTCATGATTCTCCACGGTGCTGACGGTCACCCCAGAAATATCGATGCCCTCAGGGGCGATGACGGATATCAAGACCTTTTTTGAGGGGTTCTTCTTCCTCTTAATGACCGGACCGGCATTTAGCTTTGTCATGATGATGACTCCGTGAACAAGTGGTTTTCGTGAGGTGCGTTTCAATGTGGGTGTGCCAAAATCACTAGATAGGGGTGAAGATAACCCTCGACATCGCCAAAGTCAATTTATTTTTCTGGCGGATGGAGTGCCTGCATGTCCACCATCGGGGTGAGCGGACTACAATTGCGGTTTACAGCTGCCGAATTTTGATGTTCTTCCAGCGGCACTTCGCGCCCGCGGGCCAGTTCTGGCCGCCATGGACCTGCACCGCGATGCTTCCTTCGGTGCCCAGGGCTTTCAGGACCGCTTCCTTGTCATAACGCTCGCTTTTGGACGTTGCGCCGTCCCAGACGCAGATTTGTTGACCGTTGATCCAGGTAGTGACCTTGGGGTATTTTCCTTCCACAAGCACACGAGCGGTGTTCCAGTCGTCGATCTTCCAGGCTTTGACCCATTCCTCGGGCTTGCACGACGAAACGAGGCCGACTTCCTCGGCAGTCTTGTGCTTATCGGTGGTGTAACCGACGTGCTTTTTGTCGACGTCGTACTTGCCATTCACGTCGAAGTTACGGGCCGCAAAGCCGCCGGTTCCTTCGCCGTAAATCTGGCCAACATTGCCGGCATCGTGATAGTCGACCATCATTTGTAGACACTGCCCCTTGTCGTTGCTCCGCAGGAAGAGTCCGGAGCAGACTCCCCAGGTCGGCTTCATATCGATGAGTAGCTCGAAGTTGCCGAACTTCTGGTCGGTAAGGAGAATGCCCCCGTTGCCGCTGCCGGGGGGATCCTGCTCGCCGGCAATCGCGCCGTCTTCCACCTGCCAGATGCCGCCGGTACCGTGGCCGATTTTCTCTGGATTCTTGTGCCAGCCTTTGAGAGTTTTGCCGTCAAACAGCGTGATCCAATCTTCCTTGGCGGGAGCGGCATAGGCGAGGCACGCGAGGAGCGACGTGTTTGCCGTAAGCGCCGCGGATGCGGCAGCAGAGGTTGTGAGAAAGCGACGGCGGGAGAGATTGGACATGAAGGAAACTCCAAAAGGGTGACAGCAATGAGCCCGTTCAAGGGAAGTTTCCGTCATCTTAGGCGGTCTGCTGCGGCAATCAATCCGCCGTAGCGGCACGCGAGCGGATTGACGCGGCAACCCGCTATTTACGCCGCGCCCCGCCCGGACGTAAATTGCAGGGGAAGGATTCGTTAGGAATGGGGGTAGGAACATGCTGACGACCACATGCCACGAGTTGCACCCGACGCTCACTCCCGGTGGGCAGCCGACGCTTCATGAGCCCAACGAGCTGGTCCCGCGTTACCAGTCGTTCGTCACCGAGCAGCGGATGAGTTGGACCAGCCATCAGCGGCTGATCAAGCTGCTGGGATCGGGGAACCAAGGCGTTGTCTATCTCACGGAGCTGCGCGGCACCGAGGAGTTCACGCTGCCCGCTGCGCTAAAGATTTTTTCGCCGGAGCGGTTTGAGACTGCGGCCAGCTACGACTCGGCCATGCAGCGGCTGGCGCGGGTTTCGGCTCGTATTGCCCAGATCCAGCATGACAACCTGCTCTATGTCTACAACTTTGTCGACCGCGAGCGAATTCGCATGATGATCATGGAGTGGATCGACGGTTACGATCTGGCCCGGCTACTGGTGCCGAGTATGTTGGAGCGAGTCCGCGACCGGGTGAGCGCTCGCCGTTGGGAATACCTCAACCGGGTCGTCGCTACGCACGGCCCCGTGCAGCCGCGGATGAAGGCGGGCATGGCGGTGGCGATTGTGCGAGACTGCCTCTCGGGGCTGGCAGCCTTGCACCGGAACGGAATTATTCACGGTGACATCAAGCCCTCCAACATCATGCTCAAGCGGACGGGGATCACGAAAATCATCGATGTCGGATCGGCTTTTGAAATCGCTCATCCGCCGGCCGCTCTCTCGTGTACGCTGGCCTATGCCGCGCCCGAGGTGTTGGAACGGAAAGAATGTTCTTCGCGGAGCGATCTCTGCTCGCTGGGCTATGTGCTCATCGAACTGCTGTCCGGACGGCCGCCGTTCAAAGGAGTCAAGGACGCTAAAGACCTGTTGGAAGCCAAACGCCTGCTGCCGCATCACTTGCACCAAATCCTGCCGCAGGAAGTGCTGGGGTGCGACCTGCTGATGAGCTTCTGCCGCGGCATGATCGCCTTCGATTCTGTCCGACGTTTCCCCAGCGCCGAAGCAGCCGAACTGCTCAAGGAAGGAGCGGCTGCCTTCCACCGGCAACTAGTGTTTGGCGATTTGTCGGCGGAGTATGACAACGAGATCCGACAGTGGCTGGAGGATCTCAAAGAGATGGACGCGCAGGACGATGCGAATGCGGCGGCTTAAGCGGAAAGGTTGCAAGTGTCTGTTCTGTTTCTCTGTCCGAACTTGATGTTCGCGTCGCGCGTCTCCGGTGCGGCGAATACGCTTAAAATATCGCTGCAAGTTCTGGCAAGTTCCGGCGACCTGGCGGCAAAGCTCACTGCGGAAACGCGGCTGGTGATTATCGATCTAGGTCAAAGCGGCTTGGATTTGCCTGGGATTGTGGCTGATGTTCGCACCAAGGTTCCAGCAGCCCGCATCGTCGCCTTCGGCAGTCACGTGAATGAAGCGGCGCTCTCCGCCGCCCACTCTGCCGGCTGCGACGACGTGATGCCAAACTCACAGTTTGACCGAAAGTACGTGGAGCTGCTCAAAATGTGGGGCGTTACTCCGTAACAGACCCGTTCTGAATGAGAGCAGAATGGGACGGTCATGGAATGACGGCACACTATTGCGGCGGCTCTTGCACGGTTTCCACCGGCCGCTGATCGGGCGCCGGCGGAGCTTCAGCAGTGGGAACCGGAGCCGGCGTTGGCTCATGGGTCGGCGCTGCGGCGGTCGCCGTCGGACCTTTCGGGGCGGGCGCCTCAGTGGGGACGTAGACGTCGTCCAGCTCTTTGTCATCCACGTCCTGCCGCATGAGCAGATAGATCGCGGCTGCCACGCACCAGAAAAAGCTGAGCGTGAACGCCGACTCGACCAGGCGGACCAGGCCCGTGGAGAGTGCTATTAGGATGCCGCCGAAGCGGGCGATCCGTTGGTCGTCTCCGAGCGATGGGATTGAATCAAAGACGGCCAGATTTTCGATCCGTTTCGCTTCATCCGCTCCCATTCCCCAAGAGAAGGACCAGAAGCCGAACTCGATGATGATGTCCGCCGTGTAATGGGCAACCGCCCAGCAGAGTGCGCCAAACAGGGCGGCGATGACTGCATAAAACAGATAGTGCAAGGGCTTGCCGTAAACATAGGAAAACGAGCGGCTGAAGGCTTCGAAGGCGTCCCCTTCCCGCTCGGCACTGATCGTGCCCCACATTAATGGAAACCCGAATAGGAGGCCGGCGAGCAGCCAGGCGGCGACAAGCCCGGCGAGGATCACAAAAATCCAAAGGATGCCGGCCAGTACCACGCCCAAATCAGTGAAACTCGCCAGCAATCCCAAGCCTGCGATGGGGAGCATCAGCAGCATCACGCCGGCCAGCGGATAGAGCGGGGCGAGGAAATACCACAGGTAACGCCGCGCCGCGAATTTCACCGTCTCCACGAAACCAGGGGTCTCTTCCGCGCCGAATTCCACGACGGCTCGTCGCGTGATGATGCCTCCCGCCAGTGCCCAAACTGCCAGCGACCACAGCGAAACAAAAACGAAATAGGCCGCCTGGTTCATGGTCATCTCGCGGCGGAAGACGCCGTAGACCGGGTCGGCCAGCCGAAAGTATCCTTCATTGGCCGAGCTGCCTTCCCCGGGCAAGTATCTGGCCATTGCCGGGGGAGTTTGTTCGGCGAGACGCGGTGCCGGCGGCGCGACGATTTTCCACTCTTCTCCGACCTTCTGGATCAGAAAAACGCTCCCCACCCACGAGCCGACATAAGTAAGCATCACTGCCAGCGTGGCGACGGCGAGGAGCGGCGGAGAAATCGAAAGGCGGAACGCGCGAAAGATGATCAGCCAGGGAAACAGCTCACGCCAGGCAATCCGCCGTAGCACTCCGCGTTCGTCGGTCATGGGCTCATCCCTGACAAAAAGAAAAGAACTCAGCGGAAATTATAGGCGAAGAGTTCACTGCCGCAAGCAGCAGCATCATTCCGCTTCATTCCGGGGAGCTGCTGGTGCACCCTCGTCGTCTTCATCCTTCCGCTCCACAGGAACGCTGTAACTCTCGCGGAGCCAGCGGCCGAGGTCGATCTGGCGACAGCGGTCGCCGCAGAAGGGCATGGCAAGAGTAGCGGCAGGATCGAATTGCTTCTCGCAGATGGGGCAGCGAATGGTGGCCATGCTGCTTTCCGCTACTTCTTTTTGTCCGGCTTGGAGGGGGCGGCCGGTTTGCTCTCCGCGGCGGGCTTGCTCTCCGCCGCCGGTTTGCTTTCCGATGTCTTGGATTCGCTCTTGGCCTCGGCAGGACTGGTGGCCGGCTCGCTCGACTTCTTGTCGGCTGCGGCTGAGGACTTGTAGGACTCGCTTCGATAGTCGGTCTGATAGAAGCCACTTCCCTTGAACATGACGGCAGCGCCAGCCCCGAACAAGCGGCGAAGCTTTTTCTTTTTGCACTTCGGGCATTTCGTCAGCGGCTCATCGCTCATGTTCTGAAAGAGCTCATACTTGTGACCGCAGGCGTCGCACTCGTAGTCGTAGGTGGGCATGTATTGTGTGGGGCAGGCTTCCAGCTTGCCCTAAGTGTTCCGAGCAAAAATGTTCTGGGCAGGCTGGAAGCCTACCCCACTGGAGTACCTGTTGAAACAAAAACCTGAGCGGGACGGATAACGCGGTCGAATAGTTTGTAACCTGACTGAGCCTCGCGCGAGACCGTGCCGGCGGGGAATTCGCTGCTGGCTTCCTGGGCGATCGCCTGGTGGATGTTTGGGTCGAACGGTGTGCCGACCGTCTCAATCCGCACACACTGATGCTGATTGAGAACACTTTGCAGTTGTGCGGAAACCATCTTCACCCCTTCGAGCAAGCCACCGCCGTCTCCCTGCGCGGCAGCAAGTGCTCGCTCCAGATTGTCCAACACGGTTAACAAATCCCTAGCAAACGGCAAAAGTGCATACCGCCGCTCTTCTTCCATCTCGCGGCGACTTCGCTTGCGGTAATTCTCGAGTTCGGCCTGCACTCGGAGGGCCCTCTCGTTCGCCTCCGCCAGATCCTGTTGCAGCTTAACCGCCTCAACGGGCGAATCTTCGGCAAAGACCTGGTCGTCAATGGATTCTTGAGTGTTGGATGTGTCAGCCATGTTAGTCACCGAAGGGGGCCAAAGGGGTTGGGAGGGGTTTGGCGGTCATCGATTCACAAGTCAGCTTAGTCATTGCCCGCAAAAACTCCTCCCGACCCGTTAGCGCCGCCTCACTTCGATTCCTCTCCTGCAAAATAGTCCTTGATTTTCTCGAAAAACGACTTCCGGTGCGGCGAAACGTCTTTCCGCTCAATCTCTGCTAATTCACGCAACAGCTTTTCCTGATCGGGCAACAGCTTCTTGGGGACTTCGATGACGGTTTGAACGAGCAGATCGCCGGTCCCGCGGCCGTTAACTTCGGGCATTCCCCGTCCGCGGATGCGGAAGACATCGCCGGACTGCGTACCCGGGCCAATGGTCAACTCGTGTTTCCCTTGCAGAGTGGGGATCTCCAACTTGGCACCCAAAGCGGCCTGTGTATACGAAATGGGCATTTGCAAAACCAGGTTCTCGCCATCCCGCTGGAAGAGCCGATGATTGCGGACCTGGGTGTGGCAATACAGGTCTCCTGCCGGGCCGCCGTCGGGACTGGGCTCTCCTTGGCCGAGAATGCGGACCCGCATCCCGTCGTCGATGCCGGCTGGAATCTTCACATCCTGCTTCACCCGCTCCGAGACATAGGCTCGCCCGCGGCACTTCTCGCAAGGTTCGGTGATTGTGGAGCCGGAACCCTGGCAGGAAGGACAGGTGGTCTGCACGCGGAGGATCCCCGCCGACTGCACGATTTGCCCGCGGCCCCCGCAGTACTGGCAGGTCGCTTTCTTGGAGCCGGGTCTTGCGCCGCTACCTTCGCAGGTATCGCACTTTTTGCTGCGATTGAATTCGATGGACTTGTTGATGCCCCGGGCCGCCTCTTCCAGTTCGAGTGTCACCTGCACCTGTACATCCGCGCCGCGGCGAGCGCGGCGAGTTCTTCCGCCGCGACCTCCCCCGCCGAAGAGGTCCCCAAAGATGCCTCCGAAAGCTTCAAAGATGTCTTCGACGTCCTGGAAGTGGGGCCCACCACCGAGCCCAGGTGCATCATGCCCAAATCGGTTGTACCGTTCCCGTTTCTCCGCGTCCGACAGCACTTCATACGCCTCGGCCGCTTCCTTAAATCGCGTGGTGGCGTCGGTATCGCCGGGGTGGCTATCGGGGTGGTACTTGATGGCCAGCTTGCGATAGGCGGCCGCAATCTCCTTGCCGGAGGCTTCGCGGGCGACCCCCAGCACTTCGTAGTAATCGCGTTTGGCTGCCATCGTACTCATGGCCGGAAATGCCGGTGAATGGTGAAGTTCGCCCGTTGAAATCTACATCACAGACAAGATGGCAGGACATGCTCGAGGACCAGATTGACGCAAAACAAAGCCCCTAACTTTGGCGATTCTGGCTGCTGGCGATGACTAACCAGACAACCCCGCCAATCACCATTGCCAGCGACAGCGCCGAACAGCAGCATCCGGGGATGACCCCCATCATGGCCTCGTCCGGGCTGGCCTTGCCGTTGGTCAGCGTCGGCAGAAGGAGACTGACGAGCGCGACTGCTCCGGAGAGGAGGAGCAGCACACCGCCAATGCCGAGGAGAATCCACGGGCCTTTCATAGTCGTTCCTGGAAGAAGCCGACACGCGGGCCGCGTGTGGCTACGTTACCTTACCGCCCCTTCCACAGACCGCTTCTTCTTGTCTTCCTTGTCCAGGTTTGTCACCAGGGCTTCGGTCGTGAGCAAGAGCGAGGCGATGCTGGCGGCATTGCTGAGGGCGGTGCGGACCACCTTCACCGGGTCGATGATGCCGGCCTTGTACATATCGACGTATTCGCCGCTGTTGGCGTCATAGCCGATGTTGCCACTCTTTTGCAGCACTTCATCGGCCACCACGGAGCCGTCCTTGCCGCCGTTGTTGACGATGGTCACGAGCGGCGAGGGGAGAACCCGTAAAATGATGTCGGCACCGACTTTCTCGTCCCCCTTGAGGGAATCGCGGAGCTTCTCCACCGCGTCGGCA
>SXGT01232815.1_pt1 | contig 23324 bp, 15 predicted proteins | sample 3176221 | NCBI WGS metagenome assembly SXGT01 (sample SAMN11356862, study PRJNA531348) | freshwater metagenome | isolation source: freshwater sample F1-120 | place: China: Fuxian Lake, Yuxi | collected 2017-12-25
CTCTTCAGCCAGCCTGCGGGCTTGCTCCTCTTTGGCCTTCGCCTCCGCTAACTTGCGCGCCTCTTCCTGCTTGCGCGCCTGCTCTTCAGCCAGCCTGCGGGCTTGCTCCTCTTTGGCCTTCGCCTCCGCTAACTTGCGCGCCTCTTCCTGCTTGCGCGCCTGCTCTTCAGCCAGCCTGCGGGCTTGCTCCTCTTTGGCCTTCGCCTCCGCTAACTTGCTGCGCGCCTGCTCTTCAGCCTCTCGTTTCGCAGCGGCCGCGCCAGAAGGGCTGTCTATCCCCGATAGCTGCGTCAGCTCCTCGTCTGCAAGGGAGTCCCGAGCGCCAATCGGGCTCGCATTTCCAACCGGGGCGCGTGCTCCGGAAAGAACCGTCTCATCGCGCGCATCCTGCTCGCTCTGCCGCCTGAGTCGGTCCAGGCGACGTCGCGCCAGGTGCGAGAAGCGGCCTTCGGGAAACGATTCGACAAAAGCCTCAAAGTCCTCCGGATGATCGCTGTCCTTGATCTCCTTCCAGAACTCGAGCTCCGATTCCATCGCCACATCACTGCGCTCGGTCCTGCCGGCATTGGGGTTCAGGGATACGCGATCAGCCGGTGGCGGTGTGTCGGCCCCACGATTACGAGCGGTTCCATTTGTCGATGCCTGGGCCGCGCCGCCAAGGGAAGCGCCAGTCGCGGAAGAGGGGTTTCCTACGGCGTGTTCCAGTGCCTCCTTGAATTCGCGGGCGATTTGAAATCGTTCATCGGGACGCTTGGCCAGTGCTTTTCGCACTAGGGAATCCCAGACCGGCGTCAAGGTTGCATTGCGTTCCGAGGGCGGAGTGGGCGTCTGGGTGAGGATGTTGCGAGCAATGGTTTGGCTGCCCCCCGTGAAAGGGCGTTCGCCGGTCAGAAACTGGTACAGAATCACGCCGCACGAAAACAAGTCTGATCGCCCGTCGACCGCCAACATGCGGTGCTGCTCTGGCGCCATGTAGGCCGGGGTTCCGATGCGCGTACCCACTTGGGTGGCCATCGAGGATTCGATTTTCGCCACACCGAAATCGGCGACCTTTACGCGGCCATCGTCGGTGATCATGATGTTGGCGGGCTTGATGTCGCGGTGCACCACCTTGTTGCGATGGGCGTGGTCAAGCGCGTCCAGGATCTCCCCCATGATGCGCACGACATCGGGAAGCGTAAATTTCTCGCCGGTATCGAAAAGCTTCTTCAGCTCCTTCCCGCTGATGTATTCCATCGCGATAAAGGCCACCTCATTCGATTCGCCGTAGTCATAAATCGACACCACCCCGGGGTGGTTGAGGCGCCCGGCGGCTTGTGCTTCCTGCTTGAATCGTCCCAGAAGGGCATCCGCCTCGGAGCTATCGAGCGTGTCTTTCGAGACCGTCTTGATCGCCACCCGCCGCCCGATAACCGGGTCGCGGCAATCGTACACGGTGCCCATTGCCCCCTTTCCGAGGACGCCGACCACTTCGTATTTGCCAAATTTTAAAGCAGTCGATTCCAAGCAGTGTTCCCGCGCGTACGTGGACGGTCAGACCGGGGCTGACTCGCTATAGATGGGCCTGCCCACTGGCGTGCAACTTCGGGGTACCGCTTCGCGCCAGAAGCCCCGGTATGCCTCCGGAGGTCGACCGACTGCGAATGCGCAAACAACTCAGTCCATTATATGACGATGTTCATTCCAATGGTATATCGCGTGAGCTGGTGCTTCCGGTGTATCGGCCGCATCATCAAGCCCCCATGTTGCCTCGCCCAAAAAAAACGCGGGGCGAACCCCGCGTTTTTTCTAAAGCCTGAGCCGAATCATCAGCCCGAAGTGGTAGGCAGGGCTGGAGGCACGATTGGGGGGACGACCGTAGTTGGCGTCGTCGCCGCTGTTCCACCAGTGTCTGTACCTGCGCCCGCTGCGGCACCACCGGCAATCGCGGCATTGATCGCCGCCTGGTTTGCTGTAACGGCAGCTTGCAGCAGGGTCTGTGCTTGCTGTTGCAGTGCGGCGTTCGTCGGATTGTTTGCTGCAGCAACGGCAGCCGAAATGGCGAGTGCGGTTGCTTGAACGTTAATCGGATTGTTGGGTGGGGCGTTCGATGCATTAACTGCGGCCAAGGTCTGTATCAACACGGCAACCGCTGCCAGCGCAGGGGTCGAGGCGACTACTGAGGCTGGAATCGAAGCGCCACCGTTTAGAAAAGCCGCGCCCTGCGCGGCGGAGATATTGCCCACCGGGATGACGATTGTCTGGTTGCCCACCGTGAGGGTGACGGAGCCTTTGGACGTTGATGCGGTGACAGTCTGCCCGTCCTGGCTGACCGTGACGCCGCCTGAGCTACCACGAACACCTGCCGTGGCAGTCGGTGTGCGAACGGCGAAGCGGCTCGGATTGGTTTCGGCCAGCACCCCGGAAATGAAGCGCAAGCCACCACGCGCCAGGTTGAAGACGATGTTGCCATCGGCAACGCGGTTTTTGTTGTAGCGGTAGGTAGTAACGATGAACTGGGTGTTGGCGGCCAGCATGGCAACCTGACCATCCTCAAACTTCAGCGTGACCTGGCCGTCGGCCCCCGTGGTGAAGTTGGCGCCCTGCTCGAATGTATCTCCCACTTTGGCGGGCGCAGCCTGCTTGCCGGCGTCCCGCAGGGTGACGCTGCCCTTGACGTCGTGTACGTAGCCCGCCGGCGCGGCGGCGGCAAATCCGCTAACGGCCAGCGTGGCCAGAAGCAATAAAGTCTGAAGCAGCGTCTTCATATGGAACCTCGGTTTTCTTGAAATTGCGCTTAAAGTAGATAGGAACCTGGCTTGAGGAGCGGTTTTGATGACCAAAACCACGATACTGCAATCCAAGAAAGTTTGATGGTAGCGCAGGTAGGCCTTACGCGTAAAGAATGTACGGGAATTTATCCAACAAATCGCCATTTGTTGCAAGCCCGCAACAATGGGAGTTTTAGGCAAGTAGTTGGCGAATCCACGAGGCTTGGCAAACGGCCGGGCAGCTGATCGACCCCTGCGTTGACCACGCAACCCGGGGTGGCTGCGCGGGAGGAACTGGATCATTGCACGGAAATCGTCCATAACATTTATAAGTAATTGAATCATATGAAGAAAGGCGGCGCTACTCTGCGTCGGCGGGGGTAACGGCATGGCGTCAGCAAGCGGCTTGCGGACGGCGCTGCGCGCTGCAAGCAATCGGCCAGGACATCGGACCGGCCTGCGTGGCGGGGGAGCAAGCGGCGGGGCCAAATGCTGCGGTTACGTTCCAGCAGTGTTGGTTTGGCGCGACGATTTCGCCGTTTGTGTGAAATTTCTCACACAAACGGCCAACAATGGGATAATTTGCTTCCTGCGCGATATCCTGCTTCCTGCGCGACATCCGTCATACGTTTTAGTCGTGTTTACGTTTGCTGGCCAGGCTAGGTCTTGACCGCGGGGGCGCGATGGTGCCCCAGTTACAGTTCAATCTCAAAATAATTCGATATGACCACTATCCTTCGCCCTCAGCTCGCACCTTCCGCGGTGCTTGTCCTCTCGCTCTGTTCGGCAGCATGTTCGTCGGTCTTCGCGCAGTCGGGCGTCAAGGTCGAGCCCTTGACACTCTACCCTACCGCATCGTTGAGCTACGGCTATAACGACAACGTGTTGCTGACGTCTACCCGTGTCTCGTCCAACACCACCGTGTTTGCCGCCGGTCTCAGGGCCGAACTGGAGTCGGGCAAGAACAAGTACAGCCTCGGTTATGGGGGTACCTTCGGGCGCTACGCAAGCAGCTCCGTGGATAACTATAACTACCATGATGTCAATGCCTTGGCCGATCTGAGTCTGACTTCGCGCGCCACGCTCAAGCTCGGAGCCGACTACACCTGGCGCAGTGATCCACGTGGCAGCCTGCCCACCGCTTTTACCCCGAGCCCGAATGAATACAACCAGACCGGTGTTACCGGCTTGTTCTCCTACGGGGCGCCGGGCGCGCAGGGGCGTATCGAGCTGGAGGGCGGGTATTCCAAGAAGAGCTACGAAACCAACCGCGCCCTTACCAGCGTGTTTGATGTCGATGTTGCCAAGGCTGGCGCAACGTTCTTCTGGCGCTTTGCTCCCAAGACCGAATGGCTGATTCAGGCGGCCACGACCAACTCCGACTACACGGCGGCCACGGCGACGCTCGACAACACCGAATATCGGGTCATGACCGGCCTGAAGTGGGAAGCGACGGCGCTCACGCAAGGTGCCTTCAAGATCGGCCACAGCAAAAAGAAGGTCGACGGCGGCAGGGGTTTGCGTGATTCCAGCGGTTTCGTGTGGGATGCTTCGGTGCTCTGGAGCCCGCTGAGCTATTCCAAGGTTCAGCTTTCCACCGGCAAGAACTTTAATGATGCCCTGGCTGGCGGCAACTCGACTATCAATTCATATGTGCGGGGCGCTTGGAATCATGATTGGACGGACCGCATCGCCACCAACGTCTCTGCCAGCAGCTCCAAGGATGACTACAGCGGCTTGGCCAATGGCCGGAAGGATACGACCAATACGCTCGGCTTCGGTGTCTCCTACGCCATGCAGCGCTGGCTGACCTTCGGTGCCGACTACACCTATTCGAGACGTGATACAAACGTGACCAACTTGGGTTACAACAAGAACCTGTTCATGTTCTCGGCCAAAGTTGCCTTGTAATTCAAAGTTGCACCGGGTTGTTGCAATGGGTTGGCGCGGCCTGCTCGCCCTTCTGGGGCTAATAGTTGGATTGCAAGCGTGGGGTCAGGCACGTCCTGAGCCGCCTCGGCCTGCTGCCGTGTCGAACTACAAGCTTGCCACCGGAGATGTGATCTCCATCCGGGTCTTCGGTGAGGACGATCTGTCGCGGGAGAAAATCCGCCTCACTGATGCCGGCACGGTGTTTTACCCCGTTCTCGGTGAAGTTCAGGTGCTGGGCCGTACTGTTGGCGAAATCGAGAAATTGATTGCTGACGGCCTGCGCGGGCGCTACCTTGTCAATCCGCGTGTCACGGTCTTCATTGACGAGTATCGCAAGTACTTTGTCTCCGGCCAGGTCGGATCGCCCGGGGCCTTTGCGTACGAACCCGGGTTGACCGTTGCCAAGGCGGTCGCCATCGCCGGCGGTTTCAAGGAACGTGCTTCGCAAAGCAAGATGTTTGTGGTGCGCGACGCCGACCCGAAAAAGGCCCGCGAACGGGTAGAATTGGGGTCGGCGATTTTCCCCGGCGATGTGTTGACGATCGAGGAAAGCTTCTTCTGATCTTCCCTTTGTGCGCCCGAGCCGCCGGCGCCGCTGTTCGACCCAAAGCCGCCATGCAACGTCCCTGCTTGGGTTGGGCGGGTTTTTTTAGGAGCTAATGTGAATCGCCTCGCTGCGTCGCCGGAGTTGTTGCCCGCTGAAGAGCCCCAGGAAGACCGGGTAGAGCTGCTCGAATATTGGCGCGCAATTGCTCGCCGCAAGTGGAGCGTCATCGGGCTGGCACTGTCCATTACCTTGCTGACGGCGGTGATCGTCCATTCGATCAAGCCGGTGTATCGCGCTTCTGCCGTCATTCTCATCGAGACCGGCAAGTCCAAAGTGGTATCGGTCGAGGAAGTGTATTCGGGCGTCAGCGCCAACCGAGAATTTTTCCAGACCCAAGCTGAAATCATGCGCTCGCGCGAGCTGGTGAGCAAGGTTGTCGCCAAGCTCAAATTGGCGGAGCATGCCGAATTTGACCCACGCCAGCGTGAGCCCTCGCTTTGGGAGAAGTGGACGGCGCCGTTGGGCCTGGAGGGCCCCAAGGTCGAGATCACCGAGGAGGCGGCCGAGCTTCGTGCAATTGGAAGAGTGTTAGGCGGGCTAACGATAGAGCCCATGAAAAACAGCCACTTGCTGCGTGTGAGCTTTGAGTCCCATGATCGTGAACTGGCGGCCAGGGTCGCCAACGCCGTGGCAGACACCTATATCGAGAATGATCTCGAAGCGCGGTTCCAGATGACGCAAAAAGCGACGGATTGGCTCAACAGCCGGGTGGCTGGCCTGCGTCAAAAATTGTCCGAGTCGGAAAAGGCCTTGCAGGCATACCGTGAGCGCGAGCGCATTGTCGAAGCCAAAGGCTTGGATCAATCCGGCTCCGCCAAAGTACTGGGGGATCTGTTCCAGAAGCTGGGTGAAGCGCGGCAGCGCCGCTCCGAGGCCGAGGTTGCCTATAACCAGGTGCGCGCCTTGCGGGGCAACGCGGGTGGCGATGTGGAGAGCATTCCCGCTGTATTGCGGAACCCGCTGTTTTTGGACGCCAAGAAGAACGAGGCCGATGCCGAGAAGCGCATGTCCGAGGTGGCGCAGCGCTACGGCAAGGAGCATCCGCGCATGCTGCAGGCCGAGGCCGAACTCAAGTCCTCGCGCGACAATACGCGGCGGCAGGTGGACATTGTCGTCGCGGGCCTGGCGAAAGACTATGAAGCTGCCCGGGCCAACGAAGCAGCCGTCGAGCGGACCCTCGGAGAGGCACGTGGCCAGGTTCAGGGGGTGAACCGGAAGGAGTATCAGCTGGGCGTGCTGGAACGTGAAGTTGCGTCCAACCGCCAGCTGTATGACATGTTCATCGGCCGCTTCAAGGAGACCACGGTTACCAACGACCTGCAATCAGCCATTGGCCGCGTGGTGGACCGCGCGCAGGTGCCCGGCGGTCCGGTGCGCCCGAATACCACCAAGACGATCCAGACCGCGTTCCTCCTCGCCTTGCTGTTTGCCATGGCGGTGGCGCTGGCGCTGGACCGGATGGACAACACCATCAAGACCTCCAGCGAGGTCGAGAGCCGACTGGGGATTGGTGTGCTCACGGCTATTCCGGTGATTTCCGGCGGCAAGAACGCCGCCAAGAAGGCCTACCTGAAGGATCCGAATTCAGTCTTTTCCGAATCGATTCGCACCGCCCGCACCGGCGTGCTCCTGTCGTCGATCGATGAAGAGCACAAGGTGCTGGTGGTTACCTCATCCGTGCCGGCCGAGGGCAAGACCACCTTTGCCATGAACCTGGCCTTTGCCCACGCCCAGACCAAGCGGGTCTTGCTGATCGATGCCGACATGCGCCGGCCCAGCATTGCCAAGACGCTGGGGCTGGAGAAAGGTACCTCGGGTCTGTCCGAATACATTTCCGGTGCGGCAGCGGCTGCCGATGTGATCCTTCCGCTTGAAGATACCGATGCCAAACTCTTGCCGGCCGGGCATGCTCCCCCGAACCCGCTGGAGCTCCTGCTATCGCCCAAGTTTGGCCTGGCGATCGGCAAGCTCAAGGAATTGTTCGATGTGATCGTGATCGATTCGCCCCCGGTGCAACTGGTCAGCGATGCCCTGATCATTTCCCAGCACGCGACCGGCGTGATCTATGTGGTCAAGGCGGACGACACGCCCTACCCGCTGGCCAAGCGCGGCTTGACCAGCTTGCGGCGCAGCGGTGCCCCGCTGCTCGGGGTGGCCTTGAATCAGCTCGATTTCAAGCGCGCCGACAGCTACTACGGCGAATACAGTGGTTACGCCGGATACGGCTACAAGCGGTACTACGGTTCCAAGGCTTAGTGCCCCGGCGCGCCGCGCCCCGCCATCCCATGATCGACCTGCATTGTCACTTTCTTCCCGGGATTGACGACGGCGCCCAGACGCTTGAAGAGGCACTGGCCTTGGCGCGGGCCGCAGTTGAGGATGGCATTACCCATGCGGTGATGACACCGCATGTGCATGCCGGAGTATTCGAGAACCGCAGTGCCGGCATCAGTCAGGCTGTCGAACATTTTCGTCAGGAACTCGCACGTCACAACATTGCGCTGGCCATATCCGCCGGCGGTGAAGTGCGGATTGGCTCCGAGCTCATCGAGCTGCTGGCGGCGGGCGAATTGCCGTTTCTCGGCCGGCGTGGCGGGCAGCGCGTCATGTTGCTGGAACTGCCGCACGGCAGCGTGCCGGTTGGCGCCGAGCGCTTCACCGCCTGGCTGCGCAAACAGGGAGTGCTGCCGCTGATCGCCCACCCTGAACGCAACAAGGACGTGATGCGCAATCCGGCCAAGCTCGATCCGTTCATTGAACAGGGATGCCTGTTGCAAGTTACCGCCGGTTCCCTGGTGGGCAGCTTTGGCGAGGTGGCGCAGATGCGCGCACGTGAATTGCTGGATCGTGGCGACATCTTCGTCGTGGCGACCGACGCGCACAATCTGGGTAGCCGTCCACCAATGCTCGCGGCAGCACGCGCTTTCATTGCGGCGCACAGTGGCGAGACCGAGGCCGAGGCGCTTACACGTCTTAATCCCCGTTCGCTCCTCGGCACTTTGGCCCAGGATAGTACCGCGGCTGCCGCCTTGACGCACTCCGCCAGCTCGGTGGCACCGGCCGCCGCGGACACGCAGGCACCCATTCGCGGGCAGACGGCACGCCGGTGAGGGGGGGTGTTGTCAAACGCGCGCTCCTCGCGGCGGGGCTGATGGGTCTGGCCAGCTTGGCCGGCTGGCAGGCAGCCTGCGTCGGATGGGCCAGCTTCCAATCCATCGAAGCGCGCGCGACCCTGGCGCGTGCCATGCGCAACGGAACTGCACCCGCAGCACGCGAATGGACTCTCGCGCGTGATGGTTACCTCACGGCGTTGCAGTGGGATGGCGAAAATCCCGAATACCATCAGGGCTACGCTGATTTGTATAGAGTGCGCCTGGCGCGCGTTGCCGGTGATCCAAAGAGCATGGCGCCGTTTTTTGATATCGCGTTGCGCCACTATGCAAAGGCAGCGTCGCTACGCCCAACCTGGCCGTTTTCCCATATCGGTATCGTCGCCGTAAAAAGCCAACAGGGCCATTTCGATGCGCAATTCAAGCACGCCCTGGTTCTGGCGGCGCGCTATGGGCCCTGGGAATCGGGAGTGCAGCAGGTGCTCATCTTTGCGGGGTATCTTGCCTGGCCAAGCCTAGACGAGGCGGAACGGGAGGTTATTCGTGGCAACTTGCGCCGGGCGCATCAGTGGCGCCCGACCCCGACCGAGACCCAACTCGCATCCCTGGTACGGATACTGCCGCCGTGCCACGAGCTTCAGGTGGATGTACCAGGAGCCTGTCGGGCATCTGGCCAGGATGCCACCCCTCCCGAAAAGCCCACCACCAAGTCCAGAAAGCCCGCCCGATGACCGAGCGCTCACGGCGCACCGCCGACGACCCAACCACCCCCTGGGAACGCAGCGTCTATTGGGGCTTGATTCTCCTGCTGCTGTGGGCCCCGCTACCCTTCGGCAGCATTCGTCCCTGGGCGGTGTCCATCATCGTGGTTTGGGTGGCGCTCCTCGGGGGGCTCTGGGCCATCGGTTGGGCTGCCGGACATTGCCAGGTGAGAACCGCCTTCCACCAGGGCCGCTGGCCCCTGCTGCTGCTCACCCTGTGGGCCGGGCTCCTGGCCTTGCAGGTGACGCCGCTGCCGGCCGCCGCGGTGGCATGGTTGTCCCCGGGCGCGGCGGCAAGCCATGCAGCCGGGCAAGCCTATTCCGGGCTTGTACCCTCTGCTAGTCCGGGCTGGCTCACGCTTTCCATTGATGCAGGGGCCACGCGGCGCAAGCTCTTGCTGACCCTGGCACTGACGGGCTACTTCGCCTTGCTCCTGCTGGTGATTCCGCGCACGGCACGGCTCAGGCACTTTTGCGCCATGGTGGTGCTGAGCGGAATCGTATGTTCCGCACTCGCCGTCTATCTGCTTTTCACCGGCGCGGAATATATGCTGTTTCACGAGCGAGTGTTGCATGAACACGCCCAAGGGCCTTTCCTCAACCGCAACCACCTGGCTACCTATATCGGCATCAGCCTCGCTTGTGGCATCGGATTGATAGCTGCCGACTTCGCTCCCGTGCGGTTTACCAACCGCAAGCAAATCGTGCGCTGGGTGTTGCAGCTGTTGCTGAGCAACAAGGCGCGCATCCGGCTCCTGCTGATCGTGATGGTGATTGCGCTGATCCTGACGCGCTCGCGCATGGGCAATGCGGCATTCCTCACCGCGCTGGTGGCCGGTGGTCTGATTGCCCTGGTGTTCCTGCATGTCGGCCGGAAAACGCTCCTGGTACTTTTGGGCAGCATGATCATTCTGGATGTGGCGATCATCGGTTCCTGGATTGGCGTGGATCAGGTGCTCAAGCGCATGCAGGAGACAGCCGTGACGGCGGAGGTCCGGCAGAGGGAAAACTTGCGGGAAGAATCGTTCGAGGAGCGCACCGACCAGGGATTGTCCGCATTGGCTGGCATGCGCCAGTATGCCTGGTTTGGTACCGGGGCGGGCTCGTTTGAGGCAATGTATCCCCAGTACAAACCCCCGGGTTACCCGACGACGCTCCACCAGGCCCACAATGACTATATTCAGTTTTTTGTCGAAAGCGGCGTGTTCGGCGTGGTGCTGGTGGGGCTGCTGGCGCTCTTGGCCTATCGCGCGGTGTTGCGCACCATACGGTTCTCCCGGGATCCCGTCCGGCGCGGATTGTCGTTGGGGGTTCTGGTCGGGATGCTGATGGTGATGATGCAGGTGACATTGGAATTTTCACTGCAGATTCCTGCCGTGGTGCTGCTGTTTACAGCGCTCCTGGCGATAGGTTTTCTGGCGCAGGATTGGCTCAGAGGGCCTCCAGAAGAGCCCGCCACCGTCTGAGGGCAACGGCCTTGTCGTACTGGTGGCACAGCAGCGCGCGTGCTCGCTCGCCCATGGCATGCCGCAGGGAAGCATCACCGGCAAGCCGTTCGAGAGCTTCGGCCAGCGCGGCTGCATCGCCTTGTGCGACCACTACGCCCACCCCTTCCCGGTGCACCAGGCGGGCGATCTCGCCCTCTACATCGCCGATGAAGGCGACCGGGCGGCCCGCCGCGAGGATGCCGTACAGCTTGCTCGGAAAAACGTAGCCCTCCAGTTCCGGGCGCAGCGAAACCAGGTGAATGGTGCCCGCGCTCAGGCTCAAATGCAGGTTGGCCGAATCCTGGTAGGGTTGAAACTGCACGTTCGGCAAGCCACGCTGTTCCACCGCAGCCTCGAGCCAACGGTGCTGGGCGCCGCCGCCGATGAACAGGAAACCGATGGCCGCCGAGCGCTCTGCCAGAAGGCGTGCTGCATCCAGAATGGTTTCAAACTCATGGGCTCGCCCCATGTTGCCGGAGTAGCAGACGCTGCATTGCGACTCCAGGCTCCATGCACGCCGTAACGGATTGGCGGAGTCCGGAACCGGGTAGATCAGGTCCTTGTCGGCCCAATTGGGGATGATGCTGATGCGTGCTGCGGGCACGCCTGCACCTGCCGCCACCGCAGCCATGCGTTCGCCGAGCACCACGTTCATGTTTGCCGCATGCAGGGCATGGTTGCGCAGCCGGCGCAATAGCCCCGCCTGCGGGCCGGCCAGCAGCGGCAGGCGCAGCCTTTCTGCCACTTCTGGAAACACGTCCTGCAGCCAATTGACCAGCGTGGCGCCACGCCACCGCGCCATCAGCCATGCCACAACCGAGATCAGCGGCGGATCGGTCTTGGCGATGATCACGTCGTGCCGGCGCGCGAGGTGCCACAAGCGCCAGCCTGCCGCCAGGTAGAAGCTGGCGTAATCGCCCGCGCGGCCCGGCAGATGAGCGCGCCCGAAGCGGGTGGTGCGCACACGATGCACGTCCACGCCACGGATGTGTTCAAACGCCGGCAGCCGGGCAGCGGCATCGTCGTAGCGCTGGCGGCTGGTGATGACAGTGACGCTGTGGCCGCTTGCGGCAAGGTAAAACGCCAGCTCGGAGAGCATCTGGCTGGTGGCCGAATGGTCCGGGAAAAAATAGCGATTCAGGAAAATGATTCTCATGCGGTGATCGGGCAGGCCCACCTGCCTCGCAGCGGTGCTCCCGATTGTCGGGGTGGCGCCGGTTTCACTGGCGCTCGACGATCCACTCGCCCAGCACGAGCACATCCATGCGGGTGCGCAGGAAACAATCGAGCGCCTCTTCCGGCCGGCACACCACCGGCTCATTCTCGTTGAACGAGGTGTTGAGTACCATCGGCACCCCGGTCAATTCGCGGAAAGCGTCAATCAGGGCGTAGTAGCGCGGGTTGCTGCTGCGGGTGACCGTCTGCAGGCGCCCGGAGCCATCCACATGCGTGACCGCGGGGATCAGCGCGCGCTTGGCTTCGCGGATCGGATAAACCTGCATCATGAACGGCACGTCTCCATCCTCCTCGAACCATGCGGCCACATGCTCGCGCAGGATCGACGGCGCAAACGGGCGAAACGATTCGCGCCGCTTGATCTTCAGGTTGAGGATGTCTTTCATGTCGGCGCGGCGCGGGTCGCCGACGATGCTGCGGTTGCCCAGTGCGCGCGGGCCCCATTCCATGCGCCCCTGAAACCAGCCGACCACCTTGCCATCGGCAATCGCCTGCGCGGTGCGATGGCACAGGTTGGCTTCATCATCGGCCTGTGTCACCACGCAACCCTGCGCGGCGATATCGGCCTGCCGCGCATCAAGCAAGGCCCCGATATCAGCAGAGGAAAAGTGCGGGCCCCAATAGGCGTGGTCCATGGCGAACCGCACCGACGCATCCGCTTGCGGCCCCCGCACCTGCTGCCAGGCCACGAAGGCCGCGCCGATTGCTCCCCCGGCATCACCGGCGGCCGACTGCACGTACAGGTGGCGAAACGGTGTGTTGCGCATCACCTTGCCATTGGCCACCGAATTCATGCCGCAGCCGCCGGCCAGCGCCAGCGCATCGAGATGGTGGCGCGCATGCAGCCGATTGAGCAGGTGGAAAAAGGCCTCTTCGTACATTGCCTGCACCGAGCGGGCAATATCCTTGTGGCGCTGCGTGAGCGGCTCATCCTTGCCGCGCACCGGCCCGAGCAGGCTGGCCAGTTGCGGCGAATACAGGCTGCCGACGCGCGGCTCGCCGTTTTCCCACTCGTATTCGACCTTTTCACGGTGGTGGCGAAAGTAATCAAGGTTCAGGCGGAACGCGCCGCTCGAATCGAGCAGCACGATTTGCCGCATTTCGCCGATGAAGCGCGGCTCGCCATAGGGCGCGAGGCCCATCACCTTGTATTCATCGCCATAGTGCGGAAAGCCGAGGTACTGGGTCAGCGCCTGATAAAAGATGCCGAGCGAATGCGGAAAGTAGACCTTGTCTTCAACCTCCACCTGGTTGCCGCGGCCCACGCCCCAGGCGGCGCTGGCGAAATCGCCGAAGCCATCCACCGACACGGCCACCGCCTCGGCAAACGGCGACACCAGATACGCCGACCCGAGATGTGCCAGATGGTGCTCGATGTGCCGTACTTCGGCACGCAGGGATTGTTCCGGAAATACGCGCGCCAGCTCCACCGCCACACCGGCGCGCTCGCGCTTGTTGCGAATCCTTTCCAGCACCAGCGACAAATCGGGGCGGCGCGTGGCGGTGTAGGCAAGCTTTTTCCACAGGTTGGCGCCGGCGTCCTGATTGATGGCGACCACCTGGAGGTCGGCCAGCCCGCACCCTGCCTCAGCCAGGCAATAGCGGACCGCCTCGGAGGGAAAGCCGGCCCAGTGCTTGATGCGGCGAAAGCGCTCTTCTTCGGCGGCGGCAAGCAGCACCCCGTCCTTGACGATGCAGGCGGAGGAATCGCCGTGGTAGGCGTTGAGCCCCAGTATCAGCAAACCGGCTCCCGCTTCTGGTTATCGCGGGTCACGGTTTTGCCTGCACCGGTTGGCTGGAAAACCAGCGCCAGGCAGTTTCAACAATATCAGACAGCGCGTTGAACTGCGGCGCCCAGCCAAGTTCGGCATGGGCGCGCCCGGCGCCTGCCACCAGCCGGGCCGGATCACCCGCCCGGCGCCCGGCGATCCGGTATTGAATGTCCTGGCCGGTGACGCGCCGGCAGGTGTCGATCACATCCTTCACTGAGCAGCCATTGCCGGTGCCCAGGTTGAAGGCCTCGAATCCGGCGCCGGTGCCGCGCATCAGGCGTTGCATTGCCAGCAGATGCGCCGCGCACAGATCGACGATGTGCACGTAATCCCGCACGCAGGTGCCGTCCGGCGTATCGAAGTCATCCCCGAACACCTGCAGTTTGGTCTCGGCGGGGTTGCCACCGGCACGCAGCCGCAGCGCCTCGAACAGCACCAGCGGGATCAGATGCGTCTCCGGATCGTGGCGCTCGCCGAGTTCGCCATCCGGGTCGCACCCTGAGGCGTTGAAATAGCGCAGCGCGATAGTATTCATTCCGTAGGCGCGGCCGTAGTCGGCCATGGCGCGTTCACTCACCAGCTTGGACATACCGTAGGGGTTGACCGGCTGTTGCGGGTGATCTTCGGTCATCGGAATGGAAACCGGATCGCCATAGGTACTGCAGGTCGAGGAGAACACGAGGCGCTGTACATTTGCGGCACGCATGGCGCCAAGCAGGTTGAGCGTGCCGACAACGTTGTTGTGGTAATACTTGGCCGGGTCCTGCACCGATTCGCCCACGTAGCAGCTGGCGGCAAAGTGCATCACCGCATCGATCTGCCGGCCGGCGAACGCCCGGGCGGCATCGGCCGCGTTCTTCAAATCGCCTTCGACCAGGTCCGCGCCCTTCAGGGCATCACGATGGCCGGTGGAAAAATTGTCGAACACGGTGACCCGATGCTCCTGGCTGCGCAACAGCTTGACCATGTGCGCGCCGATATAGCCGGCGCCGCCGGTTACCTTTATGGAGTACTTCATCACGCCCGTTCCAGCTTACGCTGTAGTAAAAATAGCGACAGAATGGCTTCCGCAGTTGCGCGCTGCAGGGCATAGAACATACCGGGCCAGCCGTCGAAAATATTGCCACGAACGAATAGACAGAACAGCAGCATCACGAACGGCGCCACCACAATCATCCTCCGCAGACGATCCGCCAGACCTAACTCCCCCGACGGCGCTGTAGAAAGCTTTTCTGCTTCCAATTTCATGTAACGCGCCTGGGCCGCGAGCCATTGACCGAGCGGCTTGCGGTCATCGTGAAGAATCCGGCCACTCAGCGCCTGCACCTTGCCGCCTATCTGCAAACGTTGGGTATGGCCATCCTGAACATAACGCGCCCCGGCTCTGCGATACAGCGTGACAACTGGCGGATAGGCTGCGCCGCGTAGTGGCTTGCCGTTGACACAGTATTCGAAACTGGTGAGGTATCCGTTGATCTCAGGATTTTCGGCCAGCCGGGTCAGTTCCTCCAGAAGAGGTTCCGAAAGAACGTAGTCAGCATCGAGGGCAAGTACCCAATCGGTGCGAATGCCAGTCTGCTCAAGGCCGAAATTCCACTGCTCCGCGTGCGTGGTGAACTTCCTCTCAAACACGCGCACGTTCTGCTGGCGCGCCAGAATCTCGCGTGTTCCGTCCGTACTGCCGCTATCTAAGACCACGATGTCTTGAGCCCAAGCCAGCCGCCCCAATGAGCGTTTGATATTGGGTGCCTCGTTGAACGTGAGGAGCAAAGGCGTGATGCTGATTTTCATTGTGACAAAGTCACGATCGGAATTGCGGGGCCTGCCCTCTGGCCGACGACCCGCCGATATCACTCATTTGTGATGATGCGAGGACCTCCCTCCTTCGTGGTAGGTTTTTAAGTCGAGGTGTCGCAAGCAGGGCACCCAAAGCTATGCCAAGGCAAATGAGTACGAAAGGATCGCCAAAAATTTGTGATGCGGTGATAAAGATGAAGATGTTGGCGGCCAGAAAGGCCACCAGCGCCCGCGCCATGATGGACGCACCGCTGCCCACCCGATCCGTGTGAGCCAGAAGTCTGCGGATCACCCGGGCAAGGACCCACAATAACCATGCCGAGACAATCAGGCCCGGTATGCCCAGCTCCACAATGATTTTGCCCAGCCCGCCTTCTGCCGCACCTGTCATTTCTGCATCGACACCGAAATGCTGGCTTCCCTGGCTTACGGCACCGGCACCAAGCCCCAGGAAGCCTACCTGATCGATGGCCCAACCTGCCGACGCGAGCCCCAGCGAATAAAAGCGGTCCAGGGCATCGTCAAACGTGCTGCCGCCGCGCTCGCTATAGGCTTGAAATGCTGAGGAATCTGACAGATCCTCACTCAGGAACAAGAAAATCCCGAATACGCCAACGGCCACGCCGATCAGCGCGAAACCTGCCTTGCGCGCATCCCGGTGCCGTGAGAAGTGCACCAGCACAATGAGTATCCCCATGAAAAGCGCGATCAGGGCCAAGGCTTTGCGGCGGCCCGTCAAATAGATAGCCGGTATCAGCACGGCTATCGCCAACAAGCAGGCGCCGAAGCGCGCCGGGCTGGGCCGCTGCACCGCCAGGATAATGACAAAGCAAGTCGCGGCGCCCATGTGCCAAGCCGTTACCTCCGGGGTGCGCATCAATCCAGTGTGCATGGTAATGATGCCTCGGTCGCCATAAAAGACAATGACCTCTCCCACATGCTGGAAAATCTTCCAGTCCACCCCCATCCATGTTGCATAAACGCTAAGCGCAACGAGCAGTGCGCATCCCAGATATACCAAGCCTAGATCGCGATATTCCCTTTGGGTCTGGCAAAACCACCACCCTACCCACACTGCTGGGAGTGGGCTCAAGTAAGCGATCAAGCCGATGCCTGCCAGCGGGATCGATCCGAAGTTGACGAGGGTCACCAATGCTTTGAAGAACACCACGCCCGAGAAGATTACAAACGCCCTGAATATCTGGGGGTAGTTGAGGCGCAAGTTCATTGCGGTCGAATGTCCGCCAATCTGTCTGAGCCCGATGGCAAAAACCAGCAGCATGACCACCCCGACCAGCGCCGAAGTGGCGACCGGCTCGCCGGGTGTCAGCTTTCGGGCTACGTCCTGCGCAAAGCCTGTGAGCACGATGAAAAACATGCCGCTGCGCCAACGAGCGTTTACCTGTACAAACAGGACCAATGCACATGCCGCCGCGACAATGATGATAATGGGGTCCACTGATGGATGCTTTCTGCGTGTCTGGCTTGCGGGGGGGCTTCAGGCCGGGCGGCTGCGCCAACGATGCAGGCAGCCCACCATTATCCCGAATAATGCGGCGTAAGGCCAGGCATGGTGAATTGCCATGAATACCAGATGGCGCCTTGGGTGCGCCAGTTGGACTTCTTCCACTGGCAGAAAATCAAACGGTAGCAGCAATGCGAATGCCCCAAACAGGCACAAGGCGCAGCTTGCGGCAAAAGTGGCAATGCCTAAGAGCGGTCCCAGAGATCGCATGCTCCAGCGCGATGGCGGCCGAACCGCACACCCGGCAGCCACCACGGTACCTGCAAAGAGTCCCAATCGCAGTCCAAGCCATGCCTGGTCCGCAGGCACGACGACGTAATCACCGCTGAGCACCGACAACAATATGCCAACGCCCCAGCCCAAGAGCGTGCCAGCGGCAGAGAATCCGCAGACCATGACGAGCCATAGGGTCAATCGCATTGGCCGGCCACTTTCATCCATTGTTCTGCCAGAACCTCGACATCTTTCGTTGCCGGGAGCGTGACGTATGCCAGCCAGGCCGGCCCGGGGCGCTCAGTCTTGAACGATGCAGGCCGCGAACCCCATGTGGTGCGCTTCAACTCGCAAGCGGCAGCCGGATTGTCAGCACGCTGCGTCGAGTCGTGAAAGACGTTGCCTGCGCTCACCACGCCGGAAGGCAGGCCAAAGCGCTCGTCGAGAGTGATATTCGCAAATACATTGTTTTCAACGCGCACATTGTGAACTGGTGCACTATGCCAGCTCAGCCATTTGCCGCTGAAGACATTGTTGTCGACCATGACGTTGCGGATCGGCCCCGATCGGGCATCGTTGCGGCCCGCCCAGGGGTTCATCAACTTCAGATGGGCCCCCACCGGCCGGTCGGGCGGATGCAGAAAGAGGTTGTTCCGCACCCGCACCGGGCCTGTGAGGACGGGGCTCAGGCTCAAACTTACCGGGAAGTTGTAGACCAGATTGTGGTGAAGCTGCACACGTACCGCATGGCCATCGAGTTCAAACCCGTCATCGGTGCCATGGGCGAGCAGATTTCCGTAGATTTCGATTCCCTTGGCAACGTTCGTGCCGGGCGTGCTCAATTCCATGCCGTCGCCAGCGTGGGTCACCAGATTGTGGCGGGCGATGACGCCATCTCCATGGGTACTGATCAGGGTTGAATTTGAGTGGTGGCTATAGATTTCCCGTCCATCGAGCCAATCACGGGCCCAGAAATACTGCGGGTAGTTGTTGTAGTGAGAGTGTTCCACTATTATTCCCTTCGGCAAACTGGTCCGCGGGAAGCCGGCAATACCGGCGACGGCACCCGTAAACAAGGCGTCGCGTACGACTATGTCGTGCGCGTTCCATAGCAAAAGTCCAGCCCCTACGCCCAGATGAAAGCGCAGGCCCTCGAAGTGCACATGATCTGCTTCGACCCAGACGTTGGCCGCGCGGATCGACCAGGAAGCGTAGGGCCGCGGAATTTCACGATTGATTTGCAGCGTGTGATCCCGCGGGGACCGGCCATCGGCAAACGCCACATAGAGCCGGCCTTGCTCCCAGGCAAAGGCGCCCCAGGCCTTGGGCCGGCTGACGAGTTCGCGCAGGCGCGCCACCCGGCCATCGGTGCCAACCCAGTGATAGACCTTGTCGCCCTGTGCACCGGGTGCCCAGCGCACATGGAAGAAGTTTTCATCATCCCCCACCACGTGATAGATGGGCCACGGCGTGGTTGCCGACCAGATCTTGCCGCCCTCGTGGCGCCAGTCCAGCCGCTCCACCAACGCGTCCGGCGCTGCTCCGCTGATCGTCACCGTACCGGGATGCACCGCCCTGAACACCACCGGCCGGTCCGGCGCACCACCGCGGCGGACGCGCACTTCTTCACGGTACACACCAGGCAGAATCAGTATCGTTTCCCCCGGGGCCACCATGTTGGCAGCGCGCTGGATCGAGGCCACTGCCGAAGCGGGTGACCGGCCGCTATGCCAGTCGCTGCCTTGTGGGGAGACGTAGATCACCTCCTCGCGCAACCACTGCAGGGGCGGGTTCCACAGCGCCAGCGCGGCAACCACCAGCGGGGCCAGCAACGCAACATGGCGCCACATGATTACCCTGCCACGCCAGGAGGCGCATGGATCGGACTTCGCAGCCTGGCATGTGCCTGAAAGCCATGGTGGGAGCGGATCTCCGGGGCGCGGCCGGACAACCGGGGGGCGGCGCACATGGTTATACAACTCCCGGCGCAGGCCGGCCCGCAAGGCATGCCTGATACACCGCTTCCATCTGTTGCGCTACCGTATCCCAGCCGTACTGCCGCTCAACCGCGGCAATGCCGTTTGCCGACATCGCTTCAAGGGCATTGGGGTCGAACAGTATCTGCGCGATGCCCGCCGCCAGGGCACTCGGCGCGCCATCCACCACGATGCCGGCGCCGCTCTCGCGCACAATGTCGGCCACGCCCATTTCCGGGGTGACCACCACCGGGCAGCCGGCGGCCATGGCTTCGAGCACCACATTGCCGAAGTTTTCAGAATAAGACGGCACCACCAGTGCGCTGGCATGGCGCAGCAGGGCCAGTTTGTCGGCGCCGTAAGCCGGGCCGATGAAACGGACCCGATGCTCCACGCCATGCTGCCGGGCCAGCGCCTCCAGCACCGGCTGGTAGGCCTCTTCATCGTTGCCGGCGATCAAAAGATGGGTCTCTGCCAACTGCGCCATGGCGGGGATCAGGCGGTCCAGACCTTTCTTCCAGTTGATGCGCCCGATGAACAGCAGGGTGCGCGGCCCGGCGGTGAGCGCCGCCACGGCGGCGCGACCCTCATTGTCACCCTCGGCATCGGCGGGAACCAGATCCACGCCATTGGGCACAATGCGCACCGGCGGCAGGCGCAGGTTGAAACCAGCCAGATCATCACCCTCGATGCGGCTGGTGACATGGATGGCGGCAGCATGCTCGAGATTGCCGCGCTCGATCAGGCGGATCCAGGCGGTTTTGAGCAGGCGGCTTTTGCGCTTGATCAGGTCGGCCACCAGCATGCCGCGCGGCGCGGCCACATAGGGCACGCCATGGAGCGTTGCGGCACGCGCCGCAGCCCAGGTGGGCCACAGGAACACCGAGTGGGTATGCACGATGTCGAATGACGGCATTTGCCCTTGCAAGGCGTGGGCCATGCGCGGCGACCAATACAGCCTTCTCAAGAACGGCACGGGAAAGTACCAGACCTTGACGCCATCCATGTCCACCGGCAAGCCTAACGGCACAGCGGAATTCGCCCTGCCATCGACATTGGTGGTGAACACCTGCACGTCGTGCCCTCGTTGGGCTAGCGCCTTGCACAGGGCGTGGACCGAAACGATCGGCCCGCCGTAGCGAACGGCCGGATAGTAGGAGGGCACAACATGGAGCAGGCGCACTTGACAGTATTCTCGTAACTATTCGGGTACGTATTCAGGTCTCTCTGACGATGCGGTCATCGCCGAATGCGCGCGACAAGCAGGTCATCAGAGAAATAAATCCGATCCAGAAAATCGGGAAGCACGCCCGATTCTTGCATCGCGAAGTAGAAGGGATGACGCGCCTTCCGCCCCTCGATAACCAGAAAGTCGGCCCCGTAGCGATTGGCGATGTCAAGGACGACCTGCGGCTTGTTGGTGTACGGCAACGCCACACTCCGGATGCGAGTGTGAAACGTTGTCTCCCAAGGGTCAGGAGTCAAAATGACCTTGTCCCTGCCGACCACCCTGGCGAGGGTATCGTAGGCGGGCGGGATGACTCGGCTCTTGAGATTGTAATAATAGTAGCCCCCGTTAAGGAGCGCCAGCGCCGTCAGCAGAGTCAGAAGGTAGCGCGGTGAAATGGTGGCCATCGACGCGACGCTCAGCACGACCAGCAGCGGAAAAAGAAAATTCCAGTAGCGCACCTCGTAATGCACAACACACGCGAGCACGGCGCCGCCGGCAACCAACAGTAGTATGGATGTTCGAAACACCGCCTCGACCGTTTTGGTACAGGCAAGATCGCGTATCCCTGCAAGTGAGCGGAAATAGTAAAGAGGGACGAAAATCAGCATGAATAGAGGGGTGAATTCACCGCGGAGGAATGCCCACCCCCATTGCGCCAACCCCTTTATACGAACCTTGCTCGTTTCAAGTGCGGAGCCGAGAACGTCGACGGAGCGGGAACGATCCAGTGGCTCCGGGTCAAAAAACGCTCGGTTGTGCTCGCCCGTCGCCCTGCTGAGGGCCATTCCTTTACTGACCACCGTCCATGCAGGGGGGCGAATGATGCTCAGTTCCCCAAACGACTGCACGTTGTGTACCGCCAAAGGCGTCAGTGCCAGGATGCAGCCCACTGTCAGCCCTGCGAGGTTCAATGGCTTGAGAACCACCCCGCGAGCGAGAACCGCGAATACCGCAACAACCCCCAGCAGCAGCCCGCCGGACGGTTTTATCCCTATGGACAAGCCCAGCGCCAGCCCTGACAACACGAACAGCACCACCCTGTTTCTCGCAATGGCGAAGCTGAACAACGTAATGAACGTGAACATGAAAAACGTGAGGTACACGTCGCTCAAGCCCTGCACAACACGCAGCATCGTTGGCCACAGGGCCACTGTGGCGACGGCGGCAAAAATCGCAAGGGGATTTTGCCTGGTCAGGATCCCGGCCCAGTAACCGGCGAGCAGCGCGACGGCAGCCTTGAACAAGGCAGCAGGCAGCAGCAGTGCCAGGCGCGTCGCGCCAAGCAGCTTGAAAAACGCCGCAATGATGCCACCGGCGTATATCGACCAATAGTCTTCGGGATGCGTCGCGTTGTTGCCTGGCATGCCACCATCGGTGAGCAGCCAGACCGCATCGACCACCGCGCCGCGCCCTTCGGCGATGTTCCTCGCGAGCATCGCAAGATTTGCTTGGTCGGCGTGCCCGATGAACCAATGCCCATTCAAAACCGGATAGATATCGGCCACCACACTGCCTGCTATGAGCAATGCAATCGCCGCCAGGAACAGGGGCTTGCTGAAGCCGGAGTCAACGTTCATCGTTCAAGGGATGAGCAGGGAATGGCAGCTACTTCGCGACGGCAAGCAGCTGATTGGCCAGCCCCATGCGCAGCGCCAACTGCCTCGACCCATCGATGGAAAGGTGACCTGCATCGCGATACACGAAGATTCCTCCCAATTCTGTTTCGCAGGTCTGCGCAGAACAAAGTGCTTCATCGAAACGTACTACGTTAACAGCTGCTGCGTCTGGCAGCTGGTCAAGAAACTGCCGGACGAGTGCTTGATGGCGGTGGTATGCAGTAGTCGATATGCGGCACGAGTCCCGGTCAGCGCCCAGAAATACTTTGCCACTCGCCTTCAACTCAAGACATTGCCCGATGTTGAAGCCGGACGCCGGGGGCGGTGCCACCACCACCACCTTTTTGCCCAATGCCCGCACCTTGGATACCGTTGCGCCAAGCCGTTCGATGGCCAGAGACAGGCTTGGTTCAACTTCCACAGCTTGTCCACCGCCGATGCGGTGCAAATTGGCATTGCCTACCCGGATTGTGCTGTCGAGGTATTGTGCAAACAGGCTCGCCAGCACGACGTACTCGACTGATTCGGCTTTGGCCAGGTAATCGAACACCGATTGGTTGAACTCGAGGCAACTCCGCGCCCACCGCCGGTCATGCCCCTGCCTATCAAGCGGCGCCAAGTCGTCAAGCGGGCCACAGTGCGAGCGAGTTGCCTGCGCCACGCCAAGTTGGGTGGTGCCCACAAGGCCGGGCACCAGATGCATGGCATGGGAATCTCCCCAAACGAGAATCTTGGGGAACTGGGAGTTGCTGCACGTCGCGGCCAGGGGAAACGCCTTCTCGAATTCACACCCGGACCCAAATCCGCGGTTCCCTCTTCGCACATCGGCGTAGTCAATCGCGGGTGTGAATATCTTGGCTACGCCAAGCGATATCAGCACCAGAGCAATAGAGGCGGCCACAACACCACCCAGTGATTTTTTTGACAATTGCACTGGCGCCCGCCGCACCGGAAGCTCGACATACCGGTACAAGGCATAGCCTAAGCCCAGCGCAACCACGGCCAACCCGATATTCACCTGCATCGGCACCGGGCTGACGTAGGCATTGTTGGCAAACGCAAATAGCGGCCAATGCACCAGATAGAGCGAATAGGAAAAATCGCCCAGTCGCGCAAGCGGCATCAGAGCACGGCCTTGCGCCAGTGCCGGGTGGCGCCCAAGGATGACAACCAGGGTGGCCACGCAGACAATCACTGCATCCCCCCAAGGCTGCAGAAGGCCAGTCGGGAAAGCCGGTATCACAACCAGCAGCACTATCGCCGGCCAAACCAGGCCGCAAAGTCTTTTGTCCAGCGGTGCCCTGGCTGGCC
>SXGT01096277.1_pt1 | contig 23322 bp, 17 predicted proteins | sample 3176221 | NCBI WGS metagenome assembly SXGT01 (sample SAMN11356862, study PRJNA531348) | freshwater metagenome | isolation source: freshwater sample F1-120 | place: China: Fuxian Lake, Yuxi | collected 2017-12-25
CATCACGCCGAGCGCGCACGCGCCATGGGCTTCTGCATCTTCAACAACGTCGCCATCGCCGCCGAATACGCGCGCCGCCAGCTCGGCCTCGAGCGCATCCTCATCCTCGACTGGGATGTCCATCACGGCAACGGCACGCAGACCGCCTTTTATGGCCGTCGCGACGTCCTGGTCTGCGACCTCCATCGCTACCCCTACTACCCCGGCACGGGCGCCGTCACCGACGTCGGCGCCGGCGACGGCAAGGGCTACACCGTCAATATCCCGCTCCCCGCGGGCCTGGGCGACGGCGACTACCGCGCCGCCCTCGAAGACGTGCTCGCCCCGATCGCCGCCTCCTACCAGCCCGAGCTCGTGCTCGTCTCCGCCGGCTTCGACGCCCACGCCGACGATCCGCTCGGCGACCAATGCGTCACCGACGACGGCTTCGCCACGCTCGCCGCCATCGCCCGCGGCATCGCCCGCGACCACTGCGAGGGCCGCATCGTCCTCACCCTCGAAGGCGGCTATTCCGTCGCGGCGCTCGGCCGCTCCGTCGTCGCCTGCCTGCAGGTCCTCGGCGGCGAGACCCCGCCGCCCACGCGCGCCAGCACCCTCGCCGGCGGCCGCGCCATCCGCGAAGTCCTCGATGTTCAAAGCGATTTTTGGCGCTTGAGCTAGACAGAATCGGATGCCGAGCGTTCTGTCGTGTCCGTGACCTCCGCCCCCTCCAGCACGCTGCCCCTCGCGGTCGCCGTCGTCGTCCAGCGCTCCGACGGCGCCGTACTGATCGTCCGGCGCGCCCCCGCCCTCGCCCTCGGCGGCTACTGGACCCCGGTCACCGGCCGCGTCGAGCCAGGTGAATCGCTCGAAGCCGCCGCCCACCGCGAGCTCCGCGAAGAGACCGGCCTCACCGCCCAGCTCGGCCCCGAGCTCACCCGCGGCCCCACCTCGAACGGCCTCTTCGAGCTCGTCTACCTCCGCGCCTACGCCCCCTATCCCCTGCCGCCGCTCGTGCTCCAACCCTCCGAGATCACCGACGCGCGCTGGGTCCACGCCGCCGATCTGAATGGCCTCAATGGCCCCACGGGCATCGATGGCCTCAATGCCCCCAATGACCCCACAGGCCTCGCCGCAATCGCCCCGATGCTCGAGACCACGCGCCGAATCCTGCTCGACGCGGTCGCTCGCTGATCACCCCAAGCGCTCAGCTCCCGGTCCCGCCGAACAGCTCGAGCTGCGCCCGATCCGCCGCCGCCCGCGGCGCGCTCGGACACGCGCCCGCATGCCCGCCCTCCTGGCACGCACACGTCGCGATCTCGCGCCCGAACGCCCGCGCCGCCTCGGTGATCGTCTGCAGCCGCGCCCGCCGCACGGGCGCCGCCAGCCCCCGCGCCTGGCCCGCCCCATGGTTGGATCCCGGCTGGTGCAGCCACCCTTCCAACAGCCGCGACGCGCTCCGCGAGACCTCGGCCGCCACCTGCTCCGCGAGCCCCGACGCATCCTCGATCCAACGCACCGCCACGCGCCCTACCCCGTGTCGCGCGATCGTCCGCATCATCTCCTTCAGACCGCGCGCGTCGTCGTTGACGAACGGCACGATCGGCCCGAGCTCCACCTCGACATCGGCCCCCGCATCCCCGAGCTCGCGCGCCAACGCCAGGCGCTTAGCGACCCCGGGCAACCCCGGCTCCCAACGCGCCGCGACCTCGGCCTCCAGCGAGAACACCCCGACCCGCACCGACAGCCGCCCCGGGAACATCCGCGCCAGTGCCACCAGCGCCGACGCCTCGGGCAGCGCCCCGCGCGTGGTCATCGCCACGCCGACCCCCAACCCCAAGAGCCGCCGCACCATCACGACGACCTCGTCCCGACGCGCCGGATCGACCCCCGGCACGAACGCATCCTCGTGCCCCCCGAACGCCACCCAGCCCGGCCGCGCGACATTTCGGAGGCGCCCCAACGCCTGCTCGAAGTCCTCGAGCGTCGCCTGCCCATCGCCCACCGACGCGGCCCGATCGGGGCACCACGCGGCGCGCCCGATCCCGACATGCCCCGACTCGACCCGCCAGAGGGGCGAACCACACGCACGCGACCCGACCGCAAAGATCGCGGGCAGCCTCGCTCCGGGGTCCGATGCGGACCCCACGCGCGGCCTTCGCGATGGAAGCGCCCGCGGCTCGCTGTTCGCGATGGTTCCTCCCGGGTGGCTTCGTGAGTTTTCCAAGCTCATGGTAGTTGCCTTGTGCCGAGCCAAAGCGAGGGTCCGAATCGGACGCCGAACACTGAACACGTGTACACTGAACGCACGTTCGGGTCAAGCCGATTCGAGCCGATGCACGCGCTCTCTGAGCGACGCGCGTGAACCCGCGCGTGAACCCTCCCGCCGCCCGACCGCGTTCCAGCCCGCAGCAAGATCGTTTTTGTGAACATTTCGTCTACTGGCCTCCCCTCGCCGAGGAACACACGCATGACCGTGTCGCCGCGCTGGCTCCTGCTGACCTCCTTCCTCACCCTCGCCGCCCCGCTCGCCCCGCTCCTATGGGTCACCGCCGCGCGCGCCGAGGACCCGCCGCCCTCGGAAGTCCGACTCCCACTCGCCGAGTACGAGGCGCTCATGGCCGCCGCCCGCAACCGCGCCGGCGCCCAGCCAACCTGGACGACCGGCAGCGCGACCATGCGGCTTCCCGACGCTACGCACGGATTCGTCAGCGTTCAGATCGACGGCACGCTCCAGGTCGTGGGCGACGGACTCAGCGAGGTCGTCCTCCTACCCGGCCACGTCGTCATCGATCAGATCACGATCGACGGCGTCGAGGCCGCCCTCGTCCGCAAGAACAGCGCCCACGTCGCCCTCCTCAAGGGCGACTCCGGCACCCACGGCGTGAGCCTCCGCTACCAAGTCCCGACCCAACCGGCGAGCGACGGCGCGACCCTCGCGGTGATCCCGCTCCCGCCACTTCCGGGCCTACGCGTGACCGTCGACACCAACGGCATCGCGACCCCGATCGACCTCTGGCCCAGCGGCAGCGTCATGTCCGCGGCCCCGAATCTGGTCGTCCAAATCCCCGCCACCCCGGCGGTCGTCCTGCGCTGGGGCGCCGGCTCGGAGCTCATCCGCAGCGTCGACTACCACGTCACCATCGAGCCCGGCAGCGACGGCGCCACCGTCGTCGCCAAGATCGACGTGCAGCTCGACGGTACGCGCGCCGCCGTCTCGCTCATCCCCTCGACCATCGCCCTCGTCGACATCCAAGAAGGCGGCAAGCCTCTCGCGACCAAGGTCGCCGGCGGCTGGCACCAAGCCATCGTCAACGGCCCCGGCCGCCACACGATCGAGGCGACCTTCCGCATGGGGATCGATCGCAGCCAGGGTCAACCCGAGCTCACGCTGCCGCTCGCGCCCTCGCCGATCATCCGCGTCGAAGCCAAGGTTCCCGGCAAGCGCGCCGTCGAGTTCGCGCCCGCGGTGCCGCTCAAGACGACCACGATCGGCGACGACCCGAACGCGATCACGACCGCCATCGGCCACCTGCCGCCGTCGCCGACCGTCGCCATCAAATGGACCGAGCCGCGCTCGGCCCCCGAGCAGGTCGTCAGCGTCAACACCGAGACCTACCAGCTCGTGAAGATCGACGAAGGCGTCGTCCGCTCGAAGGTCGAGATCCGCTACGAGATCATCCGCGGCTCCCTCAAAGAGTTGCCGGTCCAGCTTCCCGACCAAGCCGTCCTTTATAAGGTGACCGGCGAGGGCATCGAGGACTGGCGCACGTTCGCCGCGACCGACACCGATCCGCGCCAGGCCCGCATCTTCCTCGGCAGCGATCACGAGGGGCAATACAAGCTCGAGCTCGAGCTCGAGCAGGTCGCCCCGCAGACCGTCGGCCAGCCCGTCGATGTTCCCATCGTCCGCCCGCTCGGCGCGGGCCGCGAAATGGGCGTGGTCGCGCTCTTCGACGGTGTGAAAGTCGGCTTTGCCGAGGCGACGCTGCCGGCCCAGGGCGCCTACGTGAAGTCCGGCGAGGACGCTCTCCCGACCGACGTCCGCCAGAAACTCGCGGGCGACATCGTCTCGCAGGCCTACAAGCACCTGGGCGCACCCGCGGCGATGAAGTCCGCCGTGGCCGCCGCCAAGACGCGCGAGATCCGCTTCGATGCCCACATTGAAACGCTCTACACGTTCCAACAAAACGCGCTCACGGTGCGGGCCTCAGTCGAGGTCGACGTGAAATCCGGGCGCACCGATCGCATCGTCCTGTCACTCCCCAAAGGCGTCAAAGTCGGCAGCGACCTCAGCGCGCCGAGCCTCAAGAAGGCCGACTGGGTCGAGGGTCAAGACCCCGCCGCGGCCCGTCAGGACTACGAAGTCCTCCTCACGCGCGCCCTCGAAGGGTCCTTCCGAATCGAGCTCTCGCTCGAGGTCATCCTCGGCAGCGATCTCGGCAAGCTCACGCCCCCCGACATCCAGATCAAGGACGCCGACGTCAAGAAGGGCGACCTCGGCATCACGGCCGACCCCGGCGTCGAGATCAACCAGGGCGCCAGCACGGGCCTGCGCAAGCTCGATCTCACCGAGCTTCCGAACTCGATCCGCCTCCGCTCACGTCGCGAGGTCCAGCTCGGCTACAGCTTCAGCTACGTCGACGAGCCCTGGAAGCTCGAGCTCGACGTGCGCCGCCATCGCACCGTCGAAACGCTGACCGCCTCGGTGCAGGGCGCATGGATCGAGACGACCGTCCTGAGCGACGGCCAGATGCTCCACACGGCCCTCTTCCGCATCGACAACAAGGACCGCGCCTTCCTCGCGAGCAAGCTCCCCGCCGACGCACGCATCCTCGAAGTGACCGTCGACGGCGAGCGCGTCGAGCCGATCGCCGACGTCGAAGGCGGCCATAAGATCGCGCTTCCAAAGCAGAAAACGACGCTCGTCGAGATCGTGTACCTCACCAAGCGCGACGGCGGACTCGGCTTCCTTGCCTCCTTGGAACTCGTCGCACCCAAGCCCGACATCTTCGCCAAAGACATCCAGTGGCACGTGCGCGTGCCGTCGAAACTCGCGCTGCTCCGCGTCAACACCGACCTCGAAGAGGTCGATCCGAGCCGCTACCGAAGCCCTCCGGCCCACGCGACCTCGCACCTCACGGCTGGCTTCGAAGGAAGCGAGGAGTTCACGGAGCGCCTCTTCACGCTCGACGTCCTCGACACGACGGACACGCGCACGCTGACCGTCGCGATGACGACCGTCAGCGCACCGCCGGCGATCGGCTGGCTGCTCTTCGTGGCGGCCCTGGCCTTCATGGGCATGGCTGTCTGGCGCCTCGCCATGCGCCGCGCGGGCCGAGGTGCTGCCGTTCTGATCGGGGCCGCCGTGGCACTGCTCGTCGTCAAGGCGCTCGCCTGGGGCCTCGGGGGCGGCGAGGTCGCGCTCGTCGCTCTCGTCGTCCTCGGCGTTGGCGTCGCAGCCTGGATCATGACCAAGCGCAAGGCGGTGACCGCATGAATGCGCGCCGAATCCCATTCGCGCTGACGCTCGCGCTGAGTGCGTGCGCCGCCGCTTCATGCGGCAAGCTCGGCAGCGAGGCGCCGCCTTTGGCGCAGTCGGCCGAGGAGGAACCAGTGACCGCGCCCGGGGCTGCGGGCCGCACACGACAGTCGGGCGGGAGCGCGAGCACCGCCGTCGAATCACCGGAGAAACGGCCGGAAGCGGAGGACAAGCCGCACGAGGATCCCGCGCTCATCCCCAAGTCCTCCAACATGCCCGTTGGGAAGCCGGACTTCGCGGCCCCGTCCGACATGGACCTGCGGGGCTTCAAAGGCAGCGGGAATCTTGCCCAGCTGCCCACCCCCATCGTCGCCGACGAGAAACAGAAGCTCGACCGGATCGCGAGCGAGCTCGACAGCACGACCCCACGGCTCGTCGCAAGAATGGGGCCCGCGAAGGGCGGCGAGGGCGATGACTCGGCCGCCGATGCCGCCCCCACCGGCCTCGCCGGGCTCATGAAGATCGAAGCGAAAGAGGAGGAACGCGCCGAGGACACCGCGAACGAAGCGCTCGCCCTCTCGCCTAAGACGATCGCGCGCACGGACTCGAACGCGCGCGATGACCGCGAGACCTTCAGGCCCCCCGAAACGCTGCTCCCGCGCATGTTCTACTTCGAGCCGACCTACCTCGGCGGCTCCGCCGCCTACGCCGAGCGCCTGCGGCGCCTCGATGCCGCCCTCGGCGCGAAGCACCAGCCCTACCGCCTCGCTTTCGCCGAGGCGCAAGCATTCGATCCGCCGCCGACGGCCGGCCTCGGCCTGACGGCCACGATCGACACGACCCACATCGAGAAAGCCCGCCGCGTCTTCCTGCAGGTCGGTCTCCAGGGCAGCTCGCGCCATGGCTGGCGCCGACCGCCACTCGACGCGGTCCTGGTCATCGATGCCGCCACGCTCGCGCGCGGGCGCGCCTTCATCGCGGGGTTCGCGATCGATCTCGTGCGGCGGCTCGGCTCGGCCGATCGCCTGGGCGTCGTCATCGCCGGCGCCAAACCCGAGCGTTTCCTTGAGATCGCGCGCCTCGAGACCGCCCAGCAACAGCTCGCCTATCGCATCGAATCGCTCGACACCCGCCCCGCAGGCGATCTCGGCGCAGCCCTCGAGACGGCCGGCGAGATGCTGCACGCCGCGTCGGACGTCGAGTACATCGTGCCCGGCACCCAGACGATCTTCGTCCTCACCGAAGGCGGTGACCCGGCGCAAATCGCGAGCGCTTCCGCGGCCGCGCACGAGCTCACGCTCCAAGGCGCTGTCACGTCGGTCTTCGCGCTCGACGCCGACGAGGCCGGTTGGTGGCAAGTGGCCAACGCCGGCCACGGCAACCTCCATCGCGTGCGCCAGACCGATTTCTCCGACGCCATCGCCTACGAGCTCGCCAGCATCGCACGCGTCGTCGCGCGCCTCGTCCGCGTCAACGTCCGCCTCGGCAAGGACGCCCAGGCCATCCGCGTCCTCGGCACGCGCGTCCTACGCCAAGACGAGGTCGATGCCGTCAAAGCCCGCGAGGTCGCGACCGACCTCAACATCTCCAAGACCCTGGGCGTGACCAGCGATCGCGGCGGCGACGACGACGGCGTCCAGACCGTCATCCCCTACTTCTACGGCGACGATTCGCACGTCATCCTGATCGAGCTCTGGGTCGAGAAACCGGGCGTCGTCGCCGACGTGACCGTGCGCTACAAGGACATGGTCAACCTCGAGAACGCGACCGCCCGCGCCAGCGTGCTCGTCTCGAGTCGCCCCGGCGCCGAGACCCCCGAGCAGCGCAACATCGCGCGCAACGTCCGTGGCTTCGAGCTCGCCGAATCGCTCCAGGTCGCCTCCGAGCGGATCGAGCGCAACGACGGCCAAGGCGCGCTGCAGGCCCTCGAGAAGGCCGGCGCCATGGCCGCCACGACCAACAGCGACGACGCGAGCGCGGTCGAAGAGCTACGCGTCATGATCAACGACACCCGGTGGCAAGCAAGCCCTGCCGCCCGAAGCCAGATGGCCGAGACGCTCCTCATCTCGGGCCAGCGGCGCGTCGGCGACACCAAGAAGTAGCGCGCGCTCAGCGCCGAAGCGCGCTCTCGTCGAGCTTCAGGACCCGCAGCGCGTTGCGGAAGTAGAGGTCCTCGAGCACGTCGTCCGGCAGATCGATGGCATCGATCGTCCAGCGCCCCTGAATCGGCGTCGGATGCGCGATGCCCTTCTCGCGGCCCTCGAAGAAGCGCCAGTGCGCATCGAAGAAGGGCTTCACATCGGCCATTTTCGGGTTCTCGCGCCCCACCGACCCAAGCATGATCATCCGCTTGGTGAGCCCGAGATCAGTGCCGAACACGATGCGCTTGCGATGCTTCACGAAGAACGCGCGCACCTCGCCGGCCGGGTGTCGACCGATCTCTCCGAGGCGCGCGGCCGTGTCGATCATCAGGTTCGGATGCCGATCCAGAAGGCGATCGACGTAGCCGAGATCCTCGGCGTCGTTGCCAAAGTGGACGGAGATGAACGTCGTCTTGGGATGCTTGGCGATGACCCGCTCGAGCTCATCCAAGAGCTGCTCGCGCGGCGGCCACTCCGGCCCGAAGAACGACCACTCGGGATGCACCGAGAGTTCGTCGAAGCGCTCATTGTCCGCATTCGGAGCGCTCCAGAAGGCCTTCGGATCCGCGGTGTGTATCGCCACGGGCACGCCAAGCTCACCGGCCTTGGCCCACAGCGGATCGAGCTCGGGCCAGTCGACCGGGATGCGAGCCCCCGCGGGATCCAGGAGCGTGAGCCCGAGCGACTTCTGGACCTTCAATCCCTTGAACCCGAACGTCTTGACGGCCTGCTCGAGATCCTTGGCCGTCTGCGCGCCAAAGCCGCTCACCAGACGCCGCGTCCAGTCCACGTTGAAGAACGGCACGAGCCGCGGAAAGGCCTTGGCGACCTCGTTCGACATCCACGCATTCTCGGCATCGCCGCCCGAGAGATTCACCACCAGAGCGACGCCGTTCTCGACCATGACCTTCTCGAGCCGCTCGAGGGCGGAGAGCCCGACGTGTCCGTGCAGATCGACGATCGGCGGACGCCGGTACCCCGGGCGCCACGCGGGACCCTCGTGGACCTCCGCGTCGGCTGGCGCGGGCGTCGCGGTCCCAGGCGCCTCGGACGATCCAGGACACCCTGCCAGGGCCGCTCCGAAGAGAAGCGTCCACCACCACCATGCTCGCGTGCGTCGTGAACTCACGCGCCGAGCATAATCGAAATTCGCCGCGCGTGGGCGGCGAGCAGATGCGCGCGCCGCATTCGCGCGCACCCATCCGCACACCGAACCAGGCGCCCGGCTGACACCCCCCGTGCGCCGCCCCCAACCCCTTGGCAGGCCGGCCCGGCTCGCCACCCCGGGGTGAATAATGTAGCCTAGGTGCCGTCGCTGGGAGCCAGCTTTGGACCCGGAGCCCACCATGTCGCGTTTCCCCCTTGTGGCCATGACGCTCTCGACCCTCCTCGCGACCACCTCCTCGGCGCTCGCGGAGCCCGCCGATCAGGGCGGCGACACCACGTCCGTGCTCAAGAGCTACCGCCCGCCCCCCGTGTACCGACCGGTGCCGCGGCGCCCCTACTACCGCCCCGTCCCGCGCCGCGTGTACGTCGCTCCGGTCTACACCCCGCGCCCGCGCCGCCCGGTGGAGGTCGTCTACAATCCCCACTTCCACCTCGCAATCGGGGTCAACGGAACCTCGGTCCTCAGCAGCGAGGGCTCGCGCCTAACCGAGGGCCTCGACACGGGCGGCGGATTCGACATCGCGATCGGGTGGCGCCTGGGCGCCATTTCGCTCGACGCCAGCTGGATGATGAGCTTCCACGACGCAGGCCAGCTCGGGACCAACGACGATGCGACCCTTGGTACCCTCGGCCTCGACGCGCGCTTCTTCCTGAGCGACCGGTCGCACGCGCTTCAGCCCTACCTGCAACTGGGCGTCGGCCTCTACGTCCTCGGTCGGGACAGCTGGGACAGCGATGGCCTCACCGGCGTGGGCGTCCAAGTTGGTGGCGGCGTCGATTTCTATGTGACCAAGCACGTGTCGATCGGTGGCAAGCTGCTCTATCGCGGCGCGCACCTCGACAACAGCGACTCCACCTGGAGCGGCTTCCCGAGCGAGAGCACGTGGCTCTCGGCCTTCACCTACGGCGGTGATCTCAAGTTCCACTTCTGAACTCTCGCGAAGAGTCAGGAGCGCTCGCCCGCCACGAATCGCGTCAAAGATCGCCCCCCAAAACGCCTCGTCACCCGACGAGGCGTTTTCGTTTGCCGCGAACGTCTCGAAGGCCTGCCCAACCTCCCGATACCCACGTAGGATGCACCCATGGGCATCGCTCTCGATCTCCTCGTCGTCCTCTTTCTCGTGTGGTCGCTCGTCCGCGGGTGGAGGCTTGGATTCCTCTATCAGATCGGACAGTTTGCCGTGATGATCGTGAGCTACTTCGTGGCGCGCGCCCTCGCCGGCGGCCTCGATCGATCGGTCGCCAAGATGCTCCACCTCTCGCCCGTCGTGGGTGGCGTCATCGTCTTCTTCTCGGCGTTCCTCCTCCTCAGCGTCATCGGCGGCTTCGTCGTCGCGCGCATCACGCGCAACCTCATCCCCAAGGACACGGCCCTCTCGTCGTTGAACCGCGCGCTGGGGCTCCTCGTGGCCGGGGCCAAGGGCGCGCTCATCGCGTACTGCGCACTCGTCCTCGTGATCCAGGCCACGCGCATGTCTCCGACCGCGTCCGCGCAGCCCTTCTGGAGCTCGAGCTTCACGGCGCGCTTTGTCGCCGAGCACAACGCGCTCGATAGCGGCGAGGTCGGTGCGTTCGCCAAGCTGACCTGGCTCATGGCGACGCACGACCCCCTCACGTTGGCCCAGGATCCCCGATTTCAGCGGGTCCTCGCCAGCCCGCGCGCCGCCGTCCTGACGACGCCCGAGTTCATCGCTGCGGTCGGAAACCAGGACTATGTCGCGATCATGCGCAACGACGCGCTTTGGGAGTTCCTGAAAGATGCCGACGTCCAAGCCGCCCTCGCCGAGTTTCCCTGGGTGGAGTGAAGACGGCGCTCTCATGGTGACGGCACCCGCGCCAGCGCGATGACCTCGACGCGCGGAGCACCCGCGGCGCGAAGAACGCGCGCACACTCGGCAACGGTCGCGCCCGTGGTGACGACGTCGTCGACGAGCACGACCGGACGATCGCGGACGCGCGTCGGTGCCGCCCGAAAGGCGCCTCGCATGCGCGTCGCGCACTCGCGCCGGCCCAGTCCCCGGCTGCGAGCGCGGACCGCGCCGAGCGTCAACGCTCCTGGCACCAGGTCCAGCCCAAGCTCGCGCGCCACGTGCGCTGCGAGCACGCCCGCCGGATTGAGTCCGCGCATGAGAATGCGCCGCCGCGGACTTGGAACGGGCACGACGATCGCGTCGAGCGAGCGTGCGAGCGTCCGGCTCGCGGTCAGGCCTTCGATCAGCAGCTTCCCGAGCGGACCCGCGAGCGTCGGATCGGGCCGGTTCTTCCAGCGCGCGATCGCGTCCTGGATGGCCGCGCCGTAGACCCAGGCCGCGTGGATCCGGTCATAGGGCGGCGGATCGGTGACGCAAGGGCCGCACAGATGAGGCCCGACGCCGGCGGGTGGGTCGAGCGTCACGCGCGCGCAGCGCGGGCAACCCGTCGCCGCAACGCTCAGCAGCGATTCACGGCACGCGTGACACAGGGCTGTGTCAGACGCGAGGCGCGCCTCGCACGCCGCGCAGCGGGGCGGGTAGAGAACATCGACGAGCTGCGTGAAGAGGCGGGCTGGGCGCATGCCCCGAGGGGAGCACGCGCGGTGCCACCCGGGGGCGAATGTCATCTCGCTGACTTACGACGCGCCCGCGATGTCAGATGTGTCAGCTGTCTCATTTGTGATACGGCTCACCGCGTAAGATCTTGAATCCACGATAGATCTGCTCCCACATCACGACCCGGGCGAGGTCGTGCGGGAGGGTCAGGGGGCCGAGCGACCAGCGTTCATTTGCACGCGCGCGCAAGGATGGGTCGAGCCCGGACGCGCTGCCGAGGACCACGCAGAGCGCGGCCAGCCCCATCCCTTGCCAAGCGGCGAGACGGTCGGCGAGTTCTTCGCTCGACCACGGACGGGCCTCGCGATCGAGCAGCACCAGGCGGTCCCGCGGGCCGACGACTTGGACGATGCGCTCGGCCTCGTCGGCCAGCGCGCGCGTGGTCTCCGCGGCGGCCGACGGCTTCACGAAGCGCTCGTCGGTGCGGACGTAGCGCTGGAGGCGCGTGAGGTACTCTTGGGCGACGGACTCGAGCGGCCCGGACGGACGCCCGCCGGGGTGCACGAGCCGGAGGATCACGCCGGGGACGCCTCGAACGCCAGGCGCGGCGCCTCGGTCCACAGCCGCTCGAGCGCGTAGAACTCACGCACGGGCTCGTAGAAGATGTGGACGACGACGTGGCCGTAGTCGACGAGGATCCACTGCGCTGCGTCGACCCCTTCGACCGACAGCGGTTTGATGCCGGCGTGCTCGCGCAGGTGCTCGTAGATCGCGCGGGCGTGGCGATCCGAGCGCGCCGAGCAGATGACGAACCAGTCCGTGTACTGGACCAGCTCGAGCACGCGCAGGCTCACGATCTCGGAGCCCTTGGCTTCGTCACAGAGGTCGAGGAGCTTGCGCGCGAAGTCCTCGGTGTCGAGCGTCGGAAGCGCAGAATCGGCGAGGGAAACGGCATGAGCGGTCTTGGTCAATGTGGCTCCAGGGTGCGTCGATTGGGGGTTCATCGGGCGAACGTTTCGGGGGCAAGGGCGGGGCGACGGTCATTCGAAAAGGGGCGCCACGGCCGGCCGGCGCGGTTCACGATCGAACCTGGCCGGAGCCGAGGATGACGTACTTCTGGCTCGTCAGCTCGACCAGACCCATCGGGCCGAAGGCGTGCAGCTTGGTCGTCGAGATGCCGATCTCGGCGCCCAGCCCGAGCTCGAAGCCGTCGTTGAAGCGCGTCGATGCATTGACGAGCACGCAGCTGGCGGGCACTTCCCGCAGGAACCTCAAGCTCGTCGCATAGTCGCTCGTAACGATTGCCTCCGTGTGGCTCGAACCGTAACGGAGAATGTGCGCCAAGGCCATGTCGAGGTCGTCGACGACGCGCACGGCGAGGATCAGATCGAGGAACTCGGTGCCCCAATCGGAGTCGGCGGCCGGCTTGGCCTGGGGCCAGAGCGCACGCGTGCGGGCGTCCGCGCGCAGCTCGACGCCGGCTTGAGCGAGGCGCGGGAAGAGCGCGGGGATGAGGCCCGGGGCGGCCTCGCGGTGGATGAGCAGCGCCTCCAGCGCGTTGCAGACGCCGGGCCGCTGGACCTTGGCGTTCATCACGATCTCGGTCGCCATCGCGAGGTCCGCGTCGGCGTGGACGTAGACGTGGCAGACGCCCTTGTAATGTTGGATCACCGGAACGGTCGCGTGCTCGGTGACGAAGCGGATGAGCGCCTCGCCGCCGCGCGGGATGACCAGATCGACCTCGCGGTCACGCCGGATGAGGGCCGTCATCACGGCACGGTCAGCGGTCGCGACGGCCTGCACCCCGTCGACCGGCAGGCCCGCGTCGACGAGCGCGGCGCGCATCAGCTCGACCAAGACGAGGTTCGAGTGGAAGGCTTCCTTGCCGCCCTTGAGCAGCGGCACGTTGCCCGACTTGAGGCAGAGCGCGCCGGCGTCGATCGTCACGTTCGGACGCGACTCATAGATGATGCAGATGACGCCCAGCGGGATGCGCATGCGCCCGACCAGCATGCCGTTGGGGCGCGTGGTCAGTTGGTCGATGGCACCGATCGGATCGGGGAGCGCGCGCACCTCGTCGACCCCGCGCGCCATCGCCTCGATGCGCTTGGGATCGAGGCGCAGGCGGTCGAGCGACGCGGCCGAGAGGCCTGACGCTTCGGCCGCGGCGAGGTCCTTGGCGTTGGCGTCCAGGATGCGAGGGATCTCGGCGCGGAGGCGGGCGGCGAGCGCCGTGAGCGCGTGGTCCTTGGTGCCGCGCGTCGCCTTGGCGAGGGCCGGTGCGGCGGCCTTGGCAGCGAGCGCGAGCGTCTCGGCCAGGGCTTCGGGGGCGATGGCCGCCGGCTCGATCGTTGGTGTACCAATCATCTTGATTCGCCTCCTTCGGGCGGTTCCGGTGGCGGGACCGCGCAAGCTCCCGTAGATTCGCGGGCTCCCCGTGGGCCATGGGCCCGTGGGCCGCCTCGGAGCCGCGTCGTGAGCGTAGTAGCGGGCGCCTATAACACAGAGCCGGAGTCGGTCCATAGCCTCGATCACCTCGGGGATCTGGTGGTCTGGCCGGAGCTCGAAGCCCTGATCGGGCCGCGCGGCGCGCTCGCGGAGGCACTTCCCGGGTTCGAGCGGCGCGCGGGTCAGGAGCTCATGATGCGGGCGGTCGCGACCGCGATCGAGCAGCGCCGCGTCTTGATGGTCGAGGCCGGGACGGGCATCGGCAAGTCGCTCGGGTACCTCTTGCCGGCGCTCGTGTCGGGGCGACGCATCATTGTGTCGACGGGAACCAAGGCGCTCCAGGACCAGCTCGCCGAGCGCTCGGTGCCACTCATCCGCGATGTCCTCGGGATCCCGGTCGAGGTCGCGGTCTTGAAGGGGCGCACGAATTATCTCTGCCTCTTGCAGCTCGAGGTGGCCGAGCGAGCACCGAGCCTCGCGCTCGATCAGTATCGCGAGCTGCGGCGCGTGAAGGCCTGGGCGGCCGTGTCGCAGACCGGCGATCGCGCGGAGCTCGAGGCCGAAGGGGATGTCACGCCGATCTGGCGCGCGGTCGCAGCGGACGCCGAGCAGTGCGTCGGGCGCGCGTGCGCGCATTTCGATGCGTGCTTCCTCATGTCGGCGCGGCGGCGCGCGGAGGCGGCCAACCTCATCATCGTCAATCACCACCTGTTCTTCGCGGATCTCGCGCTGCGCGAGTCGTCGCGCTTCGGGCTCATCCCCGAGACGGACGTCGCGGTGTTCGACGAGGCGCATCACCTCGAGGACGTGGCGGCGCTGGCGTTCGGGCTGCAGGTGTCGGAGGCGCGGTTCCTGAGGCTCGCGGCCGACGCGCGGCGGATGTTCGCGAAGGCGACGCGTGACCCGGCGCGCGTGGAGGCGCCGCTGGAGTCCCTGGCGCGCGATGTCGAGGCGCTTTGGGCTCGACTCGTGCCGCTGGCGGAGGGCGGGAGGAGCCCGCGGTTGGCGGTCGAACGCCTCGACGAGGCCACGCAGGACGCGTACTTCCGCGTCGACAACAGCCTCGTCGCGCTCGGACTGGTGGCGAGCGCCGAGGCGCGCGGCGAGCCGACTGTCCTGCGCATCGCGGAGCGCACCGAGGAGATCCGGCGCGAGCTCGCGACGCTGTTCGATCCGAGCGAACGCCGCTACGTGCGCTGGGTCGAGCGAGGGCCACGCGCGACGTTCGTTCGGGCGGCGCCCATTCGGGTCGGCGGCGCGCTCTTGGAGAGACTCTATCCGCGGTTCGAGGCGGTCGTCCTGACGTCGGCAACGCTGGCGACGACCGGGGGCTTCGCGCATACGCGGGACCGCCTCGGGATCCCCGAGGGCGCGCTCGAGCTCACCCTGCCCTCGCCCTTCGACTATGCCGCGCAGGCGATCTGTTATGTCCCCGACGACATGCCGGAGCCGAGCGACCCGCGCTTCGTGGTCGCGGCGTGCGCACGGATCGAGGCGCTGGTGGGCCTGACGCGCGGGCGGGCGCTGATCCTCTTCACGTCGCACGGCAAGATGCTCGAGGCCTGGCAGACGCTGCGCGGGCGCTGGGAGTGGCCGACGCTGGTCCAGTCCGAGGGCTCGAAGGAGGCTGTGCTCAGGCGCTTCCGCGAGACGCCCGGGGCGGTGCTGTTCGCGACGCAGACCTTTTGGGAAGGGGTCGACATCGTGGGCGAGGCGCTCTCGCTGGTCGTCATCGACAAGCTCCCGTTCCAGGCGCCGGGCGATCCGATCGTCGATGCGCGCGTGGCCGATCTCAAAGCCCAAGGGCGGAACCCCTTCACCGACTATCAGATCCCGACCGCCATTTTGGCGCTCAAGCAGGGGATCGGGCGCCTCATCCGGCATCGTGGCGATCGCGGGATCGCGGCCATCTTGGACAGCCGTCTGAGCCGTGCGCGCTACGGACGATCATTTCTCGACAGCCTGCCGCCGGCCCGCAGGACCGCGGACTTGGCCGAGCTCGGCGCATGGTGGAAAGAACTCGAAGGAAATCGGATCGAGATCGAGGCCGCCGATCCCATGTACCCGGCAGGAGTCGTCACGTCGCCGGAGGGAAATGCGACGGCGGGCGACGCCTGACGGCTCGTGGAATCGCGGGCAGCCTCGCTACGGGGTCCGCGGCGGACCCACGCGAGACCTTCTCGAGAGGATTCGGAGGCGGGAATGGGTGGCGAGGCGCGCGGGAGCGAGGCGGCGTTGGCGTTGGTGGCGGGGGATCGGGTGACGCTGGTCGGGGACCGGCCGCTGGCGGTGGGGAGCGATGCGCGCTGCGATCTGAAGGTTCCCGGGGTCGCGCCGCGCGCGGCGTGGGTCGAACAAGCGGGGCCCCGGCATGTGATGGTCATGCGCACGCACGGGGCGGAGACGGAGCGGCTCGAGCGCGTCGGGCTCGACGGTGTGTGTGTGATCGGCGGGGAGCCGGTGCTGCTCGCGCGCAGGGCTGCGTGCGACACGCTCGTGGGCGGCGCGACGAGCGTCGTGTGGCAGGGGTTCGTGACGCGTGATCCGATCATGTTGACGGCGCTCGGGGAGATCGCGCGCGTGGCGAGCGCGACGGCGCCGGTGTGGATCCAGGGAGAGTCGGGCACCGGCAAGGAGCTGGCGGCACGCGCGGTGCACCAGATCGGCCCGCGGGCGCGCTCGCCGTTCGTGGCGCTCAACTGCGCCGCGCTGCCCGAGACGCTGGCGGAGTCGGAGCTGTTTGGGGTCGTCAAGGGCGCGTTCACGGGGGCCGATCGGACGCGTCCTGGTGCGTTTCAGCGGGCAGCCGGCGGGACGCTCTTTCTGGACGAGATCGGCGAGCTCTCGCTCGGCTTGCAGGCGAAGTTGCTGCGGGTCCTCGAGACGCGCGAGGTCCATCCGATCGGCGGCGATCGCGCGGTACCGGTGGACGTGCGGGTCGTGGCGGCGACGTGGCGTGATCCGCGGATCGAGGTGGCGGCGGGGCGTTTTCGGCACGACCTCATGCATCGCCTCTGCGTGCTCCCGATCGTGCTGCCGCCGCTGCGCGAACGACCCGCGGATGTCGTGCCGCTCATCATGGAGGGACTCGCGGCCAAGGGGGCGCTCGAGCTCGCCCCCGACGGCGGCCTGCGGCGCCTGCTCGAGCGGCAGTCGTGGCCGGGCAACGTGCGTGAGCTGAGGAACGGGATCGAGCGCGCCGTGGCCTACCGATCGCCGGCCTCGCTCTTGCCGGATGGGGGCGAGCATGGTGGGGCGAAGCTGCCCCGTCGCAGCGTGCGTGCGACGCAGCCGGGGTTCGGTGTCGCGGCGCCGGTCGTGGATGGACTGGTCGCGCGGACACTTCGACACGAGCGCGGAAATCGCGTGCGAGCGGCCCGGGCTCTCGGTGTCAGCCGGTCCACGCTGTACCGCTGGATGCGTGACCTCGGACAGGTTGGCCCGGGACGGGTTGACACCTCGCCCGCGCCGTTTATGATGACCGAGGCACGGAAGGCGTAAACCCAAACATATCAACGGGTTGGCGTGAACATTCGCGAATACAATCGCTTCCAACTGGAAGCAACGAAGCTCGGTCGAAACGTGGTCTTCCAGATCACAGTCTTCGAGAAGAAAGAGCGTAACAAGTCGCGGCTGTATGCGGAGACGCAGTGCTATGACCCGCTCCAGCACATGATCCAATTCGTGATCAAGGATGCGGCCGATCTTGATGGCGTCATCGACATGTTCGCGAAGCAGCTCCTGCATCGCGGGTTCGTACCGGTGAAGTACCGCGTCAAGAGCGGTGACGGGACGTGGGACGCGTGGTCGCCGGTGGCCGAGCCCGAGTACGATCCGATCCGCGGGCAGTAGGGAACGGCAGGTCGGGCTCCCCGCCCGAAGCCGCTCGCCAGGGCGCCGGCGGTCGCAGGCGCCAGCGGGTTCAGGTACCGCGCAGGCGGCGAACATCGCCCGTGCGATAGGTGATGCGCGCGCGATCGAGCCATTCGCCGAGTGGAATCGCGAACTTGCGGCTCGCGCCGGTGAGCGCCTTGAGCGCTTGGGCATCGAGCGTGTCGGCGTGCGCGAAGTGCGCGCGGACGCGAACTTCGAGCTGGGTGAGCGCGGCGCGAGCGACGACGAGATCGGGGGTCACGCGCACGACGCGATCGGCGGCGACCAACTGCCGGAGGGCCGCTTCGACGGCGGGTTTCGTGGCCGCGTGACCGGCCGCTAGAAGGGCCGCGGAGAGCTCGTCGGGACGCGGGGGTGCCAGATCGGCGCGCGCGATCAGGGCGTCGAGCGCGAGGGCGATCGGGTCTTGATCGTGGCCGCTCGGTTGGTGGTTCGCGCGGCGGAGGGCTGCCCCGTCCCGAGCCCAGCGCTTGGCCACGACGGCGCGCAGGGCGATCGACGCGACGAGCTCGGGGTCGGCGGAGGGACGTGCGCGCGTGCGAAGCTCGTCGAGGCGGAGCCCGGGCGAGGTCGGGTGAGCCGCGTGGTGTTCGGTGAGGACCGCATCGAGCGCGGCTTCCAGGGGGTCGAGCGCTGCCCAGGCGTAGACGCGATCGGCGGTCGCGAGGACCTCCCCGTGCGCGACGCGTGAGGCAAGTGCGTCGTCGATCGCCGCCGCGGAAAATGACAAGACGGCGGGGAGCAACGCGGCTGTGGCGCCGACTTCGCCGAGCTGGGCCAGGTACGTCGGGATCGCGGCCGCGGGATCGCGGCGCGCAGAGGCCTCGATCGTCGCGAGGGCGGCGCGGGCGGTCCGTGCGTTCGCGCGGCGGACGGCAGGGAGCCAGGCGGTACCGCCGGCGAGGATGGTGCCGCTCTCGGGGCGACGGCGCGCGCCTCGGAGGACGAACGGCGCGCCGGGAAAGAGGCCGATCGGCCGGGCGAGGTGGAGCTGTGCGGGGATCGCGCCGGGCGCGGCGGGCGTGGCGTGGGCCGGCTCGGCGGCGACGCGCGCGGCGTCGAGACGCACGACGGTGGCCGCTACGGCAGCAGTGCCGATATGGACGATGGCGGTGCTCTTGGGCGCGAGCGTGACGCCGGGCGCGAGATGGAGCGTGACGTCGAGCGACTGGGCGGCGACGAGCGCGTCGGGGGTCGTCAGCAGATCGCCAGGCGCGATCGCGTCGGGGGCGACGCCTTGGAGGTTCACGGCGACGCGCTCGCCGGGTCCGATCCGGTCGATCGCGCAGCCGAAGCGCTCGAGTCCGCGGACGCGCGCGCGGGCGCCGCGCGGGAGCCACATCACGTCGGCGCCTACGTCGAGGGTTCCCGCGATCGTGGTGCCCGTGACGACGGTGCCGAACCCGTGGACCGAGAAGACGCGGTCGATCGGCAGGGCGAACGGGCGATCGACCGGGCGGGGCTGGGTCTCGAAGACGGTACGCGCGAGTTCCGCGATGGCGGAGACAACCGGGGCGTGGGTGGCCGGATTGCGGGCCGAGAATGGCACCAGCGGAGCGGCGCGAAACGGCGTGGCGGCGAGGGTGCGACGGATGTCTTCGCGGACGAGCTCGCGCCACGCGGGCGTGACGAGGTCGGTCTTGGTGAGGACCACGAGCGCGTGGCGAAGGCCAAGGAGCGCACAGACCGCGAGGTGCTCGCGAGTTTGCGGCATGACGCCTTCGTCGGCGGCGATGACGATGACGACCCCGCCGACACCGCCCGCGCCGGCGATCATCTGGCGCAGAAAGCGCTCGTGGCCCGGGACGTCGACGAAGGCGACATGGCCGCCTGGAAGCGCGAGCTGGGCGAAGCCGAGCGCGATCGAGATGCCGCGCGCCTGCTCCTCGGGCAGGCGATCGGTGTCGGTTCCGGTGAGGGCACGGACGAGCGTGGTCTTGCCGTGATCGACGTGGCCGGCGGTGGCGAGGACGGCGAGGAAGGGATCCGACGGGGTCACGCGCGACGCCTCTCAGAGCTTGCTGAGCGCGGTCACGAAGCGATCGATCGCCGCGACCACGCTCGGCGCGCGCGGGGTCGGTTTCGCGTTCTTCAGGGCGATCTCGCCGATGTCGCCGTTGACGATGACGGCGAAGGCGAGCGTGCACGACGGGGCGTCGAGGTAGCCGCTCAGGCTGATCGCGTCGTCGAGCGTGCCGGTCTTGGCGCGGAGACGGCCCTTCAGGGCGACCAGGCGCGTCTTGAGCGTGCCGCTCTCGCCGGCCTTCGCGAGGGAGTCGCGGAGGGCGTCGCCGACGGGGCCCGCCGCGGCCATCGTCGCGAGGAGGACGACCATGCCGCGCGGCGTGACGCGAGTGGCCGGGAAGAGGCCGGAGCCGTTCTCGATGTGGACGTCGGCGGGGGCGAGGCCGAGCTCGACCAGGACGGCGGTCGCGACGTCCTGCGCACGCGTCCAGTCAGAGCCGGCGCCGCGGGCGGTGCGCGCCGGATCGTCGGCACCGAGGTGGCGGAAGATGAGCTCCGCCATGAAGTTGTTCGAGCTCGTGTTGGTCTCGCGCACGAGCTCGGCGAGCGGCTTGCTCTCGAGGCGCGCGAGCTCGGGCGGGAGCTTGGCGGGGGCGTCGGTGAGGACGCGCACGGCGCCGTCACGCATGCGAAGGCCGGCCTTCTTGAGCTGCGCGACGAAGACGTCGCTCGCGACGCGCGCGGGATCGGCGACGCGTTTCTTGAATACCTGTGCAGGCGCCTTGAGGCCGATCGTGCCGCGCACGACGAGGACGGTCTTGCCGGCGGCCTCGCGCGCTTCGAGCGTGAGCTGGTCGGTGTCCTTGCCGGCGACCGTCGTTGCGTCGACGTCGAGGGTGATGCTGGGAACGACGAGCGTGGCGCCGACGCGGACCTTGGCACCGACGATCTTGCCCGGGCGGACCGTGACGCGAACCGCTCCGTGAGCGACCGCGAAGGCGGGCACATGCGGATGGTAGGCGGCGTCGGTGACCTTGCGGTCGAAGGCCGGGGGCTCGCTTCCGCCCGAGAAGTGCGAGAGGTCGAGGACGAGGCGCCCGCGCACCTCGCGCACACCGGCCGCCTGGATTGCGCTCGCGAGCTGTGCGAGCCCCTCGGGCTGCAAGTCCGGATCGCCAGCGGCGACGAGCACGAGGTCGCCCGCCACGACGCCGGTGTCGGGGGCGACGTCGCCGTGAACGGTGGTGACCCAGCGCTTGGTCGGTCCGAGGCGATGAAGGGCGGCGGCGGTCGAGAGGAGCTTGGCGCCGCTGGCGGGGGCGAGGAGGCGGTCCGCCGCGTGGGAGGCGCGCAGGCGGCCGCCGAGCGGGTCCTTGGCGGTGCCGAGGCAGCGGGCTTCGACGCCGAGGTCCAAGCCGCGGATGGCGGCGTCGTCGCGGAGGGCGACGAGGTAGGCGGGGGCGGCCAGCACGGGGGCGGGTGCGCGACGCGCGGGGGGCGCGGTCGCGACGAGCATGAGGGCGAGGGCCAGGGGGACCATGAGGCTCCGGGAAGGAGCTGCGGCGGAGGGCTATTCCGGGCGCGGCAGCGGGCGAGGGTCGGGCGGCGTGCGCGCGAGTGCGTGGAGGCGGAGGGCCGCGTCGAGGAGCTCGATGCGCTCGGGATGGAGGATCGAGAGGCCGGTCCAGAGCGCCTCAGCTTCGCCCGCCAACCCGAAGCGCTCGAGGATGCGGGCGCGGAGGATGTCGAGTTCCGGGCGATACGGGTCGCCGCGCGGATCGCGGACGTTCTCGGCGACCGCGACGAGTGCGAGCTCGGCGAGTGCGGCGCCGAGCTCGTCGAGCTCGGCCTGATCGAGGACGCGGAGCAAGCGCGAGTCGGCGATGCCGCCGCTGGCGGTACTGCCCGAGCGGAGGGCGAGATCGACGCGGTAGGTCGCGCCGGGAGCGAGCGCGTCGATCAGATCGTGGGCGCGACCCGAGAGGTTCTGCCAGCTCTCGACGCGCTCGAGCACCGCGCCCGAGGCGGGATCGACGCGCGACACGTCGAGGTCGAAATGGCCGTCTGAGTAAGGCCAAGCCCAGCGGATGCGGGGCCGGAGCTCGCGCGCCACGGGGGCGTCCGGGGCGAGCAGCTCGAGCGTTGCGCCGAGGGCGCCGGGAGCGACGTCGGGGCGAGCCGCCGGGGGCGCGATGGAAGATGCGTCGCCTGACGCGGGGACGCGGACGAGGCGAACCGCGCCCGAGACGCTGAAGCCGTCCGCGGTTTGGCGAATCGTGCGCGTGCCGGGGCCGGCCAGGACGAGGAGGTGCGTGGCGTCGGCGAGCAGGGCGACGCGCCCCTGGGGGCCGATCTCGAGCTGCGTGAAGGGGCGCGCGAGCGCCTCGCCGACGCGCACGAGATCGGTCGGCGTGCCCGGGGTGAATGGCGCGAAGGGCGCGGTGGAGCCGGGTGCGGCGTCACTCGTGCGGACGCGCACCGGGCCGTCGAGCCAAAGCACGACGGGGGCATCATGGTAGCGCGGCGGCGGTGGGTCGCCCGGCGGCTCGGCCGCGAGCAGCCCGCCGAGCATCGTGGCCAGCGCCGAGGCCGAGGCAAGGAATGACATCCGCGCGAGGGTAGCCCAGGCGCCGGCCGGGCGCCATCGCCGAGAAGCAAGCGAATGGACGGTGCGGGCGGCCTCGGTTAGCGTGGAAGGGTCGCGCGCGTCCAGCCGCACCCCCGCGCGACTCGGTTGCATGTCGAACGCCTACGATACCGGACGCATCATCGCCGGCCGCTACCGCATCGCCAGCCTCCTTTCGCAGGGCGGCATGGGGGCCGTGTATCTGGCGCAGCAGGTGTCGCTGGGGCGGGATGTGGCGCTCAAGATCATCCTGCGTGACTCGGACGACGCCGAGCTCCTGGCGCGCTTCGATGTCGAGGCGCGCGCGGTGTGCCAGCTGCGCCATCCGAACATCATCACCTACCACGACTACGGGCGGGACGACGCCGGAAACCCGTTTCTTGTCATGGAGTTCCTGGCCGGTTTTCCGGGCACGAAGCTGGTCGGGGCGGCGCGCAAGCGGAGCGTCGCCGAGATCGTCCACGTGGTGGTGCAGGTGTGCTCGGCGCTGCACGAAGCGCACAAGAAGGGGATCGTCCACCGCGATCTCAAGTGGTCCAATGTGATGATCGTGCCGCAGGCCGAGGACCCGCTCTTCGCCAAGCTCATCGACTTCGGGATCGTGAAGGTGGGCAAGGACGGCGCGGGGGACCTGCGCCAGCGCACGCTGACCGGGACGGGGATGCTGCTCGGGACCCCGGATTACATGAGTCCGGAGGTGATCACCGGCATGACGGTGGACGGGCGCGCGGACCAGTACGCGCTCGCGGTCATGCTGTTCGAGGCGCTCGAGGGGACGCGGCCGTTTCAGGCGGCGTCGATGTTCGAGCTGTTCTTGAAGCAGGTGCAGGAGCTGCCGCCGCCGTTCGTCGAGGCCACGGCGATCATGGCGACGTATCCGCTCTTGGAGGGGGTCGTGCGGCGGGCGCTCGAGAAGCACCCGGACGATCGGTACCCGGACATCGCGGCGTTCCGCGGGGCGCTGCTCGAGGCCGTGCGCGACGAGGGGGTCGGCGGGCGGCCGGGGTCGGGGGCGGCGCCGGTGCGGGGACGCAGTGAGGCGACGCGGGCGTCGGCGCGCGGGAACGTGGCGGCGGTGGCGGCAGTGGCGTC
>SXGT01106207.1_pt1 | contig 23319 bp, 18 predicted proteins | sample 3176221 | NCBI WGS metagenome assembly SXGT01 (sample SAMN11356862, study PRJNA531348) | freshwater metagenome | isolation source: freshwater sample F1-120 | place: China: Fuxian Lake, Yuxi | collected 2017-12-25
GCCACCACCGCCCCCTCCGCCCGCGCGTGCCGCGCAACCACCGGCGCCGCCGCCGCCGCCGCCGGCACCGTAGGCGTCAACACCGCTGCCGTTGTCGCAGCCGCCGGCGCCACCGCCCCCGCCGCCGCCACCACCGTTCTGGCCGGTGCCCCCACCGGTGCCAGTGCCGCCGTACCAGTAGCCGCCGCTCAGGCTCCCGATGGAGGTGGCGCGAGTCCCGCCGCCGCCGTTGGCGACAAGGCCCTGGTTTCCGCTCGGATCACTCGAGGAATTGCAGGACGTGTCTCCCGACGGCCCACCGTATCCTCGCTCGCCGTTGACACCCGAGCGGTAGTCGGCGTCGGCGCCGTTGTCACCGGGCTGCGAGTTGCAATTGCCACCCGTGGCGCAGATTCCGATCGGACCGCAGCTCGTGTCCATTTCGCCACCGGCTCCACCCGCTCCGCCGTCCATGTCGCGCGACGATGGGCTCTGCGTGCACGAGTTGGTGCCGCGACCGCCGCCCGCGCCACGGCTGGAGTTGTCGCACGCGTCGAAGTACTGGTCGCCGTTGCCGCCAGCCGTGGCGTTCATGTAGCTCTGGGCGTCGACGATCACCGCGTCGACGTTGGTGGCCGAGCCGACGGCGCCGTCGGCGCCGTTGCCGCCGACGATCCGGACCCGCTCGAGGCGGAGGAGCGCGGCGTCGACGTGGATGACGTAGCTCGAACGACCGTCGCCGCCCACGGTGCCCGACGCGGTCGGGCCCTGCAGGATCATGTCGGCGATGGTGACCTCGGCGATCAGGTTGTGGGCGCGGACGGTGAGGTACTCGTTGTCGCCGCCGATGCCGTTGTCGAGGCCGCCGGTGACGGTGACGACGTGGCCGGCGGTCGAGTACGAGTTGCGCTGCCAGCTGCCCGAGTAGCCGCCCCAGACCCGGACTCCGGAGACCAGGCGCAGGACCTCGTTGTACGAGCCGGCCTGGACATAGACGTTGGGCCGGCCGGCCGACGAAGCCCGCACGATGCCGTTGTTGATGGTGGCGCACGGATCGGTCGAGATCAGGCCGCAGCCGGCGTCGTCGACCCCCGAGACCGCCACGAAGATGCCGCGGGTGACCTCGCCGTCGATGCCGTCGCAGTTGGCGTCCTGGTAGGCGCCGTCGGGGTCGTCGGTGGTCGACGGCGGCAGGCACGTGCCCCAGCCGCTGGCGCCCCCGCAGGTGCGCGAGCCGGCGCAGGTGGTGTTGAACGGCGTCATGATCGTGCACGCGTCGGTCATCCCCATGTTGGTGGGGCCGCAGTCGCAGGCGCCGCTGGTCGGCACGCACTGCTTGATCACGGTTCCACCCACCGACTGATCGATGCAGTTGTAGCCGGTGGGGCAGCTGATGGTCCGGCAGTCGCGGCCGCAGAAGCGATCGCCGCCGGGATAGGTGAGGCAGCGATCCATGCTCGAGACCTGCACACACTCGGCGTCGCCGCTGCACGCCGTGCAGAGCTGATCGACCACCGGAACGCAGACGTCGCTGACCACGCCGTTGTCGATGATGTCGACCACGCCGAAGCAGCCCCAGTCGGCCGGGCAGCTGCCGCTGGTGCACGTGTCGGTGCAGCGGCCGCCGGTGCCGACGAAGATGCAGATGTTCGACGCGCACTCGCCCTTGTCGAGGCACGGCTCGCCGAAGCCCTTGAGCATCGCGTCGGTCGGCGCGTCGATGATCGGGCCGACCTGAGCGTCGACATCGGCGACACACGTGCTGCTGTCGTCGTCGCAGATGAACCCGGCCGCGCATGACCCGGGGCCGCTGCACGCGCAGGTCTGGGTGTTGGGGTCGCAGTTACCGCCCGGGTTGCTCGACGCGCAGGCGAACAGGAGGGCTCCCCCGAGGAGCACCAGTACGGCACGAACCATGACGCAGCCTATCAGAAGCGGTCAGGCCAATGAGAAGGTCCTCATCTGTCATGGGAGCGCTCCCGTGGCCTGGATCGCCATGTAGTCAATCCTGCGACTGCATTGGCGGCGCCCGGGTTTCGGTGGGGCCGAGCCAGGTATTGATGAAGGGCGCGGCCTCGACGGCGACGGCGCCGCCCACCGCGGGCAGCGCGCTGAGGTCGACCAGCTCGAGCGACGGCAGGCGGGCCAGCCGGAGATCACCCGGGAGCTCGGCGAGCGAGCTCAGCATGATCTCGATGAGCGGCGGAGCGTCGGTGACGACCAGGGAGCGAGCCCGGACCAGCGCCGGCAAGTAGACGCCAGCGAGGTCGAGGTTGCCGATGATCGCGATCTCGCCGCCGACGTGGGTGAGCGCCGGCAGCCGCACGCTGCCCAGCGCGAAGGTGCCGCGGATGACGAGATCGCCCTCGATGCGGGCGAGGTGCTCGAGCGGCGTGAGATCGAACGGTACGGCGCCGCGGAGATCGAGGCCGGCGAGGCTGGTGCACGGGCGCAGCGCGTCGAGGTCAGCTTGCGAGCGGACGCGGACCGGAGATGTGGGGCAGGCAGCGATCGTAGGCCGGGGGGTTCCGTGACATCCAACGGCCAGAAGCAGAGCGTAGAAGGGCACGGGCCAGGGCAAGGGCAAGGCCCAGACGCCGACGCTTCGCCCCGGGCTCATTGGGTGATGGGAGCGGGGGAATCGAAGCCGTGACAGGCGCGGACATAGGCCGCGACCGTGGCGTGGAGTCCGAGGTAGAGCGAGTCGGCGAGCAGCGCGTGACCGATCGAGACCTCGAGCAACTCCGGCACCTCGCGACCCAGGATCGGCAGGTTCTCGAGGTTGAGATCGTGTCCGGCGTTGACGCCGAGGCCGGCGGCGGCAAGCGCCCGCGCGCAGGCCTTGAAGCGATCGAGCTCGGCCTGGCGCCGCGGCGTCTTCCACGCCGCCGCGTAGGGCTCGGTGTAGATCTCGACTCGCTGCGCTCCGGTGGCGGCGGCGAGCGCCATCAGCTCGGGAACCGGATCCATGAAGATCGCCGTACGCACGCCTCGCTGGTTGAGCGGCTCGAGGATGCGGCGAATCGCGTCGGTCTGGCGCGGCAGCTCCCAGCCGTGATCGCTCGTCACCTCGCCCGGCTTGACCGGCACCAGGGTGAACTGATCGACCCGCAGCTCGGCAGCCAGCGCCGACAGCTCGGGACGTTCGTCTCCCTCGAGGTTGAACTCGACGCCGCGCTCGGCGGCGATGGCGCGCAGATCGCGCACGTCGTGCTCGCGGGTGTGACGGTTGTCGGCGCGCCAGTGCAGGGTCAGGCCGGCGGCGCCGGCGTCGACGCAGGCGTGGGCTGCGACTCGCGGCGACGGGTTCTGACCGCCGCGCGAGTTGCGCAGGAGCGCAACCTTGTTGAGGTTGACCGAGAGATGGAGCGCCATGGCCGGGCCGTCGATCAGAAGCGACCGCTGACCACGAAGCCGGCGGTGCCGTCGTCACCGATGGTCGGCGACACCATTGCCTTCTCGGCGGCCTTGGGCGCGGTCAGGTAGAGCACCGCGCCGCCGACCAGCGCGGCGGCACCGACGCCGAACCCGATGTTGGACAGGAGCGCGCTCGAGTTGGCGCTGTCGATGTCGTCGGCAGCGCTGGACGCGTCGCCGCGGCAGTCGCCGACGTCGCCGCCGCACTCCTCGTCGGCGCGCGCGAACGCCGAGCTGGCCGAGAGGCCGAACACCACGCCGGCGCCGAGGCCGACGACGCCCACGCCGCCCAGGACCACGCCGAGCTTGCGGCGACCCTTGCCCGGATCGGCCGGCGGTCCCTCCGGCAGCGGCGTCTGGAAGACGTCGTTACCGCCTCCCGGGGGCGGATCGGGCGCCTTCTCGAGCGGCGGCACGTCGACGGTGATCGTCGTGCCCTCGCCGGCGATGGTGACGTCGAACGACCACGGCTTGTAGCCCGGCGCGGTGGCGGTGAGCTTGGACATCCCGGGATCGACGGGCGTCGCCACGCCCATGAACGCGGTGACATCGCTGTCGTCGCGCATGATCTTCATGCTCGGGTGGCGCTCCTTGATGACGATGAGCAGGCGCACCAGACGCGGCTCGATCGCCCGGGCTCGTGTGTCCGCGTCGGCCTTGCGCGTGGCGTTGGAGTCCTTGGCGGCGAGCTCGGTGAGCTCGCCCCACGCCGAGGCCAGCCGCCCGATCTTCTCGTAACAGAGCGCCAGGTTGTACTGGGTGCCGTACTGAGGGTCGAGCGTCATGCTCTGCTTGAAGGCATCGCACGCCGCCGGCGCGTCGGTGTTGATGAGCTCCTTGCCGCGCCGGAACGCGGCCTCGGCCGCTGCCTTCTTCTGGGCGAGGTCGTCCGGCTGCGCTACGGCCGGAGTCGCCGCGACGGCGACGGCGACGGAGGCGACGAGGAGCGACGCGACGAGCGAGCGGGCGTGTAGCGCCATGCGGTACAGCCTATCAGAAGCGCGAGTCGCCGATATTACCAGCCGAGCCCGAGGCCGAGCCCGAGGCCGAGCCCGAGGCCGAGCCCGAGCCCGAGGCCGACGCCGAGCCCGACGCCGAGCCGCTGCCTCGGCCATCGCGGGGCTTGCGCCGTCCGGATCCCGTGCCCGTGCCCGACGCCATCGCCGACCCCGTGTCCGAACCCGAACCCGAGGCCGTGTCCGAACCCGAACCCGAGGCCGAACCCGAGGCATCTGCCGAACCCGAGGCCGCTGCCGAACCGGTTGCCATCTCCGAGCCCGACGCCGTCCCGACCCCGCCACCGCGTGCGGTCGAGCTCCCACCACTGGAGGCGACGATGATCACCGCGACACCGGCCGCCACGACCGCACCCGCCACACCGAGCCACAGCCCGAGACGGCGGGGTGGCGGCGCGACCTGTCCCGCCGTCGCGGCGTAGCCCGTCGAGCCCGACAGCGTCGTCGGCGCGAGCGCGACTCCGACCACGCTCTTCTGTCGGGTCGAGGTGGAGAGTCCGGCCTGCACGCGGGCGATGCGCCGCGCCATGTCGGCCGCCGTGGGCGGACCGAAGGGCGCCAGCGCCGCCGCCAGCTCGGCGACGCTGCCGAATCGCGCATTGGGATCCTTCTCGAGGCAGCGGCGGATGACGTCCTCGAAGCCGGGCGGGGCCGGGATGCCGAGCGGCGGCGTCGGATCCATCGCCACCTTGAGGGTGAGCTCGGTGATGGCCTCGGCCGCGAACGGTGCGATGCCGGTGACCAGCTCGTAGAGGATGACGCCCATCGCCCAGATGTCGGTGCGGGCGTCGACGTCGCGGGCGGAGCGCAGCTGCTCGGGCGACATGTAGCCCGGCGAGCCCATCACCGTCGCGGTGCGGGTGAGCGAGAAGTCCTGGCCCTCCTGCGTCGCCTTGGAGATGCCGAAGTCGAGAACCTTGACGATGGGCGTGCCGTCGGCGCGAACGCTGAGGAACAGGTTGGCCGGCTTGAGATCGCGGTGGACGATTCCGATCGAGTGGGCCTCTGCCACCGCCTCCGCGGCCTGGAGCAGGAAGTCGACTGCCTGCATGACCGGAATCCGGGTGTGGATCCGGCGAAAGGCGTCGAGATCCTGGCCGTCCAGGTACTCCATCACGATGTAGGGCGAACCGGTGTCGAGCGTGCCGACGTCGATCACGCGGCCGACGTGCTCGCTCTTGAGCCGGACCGCGGCCCGCGCCTCGCGCAGGAAGCGCTCGGTGATCTCCGGCGAGCGCATGGCCTCGGGCAGAAGGAACTTCAGCGCGACGAGCTGACCGAGCTGGAGGTGCTGCGCCGCCACGACCACACCCATGCCGCCCTGACCGAGCACGCGCTCGATCTGGAACTTGCCAGCCAGGACCTGGCCCGGTTCGACCATGTCCGAAGCATACGCGGCCGGGTCGGGTATGTCATGGAAAGCACCGCCGTCGGGGGCATCCATGGTGCTGGTACGAGCCAGCTCGCCATCCGGTTACCGGATCGGTGCGATTTTCAGCGCTGAGAGAAGCGGAACGGGTAGCTCACGTGACCGCCACCACGAGCCGGGAAGACCAGGCGGTTGATCTGACGCAGCACGCACGCCTCGACCCCTCCGTCCTGCAGATCGCTCTTGTTCTTGTCGATCTTGCTCTCGGTGACGCGGCCGTCGGCGCCGATGGTGAAACGAACCGTGAGCGTGCCGGCCAGGCTGCGCACCTGATCGGCGCCACGCTGGTAGCAGGCGCGGATGAGCCCGGCGCGCGATTGCACCACGTCGTTGATCTCCTTGTGCGTCAACGACGTGTCACCGTCGGTGGTCGGCGGCAACAGCTTCACCTCGGCCTCGACCGGCGGCCCGGTGCCAGGGCCCGGCGTGCGGTCGCGGATCGGCCCGATGTTCAGCGGTCCGTCGCGGCCAGGACCGTCGTGGCCACGGCCCGGACCGAGGTGTGGCCCGGGTCGTGTGCCACCGCCGGGCAGCCCGTCGGTCACGCCCGGCGGGCCCGGCGCGCGCCGCGGCCCGGGCAGGCCAAGGAAGCGGCCCAGCGACGGCTTCATGTCGTGACCGATCACGCGATCGATGACGTTCTGGTTGCGTGGCGTGAACAAGCCACGCTCGGGTCGCCGGGTGATCGACGGCGGCAACGAGCGATCGCCGGTCGGCGTTCCGGCCTCGGGCTCGCCGCCGGCGCCGCCGCTGTCGCCCTGCCCGCCCGGCGACGGCACCGTCGCCGCTGCTGGGCGGGACGGCGTGCCCGGAAGCGCCTTCTCGGGCTCGGGCGGCGCGTTGACGCGCTGGACCAGGAAGTCGCCGACCACCCGCTTGCTGCCGGGATAGGTGAACGGATCGATGTTCTCGTCGAAGACGTAGGTCGCGAACAGCATCACGCCGTGGAGCAGGAGCGCGAAGGCGAGCGCAGGCGTCAGCAGATCGAGGTGCGAGCGGCTGCGCGGCAACCGTGTGTCGTCGGCGACGAACTGGAAGAACAGCTCGAGCCCGTCGGCCAGGGAGATCACGCCCCAGTCGCCGCCGCCGATGGGCACGAGCTGCACGCCGCCGGCGTCCGCGCCGGTCGCCCCGCCGATCTGGCGCAGCTCGCCGCCGGTATGCACCGTGCCGCCCAGCCCGCCGGCCAGCGCCAGCACCCAGCCGTCGCCCTCGGGCCGCACGATCGCGAAGCCGTCGGGTACCGGCAAGGCCGGCACCACGAACGTCGCGCCGCCCGCGGTTCCGAGCGTGACCGGCGCCGACGTCGACGCCAGGTGATCGGCCATCAACTCGCCGTGCCAGACCAGCGCGACCCGGAGCTTCGTTGGCGCCATGACCACCCCACGTTCAGACTACGCCCCAGGGTCTACGGGTCCAGAAGAAAGGCTTCGGGCCTCGGGCCTCGGCCCGACCATGACGCACACGGGAGCAATGCATCCTTCGAAAAACGCCGTCGCATCGCTTCAACGGCTCAGGACGACTGGGACCGAGGCTCGAGGTCCGGGGCCAGTCACAGATCCGAACCGAGATCCTGCCGAAGGTATTTGACGGTGTCGTGCAATGTGAGCGCGGGGTCGCGGGCCTCGAAGCCCAGCTCGCGCTCGGCCTTGGTCGAGTCGCACCACCAGAAGTGCTCGCTCATCTCGGCCGAGATGCGATCGACGGGCGGCTCCTTGCCGCGCCAGCGGTAGACCTCTTCGAGCGCGGCCGCGCCCCAGCGCTGCACGCTCGACGGCAGCTTGAGCCAGGGGCCGCGCACGCGCGCCACCCGGCCGAGGCGGCCGAAGAAGTCGGCCATGGTCCAGTTGGGACCGCCCAGCAGGTAGCGCTCGCCGGCCTTGCCGCGCTCGAGGGCGCTCGCCGTCGCCGCGGCGACGTCGCGCACGTCGACGAAGTTGATGCCGCCCCGGGGGACGGTCGGGATCTGGCCGCGCAGGAACCGCAGCACGTCGCCGGTCGACGACAGCCGGCGATCGCCGGGGCCGAGCAGCAAGCTGGGATTGACCGCGACGATCTCGAGGCCGAGCGTGGCGCCCAGATCGAAGGCGAGCCGCTCCTGGTAGATCTTGGACGTGTAGTACGGCCAGCCCGCGACCAGGTCCTCGGTCGTGCCGTGGGTCTCGTCGAGGATCGCCTCGTCCTCGGAGACGGCGATGGTGCCCGAGGTCGAGGCCAGGACGCAGCGCTTGATGCCGTGGCGTTTCATCGCCTCGAGCACGGCGCGCGTACCCTCGACGTGCAGGCGCATCATGCGTGAGACGTCGTCGGGATCGCGCGACACCATGCCGGCGAGGTGGAACACCGCCGCCGCCCCGGGCAGCGCCTTGTCCAGATCCGCGGCCGACAGCACGTCGCCGCGATGGATCTCGCAACCGAGATCGATCAGGTGATCGCTGCGAGTCCGGGCCAGGGCGCGCACGGTGTGGCCGCGCTTGACCAGCTCGGCGCACAGGTGCTCGCCCAGGAATCCGGTCGCGCCGGTGACGACGACGATGCTCACGGACGCACCTCGCCTTCGGAATCATCGGATGCGCCCTTCGCCTCCGGGCTCGCTTGCGCTCGCCCTTCGCTCGGGGCGACCGGGGCACGCTTCTCCTCCCAGACCGCCAGCGGCGTCGTCCCCGCCTCGCCCAGCGTCCACGCCTTGCTCTTCGGCGCCAGCCTGCGGATCACGCCTTCCACGTGCTGGCTGACCACCCGGTAGCTCTCGCTGCGGCTCTTGCCGGCGGCGAGCGCCGCGACCTGCTCGGGGGTCATGAACGGGCCGATGTGGGCCGCGACCTCGGCGCCCGAGGTCGGCAGGTAGTTGCCCTTGCGCATGGCGTCGTGGGTCCCCGACAGATACATGGGCAGGATGCCGCATTTGTTGGTGAGGGCGAGGTAGCCGAGCGAGGGCTTGAAGTCGGCCATCACGCCGGTGTCCGAGCGCGTGCCCTCGGGGAAGATGAGCAGGATATAGCCGTCCCTGATCACCTCGGCGGCCAGGCGCAGCGATTCGCGCAGCGAGCCGTGGCGCTCCATCGGCACCAGGTTGGTGAAGTTCTCGAAGTACGCCTTGCGGACCGGATCGTCGAAGAAGTAGTCCTTCGCCGCCAGCGCGACCAGGGCGTCGCCCTGCTCGCCCAGCGCGTGTTTGCACAGGCCCATGTCGAGGTGGCTGGCGTGGTTGGCCGCCACGATGTAGCCGCCGAAAGGTGGCACGTAGGCGCTGCCGGTGATGCGGGTGTCGAGGTAGCGATCGTAGAGCGCCCGCATGCCAGTGCGCAGCAGCGCCCGGCCGGCGCGCACCACCGGCGCCGGCACGTTGATCTCGTCGGACGCGTCGGCTTCGGCCGAGCCCGGCTTCGACTTGCCGGCCAGCTTCTTCACCTTGGCGGCGCTCGCCGCCTTGCCGCCCAGCCGCGCCACGAGGCCCTCGACGTCGGCCACGGTCTCGAGGCCGGTGAGCTCGCCCGGATCAGGCAGGGTCACGCCAGCGCCCTCGAGCGCGACGCCGAGCTCGGTGAACATCAGCGAGTCGTAGCCGAGCGCGTCGAGGCGAGTCTCGCCGCTCACCTCGGCCCGCTTCTTCTGCGCCACCTGGGCGATCACGTCGCGCACCCACTCGCCGGCCCCGGCGCCCGGCGCCGCCAGCTTCTTCAGCTCGGCGCCGCCCTTGGCCGCCTTCTCCAGGCGCTCGAGCTCCTTCACCACCTCGCGCCGTTTCACCTTGCGGGTCGAGGTCCGAGGCAGATCGCGATCCCAGAGGTGGACCACCTTGAGGCGCTTGTAGAGCGGCAGCTGCTTCGACACGTCGCGCAGGTGCGCTCGCACCTCCTCGCGCACGGTCTCGCGGTCCTTGCCATCGTGCTCGTAGTCGGGCACGACCAGGGCAGCCACCGTCTCGCCCGCGTCACCGGCGGGCAGGCCCACCACCGAGATCTCCTTCACGTAGGATGAGTCGCCGTACAGATCCTCGAGCTCGTCGGGATAGACGTTCTCGCCCGACGGGCCGAGGATCATCTCCTTCTTGCGGCCGACGATGAACAGGTTGCCGTCGGCGTCGAAGCGACCGAGATCGCCGGTGTGGAGCCAGCCGTTCTGCAAGGTCTGGCCGGTGGCCTCCGGGTTCTCGAAGTAGCCGATCATCACGTTTGGGCCCTTGGCACACACCTCGCCCACGCCGCTGGCGTCGGGGTTGTCGATGCGCACGTCGATGCCGGTGAGCGGCTTGCCCACCGAGCCCGGGATGATCTTCTCGCCGGGCTTGGTCACGGTGATGACCGGCGCCGCCTCGGTCATGCCGTAACCCTCGTACAGGTTGAAGCCGAGGCCCTGGAACGACTTCATGGTGTCGGCCGGCAAGGCCGACCCGCCGCTGATGAGCAGCCGCATGCGTCCGCCCAGCTTCTTGTGTACCGGCCAGAACGCGACCTTGCCGAAGCCGACCCCGAGCGTGTCGCGCATGGAGCGGTTGAGATCGACGATGGTGTCGAAGGCCCGCTCGACCAGCACGCCGCGGTCCGACACGTTCTTGTAGATCTTGCGCTCGAGCAGCTGCCACAACGCCGGCACGCCGACCATGCCGGTGATGCCGCCGTCCTCGAGGGCGTCGCCGAGCGCGTCGGCGTCGATCTCCTCCAGGTAGGTGATCGACGCGCCGTGCATGAGCGGCATCAGGAAGCCCGCCGAGAACTCGAAGGTGTGGTGCAGGGGCAGGACGCTGAGCAGGGCGTCGTGTTTGTAGAGCTGGAAGGCGCCGGCCAGCTTCGCGGTCATGGCCGTGAAGTTCTTGTGCGAGAGCATCACGCCCTTGGGCTGACCGGTCGTGCCCGACGTGAAGATGAGCGAGGCCACGCTGTCCGACTTGATCGCCGGCACCACCGCGCCGGGCGAGACGTCGGGCTCCGTGAACAGCTCGTCGAACGCGACCACGCCGAGCGGCGCCTGCTGGTCGGCGAGCCAGCGCTGGATGGCGCCGTGCGCCGACGATCGCTCGCCAGCGTCGTCGGTTTCCTCCAGGGGCACGGCCAGGCCGAGATCCGCGCACAGGCGCTCGGCGACCTTGCGCGAGACCACCAGCGCCTTGGCCGCGCTCACCCGGGCCAGGTTGGCGACCTCGGCGGCCGACAGCTCCTTGTCGAGCGGCACCACCGTGCCGCCGGCCTGCAGGATCGCGAAGTACGCGATGCCCCACTCCGGCCGGTTCTCGGACATGAGCATCACCCGCCCCGCGGCGGCGCCGCGCTGGCGGAGCTGGCCGCCGCCGATCAGCGCCAGGTCGGCGAGCTTGCCGTAGGTGTAGACGATGGGCTCGACGTCGCGGGCGTCCTCACCCTCGCGCAACGTGGGCCGCAGCTTGAGCGCGACCCGGTTCTTGTGGAGCTTGGTGGTCGCATCCCACAGCTCGAGCAGATCCTTGTACGTGTACACCGAGCGCGGCTTGGGCCCGAACTCGTCGTCGAGCGTGGGGAAGACCCACTTCTGGAGGCCGCTGATGTGGCTACCGATCCAGTACTCGCGCCAGTCGATCGTGTGCGGGCTCCACCACAGGCGCTCCTGGTCCTCGGGCGTGACCCGGGCCCACAGCGCGCGGATGTTGTCGCAGCGGAAGCTGATCTCGTAGTCGTGGTTGAAGGGCCGGAACATGTCCATCAGGCCGATCACCTGGTCGCTGAACTGGCTGACCCTCTTCAGCTCGTCGCGGGCTCGCGCCGCCGCCGCCTCCAGACGCGGCGCGCCCCAGCGCGGCAGCTTCTCGTCGATGGTCTTGATCAGCCCGTCGGCGACGCGCTTGAGCAGCGGCGACGACCAGCGATCGAACTGCTCGTACGTGACGGCCCGGCCCTCGAGCCGGGCCTTGATGCGCGAGCGCCACTTCTCCTCGCCGCGCTTGGCCTTCTCGCGGTGCATGCGCGAGACCGCGAGGCCGGTGAGCTCGGTCAGGCGCCGCGAGGTCACCGGGTTCAGATCCGACGAGCCGAGCTGGTAGACGGGCTCGTGGGTGCCGTCGAGGATCGCGGCGGTGGCCATCAGCATCCCGGCGGCGATGAAGTCGACCGGGATGATGTCCATCGTGGTGTGCTCGCCGGCCACGATCGAGCGATGACCCTTGAGCACGAGGTAGACCAGCGGCGCGGTGGTGTTGAAGCCCTCGTTCCAGCCCGGGAACGGGTAGCGCACCGCGCTCTCGACCACGGCCGGCCGCACCACGGTCGACACCACCGACGGGTCGGCCAGGATGATCTGCTCACCCAGGCTCTTGGTGTACGTGTAGGTGTTGGTCCAGCCCCAGTGGAGGGCGCGCTCCATGCCCAGCTCGGTGAGCCGGGTCGCCATCCAGATCTTGCGCTCGCGCGCGACCGCCAGCTTGAGGTCGGCCTCGTCGTCGGGATCACGACGCTGTTCGCGCAGCGACCGGGCGCCGCGCTCGCGGAACTCGGAGATGTGGGCGCGGTCGTTGGCCTGATCGCGGACCTGATCGACGATGCGCTGGCAGTCGGCGATCTCGGCGGCGGCGTCGAAGTCCTTGTCGCGCAGCTCGTCCTTGCGCGGGAAGTAGCCGACCACCGGCTCGTCCTCCCAGACCTCGCCGTCGCGGCGACCGGCCACGTAGCAGGTCGAGACGTGGACCAGCTTGGCCTTGGCCCGGCGAGCGGCGTCGAGGACGTTCTTGGCGCCGAGCGCGTTGATGCGCAGCGCGCTCTCCAGCGACGGCATGAACGAGACCAGACCGGCGCTGTTGAGGATGAGGTCGAGACCTCCGTCGGCCTCGAAGGCGGCGAACTGCTCGTCGCTGAAATTGCACAGCGGCCGGCCGATGTCGCCGGGGATGGCGACGATCTTCGACTCCAGGAAGGCGACGGTGCCGTCGCCGTACCGGTCGCGCAGCGGCTTGAAGGCCTCCGAGCTGGCGACCTTCTTGTAGAAGCGCTCCTCGGCGGTGTTGCCGGCGCCGGGCCGGACCAGGCAGTAGACCTTGCCGATGCCGGGGTAGCGATCGAGCAGCATCGACAGCGCCACCTTGCCGACGAAGCCGGTGGTGCCGATCAGCAGGATGCGCTTGCCGGCCAGCGTCGCCGCGACGTCGAGCCGGGTGGCGTGACCGTTCTTGCCGTTGGTGCCGTTGCCGCTCATCTCACATCACGTCCGAGATCACGATCGGCGGATGGTGCAGCATCGTGATCTGCGCGCTGCGGCCCATCGTGGTGCGGGCCATGGCGATGGCCTCGGCCAGCGAGTCGGCGGTCTCCCAGCCCATGAGCTCGGGTGCGGTCGCGTTGTCGGCGCCGACGCAGATCACGCGCGACACCTTCTCGCGCCCGCGCTGGCCCCAGTACCACATGTAGAACGGGTGGGCGCCGTGGTACGCGTTGCCGCGCCGGTACATCTCGACGTAGCTCGGGTTGTAGGCGAACTCGTCCTGGTACTTCTGCTCGAGCACGTAGGCGTCGCGGGTCTCGGGCAGGAGCCGGTTGAAGAACTCGATGTAGCTGGGGTGGTGCACCGGATCGAACTTGTCCGAGCACGGGTGGGTGATGATGAGGACGCCACCGTCGCGCAGCACCGGCTGCCGGCGGTACATGTGGTAGTAGTAGCCGAGCGCCATCACCTGCACGAGCAGCGGGTTGAGGGCCTTCGAGTTGACGTTGTAGGGCGAGACGTAGGGGATGCCGGTGATGAGGATGTCGGCCTGACCCTCGATCTCGACGGCGTACTGCTCGAAGCTCTTGGTCACGGTCTTGTCGTGGACCGGCTCGCACGACCCGGCGTAGCAGGCGATCAGCTCGTACGCGGCCGGCGTCCGCATGAAGATCTCGCGCCGAGCCGCGAACGGGAGCTTGTCGAGCGCCCACTTCATCGCCGAGAACTTGAGCCGGTCGCTCTCGGTGAAGTCGTCCTCGTTCTTCATCAGGAACTCGAGCGGCCCGTCGAACGACCGGTTGTTGAGCACGGTCTCGATGTGGAAGACCTTGATCGCCTGCTCGATCACCTTGCCCTGCCGGTTCATCGAGTGACCGATGGCCGAGTCGGGCGGGTTCATGTACGAGTTCGAGTCGACGATCGCCTTGGGCGTGTGGTGGGCCTTGAGGCTCTCATAGCCGCACAGGCCGACGCCCATCGACTTGTGCCCGCCGTTCATGGGCACGAAGTTGAGGTTCACGTAGATGACCAGGTCGCTCTCGGCGGCGCGTCGGTTGAGCTCGACCAGCTCGCCGTGGCGGGTCTTGCCGACGACGATCATGCCGTCGGGGTCACAGGCATCGTGGTTGTACAGGCGCTCGGGCCAGTACTCGTTCCAGATCTTGGGGCCCACCATCCGCTTGATCTCGGCGTCGGTCATGCGCCGGTGCAGCGCCAGCGCGATGATCAGGTGGACGTCGTCGACGCCGTGATCGGCCAGCATCTCGCACACGATCTCGAGCACGAGCTGGCGCACGTCGGGCGTGCGCATGACCGGCAGCGGCATCGAGATGTCGTCGATGGCGACCGTGACCTTCATCCCGGGCCGGAGCAGCGCGTGCAGCGGCTCCATGTTCTCGGGGTGGTTGAGGGCGTAGCGGATCGCGGCCGCCGGGTTGGCGACGCCGGTCAGCGGGCGCTTGGGATAGATGACGCGGGTGCCGACCGGCAGATCCTCGAGCAGGAAGTTCTCGCCGGAGAACAGGATGCGGGGCGCCGAGTCGGTGTCGATCGTGACCACGTGCTCGCGGCTCTGGGGGCGGGTGCGGGGGCGGATGGCGCGCATGGGTTCCTCGGTCGCAGCTCAGGCGGCCTGGTCGAGATCGAGCACCGGCCAGTCGTAGCTGCGGGCGATCGATCGCAGGCGGAGATCGGGATTTACCGCGGTCGGGTGGCCGACCACGGCGAGCATGGGGAAGTCGGAGAAGCTGTCGGTGTAGGCCCACGAGGCGGCCAGGTCGAGATCGTGGCGGCGAGCGTAGTCGCGCATGATCTCGGCCTTGGTGGCGCCGGCGATGAACGGCTTCCTGAGCTTGCCGGTGGCGTAGCCGTCGACGAACTCGAGACGGTTGGCGATGAGCTCGTCGACCTCGAGGTACTTCGCCAGCGGGCGCAGCGTGAAGTCGAGCGCGCCCGAGACGATGACCTGCCGGCAGCCGGCGCGGCGCGACTCCTCGATGAGGTCGCGGGTGCGCGGGTAGATGTTGGGCTTGATGACGTCCTCGAACAGCTCCTCGGCCAGCATCACCAGCCGATCTTCGGACGCGCCCTCGTAGCCGCGGTAGAAGATCTCGTTGAACCACTTGCGCGAGACCTTGTCGGCCGCCCAGAAGACCGGCACCGAAGCGGCGGTCATGAGGGTGCGCTTGGCGCTCTCGATCAGAGATGGCTGGCGCCGCGCGTAATACGCGAACGCGTGCACGATGTTGATCCGGATGAGGGTCCCGTCGACGTCGTAAAACGCCGCAGAATTCTTGTACTTATGGTGCGATTGACGCATCGGCCGTTCCGGGTCCGGCACGTTTGCCCAGCGCGACGGAAATGTCAACGCTGAGGCCAGATCGCCGCGACGAAGCGGGTCGCCGGGCGCGAAAGGTCCAACCACTCGTCGTGCTATTTCTTCGGCCATGGTTCCGCAGTGGTTGGCCCTGCTCGTCGCCGGCGCGGTGATCTTGTTCGGGATCTACCGACTGTGGCTCGCGTTCGGCGGGCCCAGTGACGAGGCGCGCGCCGGGGAACGGCGCGGGCTCATGGGCGTGCCGCGCCGCCACCACGGCGCCATCGGCATCATCTTCATGCTCGTCGGCGGCGCGCTGATCGCGACCAGCTTCGGCTGGAACCCGTTCCGCACCGACGAGCCCGGCCCCGTGCCCGGCGCCGTCGAACTGAAGCAGCAACATCCGGGCTCCGGGCTCACCGTCGAGCCGTAGCTCGTGGTCTACACGTTGCCGGCGCCGCGCGCTTGCCGCTGGCGCTCGTCGGCGAGGTCGCCGACGTAGGACAGCACCTGCGGGTGAGTCATGATGATCTCGCGGAACGAGGCCGCCGGCATGCACAGGGCCAGGCACCGATTCACCGCGGTGATGCCTTCCGGCGAGGGCTCGCCGGTCAGGAGCGGGACCTCGCCGAAGAGGTCGCCGGGGCCGAGCCCGCCGATGCGCTCACCGCTGCGGGTGACGTCGGCGCGTCCGGCCAGGAGCGCGTAGAGCCCGGCCGGGCGCCCGCCCTGACGGATGATCGTGGAGCCCGCGTCGATCTCGAGGAAGCGGAACTGCGCCACCAGGTACTCGCGATCGCCGGCGGCGAACGACGCGAACAGCGGGTGGGTCTGGACCAGGCGGTCGACCAGGCGCTCGCGCAGGAAGCGGAGGATCACCGGCAGCACGTCGGGAAACTCGCCGATCAACATGCGCACGGCCTCGCGATCGATCGCGAGCAGCTGAGTCGCCACGTCGGCGGTGACGGTGGCCGAGCGCGGCTCCTCGGTGACCAACGCGACCTCGCCGAAGAACGAGCCGGGGCCGAAGCGGGTCAGCTCCTGGCGTGGCGGCCCCTCGGAGATCACGTTGACGTTGCCCTCGGCGACGACGTAGAGCGCATCTCCCGGGTCGCCCTGGCGGAACAGCACCTGGCCGGCCTCCAGCTCGATCAGCGCCAGCCGGTCGATGAGCTGCTCGAGCGCGGCCGAGGGCAGGCCGGCGAAGAGCGGCGTCGCCGCCAGGGCGCGGTGTGCGGCCGCCGAGTAGGCGCGCGGCTCGGCCAGATCTTCGAGGTCCTCGACCGCGAGTTCGACCGGATCCTCGGTGGCCTCGAGCAGCATCTCGGGCCCGACCTCGAGGTCGCGCGGCACGGTCACCGACTGGATCTCGAGCGAGGGCAGTTGCTCGTCGAAGTCGTCGTCGCGCGGATCGTCGTCGATCGGGATCACCATGATCCCCGAGGTCGTGCCGTCGGCCTTGCGGTGGGCCTGGGCGCCGGGCACGGCCGAGGCCAGGGTCACGCTGTCGAGCGGCGCGCCGGGATCGAGGATGATCGGCCCCGAGATGTGCTTGCGCTTGACGTCGGCGTCGTTGCTCGGGCCCTGGGCCATCGCCTCCTCGGCCAGGGCGTCGTCGAGCGACAGCTCGTCCATGGTCTCAGCTTCGCTGAGTTGTCGCACGCCGGCTGCGCCGGCGCCGTCCGCTCCGCGTCCGGGGCCACGCTGTGGCCCGCTCGAAGTCTGGGGGCCGTCGGTCGACGGTCGCGTCGCCGTCTGCGACGTCGGCTCGATCACCATCTGCTCGAGCTCGGGCGGGAGATCGGCGAGGATGATCGCCGGATCCGACATCACCGGCCGGGGCGGAGGCTGCGGCGGTGCGGGCGCTTGAGCCGGTGGCGGGGGCGTCGGTCGCGCGATGCGCGGTTGCGGCCGCGGCGTCGGCGGGTGGATCGTGCCGCCGCGGTGACGCTCGGCGAGGGCGCCCGCCTGCGAGCGGGTCGAGTCCTGCTCCTGGTTGATCGTCGCCAGCCGGTGTTTGGTCGCCTCGTGACCCGGATCGATCTGGAGGATCACCTTGCAGACCGCGATCGCCTGCACCATGAAGCCGGTCTGGACGAACCGATCCACGGCGCGCTCGTAGGCCGCGATGGCCTCGCGGTTCTTGTTGAGCCGGCGGTAGGTCTCCCCGACGCGCTTGGGCCAGTTGGGATCCTGCGGCTCGAGCTGCTCGAGCTCGAGGTAACACTCGAGCGCCTTCCGGTGCTTGCCCTCGCCGGCCGCGGCGGCCGCGGTATCGCGCAGGGTACGGACGTCCCGTCGGGCCATCTGCCCGCGAGTATAGATCAGACGGAGCGTTACCCGGAGATCGTGCACGCTCGGACCCACGCGGCGTGGGCGGCCGAGGCGGTCGCGGTCACCGGCCCCGGCAGGCGTGGGGCGCCGTCGAGAGCAACAACCGGCACCAGGCCGCGGCGGGCGCTGGTGACGAACAGCTCGTCGGCGGCGACGACCCGGGCCAGCGGCAGGCGCTCGCTGATCACCGCGTGACCTGCGCCGACGAGGAGCGCCGCCACCCGTGCCGCCGTGACGCCGGGGAGGTTGGCGCCGGCGGGCATCAGCACCTTTCCAGGCTCGACCACGAACAGGCTGGCGGTGGCGGTCTCGAGCGCGCACTCGTCACCGTCGACGAGCAAGGCGTCGTCGGCGCCGGCGTTCTCGGCCAGGGCCAGGGCCAGGACGCTGCCCAGGTAGTTGCCGGTCTTGGCCGCGGCCGGCACCAGCCCGTCGCGGCTGCCGCGGACCACGGCCAGGCGCACACCGTGCGGGGCCGGCGCGAGCGGCTCGACGAGGATCACCAGGCGCGGCGCCCCGGCGGCGCTCGGCGCGAGGCCACGCGCGTCGCCGCGCGTCCACATCACGCGGATCGAGGCGGCGGCCAGGCCGGCCGCGGTCAGGGTCTCGCGCGCGACGCGCTCGACGAACGCGGGATCGGGCGCGGGCAATCGCACCAGGGCCGCCGAGGCCACGAGCCGGGCCAGGTGCGCGGCGCCGTCGCACAGCGTGTCGCCCTGGGCACGGATGATCTCGAACACGTGATCACCCCACAGGAAGCCGCGATCGGTGACGGGGACGCGCGCCTCGGCGAGCGGCATCACGCGGCCATCGATCCACGCCGTGGCGGACACGACGCGACCGTAACACCCCTGCTATGGTGCCGGCGGTGTCGCCTCCACCCCCGCGCACGCTGATCATCGTGCCGACGTACAACGAGCGCGAGAACGTCGAGGACGTCGCGCGCCACTTCCTGGCCCCGGTCCCCTACGCGCACATCCTGGTCGTCGACGACAACTCGCCCGACGGCACCGGCGAGCTGCTCGACCAGCTGGCCGCCAAGGACGATCGGCTGCACGTGATGCATCGGGCCGGAAAGCTCGGGCTGGGCACGGCCTACCTGGAGGGCTTCGCCTGGGGGCTGGCCCGCAACTACGAGCTCTTGTTCGAGATGGACGCGGACTTCAGTCACGACCCGACCTACCTGCCAGGGATGGTCGACCTCGCCATACGCGGGGCCGACGTGGTGGTGGGCTCGCGCTGGGTCGCCGGCGGTGGCACCCGCAACTGGGGGCTGGGCCGGCGCATCATCTCGCGGGGCGGCAGCTTCTACGCCCGGACCGTCCTGGGGGTGAAGGTGCGCGATGTGACCGCTGGCTTCATCTGCTGGCGGCGCAAGGCGCTCGAGACGATCGACCTCGGGTCGATCACCTCCAACGGGTACAGCTTCCAGATCGAGATGAAATACCGCGCGATCTCGGCCGGCTTGCGGCTGGTCGAGACCCCCATCGTCTTCGTCGACCGCCGGGTCGGACAGTCGAAGATGTCTGGGAGCATCGTCAGCGAAGCGATGCGGATGGTGTGGAAGCTGCGGTGGAAGGGGTGATCGCAGTGGCCAGCGGCTCATGGTAGGGTCGGTCAATCGCATGAAGATCTTGCGGTTGCGGATCAAGAGCCACGACGAGTGGCAGTCGTGCCTGACCGAAGGCGGCACGAACGGGGCGATCTTCGTGCCGACCACCGAGCCGCTCACGGCCGGCGACGACGTGGTCGTGGAGATCGCCTCGCCTGGCCTGCCCAACAAGGTGCTGATCCGCGGCGCGGTCGACGCGTGGCGCCCTGCCCTGCCCCGGCTGCGGGTGCGCGCTGGCGCCACGGTGCGGTTCGCCGAGGCCGAGTCCCACAAGCGCGAGTTCGTGACCGAGACGCTCTCCGGCAAGCGCGCCGACGCGCCGCGCCGCCGCCACGATCGCTTCCCGGTGACCGTCAGCGTGCGCTACCGGATCGGGCAGAGCCCCGAGCACTTCGACAGCACGCTGAGCGAGATCAGCGCGGGCGGCGCGATGCTCACCACCGAACAGCCGCTGCCCATGGGCCAGGATGTGCTCGTCGAGATCGCGCCGCCGGGCTCGGTGGCGCCGATGACCATCCAGAGCCGGGTCAGCTACCACGTGCCGGGCGGCGGCACCGGCCTCAAGTTCCTGTACCGCGACGGCGACGGATCGCGGCGCCTGCGCGAGCTGGTCCGCCGCCTCGTCGCGGACTGAGGCGGAGACGGGGCCCGGCCATGGCCCGTGACCACTTCGATCGCCTCAAGGGTGACGCCCGTCCGCTCGACGAGCTGGTCACTGCGCTCGCCGAGGCCCACGGGCTGGGCGAGGTCATGCGCTCGCAGCGCGTGATCCTCGAGTGGCACCACCTGGTGGGGCCGGTGATCTCGCGGGTCACCGCGCCCGACGGCCTCCACAAGGGCGTGCTCTCGGTGTGGGTCAAGACCTCGCCCTGGATGCAGGAGCTGCGGGCGATGAAGGACAAGGTCATCGCCGACATCAACGCCGGCCTCGGCGATCCGCCGCTGGTCACCGATCTGCGTCTGCATTTCGGCGGCTCCAAGCTGATCAGCGCCGACGATCCGGTCGCGCAGTTGCGGGCGTGGATGCAGCGCCGCGCGCGTCCGGTACCGAAGGAGCCCACGCCGGCGCCGCCGGCCCGCGCCGCCGACATCGCACATCAGGCCGCGGCCGTCGAGGACGCCGACCTGCGCGCGATCATCGAGCGGGTGCGCACTCGCTGGGATCGATAGCGCATCGCCACCGCGGAGTCCGTGGTACGATACCGGATCTAGCGCCGGGGGAAACAATGAGCCGGACCCTCACGTGGCTGGCATGCGCGTTCGGACTGGGCGCGGCATCGGCCTGCACCGCCTCGAAAGCCGACGACGACGACATCGTGCCGACGCCGGTCGTGGACGCGCCGTGCCCGCCGACCGGCTGCCAGCCCACGTGCAGCAACACGCAGACCGACCCCGCCAACTGCGGCTGGTGCGGTCACGACTGCGGCGGCGCATCGTGCACCGATGGCGTGTGCGCGCCGACCGTGCTGGCCACGATGAACGGCGGCATCGTCGCAACCTACCTCGACCTCGCAAGCGGCTTCCTGTACTGGACCAACCATCCCTCCCAGTGCGGCGCCGGCGGCGGCACCTGTGACGGCCTGATGAAGTGCCGCACCACCGGGTGTGCGATGTCGCCCGAGCAATTCGGGACCTTTCAGTCGCCGTACTTTCTCGACGTGGAAGGCGGTGCGGCCGTGGTCGGCCGCACTGGCGGAGGCATCATCTATCGCTGCTCGACCGACGGCTGCGGCACGACGCCCGCCACCCCGGCCATGCCGGCGACCCTGCAGAACCTGGTCGCCGACGCCAACCGCATGGCCTGGGTCGACCTGACCACGGTCCGCTCGTGCCCGAACAGCGACGCCGCCTGCCCAACCCCGACGACGATCTCGACCGTCCCCAGCGGACAGCAGTACCGTGAAGGCCTGGCGGTTGCGGACGGCACCGTGTTCTTCGCCACCAGCTCGACGATCTACGCCGCACCCATCGACGGCTCGGCACCCGCGCGGGTCGTGGTCGGCGGGCTGGCTTCGATCTTCGGACTCACCACTGATGGTGTCGACGTTTACTACGGAGCCGCGGGTGAGGTCGGCCGATGCGCGGTGGGCGGCTGCGCCAGCGCGACGATCCTGGCCACGCCGCCGACCGTGGCGCGGCAGGTCGCGGTCGACGCCAAGCACGTGTACATCCGCACCGACAACGGCAACGCCAGCACGATCGAGCGCTGCCCGAAAGCCGGCTGCGTCGCGGCCGGCGATCGCCAGGTCCTGGTCATCGACAGGATCGTCGACTTCGCGATCGACGACAGCGCCGTCTACTACACGCGCGGTAGCGTGCTCAAGGTGCGCAAGTAGCGCTCAGAACCGCACGCTGAACCCGAGACCCTGCGCCGGAGGTCCCGGCGCGGGCATGAGCAGCGGCTGCGGCACGTCGGGCGCGTTCTGCTGGACCGACACGTACAGCACCACGGCGAGGACGATCACGGCCACGCCCAGGATGATGACCGTGCCGTTGGGCTTGCCTCCCGGCTGGGTGGCGGGCGCCGACGACTGAGAACCCACCACGACGCAGGCGCCGGAGCGACACTCCGTCCCCACCGGGCAATCCGAGTCGTAGAAGCACTGGGCGGCGCTCGCGACGCCGCCGTCGAACGACATACCTAGCGTCATCGCGGCAGCCAGGACGTGTGTGCGCATGCGTTGCCCCCAAGGACGGTGTGGACATCCAGTGTATCAGGTCGGGCCGAGGGCCGCGCGCAGCTCCGCCACGAACGTGGCCACGGCGCTGGCCGCTCCGCCGGCAGGCGCGGCGCCGATGCGGGCCACGATCGCCGAGCCGACGACGACACCGTCGGCGAGCTTGCCGACCTCGGCGGCGTCGACCGCGGTCTTGATGCCGAAGCCGACCGCGACGGGCGCGCCGGCGGCGGCGCGGATCGCGTCGACGCGTTCCTTCGAGACGTGGGCGCTGGCCAGGGAAGCCCCGGTCACGCCGGTGAGCGAGATGTAGTAGACGAAGGGCGGATCGACGGCGCGCACCCGCGCGATGCGCTCGGCGGTCGAGGTCGGCGCCACCAGCGGGATGACGCCGACGCCGCGCGCGGCCAGCGGCAGGCGGAGCTCGTCGAGCTCGTCGATGGGCAGGTCCACGGTCAGGACGGCGTCGACCCCGGCGGCAGCGGCGCGGTCGGCGAAGGTCTCGACACCCAGCACGAACGGTGGGTTGTAGTAGCCGAACAGGACCACCGGCACCTCGCAGCCGGAGGCGCGGACCGCCGCCACTGCCGCGAGCGCGTGGTGAAGGCCGGCGCCGGCGGCGAGCGCACGCTCCATCGCGGCCTGGATCGCGGCGCCGTCGGCGCTGGGATCCGAGAACGGAACCCCGAGCTCGATCACGTCGGCGCCGGCGTCGGCGGCGGCGCGGACGATCGCGACCGTCTCGTCGAGCGAGCCCCGGGGATCACCGGCGGTGAGATAGACCACCAGCGCGGCCCGGCCCTCGGCCTGGCACGCGGCGAGGCGGGCGCGCAGGCGCGGAGCGGTCGCGGCGGCGCTCACAGGGTCACCCCCAGCCGCTTTGCCACGGTGATCATGTCCTTGTCGCCGCGCCCCGACAGGCAGACCACGATGACCGGCTCGCGACCGAGCGACGCCCGCAGCTCGGCGGCGATCGACGGCAACGCCGCGACGGCGTGGGCAGTCTCGAGCGCGCACAGGATGCCCTCGGTGCGGGCGAGCTGACCCAGCGCCGCCAGCGCCTCGTCGTCGGTGCGCGACTGATAGCTCACGCGACCGCTCTCCTTCCAGGCGGCGTGCTCGGGGCCGACGCCAGGATAGTCGAGACCGGCCGACACCGAGTGGGCCTCGGCGATCTGGCCGACTCGCGCCTCCTCGGTGTGGGTGAGCACGTACGACTTCGAGCCGTGGAGCACGCCGACCCGGCCGGCGCCGAGCGTGGCGGCGTGGCGCCCGGTGTCGACGCCGTCGCCGGCTGCCTCGACGCCGTACAGGCGGACGCGCGGATCGTCGACGAAGCCGGCGAAGATGCCGGCGGCGTTGGAGCCGCCGCC